>WNFC01003216.1_pt1 | contig 17949 bp, 16 predicted proteins | sample 5400541 | NCBI WGS metagenome assembly WNFC01 (sample SAMN13153342, study PRJNA577476) | soil metagenome | isolation source: 120 cm saprolite under Douglas fir tree site 2 hole 2 replicate 1 | place: USA:California | collected 2015-04-18
TCTCGCAAAGTCTGGCGTATTCGGTCGAATCGATCGTTGGGAATGGAGAATTGCTCAAGAAGGTTCGCGTTGCCCGGCTTGTGTTTCCCATCGCGGCGGTAGTGTCCAATATCATCAATTTTCTGCTCTCCATGATTCCACTGGCTTTACTGATCCTTTTTACGCGATTTCCGTTTCATTGGACCTGGCTTTATTTGCCCATTCCGATGGTGGGATTATTTCTTTTCACGCTTGGAGCGGCCTTTTTTTTCGCTGCTGTCAATGTCTACTACCGGGATGTTAGCCACATTATTCAAGTGTTATTGTCGGCCTGGTTCTATTTCTCTCCAGTGATCTATTCAGTGGATTTTATGCCTGCCAAGTACCGGTGGCTCTTTCACTTGAACCCCCTGCTTTACGTGCTGAATGGATTCCGGCTCGGAATTTACTACGGACAGCTGCCATCACTTCAGTCAACCGCAATGTGCCTGCTGTGCGGAATATTATCCGTCGCTGTCGGCTTCACCGTGTTCCGTCGATATGAGAACTCGTTTGTTTATTATGTTTAGCTGATGGTAGAGAATCAGTACAGCATCGAGTTTGACGACGTTGTACAACAGTTCCGCCGGATCACGGAACGGCCCGACACACTTCGGGAAGTCTTTGCCAAGATAAGACGACATCGGATAAATTATCAGAACTTTGAGGCGGTCAAGCACGTCTCATTCCGGATTTCGAAAGGCGAAGTGGTCGGACTCATCGGGCGTAACGGGTCCGGTAAGAGTACGATTCTTAAGATAATTGCGGGAGTTTACACGGCCACTTCAGGCAGCGTGCGAGTGCACGGAACCATTGCGCCCTTGATTGAGTTGGGCGCTGGCTTTCATCACGAGCTGACGGGCCGCGAAAATATTCTCTTAAACGGCTTGTTGTTGGGTCTCACCAAGCGCGAGGTAGGTGAGCGTGAGTCTCAAATCATTGCATTCGCCGAGCTCGGCGATTTTATTGATTCCCCGATTAAGCAGTACTCGTCGGGAATGTACATGAGGTTAGCTTTTTCGGTCGCGATCGAGGTCGACCCTGATATTTTAATCATCGACGAAATCCTCGGCGTGGGGGATGCGGGATTTCAGCAGAAGTGCTTCGATCGAATTAGCCGGTTTCGAGACGCCGGAAAGACCATCATTCTTGTTTCGCACGCGATGGACATTATGCGCAAGTTCTGCAGCCGATTAATACTGGTTCACGGTGGCGCCATCCTTGAAGAAGGAACGCCTGATTCCGTCATCGATCGATACGAAGAACTCATTGGACAGCGCGCCCGGACGCCGGTACGCAAAGAGTAATCGCTCGTGTTGCCAGGCGAGAGGAGCCACAACAAACCAGGGGGAAGAGCCAACCATGTTTCGACGGGAGAAGGGGGACGCAAGAAGACAGGTAATCCTGCATTACCACATTTTCAAGAATGCAGGCACCACCGTCGAGTCCATTCTTAAGAACAATTTTCGTGCTCGTTTTGCCCGTTTTGACAGTGATGATTACAATTCCACTCTCTCGAATGAGGCCCTCTTAGAATTCCTCGCAGTGCATCCTGAGGTTGTGGCTGTGACCAGTCACCATCTGCGCCCTCCTAAGCCGGTGGATGACCGCTTCGTTTTTCATGACATATTGTTTCTCAGACACCCCGTTGCCCGGTTGTGGTCGACCTACGAGTTCTATCGGCGAAGCGATCTGGAAACTGACCCCCTCGCTGGCGCGGCAAGGACGAGAAGCGCACAAGAATTTCTCCAGTTGCTAACCGAGGATTATCCGTATCATGCCAACAACGCACAGGTGAATATGATCGCCAATGCTGGCGAAAGGCTCCCGACCGACTCGGACTTGCCTCCGGCCGCGGAAGTGATAAGGCAGGCTACCGTGCTCGGTGTAGCCGAACTTTTCGACGAGAGCGCTGTTTTGGGCGAATATTCTCTTAGTCGAGCGTTCAAGGGAGTCGACTTCAGCTATGTGGCACAAAACGTCAGTGCCGGCCGTCCCATGAGCTTGGACGCGCAACTCGAGAGATTCCAACAGCATTGCGGAACGGAGATTTTCGACCGCGTCATGAAGCTGAATCAACTTGATCTGGCTCTAATGGAGATCGCCCGCAGCGAGGTTGCCCGCCGGTTCCATCTCGTGCCAGATCACGGGAGACGCCTTAGGGCTCTGCGGTCGAGATGCGCGGCCCAGGAAGAAGCGGCGGCACGGACCATCATTGCTTCGAATCATCCCGCTGCTTTCGCTTTGTATGCGAGCCCGGCTCACTGAACTGCGAACCTAGCGGCGGTAAGAGCACTCTCGGAAGATCCATGCTACTTCTCATATTGCTTGCTCCAGTCGACTGGATCCTGATGTGCGTATTGCTTTGTGCCGAGGTAATTGGCCGACTTTGGAGGCTGATTTCTCCCGTCCGTGTGCCCTCTTTTCCGGTCTGCCGGCATGATTGCAGCTTTGTCATTGTCAGTTGGCATGGGAAAAATAGCCTTGCACAGTCGTTGCCCGCTTTGCTGCAAGCTGCCCGCCATCATGGAGGAGAGCACGAAGTAATCGTTGTACTCGATCACGAGAGTAATGATGGAACCACAGAGTTACTTGAAAAGAATTTTCCCGATGTCGTTCTCGTCCAGGCGCAAAGGAGTCTTTATTTTGGCGCAGCTACTCGCTTGGGTATTCGAAAGGCGACACGTGACATTGTGGTCCTGATCAATAACGACACGATTGTCGATGAGGATTTCCTTGCTCCCCTACTCAAGCCGTTCGAGGATCCGGCCGTGTTTGGGGTGGCTAGCCAAGTGCGGGCTTCTTCTGGTCCGGGACGGGAAACAGGCAAGACGCGCGCTTACTTGAGGGGCGGCGACATCACCTGGGTCCAGGAAGCCATATTGGCCGGGGAGGACAGGCGGGACTACTGCCCTGTCTCCTGGCTGCATCGCGGTGCAGTGACGCTAGACCGTCGGAAATATCATTGGCTGCGCAGCTTGGATGATCTTTACGACCCTGGCTACTTTGAGGATGCTGATTTATCGCATCGGGCTTGGAAAGTGGGATGGAAGTGTCTTCTGGCGCTCAACAGCCGGGTATCGCACAACCATCAATTCAAGGTTCCACATGGCGGGGAAGGGTTCTTACGTTTCATCGTCCGGCGCAACGCCTACGTCTTCTTTTGGAAGAACATCGACGACGTCCCGATGTTGGTGAAACACTGCTTAACCTCCGTATCCCGACGGATGCGCCGCACAAGGGCCTCAGGCATCGGCGAGAGGGTTGAAATGCGGAGCTTTATTGCAGCCCTCAAGCGCTTGCCCGTGATCCTGAGGAGGAGGCTGGTCGCGGCCCGGTCGGCAATCCGTACCGACCGGGAAATATTTGAGTTGGTAACGCAGTGCCAGCAGGGAAGCAACATCCTTTCTGGTCAATTCGAGGCGGAGGCGGTGAGGGGAGCGATATCACAAATATCCAAATTTCACGTTTAGGACGAAGGTAAAAGGGAAGTCGAGTGCTTGTTCATCTGAGTGTATGATTTCCATGCATCAGGGATCATGTGAATGGGTTGGACAAATTATCGCAGCAAACTGGCTGCCTTCTCTTTTGAAAACGTTGCCAAGTACTGGCGGTACTGTCACCTCTATGGCGTAAACAATGCGACGCGTTTGGCGTTTCGTCGTTTTCGAACTCCTAAGGGTGGTCCTCCCGCTTATGTAACCGCGCTGTCTTCGCCCACCCTCATTGTTGCTGAGCATGAGCCTTCTCGAATTGAGAAGACCATTTCAGTTGTAATTCCTACGAAGAATGCTGGATCTGACATCGATCAACTTTTCAGAAGACTGAGATCCCAGGCGCGTGTAAAAGAGGTGCAAGTCATTGTCGTGGATTCGGGCTCGACCGATGGCACGTGCGATGCCGCCGAGCGACAGGCCACGAGGCTGGTGAGAATAGCGTCTGAGCAGTTTACGCACTCACTTGCGCGCAACACCGGAGCCGAATACGCCACCGGCGACTACCTGCTGTTCATGGTGCAGGATGCATTACCGCTCACGAATCTGTGGCTTTGGGAAATGACGACTGCCCTGGAAACCAACAGCCTCGCGGCGGTGAGCTGTGCAGAGTATCCGCGTGCCGAATCCGATCTGTTTTACCAGTTTTTAATTCACAACCATCGCGGATCGGATGACATTAATCATGACAGAGTGCTCGCCTGGGACGAATCATGTTCTACCTACACGGGAATGAGATCGAATGCCCAACTGAGCGATGTCGCGACATTAATTCGGCGTGATGTGTTTGAAACATACCGCTTTCAGAGAAATTACGCAGAGGATTTGGACCTTGGATTTCGGTTGGTTCGCGATGGTCACAAACTTGGTTATCTTCAGAGCACGAAGGTCTTGCACTCCCACAACAGGCCTGCGTTCTATTTTCTGAAACGCGGTTACGTCGATGCCAGGTTTTTGGTGGAGTTGTTTTCTTCTTTTCTTTATCCCGCTGTGGATGATAAAGCGCGGCTGTACTCTGACATTATTAAGGCGTATAGCAAGGTGGCTCAGTCCACACAAGTCCTGTCGGGGCTGCGATTCCCGTTGCCGGTGCGCAGATTCGTGGACGATCTCCGATCTGCATTACTCGCAGACGCCACTGGCACAGTTCTCGCAACTCAGGCGTTCGATCCCGACCTGCATGAGTTGATGGAATATCTCCTGAGACAGGATAAGGCTTCTTTGGCGAAATGGGATGCAAGGACGAATATGATTTTGCCCCATGTTCTCGACTACCTGGAGCGGTTGGGAGTATGGATTTCTGGTATTTACGACGTGGTGGATAGCAATCTGGCCCGCGACATGGTTCAGGCGATCCACAAGGCTTTCGCCCTATACAGCGGCACTCATCTGGCATACTTGTATATGACGCTGGCGAGTCGCGGCGAGATCGGGCAATCCGTTGCCCGGCTGGACCGCACCATGCTCTCGGGCGTCTAGAGTTCGAATGGACATAGTTTACGCTATTCATCAGTTTTATCCGGACTCCTTCTCCGGAACCGAACGCTTCCTCCTTAAGTTGGCATCTTCAATTCGGCGAACTGGGCACCATCCCCGCGTGCTGACGTATTGCTTAGGTGAGATTCAGGCGACCCGTCCAGCGGGCGAGTTGCTGGTTAAAGAGTATGACTACCATGGTATTGCCGTCACCGCGGTACGGCACAAGAAGGTTCCTATTGGGGTCAACACGGCTCTCCAAGATCCGTCGATTTTGTCGTTTGCCCGTGAGTATCTTCGCAGGAATAGCTGTGATCTATTGCACATCGCACACCCCATGAGGCTGGCTCCGGTTGCCGCGGCCGCCGCAGAACTGTCGATCCCCTATGTAGTGACGCTCACAGACTTCTGGATGATTTGTCCGAAGGTGAATCTACGCACCAGTTTCGATACTCTTTGCCTTGGACCCGAGGGGGGAGCGAGCTGCGCACGGTTATGCCCGGAACTTGAGCCCGATTTCGTGAAGTCCCGACTCGAATGCGGTCGCGAGCTGCTAGCCGGTGCCCAATACGTGGTTGCGCCTTCCCGCTTCCTCGCGGCGATATTTAGAAGGGAGCTTCCTGGTCTAAACGTTTCTACAATTCCCCACGGACTGCGATTGGGAGTATTCAATTCCAACCTCAGGACTTACGATCAGACCTCGAGCGTCATCTTTGCTTATTGTGGCGGACTTGCCCCGCACAAGGGTGTCCACATCCTGGTGCGCGCGTTTCGTTCGCTGAGCTCTGCCAATGTGGAATTGCGTGTGTACGGAGCTGCAGGTGAACATCAAAGAGATTACGAGCGCCTGCTGCGGGACACTGCGGGGGAAGATGAGCGCATAAAGTTTTTCGGAAGGTACCAAAACGGAGAGATTCACGAGATCTTTCAATCAATCGATGTCGTTGTTATTCCATCGCTGTGTTATGAGAGCTATTCCTTTACACTGCATGAAGCGCTCGCGTCGAACGTGCCTGTAGTTGCTTCGGACGTAGGAAGTCTGAGTGAAACCATTGCAGAGGCCGGTGCCGGGTTTACATTCCGTATGGGGGATCAGGAAGACCTCAAAAGCAACCTAGCCTCTATAGCGGATAATCCCGCGATTCTCAATGAAATGAAGAAGACGATGGAAACTGTGGTTTTGCCGCTGGAGGAGGAAGAAGCTTATCTTTACGAACGGCTATACCAGAGTGCCGTCAGCCGCAGGGTGCAGAAGTTCGCGGAGCCAGCCCGATGAGGCACCAGCGAAACGATTGGCTTGCAGGCTGAGAGTACCGCACGACAGCCCGAGGCGGTCATTCAAGTCTTCGAACCCACCACCGATGATCACTAGCTTGTCTCAGACGCCGGACAAAATATGGTCTACGACTGCTTCCTTTTCTCTACGGAATTCGACGTGCTGGGGCTTCGTCTTGAACTCAACGTGCCAAGCCAACGAGAAACTAGCAAAGTAGCCTTGCACTTGCGCCAATGCGATTCAACCCTGACTATAATCACACCGAGGCCAGACTCTGTGACGAGCCAGCTTCTCATTGCAGGGGCCTCTTGTCCTAAGGGAAAACGTCACATCCGATGACACAATCTAATCAGCCGGAAAATGTTTTTGGCAAGGTCGTCGATGCCAGACGTTACGAGCCCGAGCAGCTGGACCTCAACGACAGCAACAACTCACGGACAATGATGATCGAACTCACTGGGACGGGCAAATCCGTCTTGGAGATTGGCACTTCAACCGGGTACATGAGTAGGGTGTTAAGGGAGCGGGGAAATACGGTGGTTGGGGTTGAGGTTGATCCGGAAGCCGCTTCAATCGCCAAACAATACTGTGACCGCTTGCTGAACGCGGACATTGAATCGTTATTGCTGGGCAACACACTGGAGAAAAACTTCTTTGACGTCGTGATTCTCGGCGACGTCTTGGAACACCTAAAGTGGCCGGACAAGGTCATTCAGCAACTGCAATCTCATCTCAGACCAAACGGCTATCTCGTGGTCTCTTTGCCGAATGTGGCCCACGGCGACGTTATCTTGAACCTTTTGGCCGGAAAATTTCCCTACCATGATTCTGGGCTCTTGGACATCACACACTTGCGGTTCTTCGGGCTGGAAGATGTGGTCAAGCTTTTCGACTCCGCTGGTTACCAGATCTGCGATTTGCGAACGGTCAGGGTCGATGTTGGGTGCACAGAGGTGAGCCCCGACCTGAGCGCGGTGCCTCCAGAATTGCTTTTGGGAGTCAGGTCGCTGCCTCATGCAAACAGCTACCAATTCGTCTTCAAGGCCTTTCGAGCGGGTGAATGCGGAGAGCCCCTGCAGATGGAGAATGTCGGGCTCACGAATTCGTTTGAGGCGTTCAGTACCGAAGTCCGCAGACTCCGCAATTATTTGTCGCGTCTGCAGCCTGAGTTTGACGAAAAAGCGGCCTGGGCCGATAAGCTCAACGCGGAACTAAGCCAGCGCGTGCAAGAGATACAGGAACTTCGCGCTCTTTGGGCAAAAGCCACACGTTGGAAAAGAGCTTTCATCTTCGGCCTTCTGGCTCCGTTCGACTGGGCCGTCGGCGCCACCTTCGTCGCTGCCGAATTAGTTGCCCGGGTGCTTCGCAGGATCAGCAAGCGACGGGCACCCTTGGTCGCGCCGGCGAATCCGGCCCGATGTAGCATCGTGATCGTGACATGGGAGGGAAGAGATTTATTGGCCGAATCGCTTCCCGCGCTGGTCAGAGCCGTGAAGTTTCAGGGAGGCGACCATGAAATCATCGTGGTCGACAACGGCAGCACTGACGGGACGGAAGAATACTTGAGCAATCATTTTCCCCAAGTGCGAGTCGTTCGCAGTCCTGTCAACGAATATTTTGCGGGAGGAAATAATCTCGGCGTTGCCGCAGCGAAAAATGACATCCTGGTTCTGCTCAACAACGACATGATCGTCCATGAGGACTTCCTGGCGCCGCTCCTCGCCGGATTCCGTTCTCCTGATGTCTTCGCTGTTGCTAGCCAGGTTTTCCTGGCGGACCCCTCCAAGAGGAGGGAAGAGACTGGCAAAGCGCGGGCGAGTTTCAACGGATGCGATTTGGACTGGAGACACGAAACCGTCCTGCCAAGTGATGAGGAGCAACAATACGTCCCGGTATTTTGGGGGCACGGAGGAGCGGTTGCCGTGGATCGCCACAAATTCCTGTGGTTGGGCGGCTTTGACCGGTTATACGACCCCTTTTATGTCGAGGATGCCGATCTCTCGTACTGCGCGTGGAAAGTTGGATGGCAGTGCTTGATGACACCGCAAAGCAAAGTGATTCACAAACACCGCAGCAGCACCAGCCGGTTCGGCAAACAATTTATCTCTCAAATCGTTCGCAGGAATCAGTATCTCTTCCTCTGGAAGAACTTCAGCGACTTCGGCAAACTGATGGCGCATTTTGTCCGTACCCCACGCGCCCTCATCCGCCGCGCGGGCACTCCGGGAATTGGAATCCGGGTGGAGATGCTTGCATTTCTCGGAGCAGTGGAACGTCTTCCCGCAGTACTACGCCGAAAATTACGGCTTGCCCGCTGTGTTGTGCGAAGTGATCAAGAAATTCTGGAAGTGACCAACACTCCACCCGACGCAACGATCAAGTCCAATCACATTGATTTTGCACAAGGTCCGTTTTCGGATCAACTGGGTAGCGGTTGGCACGACCTCGAAATGGGGGACGGACGGCCATACCGTTGGATGACAAAACAGGCCTCAGTATTCCTGCTCGCTCCACAGGGAGAAGCTGAGCTTCTCGTGCAAGGGTATGTCCCTTCGCTATCGTCGTACGAGGGCTCGGGCGTGAGTTTGAACGTGCGCTGCTGTGGGCAACAGAAACATTTCAACATGAAAGAAGGCGGGTTCGAATTCCGCTGGCCTGTTCGCGATCTTCCCGCCCGGCTGCCAGTTGAGGTTGAACTCTGGGTGAATCGATCCCTGAGTTCACGTACAGATCAGAGAAAGCTTGGCATTGCCCTTCACAGCATCGGGCTAGTCAAGCATAGCGATTCTGTCTCCAAAAGGCGGGGACGTCCGCATTCCTCGATTTCAATCAACGGCGCCAGATTCGATGAGGCAGGAAACTCCCAGCAACGGCGCATCTTGATGATTTGCGCTTATTTGCCATGTCTTGGCACGCATGGCGGCGGCAACATGATGTTCAACCTTATCCGACACTTGTCAAAGAGCCATCGCTTAACGGTCCTATCGTTCTACGAAGAGGAATCCGAAATTAGTCATGTGCCACAGCTCGCAGCGTACTGCGAGAGAGTGGAAGTACTTTACCGGGGGCAGAGCTTCCATACCTCGAACCTCTTTGGATTAAAGCCACCCGAGATTGTCCGCGAGTTCTATCACGAGGGCATGGACCGCCTCGTAAAGAGTTATTTGGCCACGCAACATTTTGACCTGATGCAATGCGAATATCTGCAAACCGCGCATTTTGCCAATATCGAGCCGTCCATCCCAATCGTTTTGACCAACCACGAAGTTCTGTCACTCTCGCGCATCAATCATTTCAAGCATCTGTCTTTGACGGCAGGCAAGTTGAAGGCGCTGATCTCGGCGATGCGGATGTTGAACTACGAAGAGAGAATATTAAGAAGGTTCTCGGCCGTAGTTGTGCTGACTCAGGCTGAGGCAGATTTTCTGGCACGCTATGCGCCTTCCGCTCAGGTGCGATGTCATGCGATGGGAGTGGATTGCGACTTCTTCTCCCCTGGGTCTGAAAGAACAGATTCCGGTTCTGTGGTCTTTGTTGGCAGCTTTCGGCATTTGCCTAATGCGAATGGAGCTATGTGGCTTTTGGGGCACGTCTGGCCCAGAGTCGTTGAACGCTATCCTTCGGCTCATCTTTATCTGGTGGGAAACCATCCCACTCCTGGGATGCTGCAGAGACACGGCAAAGATAACGTTACAGTGACCGGCTGGGTGGACGATGTGCGGCCTTATCTGCAACGCGCGTCAGTGGTCGTGGCTCCGGTATTCGAGGGAGCGGGCATGCGTACGAAAGTCCTGGAAGCGTGGGCAATGGCGAAGGCGGTTGTCGGTACTCCGCTTGCCTTCGAGGGCCTTACCGGCAAAGACGGTGAGTACTCCTTCATAGCCGAAGATATTGACGGTTTCGTCCAGCGTATTCTTGACCTTCTGCGTGACGAGAACCTGGCCAGCGCGATGGGGCGTCGAGCACGCGATTTGGCCACATCCTCGTTTTCCTGGGAAGCTTTCGCCACGTTTTACGCCAATATGTACGACCAAATCATGGGTTCGAACGATCAGGGACGATCCGACCTTGAGCCCACGGGCGCGCGCCGGATGAACTTTCCTACAGCAGAGAAAGCGGAACGACATTAGTCATGCGAGGATTGCTCAGCCTTCTGTCGAGCGAGACCGACTTGAAGCAACATCGATCGGGTATTTTTCTCGCCAGCGCTACGACTGAGTTGGTCAAGAGAGTTCTGCCCTTGATTCAGGAGGAAATGCCCGACGTAACATTTGCGTATTTAGCACCAACGGCCTATGCCCACCTGTTTTCTGCTGGCGCTGAAACATTTTGGTTGGAAGAAATCAAGGCAGAGCCGGTGCGCAGTCTGCTCGGATTACGGAGACGAGAGTTTGACGTTCTTGTACTGCTCCTCACCGGCACTCCGACGTTCCGAAAGCTGAAGCTTGCGAGTCTCGTACTGAGGCCAAGCCGATTTATTATTTTTAACGAGAATGCAGATGTTCTGATAGCAGATCGAAGACGGTGGAAGGACCTTCGGAGACTGTTTTTCCGGCGCACAAAGAGGTATTACTTCGGTTCTCTCTTCTTTTTCCCCTTCGGATTGTTGTATCTCGTGTGCCGAACCCTTTGGCTGGTTTCGCGCGCTCGCAGGCGAAGACCGCTGACGTCGTAGTTATTGAGGTCAGTGCCAGCTTGAGGCTCCGGACGCTGATAATGAACGTGTTGCGGTTTGCAAACGCGGTTAGGGTCAGGATGCCGGACCGACGAGAAGTCTGTCGCGAGGGCTAGCGGATGCACTCCAAGATAATGTGTGTGTAGGGAATCCGTAGCAGATCGTGCCGGATGCTGGACTTGATCCTCGGGAAAACCTTCTCGCCCAGTGTCGTGTAAGCCTGTTGTTCCCGTATGAACTGTCCTCGGTCATGACCTTGGATGTAGCGTGCTGCGGACGATTGGTCCGGTGTCCAAACCCCATCCAGCGTCACCAGCTTTCCCCCCGTCTTGAGCGCTCCGTGCGCGATCCGAAATAGTTGGAGCGCCTCCTCGTTGTCCAGATGATGCAAAATGCCCAGGGCGAGAACAATGTCAAAGGGTTCCCCTGGCGGGAGTGTGAAGTGACTGACCCGGTCGCACACGAACTTTGCCGCAGGAAAGCGCTTGCGGGCTTGCTCTATGTATTCCGGACTGGCATCGAATCCTACATACTCAGTACTAGGCAAGTAGGGGACGATGGTTCCTGGCCCGCAGCCAATCTCCAGAATCCGGTCTCCCGGCTTGGGGCGGATGTATTCCCGCACAAGGATTCGGCTGCGCTCGGGAGCACCGATCACATTAAAAAACAATTGGTAGGCTTGTGGTAATGCAAGAACCGAGCGAATTGTTTCGAACATTGATTTCCACTAAGATTGCTTGCAAGATACACCTAGATTGAACGAAGTTCAACTTGACCATCAGGCGGCAGACCGAATCATGAAAGTGATCATCCTGGCAGGAGGCTTGGGGACTCGTTTATCTGAGGAAACTGCTACCCGGCCCAAGCCGATGGTTGAAATCGGCGGCAAGCCCATGCTATGGCATATCATGAATATCTATGCGAAGCATGGTTACCGTGACTTTCTAATCGCCTGTGGGTACAAAGGCGAGGTCATTAAAGAATATTTCCGCAATTTCTTGGTTCACCATAGCGATATTTTCGTCAATCTGCGCGACGGATCGTGTACGGTTGCGAACTCATCAGCTCCAGATTGGCAGATAGGAGTCATAGACACCGGTCTGCAGACTCTGACTGGAGGACGTCTGCGCCGGCTCAAGAGCTTCATTCACGACGAAACGTTCATGATTACCTATGGCGACGGTTTGGCCGACATCGACATCAATGGCCTTGTCCGGTTCCATCGCTCTCATGGGAAACTGGCCACCGTAACCGCCGTTTCCCCGGTCGCGCGCTTTGGAAGTCTTCGAATAAAAGGCCAAAGTGTCACCAAGTTTGCGGAGAAGCCTCGAACTGGCGAAGCTTGGATCAACGGGGGCTTTTTTGTTTTCGAACCCCGTGTTCTTGAGTACATCACGGGCGACCAAACAGCTCTTGAAGGTGAGCCGCTAGAACGTCTCGCGGCCGACGGAGAGTTGCTCGCTTACCGCCATGAAGGGTTTTGGCATCCGATGGATACTCTTCGCGACAAGCAATTTCTGGAATCACTCTGGGTGGCGGGGACGGCGCCATGGGCAGTGGCATGAGTACGGTCTCCGTAGCGAATTTCTATGCCGGCAAGAGAGTCCTTGTAACGGGGCACACGGGGTTTAAAGGCAGTTGGCTGACAACCTGGTTGAAAGTTCTGGGAGCTGATGTAGTCGGTTTTGCTCTCTCGCCGGATACGGAGCCGAATCTTTTCGCGGCTGCCGGGGTTGCCGACGGCGTGGTCTCGCTTTTCGGAGATATAACTGATGTCTCCGCAGTTTCAGCCGCTTTCGAACAATATCGCCCGCAAATCGTCATTCACGGTGCGGCCCAGGCGTTGGTGCGCCGTTCCTATCGGGAACCGATACAAACTTACGCCACCAACGTAATGGGTACAGTCCACGTGCTCGATGTTGCGCGACAGACCCCGTCGGTGCGCGCCGTGGTCGTTGTGACCAGCGATAAGTGCTATGAAAACCGTGAGTGGTCTCAGGGATACCGCGAAGAAGATGCCATGGGAGGAGCCGATCCCTATAGCTCGAGCAAGGGGGCGGCAGAACTGATCACAGCCGCCTACCGGCGGTCCTTCTTCGCCAAGAACGGAAGCGCAGCCATTGCGACGGCTCGAGCCGGGAATGTCATTGGAGGAGGCGACTGGGCGGAGGACCGCCTGCTACCAGACATCGTGCGCGGTATCTGTTCCGGCGGGCCCATTGTCATTCGTCGACCTGATTCTGTTCGTCCTTGGCAGCATGTGCTCGAACCACTTCGGGGATACCTGCTACTTGCGCAGCGCCTATTCGAGGAATCGTCGGCGTACGCTGGCGCCTGGAATTTTGGCCCCGCTGAGCGGGATGCCCTTTCTGTGGCGGAATTCGCGCGGCGTGTGCTTTCAGCTTGGGGCGAGGGAGAACTGAAGATTGAGACTGACCCAGCCGCCCCGCATGAGGCGCAGTTCCTGCGGCTGAATTGTGAGAAGGCAAGCAGACAGCTTGGCTGGGATCCGGCTTTGAGCCTCGACCAGACTGTTGCATGGACGGTTGATTGGTACCGCCGGTTTTACCAGGATCGGAGTTCGGCAAAGTCGAATACCACAAAACAGATTGAGGATTACATGAGAGCCGCTAACCTATGAGATCCTTGGGATCGGCTCTCGTAACCGGCGCGACCGGTTTTATCGGATCAGCTTTGGTGGCTCGGCTTGCTGCCGAGCAGGTGAATGTCACCTGTCTCGTTCGCGAAAAGCGGGGATCTGTGCCTTTCGACCACCTGAAGAATGTCCTGGTGATCCAGGTTCCGTCATTCCAGACTTCCTGTCTCAAGGAACGTCTGTCGAACATATCGGCTGACGTGGTGTTCAATTTGGCGTCCTACGGGGTTCAGCAGGAGGACCGCGATCCAAACGAACTCATCGACGGGAATGTCCGATTGCTCACTAACCTCCTCGAAGTGGTGGGGAAGTGGCCGCTCAAGAAATTCATTCACACCGGCAGTTGCTCGGAGTACGGGTTTCCTGAGCGCGACGGTATCCCGATCTCGGAATCACAACGGTTGCGTCCACAATCGCTTTACGGTGCCGCCAAAGCAGCCACCGGACTTCTGGGGTGCGCATATGCCTCGCAATTGAACATACCATTTGTAGCTCTTCGGCTATTCGGCGTTTTCGGGACACGTGAAGCGCCTCATCGATTGATCCCATATATGATCCGCCGCTTGGGGCAGGATCAGGGGGTGGACCTTACGCCGGGGGAGCAAGTGAGGGACTTCTTATTCGAGGAGGATGTGGTCGAAGCCTTTCTCCATGCGGCGGAGGCCGACTTGGATTTGTACGAGACTTATAACGTGTGCTCCTCGCGGCCCACCCGCATACGTGAGGTGGGTGAGCTGGTGGCCGATACTCTTCAGAAACCGCGCGATCTGCTGCACTGGGGAAAACGGCAGTATCGAACTGATGAGCCGATGTGGCTTGTTGGCGACAATCGTAGGTTTGTCGGGCAGGCATCGTGGCGTCCTGCCGTGTCTTTAAATGATGGAGTCCGACGCATGGTTTCGAGTGGCCGATTCTCACCGGCAAGAATTGGACATCAACATGCAATTTGACCAATTCGCCGACAACTATCAGCAGGTCCTGGATCGTACGGTTGCGGCTTCCGGGGAGACCTCGGCCTATTTCGCCGCATATAAGGCACGTTATCTGAGCAGAGTTCTTTCTCAGTCGTTCTCGGGGAAAGCGCTGGATTTTGGTTGCGGAGTTGGGCTCCTCTCAGCTTCTTTGAATGCTTTACTTCCGGGTCTGCGAGTTGACGGCTTCGATGTTTCCCATGACAGCATCAGCAAAGTAGACGACAATCTCAAGAGCCAAGGGCATTTCACGTCTACGGTTACAGATCTCGGCCACGATTACCGGCTGATTGTAGTTGCGAACGTGATGCATCACATCGCGCCCAGAGAGCGGCAGGAAGTGATACAGGGGTTGGCAGAGCGGCTTGTCCCCGGGGGTATCTTGGCGATCTTTGAGCACAATCCCAGGAACCCGATTACCCGCTGGGTTGTGAACCATTGCCCATTCGACGACGATGCCATATTACTTCGTCCCGACGAAGCCTGGGGATATCTTAGCCGTGCTAAGCTGCCTGTGATACGTCGCGACTACATCGTGTTCATGCCGCGATTCCTGGCGTTGCTACGTCCACTCGAACCCTGGCTGGCGTGGCTTCCACTGGGGGCGCAATACGCAATTCTTGGGGAGAAGTGTGCGTAACATGAAACGGCTGATCAGCATCTGTGTTCCCGTATTCAATGAAGAGCAGAACATAGAGCCCCTGTATCGCGCTCTAGTGCCGATCATGGCGAAGGTCTCGGACAGGTATGACTTCGAGCTTCTGTTTTCGGACAATCACTCCACCGACAGCACCTTCGAAATCATCGAGAAGCTAGCGGCCACGGACAGTCGGGTTCGCGCACTCCGTTTTTCTCGCAATTTTGGATTCCAGCGCTCGATCCTCACTGCCTACCTGAATGCGGTGGGTGATGCCGCGGTTCAGATCGATTGCGATTTGCAGGATCCTCCGTCATTGATCCTGGAATTCATTAGGAAGTGGGAGGATGGCTATCGGGTTGTGTATGGAGTGCGAAGTTCTCGCAAAGAACGCTGGTGGATGAACTCTATTCGCAAGCTGTTCTACCGGATTATCGATTCCCTCAGCGAGGACGAGCTGCCCCTGGATGCAGGGGACTTTCGTTTGGTGGACCGCTGTGTTCTGGATGAACTGCAGGAAATCGATGATTATCAGCCATATCTTCGCGGAACAATTGCAGCGCTGGGTTTTGACCAGATTGGCATCTCCTACGACCGGTCGGAGCGTCAGCATGGTGAAAGCAAGTTTTCCTTCGGCGAGTTGATCGGCTTGGCGATCGATGGCATCCTCAATCATTCGGTTGTGCCTCTGCGCATTGCAACGTACCTGGGGCTGGGGGTTTCGTTGACCACTCTGTTGGGTACGATTGGGTATCTGGTTGGACGTCTGCTGTTGGGTAAGAACTGGCCTCCTGGCTTCGCGAGCGTCATCATCTTGCTGCTGGGTTCGCTGAGCTTGAACGCCCTTTTCTTGGGCATCATCGGCGAATACCTGGGAAGGATATACCGCCAAGTTAAGCGTCGTCCCCTGACCGTTGTGGAACGCGAAATCAATCCGATGGGACGACACTCCGCAGAAGTGCACCGTTCTGGTTCTGCTGGCAGATAGCACAGAGAAGGCTATCTGATCAATGATCAGAGCACTGAGTCCCGCGTTTGAGTTAGAGTGTGCCACGAGCTAAGTTCAGCTAAGGCTCTTGCGAGCCGATTCCGTCCTAATCATGAACGACAGTCCCCACGAGATCACAGAAACGTCGGTGCCGAACGGTAGTAGCGGCATTCCTGTTGCAGCCGAAACCACTCTGCCGCGGTCGAAGAAGAGTATTGCAGCGTGGCCTTTCTGCACAGCCGCGGTCCTGCTGGCCGCCCTGTTTTTGACTATCAACTGGCAAATTGTCAGCGGCCACAGGGTCCAGATATGGGATGCGTGGGCGTTCTACACTCCGGCGTTCTCATTGGTCGCCGATCACGCACACGCCGGCCGCTTGCTCCTCTGGGACCCCTGGCTGGCCGCAGGGACTCCAGACTTCGCTGATCCGCAAGTGGGTGCGGCGTCGCCGATCGCCATCCTCATCGGCGCCATTGGGGGCGGCACTGCCGCAAGCTTCCGGGCTTATTGGCTTCTGATCTGGTTTCTGGGGCCGCTGGGAATCGTATTGCTGGCTCGCCACCTCGGTGCGCCGGCCTGGGCCGCTTTCGTAGTCGCTTTGGGTTATGCCTATTGCGGATTCTACACAGCACACGCTGAGCACACGACGGTGCTGTACTCCTTTTCGTTCGTGCCCCTATTCATATGGCGATTTGATGCGGCCCTGAATTCACGTCGCCTCCGTCCCGCGGCGGAGGCGGGAGCCCTCTGGGGGCTCTCGGCCCTGGGTGGCTACCCAGCAATCGTTATTCTGAGCGGTGGGATGTTGTTTTTATGGGGGCTGGGCCGCTGTTGCTGTGCCTCGGCTGCTGAACCAGCCATGACGGAGGAACGTCTCGGATCTCGATGTAGATTCGCCTTTCTAGCTCTGGCGATCGTTTTCTGCGTGGGAGTGTTGGTACTCGCGCCCACCTATGTGGCGTTTTTTCGAGAAGGCCTTGGTTACAGCGAACGGGCCGGAGCCATGACCCGCCCAGCCGCAATCGCCGCGAGTCAGAATGCTCTGAATCCGGGAGCGCTTGCTACATTTTCCAGCCCTTACCTCACCGCACTCAAGTTTCCGCTTCTCAATCCAGGGCTGTGGCCGGGGAGTGATATCTCAGTGGCTGACGTCTACATTGGAGTTCTTCCCCTGGTGCTGGGGCTGTTGGCACTGTGGCAACGTCCGCGGTCTGCATGGCGATGGTGGCTCGCGGGAATCATCGCCTTCTCGCTCGCCTGTGCGGTAGGCGATCGATTACCCTTTCGTGGTTGGCTGTATGATTATTGTCCGCCAACGCGGTACTTCACCCATCCGGGGATGTTTCGCGCCTATGCCATATTTTCTGCGGTCGTGCTAGCACTTCTGGCCACGCGCGATCTGCAATCAGCCATAAAAAAGCCCGAGTCTCGAATCTGGAAACAACTGTTCGTAGTGGCAATAGAATCTGGTCCAGCGTGGTCGGAGTTTGCCTACTCGCATACCTTCTGCCAAGAGCTAGAAAATGGCTTCCGGTCTTCTTCGTTGTCCTGGCGATCGTGGACGCATCGGTCACGCTCCGCCTTTCCCACGATTTCATGTCCGACAGAGGCCGGACGCGGTCCCTTCTCAAGCAGGTAGATGCAGAACACAATCCTAGTCTGATGGTCAATGGGCTGCACAGGGATCTGACAGCCCCTTTTTTGCTGGGCGGTGAGCATAGCAACAGCAGTGTGCCTCTGCGGATCGCCACGTTCTTC
>WNFC01011262.1_pt1 | contig 17948 bp, 18 predicted proteins | sample 5400541 | NCBI WGS metagenome assembly WNFC01 (sample SAMN13153342, study PRJNA577476) | soil metagenome | isolation source: 120 cm saprolite under Douglas fir tree site 2 hole 2 replicate 1 | place: USA:California | collected 2015-04-18
GGCGAACTCCTCCATCTGGAAGGCGATCGGATGCGACTCCACCAGCGCCATGCATTTGATGTAGTCCTGCGGCCAACCCCGCGCCTGCGCGATGGCGCGGAACAGGTCTCGCCACCAGAGCGCTTCATCGGCGGACTCCGACTTGGGGATGTAGATCGAGAGGGCATGCTTGAGGCGAACCGGGTCGACCTGGTAGGCGACCATCGCCACATCGAAGAGGGGTGCCGCCATGCGCTCGCCCTTGATCACGCCGGCCTGCTCGAGGTGGAGGCCGCGCGGCCGCGTGAAGGTCACGGTCTTGCTCTCGCCGATCGGCACCTCGCGGTCGCGTTTCTTGTCGTGGTAGGTCAGCTCGCCGCGAAGCGCCGCGATGATGTTGGCGATCCCGCTTGTGATGTTGGGCCAGGCGTTGGCCACCGAATCTTCCAGGTCCAGCATCACGCCCGGCGCCCCGGAATTGAGCATCTTCACGACCAGCTCGGCATCGTCGGCGGGGCCGGTCATCTGGTTGCGCTGATCCTGGCACCATCCGGGGAGCGCCACCTTCCAGCTGCCGGTAGTCGCCTCCGATGGCGGGAGGTAGTTGGGAAGCCGACCGCGATGGGCCTCCGCGAGCACCTGGCGGCGGCGGGCCGCGAGCTCCTGCTGACGCGGGGTGAAGGCCCGGTGGAGCGGAAGCAGAAACTCGTAGAAGCCATGCGGCAAGTCGTGCGACGGATCGAGGTCCGGCGGCGCCTGATTGATCGGGAAATCAGTCGGCTGCACCGTCTTCATGGTCGTAGCTGACTGTAGCAGCGAGGCGCTGCCAGGCGGGGAACGGAAACGTTGGGCTGGTCAGGCGGCTTTCGTGCCGCGCCGCTCGTGCTCGCGGCGCTCGCCGCGGAGGGTCACCTGGACCGCCGAATTCCGGTAGATGTAGCCGCGGGTGATCGCCTGCTTGATCTGGCGCCAGTTGGCTTCCCGCAACCAGCGCCGCTCGACCACCAGCTCGACCCCGGCGAGGAACAGGAAGTCGCCGGTCATGGTAGCGGTCGAGTCTGGCCGCTGAGCCTGTCGGACCGTCTCGAGGTCCAGCCCGGGCATGAGCCAGTCGGTTGGGATCTCCAGCGCGGCGTCCAGGCTATCGCTGTACTGGCCAGTATGGCTCGCCATATAAGAGGGAACCTGAAAAACCGGCCAGTCTTGCTATGCCGGCTCGGCAACGGCCGGAAGGGCGATCTCGAAGGCGGAACCCTCGCCGGGATGGCTGTCGACGTCAACCCGGCCGCCGTGGCCCTCGATCACCTGCCGAACCAGGTAGAGGCCGATCCCGGTGCCTGCAACGTTGTGCAGCTGAGGGCTGTCGACCCGGTAGAACTTTTCGAACAGCCGAGCCTGGGCGGCGGTCGGGATGCCGAGCCCGTGGTCCTTGACCACCAGGTGGACCTTCCCATTCTCACGACTGCCGCTCACCTCGATGCGCGGCGGCCCCTCGCTGAACTTCACGGCGTTCTGCAGCAGGTTGTCGACGGCGGTGCCGAGACGTTCCGGATCACCCAGCACCGTGAGGGGCGACGCCGCCAGCTCGACGTGGAGCGTGCCCTGCTTCAGCTCCACCTGGGGCCGGACCCGCTCGACGGCATCGTTGACCACGCGCCGCAAGTCGAGGGAGGCCATGGTCGGGGGGGCGGTATCCTCCTCCAGCCGCGCCAGCAGCAGCATCCGTTCGACGTAGGCGCGCATCTCGCTCGACTTGTCCAACAGGGTCCGAAGCGCTCGCTGGGCCATCGGGGGCATGGGGCCGAGCGATCCCTCTTCTAGCAGCGAGGCGTAGCCGCGAATGACGGTCAGCGGCGTGCGCAGCTCGTGGGAGGCGATTTGCATGAACTCGCGTCGCGCCCGCTCCAGTTCCACCAGCGACTCAGCCCGACCGCGCTCCCGTTCGAGGGCCCGCCTGGTGTCGAGCGCGATGGCCGCCTGGGCCGCGATCAGCTGCAGACGACGGAGCTGCTCCGGGCGCAACAAGCGGGGCCGTCGCCAATGCAGCGCCGCGAAGCCGACGAGCCGCTGGCCGGCTCGCATCGGGAGGAAGACGCTGGACTTGGCGCCAGCCAGCCGGGTGCCGCGGAGCGCCCACTCCGGCAGCTTTTCATCCGTCTGCGGGTCGGCAACGTAGATCGTCACCTTGGGATCGGCGAGCCACGCAACGTCGGTCGCCGTGAGGGCCTCACCGGTAGGCGCGTCCTCTGCTGGCCACAGCCGGCCGCCTGTCGCCCCCACGTGATAGCGTCCATCCGCCCGGAGGACGCGCAAGGTCGCCAGGTCCGGCTGGCTGAGGTCGTCAAAACCCTGCAGGATCCTCGCGTCGATTTCCGAATCCGCGCCGTCGCCTGGCTGCAGGGCTTCGATCGTGGCCAGGGCCTTGATCGTCTGTTCCGCCTCCGCATACTGCTCGGCGTTGGCCAGCGCGAGCGCCGTCTGTGCGGCGATCGACTCCATCAGGCGCATGTCTTCCGTGCTGAGTGATCCGACGCCCAGGCGCGCCAGTGACAGCACGCCGAAGAGCCGGCCCCGAGTCACCATCGGAACGCTGAGGATGCTCTCCTCGATTGGCGTCGTGCCCGCCGGGTAGACCATCCGCGAGTCACGGCTGGCGTCCGGAACCAGCATGGAGTGCTGGGTCTGCGCCGCGATCCCGGTGATGCCCTCGCCCAGAGAAAGGGTGACCAGGTGCCAGTCGATGTCGGTGTATGGGTCAGCTCGCGCAACTGACTTGACGAGCACCAGGTGCTCGGCCGCTTCATCCCAGCGGTAGAGGCGGAAATGCTGGTAATCGATGACTCGCAGCGTCGCGTCGGCCACCGTGTTGAGGATCTCCTCGGCGTCGAGGCTGCGGAGGATCATGGGGGAGACGTCCTGCAGCAGGTCCTTGCGCTTTTCCAGCAGGACCTGGCGGCCGCGGCTGACCTGGACAAACCAGATGACGGCCACCGCGGCGAGGATCCCCGTGAGCAGCCGCACCCCATCGCCGAGACTTGCGATCCTGAAGGCGCCTTGCGGGGCGAGGAAGTAGTAGTCGGACACGAGGACAAAGGCGACCGTTCCGGCGATGGCCGGCCCGCGGCCGTAGCGCCAGCCGATCACCCCGACCAGCAGGACGAACACCAGGAGGAAGGTTTCGAGCCGCGGCAGTTGTAGGACCCAGGCGATCAGGCCGAGGGCGGCGGCCACCAGGGCGACGGCCGCCACCGCGATTCCGTAGGGGAGGTAGCGGCGGAGCATCCGCTCAAACAATACGGAATTTGGAGCGAAATACTAGTGGCTCAGTACCAGCTTGACGATATCGGACGGTACGCGCTAGGCTGGGCGACCGGTAACAGCAAATATGCACAGGGAGGTATCACTGTGAGGATTGCTTGTGTACTGGACGTCGACTTTGAGGATTCTGAGTTCAAACAACCGTTCGACGCGTTCAGGAACCAGGGTCACCAGGTCACGATCGTCGGGCTGCAGTCCGGCAAAGAGCTGCGGGGCAAGCAGGGCAAAGTGACCACGAAAGCCGAGTTGGGCATCGACCAGGCGCGGCCTGAGCAGTTCGACGCGCTGTTTATCCCGGGCGGCTATTCGCCGGACCACCTTCGGGCGGATCCGGGGATGGTCAAGTTCACCAGGACGTTTTTCGATGCCGACAAGCCGGTGCTGGCCATCTGTCACGGGCCACAACTGTTGATGACGGCGCGGGTGGTCAAGGGACGCAAGCTGACGGCCTGGATCACGATCCAGGACGACCTCTCCCAGGTCGGCACGAACGTCGTCGACCAGGAGGTCGTCGTCGATAAGAACCTCGTGACCTCGCGGCAGCCAAGCGACATCCCGGCATTCATTCGGGAGTCGACCAAGGTGTTGGAGAAGGTACCGGTCGGCATTCGATAGAGCGCATCCCTTCCGCGAACTTGAGATGTCGGCGCCGGTGCGCCGGCATCTTTCTTATTTAATGGCGGGAATGCGAGCCAGCTGGTCGATGCGGCAGATCCTGCTTGCGGCCACGCCCATCGCCATTGCGGTCTTCGTGTTTGGGGCCTCGTTTGGAGTGCTCGCTGTTGCGGCGCACCTCCCCGCCTGGTCGGTCGTGCTGATGTCGGTGCTGGTCTTCGCTGGGTCGGCGCAGTTCGCAGCCCTTGGCGTAATCGTTGCCGGCGGCAGCGTGCTGACGGCCATCTTCGCCGGCGCGCTGCTTAACCTGCGTTTCGTCGCGACCGGGATCGCGGTCGCTGGGTCGCTTCCGGGAGGCCGGCTCCTGCGATCGTTGCTCGCCCAGCTCTCGATCGATGAGAGCTATGCCCTGTCGGTTCGCGCCGGCGTACCGGGCCGGCCGGATGGCCGGACATTGCTCGTCACTGGTGTCTGCCTGTACGTCGTGTGGATCCTGGGGACCTCGATCGGCGCGCTGCTCGGCCCGGTTTTGGGTGACCCCAAACGGCTCGGGCTCGATGCGGCGTTTCCGGCCGGCTTCGTGGCATTGCTCTGGCCGATGCTGTCCGGACGGCACGCCGTTCGCTGCGCCATCGGTGGGGCGGCCGTCGCCCTCGCCCTGGCGCCGTTCACGCCGCCGGGGATTCCGCTGGCCGGGGCCGCCGTGGTTGGGTTGTGGCTGGCCCGCTAGCCCTGGCGCTGGTGCTGGGGCTGGCCGGTCTCTCGTACGCGATGCGGGCAACCGGCGCACTACTCCCGAACCTGCCGGCCGCGATCACGGCGCGGACCGGCGGCCTGGCGCCGGCCCTGCTCGCCGCCCTGGTCGCGATCCAGCTGACCGGCCCAAACGGAGTCGTTCACCTCGATGTCAAGGTGCCGGCGGTCCTGGTTGCCGCCGTGCTCGCGGCGTTTCGGGCACCCTTCATCATCTGCGTCATCGCAGGCGCCGTGGTCGCTGCTCTTTTACGGGCGGTTTTTCACCTCTAGCGCTTCTTGGCGTCGATGGCGCTCAATGGCGCCGCGGTCGAGGCAAGTTCCTTGACAATACCGCTCGATCTCGCCATCATGAGGCGACTTCTTGAGGCGAACGTCTTACCCTACGTCCGGCTACAGCCTCGGGACGCGCGGCCGCCGATCGGCCCGCAGTCTCCGTGCTCGTCCGCGACGGCGCACACCTGTGATCCGGCTCCTGATCGTGGTCGTCGTCCTCGTGGTGGGTAGCCGGGCCTTTTCGATGTTGCAGAGCCATCACGACATGCGGGTGGTCGCGGCCACCAAGCACACCGCCACCCCGAAACCAGCGGTGGCGGCCAGGGCGGGACCGACGACCCGCCCGGCGGCGACCCCATCGCCGTCCCGGCCACCCGTGCCCGCCCAGCTGCCCCAGGTCAAGGTCCCGGTGTTGAGCGCCAGCTGGCTGCGGACCCACCCCATCGCCGAAATCCCGTCGATCAAGGGACGTGCGGCGATCGTGGTCGACCTCACCGCCGGGCAGATCCTCTACCAGCAGGATCAGGGCACCCGATACGCGGAGGCCTCGCTGACCAAGATGATGACGGCGATGGTGGCGGCCGACCTTACGCGACTCGACACGGTGATCACCGTCCCGGAGGCGGCGACCCAGGTCGAACCCAACCACATGGGCATCAGCACGGGCGAGAAGCTGACCGTGCGCGAGCTGCTCGAGGGGATGCTGCTCGACTCCGGCAATGACGCCGCCGAAGCGATCGCCATGGGGATCGTCGACCGGGCGAAGTTCATCGACTTCATGAACCAGAAGGCGGCGGCGCTGCATCTGCGGGCGACCCACTTCACCAACCCCAGTGGGCTGGACGACGCCGATCATTACAGCTCGGCCTACGACCTGGCCGTGGTGGGCGCGACGCTCCTTGCCGATTACCCGGACATCCGCGCGATGGTGGGATCGAAGCAGGTTTCGATCTACGCGACGCCGCAGCACAAGGCCTTCAACCCGATCAACATCGATCGGCTGCTGTCGACCTACCCCGGCGCGATCGGCCTCAAGCCTGGCTACACCGGGGCCGCTGGGTATTGCCTGGCCGCGGCCGCGACCCGCAACGGCCGGACGATCCTGGTGGTGGTGCTCGGGAGCACGCAGCATTTCACCGACGCCGCGACCCTGCTGGACTTTGGATTCCGGCATCCAGTAACCCACTAATAACCCACTAAGATTCGCCTGACATGAGCGGCATCGGCGAGATCTTCAGGCTGGGTATCCCCTGGACGCATCTCGTCATTCGCGCGGTCATCATCTACATCGTCTTCTTCATCGGCCTTCGCCTCTTTGGCAAGCGCGAGCTCGGCCAGTTCACGACGTTTGACCTGGTGCTCGTGCTGCTGGTCGCCAACGCCCTGCAGCCGGCGATCACCGGCCCCGACAACTCGGTCACCGGCGGCGTGATCATCATCGCCATCCTGCTGGTCTTCAATCGCGTGGTGGCGTGGGTGCGCAACCGCTGGCCCTGGTTCGATGCCCTGATCGATCCACCGCCGACCGTGGTGGTCCAGGACGGCGAAATCAGCAAGCCGGCGCTGGAGAAGGAAGGGCTCAGCATCACCGACGTCGAGATGGCCATCCGCGAACACGGCGTGAACAAGCTCAGCGACGTCAAGCAGGCGGTGCTCGAAAACGACGGCAGCATCAGTGTCGTGACAACAGGCAGCGGCGACCGCTATCGCCGTCGCCGGCGCGTCCGTTTCCTGAAGCGGTAGCCCCGTGGCTGAAGAGCGCCGCGTCGTCACCATCCTCTTCGCGGATGTCGCAGGCTCGACCGCGATGGGCGACGCGCTCGACCCGGAAGACGTCCGTGTCCTGCTGCGGCGCTACTACGACGTCGCGCGCGAAACCGTGACCGAGCACGGCGGCATCCTCGAGAAGTTCATCGGCGACGCCGTGGTGGCGGTTTTCGGTTTCCCGCACACCCACGATGACGACCCGCAGCGCGCGCTGGCGGCCGCGCTAACCCTTCGCGACCGGGTCCACACTGACCCGTCGTTGGGGGACCGGCTCCCGATTCGCCTCGGCATCAACACCGGCGAGGTGGTCGCCTCGCGCGAGAGTGCAACCGGCGATTTTCCGCTGAGCGGCGATGCGGTGAATGTAGCGGCAAGGCTGCAGCAGGCCGCCGAACCCTGGGGCATCCTGTGCGGTGAGCGCACCGTCGCCAGCATCCGGAGCGGGTACGCTTTCGGGCCGGTGGTCGCAATCGACGCCCGTGGCAAGTCGCAGCCGATCCGCGCCCTGGAGCTGATGGGCCGGGCGGCGCTCACCCCTGTGGCGCGCCGGACACCGTTGATCGGTCGTGACCGGGACCTGCAGCAGCTCGACCTGGCAGCGAGGCGGGCACTCGAAGAAAAGCGGCCGTTCCTGGTCAGCGTGATCGCCCCCGCCGGAGTGGGGAAGACGCGACTCCTGGAGGAGTTCCTGGAGCGACTTCCGGGCATTGAGCCGCGAGCAACCGTGGCGATCGCCCAATGTCTGCCCTACGGGCAGCGGCTGACGTACTGGCCGCTCCGGGGCGTCCTCTATCGCTTGATCGGTGTGCCCGAGGATGCCAAGCCGCCCGCCGTTCGTCAGGCGATTCGTGACTGGCTTGACGGGTCCGGGCTGGAGGCGCTGGACCGCGAGGTCGAACTGTTGGCGGCGACCGTCGGGGCGGGCGAAACGGAGGTCAGCGACCGCTCGGCGTTGCTGGCAGCCTGGCGAACGTTCTTCGAGATCGCCGCGCGCCGGTCGCCCCTCGTGCTGGTCTTCGAAGACCTGCATTGGTCGAGCGATAGTCTGCTCGACCTCTTCGAGTTCGTGATGCAACCGCGTGGCGAGCTGCCGCTGATCATGATCGCGCTGACGCGTCCGGAGCTGCTGGATCGACGTCCCGGATGGGGTGGAGGCCGCCGCAATTACACCTCGATCTCCCTCGAGCCACTCAGCGACCGTGACACGGCGCAGTTGATCGAGCAACTCCTCGATGGATGTCCGCCCGAGCTCGTGGACCGAATCGTGCGGCACGCGGAGGGAAACCCCTTCTTTGCCGGCGAGCTGATCCGCTCGGTTGCCGAGCGTGGCAGCGACCAGCTTCCGGATACGGTGCAGGCGACAGTCCTGGCCCGGCTCGACCAGCTCGGTGGTCGACCGGTTGATGGACAAGGATCTTCTTCGGTCGACGGGAGCAGACACCTTCGCCTTTCGGCACATTCTGATCCGGGAGGTCGCCTACCAGACCCTGACACGCGCGGAACGTGGCCGGTTGCACGCTGCGGCCGCCGAATGGTTGGCTGGAATTGCCGGCGAGCGCGAGGATTCGCTGGCCGAACTGATTGCGTTCCATTACCGGGAGGCCGCCACGATTGCAACCGCGCAGCGCCCGGATGATCCCCAGACTACCCAGGTTCGCAAGAAGGCCGCGGTGTGGCTGACGCGAGCCGCTGACGTCGCGGCGTCGGCTGCGGCAACGATCGAGGGCTCACGGCATCTGCGCGGGGCGATCGAATTTGCGGAGCCCACTCGGCTTCCGGATCTTTATCAGCGGCTGGGTGAGATTGGCGAGTCCAGTGACTTCGCGGTCCCCGCGTATCTCACCGCGCTCCGTCTCTGCCGCGAGCAGGGGCGGCCGCCGGAACAGGAGCTGCAGGTGTTGACCGGCCTCCTCACCATCTACACGCGGTCCCAAGGCTCGGTCGCCGACCGGCTGAGCTTTGAAGCGATGGATGACTTTCGGCGAGAGGCTAGGGAGGTCGCGGCGCGGGTCACGGACGAGCGCCTGCTTGCTCGGTACATGGCCGCCAGTGCCTTCTATCCCTTTTGGATGCTGGGCGGGAGGAGGGTACCTACGGAGGCGGACATGGAGGAGGCCGATGCCAGCGCGAACGAGGCGGCAACCATCGCCCGGCGTCTCGATGATCCGAACCTCGAAAGCATGGCCCTCGACGCGCTCGCGGGAACCGCCCAGATCCGCGGCGACTGGTCGCAGGGCCGCGAGTACGCGCGTCGCCGGCTCACCTTCCAGGACCGATTGAACTTGGTCGAGAAAGTCGACGCCCATAGCATGGTGACCTGGAGCTCGGCGCTCCTCGGGGACCTCGACGATGCGGACCGCGTCTCGAGCCAGGGTCTCGCGCAGGTCCAGCCCGGTCAGGTTCCAGCCTGGACGCTGCACCTGGTCGCTTGGCGGACGTACGCGCTGACGCTGCTCGGCCGCTGGGACGAAGCGCTCCTCATGGGAGAGCGCGCCCGCCAACTGTGGCTCGAGGCGCGGAAGCCGGCGGCGGGCTACGCAATGCGCGGGTTGATGGCCGTAATCGACGTCGCCCGGGCGCGCCAGGATGATCGGCTCGCCGAGTCGTACCGCGAAATGCTCGACGCCATCCTGATGGCCTTTCCGGCCGACAGTCACTTCCGGCGATGGCTCGGGTACGGGGGTTCCGATCTGAGCCGCATCCCGGAGGCGGTCAGCGAGATCGCGGGGACGCTCAGGGGTCTGCCCGAACGCGCGGAGCGAGGCCTCAACCTGCTGCTCGACGCCGCGCAACCTCCGACGGCCGCACTGCTGACGGGGCTACTGGCGTTTGCGGAACGGGGACACTTTCGTCCCCTGGAGGCACAGGTGCGTCGCGGACTCGGCGTGGTCGGGCGCGACCGCGACATGTTGACGCGTTCGCTGGACCTTTGGGAGGCAATGGGTGCGGTTCCCTATGCGGCGCGCGTGCGATGTGAGCGGGCACTTCTCACGGGCGACGAGACCGAGCTCGAGAAAGGCCTCGCGGTTCTGGAGCGTTTGGGCGACCGGCTCCAGTTAGGTCGTTATGAGCGCCTTCAGGTAGGCTGACCCGATGCCGCATTCGGACACAGTGGCGGTGCACGCCGGCGAGCCGACGCTGGACCGGAAAGACGCACCGGTTACGCCCGACATCAGTGTCGGATCGGCGAGTGGCTATCCAGACTTGAAGACGCTCGACGCCGCGATGGCCGAGCATCGTGGTTACGGCCGATGGGGGACTGACAATCACCGGCAGCTCGAGGCCGCGGTGGCCGGCCTGGAGGCCAACGGGCTCGACACCCCGCTGGACGCGGTCTCGGTCGGTTCCGGCATGGCGGCGATCGCGGTCGCGCTGATGAGTGAGATGAACGCCGGCGATCACGTGGTGGCCGCCCACGACTGCTATGGCACCACGGTGACTTTCCTTCGGAACGATTTGCCGCGCTTCGGCATCACGAGCACCATCGTTGACTTCCAGGACCTGGAGGCCGTCCGGCGAGCCGTGACCGATCGGACTCGCGTGCTGCTCGGCGAGATGTGCACCAATCCACTGATCCGAGTTCCGGATCTGGAGGCGCTGGCCGCCATCGCGCACGACGCCGGCGCGTTGCTCGTCGTCGATAACACCGTGCCGACGCCGGCCTTGAGTCAGCCGCTTCGGTGGGGCGCCGACGTCGTGATCTACAGCGCGACCAAGAATTTGAGCGGGCACGCCGATGTCATCGGCGGACTCCTGGTCGGCAAGCCGTCCTGGATCGAAGGCGCCCGCGCCTTCGCCCATACGTTCGGGCCGACCCTGGGCCCGTTCGATGCCTGGCTCACCCTTCGCGGGATCCGAACGCTCGCTGTTCGGATGGCGCGACACACGTCGAATGCGCTGGCGCTGGCGCGTTTTCTCGAGGGGCATGCGGCGGTGAGCCGCGTCAACTATCCGGAGCTGGACACGAGTCCGTTCTGTGCGCGAGCCCGCAAGCTGTTGCCTGGGGGCGCCGGTGCGCTGCTTTCCTTCGAGCTGGCCGGCGGGAAGGCGGCGCTGGAGTCGATGGTGTCACGGCTGCAACTGGTCCGGCTGATGCCGAGCCTCGGCAACGTCGCGACCACACTGAGCCACCCAGCCTCGACCTCGCACCGCGGGCTGGACGCGAGCGAGCGGGCCCGCGCCGGCATCAGCGACGGCCTGATTCGCTGCTCCGTCGGGCTCGAGTATCCCGACGACTTGCTCGCCGATTTCGAGCAGGCACTGTCATGAGTCAATCGGCTCCCTACCGGAGGTCGGGCTTTTTCAACAACAAGGTCGTGAACCCGCTCCTGACGAAGCTGGGACTGGCGCCAAGCCTGACCATCCGCGGCCGCGTCAGTGGACGCACGTACACCATGCCCGTCCTGCCACTCGACTACGAGGGACGGCGCTACCTCGTGGCTCCGCGCGGCAACACCCACTGGGCGCGCAACCTCCGCGAGGTAGGCGAGGGCGAGTTGCGCCTCGGCGGGCAACGGATTCGCTTCAACGCGACGGAAATTCCCGCGTCGCAGCGGGCTTCGCTGATCGCCGCGTATGTCCAGCAGCATGGCAAGAAGTACGGCGGCTTCGTGGCCAAAGAGTTCGCTATGATGCCGGATCCCGCCGACCACCCGGTCTTCCTCCTGAGCGAGAGCCCGCCCGCGAACTAGCGACCCGGCCCGTCCTCCCCCCGGAGGAGGAGGGCGGGATATCGAAAGACTTTTAGCGGTCGCTACGCCGTTTTGATGACGTACGTGCCGGCGATCTTGTCGTGCCAGCCTTGCTTGTTGGGGTCGAAGGCCACCCAGATGACGCCGATGAAGATGACGATGAAGGAGATAACCAGTCCGACGTACCGAATGAACGCCTGGACGATGGTGAGGTCGGTGCCGTCCGTCTTGATCACGCGCAGGTTCAGGAGTTTGTCGCCGACCGTCTGACCCGGCCACAGACTGCTGGCTGACCAGAAGTAGGTGAAGTAGATGATGCCGAGCAGAGTCTGGATGCCGCTGCGGCCCGTGGTTGACGGGTTGAGAACCACGCCGACGATCAGGTTGACGACGTAAAGGATGATGCTGTCGATGATGAACGCAAGGACGCGGATCCAGAAGCCGGCCTTGGCTCCGGTAACGGCGGCGGGCGCTGCTGCGGCCATTGACTACCTCCGAAACGAACCGATGGACGAATTCGGCGGCAGTATAGCGTGTTAGGCACGGGCGCGACCGACCGGCACGCTCGCCTTTCCACGCCGGGGCTCGCTATTCAAAATTGGGCCCGGTCGTTAGGCCGCCCTTAGAATTAGCGGGCTATGCCGCACCGCGCGTTGTCCGTTTTCGAGAACCTGCCCGACCAGTCGATCCTGCAGCGGATCGGCAATACCCCATTGATTCGTATTCGCCTGCTCGAAAAGGAGTTTCCGCACATCACCTTCTATGCGAAGGCCGAATGGTTCAACCCAGGCGGCTCGGTCAAGGACCGGCCGGCGCTGCGGATGATCGAAGAGGCCGAGCGGACCGGCGAGCTCACCGTGGAGAAGGTGATCCTGGACTCGACGTCGGGGAACACCGGCATCGCCTACGCCCTGATCGGAGCCGCCAAAGGGTACCAGGTGAAGCTGGTGATGCCGGAGAATGTCAACGAGGAACGCCGCGAGATCGTCAAAGCCTTCGGCGCGGAAGCAATTTTCACACCGGCGCTGGAGGGATCGGACGCCGCCATCCGCGAGGCGCACCGGATCAAGGAGTCGGCGCCCGGCGTGTATTTCATGCCAGACCAGTACAACAACCCCCTCAACTGGCGCGCCCATTTCGATACCACGGGGCCGGAGATCCTGGACCAGACGCATGGCGAGATCACCCACTTCGTAGCCGGCATCGGGACCAGCGGCACGCTGATGGGAGTGGGTCGGTTCCTCAAGCGTCACAACCGGGCGATCCGGGTGATCGCGGCCGAGCCATCCGATGGGTTGCACGGGCTGGAGGGCCTCAAGCATATGGAGAGCTCGATCGTGCCGGGCATCTATGACCCCAGCGTGCAGGACGAGAAAATCAGCGTGCCGACCGAGGCCGCCTATGAGCTGGCCCACGACCTGGCGCGATCCGAGGGGCTGCTGGTCGGCAACTCCTCGGGCGCGGCGCTATACGCCGCGCGAGAGGTGGCACGCCGGACCTCGGAGGGCGTGTTCGTGATGGTGTTCCCCGACGGCGGCGACCGTTACTTGAGCTCGGGACTCTACCGCCGGAAGTTTTGACGCTCCGAGTTCCCCGGTCGGTGATGGACCGGGTGCGGCAACATCTCGAAGCCGGCTATCCGAATGAGGCCTGCGGCGCGCTGATTGGCCGGGCCGATGGCGCCGATCACACGGTCGAGGAATTCCGTGGTATGCGCAACACCATTACCGACCGCCCATGGGATCGCTACGCCCTCGATCCGCTGGAGCAGTTGCAGGTCCAGAAAGACGCCGAGTCGCGCGGGCTCGAAATCGTCGGATTTGCGCACAGCCATCCGGATCATCCCGCGATCCCTTCGCGGTTCGATGCCGAACACGGTTGGTCCTTCTACAGCTATGTCGTGGCGTCGGTGCAGCAGGGAACGCTGCTCCAGGCGCGATCCTGGCGCCTGGATGACGGCGGCGTATTCCAGGAGGAGCCGCTTAGGGAAACGGCTTGACCACCATCAGGAAGACGATCAGAAGCGCGATCACCAGGCTGATGATGCCGTAGGTCATCGCCTGCGAGTCGAGCCGCTTGAAGGCCACGCTGGCGACGCCTTCGGCGTCCATCACCTTGATCTGCTGCCGAACGACTCGCGAGTAGAAGCCGACGGCCACCACGATCAGAAGCGCGAAGAGGATGAGGGCCGCGATCACCCAGCCGCGGAAGCCCACCTCGCCGACGGCCAAAAGAATCAGCCCGGTGATCAAGAGACCCCCATAAGCAGGGTTTGCGACCCGGTTATCGATGAAGGCGATCCCTCTCAGGGCGAACGGCGCGTGCGCCGGCTCTCTCGCGCCCAAGGTTTTCCAGACGCCATAGGTGATGTTGCTCCCGACCGCGGTGATCGCCAGGAGGACGTGCAGGTACTTCAGCAGCAGGTACCAGGTCACGGTCATAGCAATACCTTAAGCACTCAGCTGCAGGGTGGGGGCGAGGCCGCATAGATCGAGGTCGTCCCCGCATCCTGGCCGGTGCAACTGGTGTCGCTGGCGAACCAGCCGCCGGCCGAGCGGATCACAGTGACATCCAGCTTGACGGTGCTCCCGCCGAAGTCGAGAACGACGTGCGCGATCGCTCCGGGATTCCCGGGTGGAAGAGCTTCCGTCGTGATGGTCACGGACTGGTAGGGGTTCTGGCAGCGGCAGAGTGGCTCAGCGTGCGTGAGCGGGTTCGAATCCAGTCGCTGCGCGAGCCCATCGGTGACCGGGCAGCCGTCGTATTTGCCATTGCCGCCGCAGACCCCGCCACTCGGCGGGAAGAGGATGCCCGCCACGACTTCCGCGCCGCTGTCATCGAGGTTGGACACGATGATGCGACCGTTGACGAGCGTGGGCGAAGGGATCGGGGTTGGGGTGGGAGAAGGCGTGGGGGTCGACGTCGGGCTCGGCGGGGGACTGACCGCGGCGCCGGTCATCGGATTGGTGCAGGCGCTGAGCATCAGAGCAAGCGCCGTAAGCGCGATAGAAACTCGTCGCATCTCAACGGGAGATTCTACCGGTGCCAGATGAGATTTCAGGCAAAGGCCGGTCCTGGGCAGGCGCCGCCGCGCGCCGGGGCCGTTGGCGGCTCGTCAGGAAGACACCCAGCAGAATGACGGCCATGCCGAGAAGGAGTGGAATCGTGATCACCTCGCGGAGAATGCTCGCGCCCCAGAAGACCGCCGTGACCGGAAGCAGGAAGGTCACCGTTGTCGCGCGGGTTGCGCCGAGCGTATTCATCATGAAGTAGTACAGAAGGTAGGCGATGCCAGAGCCGCCCACCCCGAGGACGAACATCGCCACGATCGACGGCAATCGCAGGTGCGTCGCGCCGATCGTAGGGAGGGCCGCGGCCAATGCCAGCGGTGTTGTTAACGCCAGCTGCCAGAAGCCGACCTGCAAGGGGCTGACGCCGCGTAGCCGGCGCCGCTGGATCAATGCGGCCACCGCGTAGCTTGCTGCCGCCCCTGCGATGGCGAGCGTTCCGACGGTTGTTGCCCGCAGGGGCTGGCCGATCAGGTCGGGCGCGATCAGGACCCCAACACCCACGAAGCCGATAGCCACGCCGAGGTAGTTCAGTGGGCTGGGCCGCTCCGACGGGGTGACCCAGTAGGCGAAGACCGCCGTCCACAGAGGCGTGGTCGCGTTCAAGATGCTGGCGAGCGCGCTGCTGATCGATAGCTCGCCGAATCCGAAGGCAAACCAGGGCAGGAGGCTGCCGAAGATGGCCAGCATGACGAAAGGCACGAGGCGCGTGCGTGTCCCCACAGGGAAAGGGCTCTGGCGGCGAGCCGCGAAGATGGCGCCAAGCGTCAGGGCGCCGAAGACGGCGCGCGACAGGACCAACGTCGCCGGGCTCATGTCGCGGATGGCGAACTTGATAAAGAGGAACGATGCGCCCCAGATCAGGGCGAGCAATCCGAGAGCGGCATAACCACGACGCATCGGCTGATTATGCGAGGCGGCTATGTAACCCCTTACTCGATAGCCTGGCCTCGGTGCCGGGCCAGGAAGTATTCCGGCACGGAATTCATCGGCGGGCGCTCCTGGTCTTCGATTTCTTTCTGTTCGATCCAGTAGCGCTCGTCTTCGTAGTGGATCAGCTTCATCGTCTTGTTGACTTCCTCGAGCAAATGGATGCGGTGACGATCGCCGAGGTGTTTCAGGCCCACCTGCATGATGGCGAAGGCCATCTTCGAGAGGTCGAAGAGCGTTTGGTTGCGATGGACGCGCATGCCGAGGTCGACCTGGGCGATGGCGCGCAGTCCGTAGGCCTCGGAGATCGCGAGCAACAGGCCGAGTTCGACGCCGTACCCGGTGAAGAAGGGCACGCTCTCCAGCACGCGTCGGCGGCCTGCGTACTCGCCGGAGAGCGGCTGCACCAGGCCGGAGAGTTCGGGAAAGAACAAGTTGAGCATGGGCCGCGCGGCCAGCTCGGTGACCCTGCCGCCGCCCTGGGCCTGGAACTCGGTGCCGAATTTGAGCGGGCGACGGTAGAACCCCTTGACGTAATGGATCTCGGGGTCACTCAGCAACGGCCCCAGGAGGCCGTAGACGAACTTTGGGTGGATGTTGCTGATGTCGGTGTCGACCCAGCAGATCAGGTCGCCGTTCAGCGTGAACAGGCTCTTCCAGAGCGCCTCGCCCTTGCCCTGGTGGACTCCGTATCGGGGCAGGATCTCGCTGTGCTGCACGACGCGGACGCCGGCGTGTTCCGCGATGGCCGCCGTTCGATCGGTTGAGCCGGAGTCGATGACCACGATCTCGTCGACGAGCGGCACCCGGTCCATCAGGGCGGTCTTGAAGGTGCGGACCACCTTGCCGATCGTGTCCTGCTCGTTGAGGGTGGGCAGCCCGAGGCTGATGGTCACCCCCTGCCGCTGCTTGAGATCGACCAGCCGGCGCAGGTCGGCGAACTCCTTGCTGTGAAAGGTGTTTTCCGCGAACCACCGGTCGACGCGCTCCGCCGCGGCGGCGCGGCTCTCCAGCCGGAACGGTCGGTCCGGATCTTTGAGCGCCGTCACCGGTCCTGCGGTCTTGACCACCATGACGCTGCCGGGTAGCCGGCGAAGCAGGCGCGTGATCGGCGCGCCGAGCACCATCGGACGATGCATCAGACTGAGGGTCGCGCCCAGGACGATCATCTGGTGCTGCGCCGCCTCACGGATGATCGCCTCGCGCACGGAAGCCGACAGCAACGTGATCCGCCGAACCGGGACATCGACCGCGCTCGCGAGCTTGAGGAAAGCCGACTCCTCACGCTTTTGCGACTCGGCCGAAATCCGCGGGTTGAAGACGTGGAGGACGCAGAGCTCGGCGCCGGTCTCGTTGCAAACGGTGGCGGCCAGCCGGAGCGCGAGCTGGGCGCTCGGGCCGCCCCGCACGGGCACCAGCACGCTCCGGATCGAGGCGGTGTCCGGTCGCACCAGCGCGACGTCGCACGGGGGATCGACCAGCAGGTCTTCGACAGCATTGACCCAGAGGCCGTCGTGCCGCGGCGCCTGGCTGGCCGCCGCTTCGAGCACGAGCAGGTTGGTGTCGGTCTCCAGCACCGCCTCGCGAATGCCCTGTGCGGCGACGTGCGCGATCCGGACCTGGCCGCGCAGCTCACCCGGGCCGCGTTCTGCGTAGCGGGTGATGCGGGAGAGCAGGGCACGGTAGGCGCGGGCCACCTCGACCCCCTCGCTGAGCGGGCGCTCGGGCGCCATCTCGATGACCCCCAGCAAGGTGCCGCGCGAGTCCTCGGCATTGAGGAAGGGTGAGACGGCCTTCAGCAGCGGGCCAGTACGCGACGGGTTGGTCGTCGGGATCAGGACGCGATAGTGGCTCACGTGCGCGAGGTCAGTAAGGGTTCGATCTGTTCGCTGATGATGCGGTCCCAGGCGAGCGCGCCGAGCACGTGACGGCGCAGTCGGGCCGGCGGCGAATCGATCGCCGTCAGTACGGCGGCGGTGAAGGCCGGAGAGCCGGCGGTCGTCGGCACGAACGTGGCTCCCTCGGGCGCAACCTCCCGGAACGCCGGGAGGTCGGTGCATACCACCGGCACGCGGAAGATCGCGGCTTCCGCGAGCGGCAGGCCGAAGCCCTCGCTGGCACTCGGGAGGATCACGACATCGCTGAGCATATAGAGGTCGGAGAGCGTCGCCGCATCGACGGCGTACTCGCCCGACGGCCCACCGCTTTCTTCGAAGAGGAAACGCACCGATTCCGTGAGGTCGAGTCGCTCCGTTTGGCGTTTTAGGTCGGCCACGTACTCCAGTGAGCGAGGATTGTGCGGCCCGGGCGGACCGGTGATGAGCAGTTGCACGCTTTGACCCGAGGCGCGCGCGCCGGCGGCAGCATCGATCGCCCACTCGAGATTCTTTCGCTTGGTGATCCGCACCGGCGCGAGCATGACGATATCGCTCCTGAGCAGGCCGAAGCGGGTCACGAGCTCTCGGGCGCGCGGGCCCAGGTGAAGGAGTGCGCCTGGGTCGATGCCGTTGGGAATGACGTGGGTTGCATCCAGGTTGGCCCCGGTCAGCTC
>WNFC01003757.1_pt1 | contig 17946 bp, 17 predicted proteins | sample 5400541 | NCBI WGS metagenome assembly WNFC01 (sample SAMN13153342, study PRJNA577476) | soil metagenome | isolation source: 120 cm saprolite under Douglas fir tree site 2 hole 2 replicate 1 | place: USA:California | collected 2015-04-18
CCGGCTAAGCGTGTCACAGGCGCTGGAGCGCATACGGCAAGTTCGCCGTCAACACCCGAGGTGGGAGCCGTATGCGGGAAAGCCGCACGTACGGTTCTGTGCGGGGGGCGCTCAGCAATGAGCGTCCCTACCGCGATCGTCGCTGGCGCTCCTCGCAATGACGGCCTGAAATCCAAGCGGGGGTTGCAATGGCCATCAAACTGTTCGAGCTGGTCGGCACCGACGAGGCGCGTCCGTTCAGTCCGTTCTGCTGGCGGACGCGGATGGCGCTCGCGCATAAGGGACTGTCAGCGCAATCGATCCCGTGGCGCTTCACCGAGAAGGATGCGATCGCTCCGCACAATTCCGAAAAGGTGCCGGTGCTGATCGACGGCGAAACCGCCATCGTCGATTCCTGGGCGATCGCGAATTATCTGGAAGACACCTATCCCGATCGGCCGTCGCTGTTCGGCGGCGAGGGCGGCCGCGCCATCGGCCGGATGCTGAACTGGTGGGGCGACGTCACCGTGATCGGCGGCATGTTCCCGCTGATCGTTGCGGATATCCCCGGACATCTAAGGCCGGTGGATGCGGCCTATTTCCGCAGCACGCGCGAGGCGCGCTTCGGCAAGCCGCTGGAAGAAGTCGTGGCCGGGCGCGACAAATCCGTCGAGGGCTTTCGCCGCGCGCTCGACCCGATGCGGCTGACGTTGAAGACGCAGGCCTTTCTCGGCGGCGCCGCGCCGAATTATGCCGACTACATCGTGTTCGGTGGATTCCAGTGGGCCCGCGTGGTCAGCCCGTTCAAATTGCTCGTCGAGAATGATCCGGTCTATGCGTGGCGCGAAAAGCTGCTCGACGCGTTCGACGGCATGGCGCGGCAATCGCCGGGACATCCGGTGTAGCAATGCGCGGCGCTTTGGTGATGCCGTGAGCGTTTGAATATTGACAAATGTCCGGCGTCTCGGCCATGCTGGCGGTGCTGCATGTAGGGCGCATCGGTTTGGGCCGAAGGGGCAATGCCCACCTACGCATTGACCGCTTAAGCAACGTCAACCGTAGCGCGCCCATGCCTAACCTCGAGAATCTCAGGAAGCAGGCCAAGCTCATCCTGCGCTGGCATCGTGACCGGTATTATCCGGTCGCGGCGCAGATCAGGTCGGGCTTGCCCGGTTACAGCCGGATGACCGACCCCGAAATTCTGGCGCAAAGCTTCAAGCTCAGCGATGCGCAGGAACTGGTCGCAAGGCAACATGGGTTTGAAAGCTGGCAGGCGCTCAAGATAGGACTTCCGACCATGTCAGAACATGCAGAGACCGTTTTCACCAAAGCCGTCATCGCCGGCGCCGAACCGCAATTGTTCGTCGCCGATATCAAGTCGTCGTGCGATTTCTTCACCGGCAAGCTCGGCTTCGCCATCGTGTTCACCTATGGCGAGCCGCCGTTCTATGCGCAGGTCAGGCGCGACGCCGCGCTGATCAACCTGCGATGCGTCGAGCAGCCGGTGATCGATGCCGGCGTGCGAGACCGTGAGCAATTGCTGTCCGCTTCGCTCACCGTCGCGACGGCGGAGGAAATCAAAGCGTTGTTCCTTGAGTTTCAGGCCGCCGGCGTGACGTTTTTTCAAACGCTCAAGCGCGAGCCCTGGGGTGCGCGCGATTTCTGCTGTTTGCGGGACCGGCGGAGTAGGCGGCGGAAGTCGGGACAGTTACTTCCGTCATTGCGAGCCAACGGGTCGGCGCAAAGCGCCGCCCGATGACAGGCTCCGCGAAGCAATCCATAGCCAAGAAGCAAGGCTGGATTGCTCGTCGCTTGCGCTCGCAATGACGGCGATGCCTTAGCGTACCGAGTAGCCTGCGGCCGTCTGCGCCATCTTCCGCAGACAATCCCGACACAAGCAATCCCCGCCCTCCACCGGCATCGGCAGCCGCGCGGTTTCCTCGGCGCACCAGCACGGCCCCGCCGGGCGGCAGGTGAATTCCGTTCCGCAAGCGGAACAGGCGAGGCGGCGGGACACCGGATTTTCTAACCGATTTGTCATGAAGCGGAGCCAAACCTTGGCCTGTTTTTAATGTCTGGTTCATGCCGGACGGCGGTATGATCCACCAGCAATATACGCACAGGACAGCACAAGGGAAATCCGATGGCCCGCGATTCGCAAGCTGCTCTGGTCGCGCTCAATCGCTTCGGATTTGGCGCGCGCGGCGGCGCGGCGGGGGATCTTGTCAATGCAGCCTCCGACCCGCGCGGCTTTGTCAAAGCCGAACTGAGTCGCCCCAGCGGTGTGCTGCTCGAGGTACCCGGGCTGTTATCGACCCCGGCGTTGGGCGCAGCCGTGTTCGCCTATCAGTTCGAGATCCAGCAAGCGCGCGAAGCCGCCGCGAAGTCGGGCGCATCGCCAGCGTCGGAGGCCGCGCCGGCGCAACCGGCAACCGACGCCAAGGCGCAAAAGCGGAACCTTTCGCTCAACAGCATCGCCATGGACATTTCCGGAAAAGAACCGGCGATGAAGACGCCGGACAACGGCGGCGGCGCGGCGATGGCGCCGGCGGAGGCGATGCAGCCTAACGCACCGAAGCCGCCGGCACAGCCGCTCAACATCATTCAGAAGACCTACCGCGCCGAGGCGCTGGCGCGGCTGCAGCGCGCTGTGATCGCCGATTGTGGATTCGTCGAGCGGCTGGTGGCGTTCTGGTCCAACCACTTTTGCATCTCCGCCAACAAAGGCGGGCTGGCGCGGATGTGGGCCGGCTCGTTCGAGCGCGAGGCGATCCGGCCCCACGTCCTGGGACGTTTCGGCGACATGCTGAAGGCGGTCGAGCAGCATCCGGCGATGCTGTTCTTTCTCGACAATCAGCAATCGCTCGGACCGGAGTCGCGCGCCGGGCAGAACCGCAAGCGGGGCTTAAACGAAAATCTCGCGCGCGAAATCATGGAGTTGCATACGCTCGGGGTCGGCGGCGGCTACAGCCAGGAGGACGTGACCTCGCTGGCGCGCATCATCACCGGATGGACCTTCGCCGGGCGGCAAGGACAATTGGGTGCACCCGGCAGCTTCGTGTTCAACGCCAATGCGCACCAGCCGGGGGCGCAGCGGCTGCTCGGCAACACTTACGAGAACAACGGTGTTGCACAGGGCGAAGCGGCGCTGGCGGACATCGCGCGCCATCCCTCCACCGCGAAATTCATCGCGACCAAATTCGCCCGCCATTTCGTGGCCGACGATCCGCCGCCGGCTTTGGTGGCGCGGCTGCAGGAGACCTTCCGCAAGACCGACGGCGACCTCAAGGCATTGACTTTCGTACTGCTGGATTCCGATGAGGCCTGGCAGGCGCCTTTGACAAAACTGCGCAGCCCTTACGAATTTCTGGTGGCGACTGGCCGGCTGCTGGGACGAATCCCTGAAGATCCCGGGCGCTATCTCGGCAGCCTCAATCTGCTGGGCCAGCCGCTGTGGTCGCCGTCCGGGCCGAATGGATTTCCCGATACCAACGCCGCATGGGCCGCGCCCGAAGGGATGAAGCTGCGCCTCGATGTTTCGGCGCAGATGGCTTCGCGTCTCGCCGACAGTATCGACCCTCGCGATCTGCTCGAGCTTGTCGCCGCGGACGCGGCCTCGCCGGAAACCCGGCGGACCGTCGAGCACGCCGAATCGCGGCAGCAGGCGCTGGCGTTATTATTGATGTCGCCGGAATTCCAGAGGAGATGACGATGGATTGCTGCGAAAGCCGGACCTCACCAGTCACATCGCGGCGTGCGCTGTTGCTCGGCGGCGCGTCGTTTGCCGCCTGGGCTTACTTGCCGAAATTCGCGCGCGCCGCCGACGGTCGCGATCCGCGCCTGATCGTCGTGATACTGCGCGGCGCGCTGGATGGCCTCGCCACCGTCGCGCCGACAGGCGATCCCGATTATGCCGCGCTGCATGGTTCGATCGCGCTGACATCGAATGGTCCCCACGCGGCTTTGATGCTGGATTCGTTTTTCGCGCTGCATCCGGCGATGCCGGAGTTCGCGCGGATGTATCGAGAGAAGCGCGCCGCCGTGATTCATGCGGTGGCAACGTCCTATCGCGATCGTTCGCATTTCGACGGACAGGACGTGCTCGAAAGCGGCTTTGCCGGTCCGGGCCGGGTGCAGTCCGGCTGGCTCAACCGTGCGCTGGAAGTATTGCCGCGCGGCGACCGCGTGACGAGCGGCCTCGCCATCGGTCCGACCACGCCGCTGGTGCTGCGCGGGGCGGCGCCGACCGTCGGCTGGGCGCCGGTGGCATTGCCGCAAGCCGCTGACGATACCGCGATGCGCCTTGTCGAACTTTACAATCGTCGCGATCCCGCGCTGGCATCGGCGTTGTCGCAAGGCCTGCAACTCGACAAGGCAGCCCAGGGCGACGACATGAAACCGAAGCCGGGCACCAATGGTGCCGGCGCGATGAAGCTGGTGGCGCGCGGCGCCGCCAAGCTGATGTCGGCCGACGACGGTCCGCGGATCGCGGCGCTGGCTTTCGATGGTTGGGATACCCATGCCAATGAAGGCGGCCCGGTCGGCCGCCTGGCGCAGTTGCTGTCAGGCCTCGACGGCGCGCTCGCGGAATTCGAAAGCGGATTGGGCGAGCGCTGGCGCGACACCGTGGTGGTGGTCGCAACCGAATTCGGCCGCACCGCGCGCATCAACGGCACCGAGGGCACCGATCATGGCACCGGCACCGTTGCGCTGCTCGCCGGCGGCGCGGTGAAGGGCGGCCGGGTGATCTCGGACTGGCCGGGCCTGAAGACCGCCAACCTCTATGAGGGCCGCGATCTGGCGCCGACCACCGATCTGCGCGCCGTGATCAAAGGCGTGCTGCACGATCATCTCGGCCTTGCCGAGCGCGTGCTGGCCGACACGGTGTTTCCCGACAGCGCGCCGGTGAAGGCGATGAAGGGATTGGTGGGGTGATAGAGGTCGTCATTCCGGGTTCGCATCTTCGATGCGCCCCGGAATGAAGGAACTACTTCGTAATCTTGTCGATCTCCGCGATCTCCTCGGCGCTCAGCGTCCAGTCGATCGCCTTGACGTTCTGCTCGACCTGCTCGACCCGCGTCGCGCCGGCGATCACGCTTGCCACCTGCGGCCGCGACGCCAGCCATGAGAACGCGAGCTCCAGCATGGTGTGGCCGCGGGCCTGCGCGAAGGCCTGCAGCTGTTCGACGATATCCTCGTTGCGTGGCGTGACGTAGCGATCGCGCAGCGCGGGCGCTTTGCCGAAACGTGTATCCGCCGGCGCCGCCGCGCCGCGCTTGTATTTGCCGGTCAATAAACCGCTGGCCAGCGGGAAGAACGGCAGCAGCCCGAGCTTGTACTCCTGCGCCGCCGGCAGCAGATCGTTTTCGATCTCGCGCACAACCAGGCTGTATTCATCCTGACACGACACGAACGGACTGACATTGAGGGCGCGCGCGGTGAGTTCGGCTTCGGCGACGCGCCATGCCGGAAAATTCGAATTGCCGATGTAGCGCACCTTGCCCTGCCGGATCAGGTCGTCCAAGACCCGCAAGGTTTCCTCGATCGGCGTCAGCGGATCGTAATCGTGCTGCTGGTAGAGATCGATATAGTCGGTCTTCAGCCGCGTCAGGCTGGCTTCGACGGCAGACATGATGTAGCGCCGCGATGCGCCCTGCTTGGTGCCGTCGTTGTTCATCGGCTTGGAGTATTTTGTCGCCAGCACGATGTCCTTGCGCCTGTCGCCAAGCACCTGGCCGAGCACGGTCTCGGAGCCACCCATTCCCGCATAGATGTCGGCGGTGTCGAACAGCGTGACGCCGAGGTCGATCGCTTTGTGAATGACCTTGCGCGAGGTTTCGAGATCGGTGCGCTGGCCGAAATTGTTGCAGCCGAGGCCGACGGCTGAAACACGCAGGCCTGAGCCGCCGAGATTGCGAATTTGCATGGATCGATCCTGTGGGGGGTGGTTACGAGGTGGGATCGTATTGTGACTCGTGCGCCTCAAGGCTGCAAGGCATGGGGCGTATTCGCACCGCGCGCATCAAGCCGGGGTGGGCAGGGTGTCCAGGCGTTCGGAGACCGACGCGGCCGAAGGTTGCGCAGGCGACGTGGCGCGCAACGCTGCCGCCGTCATGCGCCGCACCGATTGTTCGGCGCCACGCGCAATCGCCTTGCGATCGGCGCTCATGTCATACGCTGTGGTCTCGCCCCAGCTCACGATGACGTCGACGGCTCCTGACGCCACGACGCCAAGCAGATGCGGGACCAGTTCGACATCGCCGTACCATGCCACGCGCTCGCGCAAGCCGCGGCCCATCGGCACCCCGCCGAACCCGACATAGGCCAGCGACATCGGTTGCACCGTGACATGGGTATGATGCGTGGTGTTGACGAGCGCGTGATGGACGGCGCCGACCAGCGAGGAGCGGAACGGCAGCACGCGGATGCCGTCGCTCGAGGTGCCCTCGGCAAACAGCACCACCACGTCGCCGCCGAGCAACCGAGCCGCGATCTCCCGGGTCGCGGCGCCGGTCTGATGCCGGGCCTGCCGGTTGATGAAGATCGTCCGCTGCAGTCTTGCAAGCCAGCCCAATACAGGCCATCCCGCGACTTCGCTCTTGGCGATGAATACCACCGGCGCCAGCGCGGCGATGACGCAGATGTCCAGCCACGACACATGGTTGGACAGGATGAGCGCCGGACTGGCAGCCGATCGCTGGCCGACCTCGCGAATCCGCACGCCGATCAGCGCGCAGAGAATGCGATGGTACAGATGCGGAATGCTCCGCTGCAGCGGCAGGTCGAACGCGATGCCGATCAACTGGAACGGCAGCAGCACAAGCGTGAGCGCGACGAAAGCCAATGCGAATGATATGACGCGGATCATGAAAGCGCTTGGTTGAGCGTGGGCGCCGACACTGCGAAGCAGTAGCGGCCCATCGCCGGCCGACTATACTCGACGCAACCCGTGAGGTGACAAAAAAACGCGGCCCCGGTCAGACGCGGCGACTGACGGGGACCGCTGGGGGCGTGTGATCTGTGACGGGGGGCCTGATCAGACGCAGGCGTAACCTAGCCTTGCTTTGTAACGCGTCGGTGACAGCTAAACTTATCCACAGGCCGGTCGCGCTGGCTGACCTGAGGCTGCAGGGCTCGGCGTTTCGAAAAACCTTCAAAACAGCTTGCGGTAGACGACGAAGCCGGAGCGCTCCGCTACCTTGTCGTACAGCTGCATCGCTGTCCGGTTGGTTTCGTGGGTTTGCCAGTACACGCGTGGCGATCCGGCAAGCCGCGCCTGCTCATAGACTCCGCTAATGAGGGCTCTGCCCACGCCTTTTCCACGCGCGGCCTCGGCGGTGAACAAATCCTGCAGATAGCAGGTCGGCTCGATGGCCGTGGTGCTACGGTGGAAGAGATAGTGCGTCAGGCCAAGCAATTCTCCGCCGCTCTCCGCGACCAGACCATGCACCGGCTCATATGCATCGAAGAAGCGCGCCCACGTCATTGCCGTAATTTCAGGGGAAAGCGCTGTGGCTCCCGACCGCCCGTAAAAGGCGTTGTATCCGTCCCAGAGGGGAAGCCATCGCTCGTAGTCCTGCGGGGTCACAAAGCGGATGGATATCTCATTGGACATTTGCGAACTCTGCATTCCTGGAAACAGCACGCCTAGGGTGCGCGGGCGGGTGACATCGTCCTTTCATTAGGGCCGTCGTCGAAAAGGATCAATCTGATTGAGAGCTTGATCCTGTGTCGCGGTTATTCCGCGGCGCGCAAGTGGCCGATCAGGCCATGCTCTCCGCCACCGCGCAGCGACCGGTGGTAGTCGGCATTGGAGGCGTGGTCGGTGTGGCGGACGAGGTCGGTCACCGGCGTGTAACTCAGCATTCGTCGGGCAGCGCCGTGCAACTGAAACGCAGCACCTTTCCATCCGCGAGTTTGATATTGATCGGCGTCGAATCGCCTGAACGCATCATCTCGGTGCGCCGCGCGATGAAGGCGCTCAGCTCTTCTTCCGGCAGTTCATAGGCGCCGGTATCGCGGCCGTGATACATCAGCGCGATGAAGGGCGGCTTGCTGTCGGCCTTCGCGTCCGGAAGCGAAAAATAATCGCGGAACGCACGGTTGATGAATTCCGCGCGGGTGTCGGAATCCAGCAGCACGATGCCGATGTCGTCGACCTGATCCAGCGCCGCCGACAGGCGTTCCGCGGTCGAACGATGGCTGCGCTGCCACGCGAATGCGTCTGTCAATTTTTTCCGCAGCAGGCCGGTGATGACGGCGGTGCTGGTCGCGGCGATCGCCAGCATCGCGAGCCGAACCAGATCCGTCAGGTCATGGCCGGGCGTCGCGCGATGGTTGAGGAAAAACAGCGCCGAAGCCGCGACAGCAATGGCGGCGCTGATCATCCCTGAGGCAAGGCCGCTCAGCGACGCCGCGAAAGCGACCATGCAGACGAACAGCGGCGCCGGATCGGCAACGGCCAAAAAATAACGATCGACAGAGATGGCGATCAAAGCCGCCGCTGTCGTGAGGGCCGGACCGCAGATTGCGCGCCAGTCGAACCGCATGCCTGTTCTCGTTCCCTTCCGGGAATGACGCAGCTTGACTGATGGTTGCGATCGCGGCGGGGCTTTCTGGCTCCATGCTTAAAGGGTGGTTGACCGAACCGGCGCGGCTTTTCCGATTTCTTGGATCAAATGATATCGATTACCGCTGGAATCGGGTTCCAGCTTATGGGTTAGCGCTAGAATTTCGAAAGGATATCCATGCCCACCATTTCGCCGTCGGTCTTGCCGGTTCTGATGCTGTTTTACCTCCAATGTCTTCATGACCTTCGCCTGGTACGGCCATCTTAAATTCAAGGCGAGCTGGCTTCCGCTCGCGGTACTGGTGAGCTGGGGCATCGCGTTTTTCGAATACTGGCTGGCGGTGCCGGCCAATCGACGGGGCAGCGCGGTCTATTCAGCGGCGCAGCTCAAGACCATGCAGGATGTGATCACGCTGGTCGTGTTCGCCGGCTTCTCCGTTTTGTATCTGAAGGAGCCATTGCGGTGGAATCACGGACTGGGTTTCGCGCTGATCGCCGCCGGCGTGTTTCTGATTTTTCACAAATGGTCGTGAGGCTGGTAAGTTAGCGGCGAGGTGAAGCGGCGCGCCGGGATACATCTGGCCGTCATACCCGCCAACGGGTCGCGCCTTTGGCGCGCCCGATGACAGGCTCCAGCGGGTATCCAGTACGCAGCGGCTTCGCGACTCCAGCACCAGCGCTCTGGAATACTGGTTCACCCGCTTTCGCGGGTGATGACGTTATTGCTCAATACGCAGTCACTTCGCGGCGGGCGATACCCGCAAAATCCGCCCCGCCGAATTATCGGTGAGCAGCCACAACGCGCCGTCCGGCCCCTGCCGCACATCGCGAATCCGCTCGTTCAGATTTGGCAGCAGACGTTCTTCGCCGGTCACGGTATTGCCGTTGAGCGACAGCCGCACCAGCATCCTGCCCGCCAGTGCGCCGGTGAACAGGCTGCCGGTCCATTTCGGAAACAGTCCCGCGGTATAAAACGTCATGCCGGACGGGGCGATCGACGGCACCCAGTATTTGATCGGCTGCTCCATGCCGTCTTTGGCAGTGCTCTCGTGAATCTTGGCGCCGTTATAGTCGATGCCATAGCCGATCACGGGCCAGCCGTAATTCTTGGCCTTGCCAATGATGTTGACTTCATCGCCGCCGCGCGGGCCGTGCTCGATCTCCCAGAGATCGCCCGATGCGGGATTGATCGCGAGACCTTGCTCGTTGCGGTGGCCGTAACTCCAGATTTCCGGCTTCGCATCTGCGCGGCCGACGAACGGGTTGTCTGAGGGCACGGAGCCGTCGGGCGCGATCCGGATCAGCTTGCCCAGATGATTGCCGAGATTCTGCGCCTCGTCGCGGTATTTGAAATGTTCGCCGAGCGTGACGAACAGATTGCCATCGTTCGCCTGCACGATACGGCAGCCGTAGTGACCGCCTGACGACAGCGGTCCCTCCTGGCGGAAGATGATCTTGACGTCGTCGAGCCGGCCATTGCCGTCGTTCAGCGTTGCCCGCGCCACCGCGGTACGGCCGCCACCGCCGGTTCCCTCGGCGAAGCAGAAATAGATGGTCTTGTTTTGCGGGTAGGATTTGTCGATGATGACGTCGAGCAATCCGCCCTGGCTAGACGCCCAGACCTCGGGTACGCCCTTCAGCGGCGGCGAGAGATGTCCTTCCGCGGTGACGACGCGCATGCGACCCGGGCGCTCCGTCACCAGCATCCGGCCATCCGGCAGGAACGCCAGCGACCATGGATTGACCAAACCGCTGGCAACGGTCTGCACCTCGAGCTGTCCCGCCGACGATGCAAACGACACGTTTTCGCCGCGCGTTCCCGTAGCGATCAGGAATGATGCCGCCAACAGGATCGCCGCCGTCAGCGCCGCGGTAACAAGTCCGACAGGTGTTTTCATCGTTGCCCGATAGCGATGTTGATCACCGTGCTGGTGCGCAAGAGTTACGAATGGCCAGGAAAGACAATCGAGCTATGCCGGAATCGGCATCGCCATGGCGATTTTGATCGAAAGCACCGTGAGGGTGACGATCAGGCACAGCGATACCGCACCGAACGCCAGCGAGGCCGCGACGGCATGGGTCAGTCCGGATGAAGCAACTAGCGCAGCGCGGCCATCGAAACCTGCTGCGTCGGGCGACCGTGTCATGGCCGAAATCCTTGAATGCGCAGGCGAATCACCTGCGGCGTGCAAAGTATTTCGCAGCAACCACGGGCAATATTGGGGCAAAACTGCCCAGAAAATGGCGAAATGGCGGCGCCAGCAGCTTTTGTCGCTAAACCCCGGCGGCAATGCCGGGCGAATCGTCGACCTCGGCGCCACAAGGCCACCAGTCCATGGTGACGAAGCCCGGGGTCTGCTCGACCCGCCGCAACCATGCACGAATCGCGGGGAATGTCGCGAGGTCGTAATCGCAGCGGTCGGCAACATGGGTGTAGCCGTAAAGGGCGATATCCGCGACCGTCAGCTGGCCCGTGGCAAAATAGGTATGGGTCTTGAGGTGATTTTCCATCACCTGCAACGCGGCATAGCCGCGCTCCATCCAGTCTTCCAGCGCGTGGGTCTGCAGGTCGCGGCCACCCCTGACCAGCGCCAGCCAGAAATATGCCGCGCCGATGTTCGGTTCCAGCGCGTGTTGTTCGAAGAACATCCACTGCAGCGCCTCGGCGCGCTCGATCCGCGATTCCGGCGCGAGCGGCGTGCCGCCGGCGACATACCAGAGAATGGCATTGGATTCGGCGAGGTAGCGTCCTTCCGCGACTTCGAGCAGCGGCACTTGGCCGCTGGGATTCATCGCGAGAAAGTCCGGCGTGCGGCTCTCGCCGCGCAGAATGTCGATCTCGATCGCGCGATAGGGCGCGTTGAGCAGTGCCAGCGCAAGGCGAACCTTGTAGCTGTTGCCGGAGCGCTGCATCGAATAGAGCTTGTACATTCTGGGTTTCGTTTGATCGGTGGGACACGCTGTGCGCGACAAGCAAGATCTTGTCGCTCGGCAACGCGGCTAAAGAATGATGCCGATAGCGAAGCGTCGCAAGGTCCAAGAACTTTTAAAGGCCCTATAAAGTCAAAGATCTTAAAAGTTAACGATCTGCAAATAGTTGAAAAGCTTTGCCGCACTGCACGCGCGTGGAAGATCTTACCAACGCGCCGGAACAAATCGGATCACGCTTGCGCGATGCCGCGAACCTCGATCGCCGATCCCAGGCGATCCCGCACCGCACGCTGCACTATGAAAACGTATAACGCCAGCAATACCAGCAGACCAAGGGGAACGCCGGTGACGCCGGCAACGGCGCGTGACAGCAACGGCACGATCCATGCCGCCGCCAACAGGCTGATCTCATAGTCGTGAAAGCCGCGGTTCATTCCGTGGCGCACAAAGAATACGATCGCAACCGCCAATACGACGAGATCATAGTCGAGCACATAGGGCGTCGCGAGCAAGCTTGCCGTCGCCAGCGCCGAGGCCTTGAGCTCGAATAGGGCATTGCTCTGCCACAGCCACGCAAGACTTGCGGCCAGCATCAGCGCCAGTGCGATCTGTATGGCGTAGGCCGAGTGAACGCCTGCGCCCCACATCCGCACCGCCGAAAATGCCGATTGAATTTTCTCCCAGCCGATGCCGCCCTGCTCGAGCACCACCGTTTGTGTGAATGTCATGGAATCCGCGAAAGCGTGCCAGACGCCGCCGCCGAGTGTCACGAAGCTGACCGCCACAAGGGCCGCGACGGTGGCCGCGGCGGCGCCGATGGTGTTCCACCGTCCGCCCGCCAGCAGCGCCACGGGAATCAAAACGCCGAATTGCGGCTTGTAGGCGAGCAGGCCGATCAGCACGCCCGCGAGCCAGGGCCGGCGATCCAGCCAATGCAGCGCGCCGCCGAGCAGCGCCGCGGTAAGAAATCCATTCTGGCCATGGCCGATGTTGATGAACACCGCAGGGAAGGCAGTCGCGATCAGCAGCGTTTCCGGACGGGGCAGGATGGCACGCATCGCCGCCAAATAGGCCGCAAAGCTCGCCGCAAGCCAGATCGCGAGACCCCACGCATACGGAAGGGAGGCCACCAGAAACGCGATGGCAAAGAAGAACGGAGGGTAGAGCCAGCCGTAGAACGGCACCTCGCGGCCGCCGAACACGGCTTTCTCGGCGGCACGCTGGCGTGCCGGCTCGTAGGCCTCCGCGGGCCGGCCCTGCCAGATCAGCGTGCCGGCGGCATAGACGTTGGAGAAATCGGTGCCGATGGGCTTGCTGTTGCGATCGATCAGGCCGTCCGACGCCGCGATCCAGCCGACCAGCGCGAGGGTGCAGATGGCGAGCAGGATCAGGCTATAGCCGCGCATCCGCGCGTCGGTCAGCCAGTCGCCGGATCGCAGCCCTTGCCAGATATGTGTCATTTTACCGCAGAATTTTAGAAATGTTGCGCCGACCGTAAATCGAGCCTTTTAACGTTCCCTAAAGTTTGGGCGTGCCGGACCAACCTTCTTGCGATGCAGCGTGACGCGCCTTAGGGTGCGTCGATCCCAACAAAAAGCGTCGTGGATCAGTGTGGCGGTTCGGGAGTTGCCCCAAGCGCTGGCTAATTCATGACGTTTGCCAAGGAGATGATGATGCCGTTTCTGTCCGCTGCGCTCGACCGTGTGAAGCCGTCCGCCACCATCGCGGTGACGGATAAAGCACGCGAACTCAAAGCGGCCGGCCGCAACGTCATTGGCCTCGGCGCCGGCGAGCCCGATTTCGACACCCCTGCCAACATCAAGCTGGCGGCGATTCACGCCATCGAGGCCGGCAAGACCAAATACACCGCGGTGGACGGCATCCCCGAGTTGAAGCAGGCGATCATCGCCAAGTTTCAGCGCGAGAACGGTCTGACCTACAAGCCGAACCAAGTCATTGTCGGCACCGGCGGCAAGCAGGTGCTCTACAACGCGCTGATGGCCACCATCAATCCGGGCGACGAGGTGATCATTCCCGCGCCCTACTGGGTGAGCTATCCGGAGATGGTGGCGCTTGCCGGCGGTGAACCGGTGCCGGTGGTGTGCACGGCGGAGCAGGGCTTCAAGCTGCAGCCGGACGCACTCGAAAAGGCGATCACGCCGAAGACCAAGTGGATCATCCTGTGCTCGCCGTCGAACCCGACCGGCGCCGCCTATACGCGCGCCGAACTGAAGGCGATCACCGACGTGCTGGTGAAGCATCCCAACGTCTGGGTCATGACCGACGATATGTACGAGCATCTGGTCTATGACGATTTCGTCTTCACGACGCCGGCGCAGGTCGAGCCGAAACTCTACGATCGCACGCTGACGGTGAACGGGGTGTCGAAAGCCTATTGCATGACCGGCTGGCGCATCGGTTACGCCGGCGGACCCGCCGAACTGATCAAGGCGATGGCGACCATCCAGTCGCAGTCGACCTCGAACCCGTCGTCGATCTCGCAATGGGCCTCGGTGGAAGCCCTCAACGGTCCGCAGGACTTCATTCCCGTGAACAACAAGATGTTCAAGGAGCGCCGCGACCTCGTGGTGTCGATGCTCAACCAGGCCAACGGCATCGATTGTCCGCGGCCGCAGGGCGCGTTCTATGTCTATCCGTCCTGCGCCGGCACCATCGGCAAGACTTCGCCGGCGGGCAAGGTGATCGCCAACGACGAGGATTTTGTTACCGAACTGCTGGAGACCGAAGGCGTCGCGGTGGTGCAGGGTTCGGCATTCGGGCTCGGTCCGGCGTTTCGGATTTCCTATGCGGCCAAGACTTCCGATCTCGAGGACGCCTGCAAACGCATTCAGCGTTTTTGTGGCAATCTGAGGTAGTCAAATCACTTCGCCGTCGAACATCTGATATTTTGACGGCGGATTTGGGAAGCGCCTTGTTTTGGACACGGCGCTTGCCTCCTGATCCCGCCGCAAGCTCAATTCGTCATGCGGAGATCAAATTCATGCGACTTTCGACACTAAGCGTTGCCATCGCTGCACTCGTTGCATCGTTGGCAAGCGCCCACGCGCTGCCGCCGGTTCAGGCCGGTATTTTGGAATGCCATGGCGGCCAGAATGTCGGCTTCGTCGTCGGCTCGGTGACCAGCCTTGAGTGCGTGTTCCAGGGTGAAGGCCGCCGTCCTGAGCCCTACATCGCAACCGTCCGCCGCTACGGCCTGGATATCGGCTTCACCGATCAGACCCGGTTTTCCTGGGCGGTGAACGCACCGACCAGCAGGATTGGACGCGGCGATCTTGCCGGCAATTACGGTGGCGTCGGCGCCAACGCATCGGTCGGGGTCGGCGGCGGCGGCAACTTTCTGGTCGGCGGGCCGCAAAATTCCTATGCGCTGCAGCCGGTCAGCGTGCAAGGCCAGACCGGGCTGAATGTCGCTGCCGGTGTCGCCGATATCGAATTGCAGCCGGTCCGGTTTGCGCATGGCGGTCCGCGTCGGCACATGCATCACCATCGCCGCCACCACTGAAGAACTTCAGGCTACCAAGGAGGCCCGCCCAGGCGGGCCTCTTTTTTGTTGGCGTCATGGGTCCCGTCATCCCCCGAATATACGACAGCAGCGGTCGAAGCGCGGCAAATCTGGCACGGCCGCGGATGTTGTGTCATAGAAATAGAGAGCGCCGGGGCTATGGCGCTTCCTGATTTTCTGCTCGCATCACAACTTTTCAGCCGGAGATTTTCTTCATGCGCCGCTCATTCATCCTTGCCGGTGTCGCCATTACCATCACCATGCTGGCTGCCCTGTTTGCCCGCGCCAATGCCCAGCAGCCGATGCAGCGCGTGCAGGTCGGCGTCCTCGAATGCCGCGGCGGTTCAAGCGTCGGCTTCATCGTGGGCTCAGTGACCAACCTCGGTTGCGTGCTGCGCGTCGAGGGCATGCCGGAGGACCGCTATGTCGCGACCATCCGCAAGGTCGGCCTCGATCTTGGCATCACGCAGGAATCGGCGCTGGCCTGGGGCGTGTATGCGCCGGTCGCGCGGCTCGGGCCCGGCGATCTCTCGGGCAATTATGCCGGCGCGCAGGGCAGCGCGACCATCGGCGTCGGCCTCGGCGGCAATATGCTGGTGGGCGGCTCGGCCAATTCGATCGCTTTGCAACCGCTCAGCGTCCAGGGCCAGGTCGGCCTTAGTGTCGCAGCCGGGCTGGAAAGCCTTGAACTTCGGCCGGGAAGGTAGTCAAGATCGCGGCTGTATCACTGTTCCCTCTCCGACAAGGGGAGAGGGAAGGAAATCACGATGCAGCGCAGCGACGTTTTTCCGGCTTGCAAAATCGCTACCGTAGGGGGAGCATCCTTGCCGCCGACCCAATCAAGGGCCGAGCTCCAGATGAGGAGGCGGCAATGGGACAGGACGTCAGAAGTCCCCGCGGTCCACGGTGCATTGCGCTGGTGGGCCCTTTCCAAAGCGGTAAAACCACACTTCTTGAAGCGATATTGGCGCGCACGGGCGCAATTCCCCGCGCCGGCAGCGTCGATGCCGGAACGTCGACAGGCGACGCCAGCCCCGAGGCCCGCCGTCACAAGATGGGCGTCGGCCTTACCGCCGCCACGACCAGTTTCATGGGCGACAGTTACACCTTCATAGACTGCCCCGGCTCGGTGGAGTTCGCGCATGACATGCGCGCCGCGATCCCGGCGGTCGATGCCGCAGTGGTGGTGTGCGAGGCCGACGAACGCAAGCTGCCGCAACTTCAGCTTATCCTGCGCGAGCTCGAAGACCTCGGGGTTCCGCGCTTTCTGTTTCTCAACAAGATCGACAGGGCCAACAAGCGCATCCGCGAGACACTCGCGACATTGCAGCCGGCGTCGCGGATTCCGCTGGTGCTGCGGCAAATTCCGATCTGGAACGGCGACCTGATCGCAGGCTTCGTCGATCTGGCGCTGGAACGCGCCTTCGTCTATCGCGAGCATAAAGCCTCCGAAGTCGTAGCCCTCGAAGGCGGCGATCTCGACCGTGAGAAGGAAGCCCGTTTCTCGATGCTGGAAAAGCTCGCCGATCACGACGACGCGCTGATGGAGCAATTGCTCGAGGATATTCCGCCGCCGCGCGACGCGGTGTTCGACGATCTCGCCCGCGAATTGCGCGAAGGATTGATCTGTCCGGTGCTGCTCGGTTCCGCGACCCGCGAGAACGGCGTGCTGCGGCTGATGAAGGCGCTGCGGCATGAATCGCCCGGTGTGACCGAGACTGCAAAGCGTCTCGGCGCATCTTCACCCAAGGATGCGCTGGCCTATGTATTCAAGACCATTCATTTGCAACACGGCGGCAAGCTGTCGCTGACCCGCCTGCTGGCAGGTCATCTCGATGACGGCGCGACGCTGCAATCGTCATCGGGCGAGGCTGGCCGGGCATCCGGCATATCTTCCCCGAACTGCGCCCATGATACCAAGCGCGCCTCCGCCGAGGCTGGCGACACGGTCGCACTCGGCAAGCTCGACGCCATCAAGACCGGCGACACGCTGTCGAGCGGCAAGGTCGCGCCACCGGCACTGGCGAACGTCGGGCCGTTGCCCCCGGTGCTGGCGATTGCGATCTCGGCAGCCGACCGCAAGGACGACGTCAAACTCGGCCAGGCCCTGTTGCGGCTGAACGAGGAAGACCCCTCGTTGACGATGGTCCAGAACCCGCAGACCCACGACATCGTGCTGTGGGGACAGGGCGAGATGCATCTGCGTGTCGCGCTGGAGCGCCTGCGCGAGCGCTTCGGCGTCAACGTCAAATCGCAGCCGCCGGCGATCGGATATCAGGAGACCATCCGCCAATCGATCACCCAGCGCGGCCGGCACAAGAAACAATCCGGCGGTCACGGCCAATTTGGCGATGTGGTGCTGGAGGTCAAGCCGATGCCGCGCGGCGGCGGCTTCGAGTTTCAGGAAAAGGTCGTCGGCGGCGCGGTGCCGCGAAATTATATCGGCGCGGTGGAAGAGGGTGTGGTCGATGGATTGCTGCGCGGGCCGCTCGGTTTTCCCGTCATCGATGTGCAGGTGACGCTGACCGACGGTTCGTATCACAGCGTGGATTCCTCGGATCTCGCGTTCCGCACCGCGGCGCGGATCGGCGTCAGCGAAGCGCTGCCGCAGTGCCAGCCGGTGCTGCTGGAGCCGATCCATGTGGTGGAGATCGTCTGTCCGACCGATGCCACCGCGAAGATCAACGCGATCCTGTCGGGGCGGCGTGGGCAGATCCTCGGTTTCGACACCCGCGAAGGCTGGCCGGGATGGGATCGCGTCCGCGCCATGATGCCCGAAGCCGAGATCGGCGAGTTGATCGTGGAGTTGCGGTCGGCGACGGCCGGCGCGGGAAGTTTCACCCGGCAGTTCGACCGCATGGCCGAGGTTACCGGCCGCGCCGCCGATCAGATCATCGCCGCGCATCGCGTCGCGGCGTAATTTCTGCTGTCATTCCCCGACGCG
>WNFC01007453.1_pt1 | contig 17945 bp, 15 predicted proteins | sample 5400541 | NCBI WGS metagenome assembly WNFC01 (sample SAMN13153342, study PRJNA577476) | soil metagenome | isolation source: 120 cm saprolite under Douglas fir tree site 2 hole 2 replicate 1 | place: USA:California | collected 2015-04-18
AAGGTTGCCGACGTATGAGCCTGGTATTCGCCGGAATCGTAAGCCACGCGCCGGGGATCACGGGCCGGGCCCAGATGGGCGACGCGGGCATCGTCCAGGAATTTCACTCGGCGTTTCGCAGCATGGGCGAACGTCTGGCTGAAGCCCGCCCGGATGCCCTTGTGGTGGTCACGGCCGAACATTTCGCCAATTTTTTCATGAACAACATGCCCGCGTTCGCGATGGGCATGGCGGAGAGCTACGAAGGACCGATCGAAGATCCCGAGTGGCTGGGCATTGCCCGCACCGCCATTCCCGGCAATGCGCCGCTGTCGCAGCGCCTGATCCGCGAAATGATGCAGACCGTGGATCTCGCGTACGCGGAGGAATGGAAATTCGACCATGGGGTCATGGTCCCCTTAAGTTTTCTCACTCCCCGATACGATCTACCGGTCATCCCCGTGAACATCAATTGCCAGGGACCACCGCTCGCGCCGTTGCATCGCGCATGGGCGCTGGGCGAGGCCTTGCGCCGCGCCGCGGATCTTGCGCCGGAACGCATCGCCCTGGTCGGCACCGGCGGCATTTCGCACTGGCCGGCGACACCGGACTCCGGCAGGATCAACGAGCCGTGGGACCGGGAATTCCTGCGGCGCTGGCAAGTCAACGACAAGCAGGCGATGTTGTCCTACACGGACGAGGCGACATACCGGGATGCCGGCCAGGGAGGTTTCGAGATTCGCACCTTCATCAGTATCGCGGCGGCGGCGCAAGGCCAAGGCCGGCTGCAGTACTACCGGCCCATCCCGATTTTCGCGGTGGGCTGCACCGTCGCCACCATGGCCATCGGTACTTAAGACATGTCGCACATGACCTTGGAGTACAGCGCAAATCTACGCGGCGAGGGCCGCTTCGGCGAGCTGTGCCGGAAGCTGGCGCAATTCATGACGGCGTTGCGCGTCGAAGGGGCGGCCGTGTTTCCGCCCGGCGGCGTGCGCGTGCGCGCCATTGCCTGCGAGGAGTACTGCATTGCCGACGGGACGGCCGGCGATGCGGGGTTCGTGCATGCCATCCTGAAGATCGGCGCCGGGCGCGACGACGCCGCCAAGCAAGCAACCTGCACCGGCCTGTTCGACATCATGAAGGCGCATTTCGCGGAACAATTTGCGAAGCAGGGTCTGGCGCTCTCGCTCGAGCTCAACGAATTCAGCGAAGCCGGCACCCTCAAGCACAACAATCTGCACGCGCGATTCAAGAAAACCTGACGAGTGGGCGCTGGAGAGAATTCATACATGTTGCCCGACGATACCATTCGATTGCTGGCTCGGCGTCTGTACGACGCGCGCAAGAGCCGGACCCAGCTGCGGCAGTTTTCGATGGAGCATCGCGGCATGACCATCGAGGACGGATACGCCATTCAAAGCGAATGGGTCAGGTTGGAAATGGCGGACGGCCGCAGCGTCAAGGGCCGCAAAATCGGTCTCACGTCGCGCGCCATGCAGCAGGCATCGCAGATCACGGAGCCGGATTACGCGCCGCTGATGGACGATATGTTCTTTGCAACCGGCAGCGACATACCCTTCGAACGTTTCATCGCGCCGCGCGTGGAAGTGGAACTGGCGTTCGTATTGCGCTCGCCGTTGCAGGGACCCGGCGTGACCCTCTTCGACGTTCTGCGGGCCACCGACTACGTGACTCCCGCGCTCGAGATCATCGACGCACGCATCGAGCAATTCGACCGCGACACCCGGGCGCCGCGCAAGGTGTTCGACACCATCGCGGATTTCGCCGCGAACGCGGGCATCGTCGTCGGCGGTCTGCCCGTCAAACCCGATGCGGTGGATCTGCGCTGGGTCGGGGCGCTGCTCTACAAGAATGCGGTGATCGAGGAAACCGGCCTCGCGGCGGCCGTGCTGAATCATCCCGCCGCGGGCGTCGCGTGGCTGGCCAACAAGATCGCGCCATACGGCGAAACCTTGAGAGCCGGAGACATCATCCTCGGCGGCTCGTTCACGAGGCCGACCAACGTCGCGCGCGGCGATGTGCTGCACGCCGACTATGGCGCGCTCGGCGGCATATCGATGCGTTTTGTCTGATCCTTAGGAGAGGCTCGTGATGGAACTACCGACCAATGGATTCAAGCGGGCGTTGCGCGAGGGAAAGCCGCAAATCGGGCTGTGGGTGGGACTGGCCGACTCCTACGCCGCCGAGCTGTTGGCCACCGTCGGCTTCGATTGTCTGGTAATCGATGCCGAGCATGCGCCCAACGATCCGCGCAGCGTGCTGCGGCAATTGCAGGCGATGGCGCCGTATCCGGTTCATCCCATCGTGCGTCCCGTGCACGCCACGGCGGAGTTGATCAAGCAATACCTGGATATCGGCGCGCAGACACTCATCATTCCCATGGTCGAAACGCCCGAGCAGGCGCGGCAAGTGGTGGCGGCCACCCGCTACCCGACGCGCGGCGTGCGCGGGGTCGGCAGCGCCCTGGCGCGTGCCTCGCGATGGAATCAGGTCGACGATTACTTACGCCGCAGCGACGACGAAATGTGCGTATTCGTCCAAGTGGAGTCCGTCGATGCATTGACCCATCTCGAGCGCATTGCCGCGGTGGATGGTGTCGACGGAGTCTTCTTCGGTCCCGCGGATTTGGCGGCGTCGATGGGCTTGCTCGGCAAGCCCTCCGATCCGGCGGTACGGGCTGCCATACTCCAGGGAATCGCGACGGTAAGAGGGGCGGGTAAGGCGGCGGGCACGCTCACCTCGGACCGGCAGCTCGCGCACGAGTACTTGGAGCGGGGTGCCTTGTTCGTCGCAGTGGGGGTCGACACGTCGGTCCTGGTCAAGGCCGCCAAGGAATTGGCCGCGGAGTTCACGGGAGCGTCCCGCGGCGCTGCGGCCGACGGCGTGTATTGATCGCGCTCCGGGTTCAGACATGGGAATGCAAGCGGCTAGAAGGAATAACCCACGGACGCGATGAAGACCTGCGGCCCGAAACTGAGGTGAGAGGTACGGATGACGCCCGCGGTATCGGCCTTGAGCTTGGTTTTCACCTGGGAGATCGAATAGGAAGCGTACAAATTCCAATTGCCCCCGATATTATACGCGAGGCCCGCTGTGCCGGCCGGTCCCACCGACGAAGTCAGTGAAAGCTTGGTGGGGCCTCCGCTCGCGGCATTGCCCTGCGCGGTCACATCCCGATCGTAGAAAGCGGCGTAATTGACGCCGGCGCCGATGTAGGGACGCAGCTTGGAATTCTCGTCGAAGAACATGTATTCAACCAGCAGGGTCGGCGCCAACCAACGGGCCGTCGCTATCACTTGTCCATCGTAAGGTACCGAACCCAGAGTGGCGGGCCCCTTACCCACGGTCTTCTGCAGCGGTGGGTAGCCTATTGCCAGTTCCACATCGAAGTGTGAGGACAGGCGCCTCACGTATCCCAGATACAGGGTAGTCAGGTTCTTGGCATCGATGTTGGCGCCGGCAGGCACGTAGGGCCCTGAAAGATCGTCTGCCTTCACGTGAAAGAACACGGAGTAAAGGCCGATGCGCGCGCTGTTGCTGGGAACTTCGTCCGCCAGCGCCGGGGTGGCACGGTACAGACTCATGGCCGCTGCGGCGATAGCGGCGGACAGTGTGCGAACAGAGAGAGTGGTCATGGCCGGGTCCCTTAAAGTTGGCTGAAGAAGGCGCGCGCGGCAGCCGTGCAGAACGGCGCCACGGCCCCGTGATAGCCCTGCACGATGAGCTGCTGTGCCGCCGCCGGCGACAGGCTGCCGCCGGCCGCCGATTCGTAGTAGGCCAGTTGCGCTGCTTGGGATTCCTGAAACCCGGTTTGCAAGGCCGCGAACGGGCCGCCGGGGGTGGCGTTCACATCCAGGACCGTGATCAGGCCGGCCGGCAACTGGCTCCAGAACGTGGCCATGACGCCGGTATTTACCGGGAAGAACACCGTGGGATCCAATAACCCACCGCACAACAGGGTGGGGGAATTCGGTGCCCAGGGGCCATTGCGCAGATCATTCTTGTAGAACGCCAGGCGCAACGGCTGAGTCGGCGCGGCGGCCGCGAGCGGCGCGCCGGCGCGTTGCGTGGGCGGAAGTGCGCCGTCGGGGTTCGACGCCGCGTCGAGCGCATAGCTCACTCGGTAGCTATTGTTGATCAAATAAGGCGAACCGAACCCGGCCGCGAACAACGGAGTTTCCGGACCGGGCGGTATCGGATAGGTGGGGCTGCCGGGCACCGAGAGCAGCGCCGTCAATTCCAGCGACAGCGCAGGATTGTTGGGCACGGTCACTACCGGCGTGGTGCTGTCGAACTCCGCGGTCTGAGGCAGCAAGCCGTTTGCGAAAAGCGTGTTGAGCGGGGTCGCGCTCGGCAGCAAGGTTTCGATGCCGCTCACGTAGGTCGCGGAGTACAGATCGCTGGGAGCGGCATAGATGTTCGAATAGGCTTTCTGGTAGCTGGTGGTGAGCAGCGGCGAGAAGACGGTCGACCCGAGGTTGACACTGCCGAAGAAGATGGCGTCGCCAAACGCTTCCAATGCGTAGGGTCCGGACATGGGCGCGGCTCCCGTGATAACCGCGCCGCTCGCCTCGAGCGCGCGTTGAGCGGCCATCGCCACATGTCCGCCTTCGGAGTACCCGGTGATGAACAGCTTGCCGCTGTCGCTGGTCGCAGCGCTCAGGGTCTTGGGCAGAGCCGTGCGCGCGGCCGCCAAAATGTCGATCATTTCTCCCGACTGCTGCTCGGCATTGAGAAAGGGGTGATAGCCCAGCGTCGAGATGTCGTAGCCGGCATAGTTCGGAGCCACGACGATGTAACCCTGCGCAGCGAACATGGCGGCGATCAGCACGCCCTCGGTATTCGATGTGTTGGTGATGTCGGCGATGTTGAGAGTCTTGTCCGTATTCGTGCCGTGCGCATAGAGCACGATGGGACGCGGCCCGGAACAGGCCGGCGCCGCGCCCGTGGGCACCATCAATGCGCCCGACGACTCCGTGGTCTCACCCGCGCCGCCGACGGTCCAGAACTTGACATAGTAGAAATCCACGCCGCACGCAGGGGTGCCGGCGATTTGCAACAGCTGTGCGCCGGTGCTGGTTGCGCCGAGTTCCGCCTGGAAGGTTGCGGCGTTCAGCGAGGCAATTCGAAACGGTGGATTCACCGCCAGTGTGCCGTGCGCAGTGGAAGGCGATACCGCCGAGGTCTGGCTGCTCGATCCACACGCGCACAAGAGTGCAGCGCCCAGAGCCGCACTCAAAGGCCTCAGTAACTTGAACATTCCTGTCTCCCTGCATCCGCCATGCAAATTTAATTCGATATCCCCGGCGTCTGGGTCGTCGTTATTCTTATGGCAAATACCAGGACGCGATGCAATAAAGTCTACGCCAAACCAACTGCAACACGCATCCCCTTGACGATGGAGCGCGATGTCTGTAAGCGCTCGCGCTCCTCAGAGCATGGACGGCTGAGCGAGCGGTATGGACGGCTGAGCGAGCGTCGACCGTTCGACGTCGCTGCGCCCGGCCAGCCACGCATGGATTTGACTGACGATGGCGAGCGCGATGCCTTCCGGCGTCACCGCTCCGATGTCGATGCCCACCGGACCGCGCATTCTGAATCTAAGCTCTTCCGCCACGGGTCCCAATTCTTGCGCGAGCCGGCTGCGCCGCGCCTCGGGACCCAGCAATCCGACGTAGGCCGGGACGCCGGCCAGCGCCAGCTCGCGCAAGTACGATGCATCGGAGGGCAGGTGATGGCTCATCACCACGGCGGCATGGCAGCGCTCGACGGCGACGACGGAGCGCAACGAGCGCGGATCGCACAGCTTCACTTCGGCGCCGGGGAAATTCGCCGCCACCGCGTAGGCGGGACGATGGTCGACGACCGACACTCGCCAGCCCAGGGCGCGCGCGGCGCTCACCACCGGCTGCGCATCGGGGCCCGCCCCGCAAATCAATACATGCGGGGGCGGTGCGAGGAATTGTACAAATGCCCGCGTGCGCCGGCCGCCTTCTTCCCAGTCCATGGCGCGCGACGCGCCTTCGCCGAGGGATTGCGCAGCGGCGTGGCTCAGCACGGACGGCAGCGGTGGCGCGGCATCATAGGTGCCGAGCGGGACTTCTACGGATTCGGCTGCCGGACTTCCGGGACCTGCAGGCTCCAGCAGCACGCGCATCGCACCTTCGCAACCCGCACCGATGCCGAAAAGGATATCGTCGGGGCCGCGCATGTCGTACTCGATGGCGCGCGGGATGCCGCTGTCCAACACCTCCTGGGCGTGAAGCTTGAGATCCGCTTCCAGGCAGCCGCCGCTGAGCAGCCCCAAGTAGCTCCCGTCGGCCATGATGAGCATGCGCGCGCCCGGCTTGCGGTACGTCGAGCCGGCCGTCGCCACCACGGTCGCGAGAACGCGGGAAATCTGGGCGGCGGGTGCGCGCTCCAGGAGCATTTCGAGACTCGTGTCGAGGCGCACGTTATGCATACCCGGCATTGTTTCAAAGTTCAGTCCTAAAGTGTATGCAAAGTTGGCGGGCCGCAAGGCGAGCGGCCGAACTATCTGAGCAGCTGCCTGAGCAGCTGCGCGGACGCTTACGGATGTGAAACCGATTTTGGTACCACCGCGCCCGCGTGCGCGACCACGCGCGATCCCACGGCCAGCCCTGATCGCGCCGCATCCGCCGCAGAACCGCCCCGCAACCGGGTTGCCAAATAGGCGCCGTTGAAGGCGTCGCCCGCGCCGGATGTATCCGTGATCGACGCCACGTGGGGAGCCGGCAATCGTGCGCGGACGTCGCCATCGGCGATGAGGCAACCGTCGGCACCCAGAGTGAGAGCTATTTCGCGTACGCCGATTCTCTGCAATCGATCGATTTGTTCGATCGGATCGTCGACGCCGAGCAGCAGCCGGGCGTCCTCCCTGCTCGGCAAGGCGACGTCGGCGATTGACAGCGCATTCTCGATCGTTGCCACGGCGGCTTGCGCGGTTTCCCACAATGCGAGCCGAACATTCGGGTCGAATGCAATGCGGCCGATGTGCGGGCGCGCACGCCGCAGCAACTCGATTGCGCGGGCGCGCTCCGCCGGACTTAGGATGGCAAGCGAGATTCCCGACAGATAGATGACATCCGCGCCCCACAGGACTGTTTCGTCCTGATCCTCCAAGAGCTCGAACCAGCGACGCGCCGCGGAATTGCTGCGCCAATAGTGGAAGCGCCGCTCGCCCCGCGCGTCATTTTCAATGAGATACAAACCCGGCGAGCCGCCGCCGGCGGTAAAGGCGAGGGAGCCGTCGATTCCCTCCGCACGCCAAACCTCACGCATGGCGCGGCTCAGTGCATCGTCGCCGGTGGCGGTGAGAAATTGCACTTGCGCATCCGGCAGTGAACGTTTGAGATAAACGGCCGTATTGTAGGCGTCCCCGGCATAGGCTCTGGCAAAGGCGTCGGCGCCGGCAGCCCGCAGCTCCACCATGCACTCGCCGATGCAGATCACGCGCCTCAAGCGACGGCCTCGAGGATGGCGGCGCGCAGCGAAGCATTTTCGCGGATCGGCGGCGGAAACAGCGCCGGATCGTCAAGCGCGCCCTGCACTCGCATTTCCCCGTACTCCGACTCGAGCCAACCGCGCACGATCCGCGAGAGCGAGCGAACCGGAGTGCCGGTCCCGACGTTGGCGATCATGAGCGGGAATATCCGCTCGGCGATCTTCAACGAGCCGTCTTCGGCGATCTGCGACAGCCGATAGTCTATCCGCGGATTGGCGAATCGCGCACGAACCGTGCGCCAGTAGTCGAGGACCGGCAGCGGCCCGAGCGCGGGCGCGATCTCGATCGACACCAGCTCATTCAGGAATCGGGCAAGCTCGGCGTCCGCGACGGCCTCGCGAACGAAGGTGTAGCCGCGCGGCAGACCGAGGTAGGCGAGGGCGCTGTGGCATGCATTGAGCACGTGAAGCTTGAGCCGGCCGTGTGCATCGACATCATCCACGATTTGTACGCCGACGCGATCCCAATCGGGGCGCGGGCCCGCGAAGCGGTTCTCGATCACCCATTGGCTGAACGCCTCGCGCTGGACACAGGCCGTATCTTCGAGGCCCAACGCTTGGGCGACGCGCGAACGCGCGGTGTCGGTCGCCGCCGGCACGATGCAATCCACCACCGTACGCGGAAACTCAACGTTGTCTTCCAGCCAGGGCAAGAGGTCGGGTCGGCTGCGCTCGGTAAAGGCCGTTACGGCGCCGCCCAGCCGGGTGCCGTTTTCCCGCAGGTTGTCGCAGCTGATGACGGTGATCGGCCGGCGGTGCCGCGTCGCGCGCGCGGCCAGCCCGTGCACGATCCACCCGATCGTGGAAATCGGCTCGAGCGGATGCTCGAGATCGTGTGAGATCTCAGGCCGCGCGAGATCCAGTTGCCCGTCTGCTCCGAGGCAGTAGCCTTTTTCGGTTACCGTCAGCGTCACGATGTGAGTCTGAGGCGAGGCCAGCGCGTCCTCGAGCCGGCTGCGATGCGTCGGGGCGCACAGGGAAGCGCGGATTGCGGCCACCACACGGTAGTCCATGCCGCTTGCGAGTGTTTCAACCGTGTACAGCTGATCCTGCGCGGCCAATGCCTCCGACGCGGCGGCGTGCCGCAGTGAGACGCCGAGTATCCCCCAGTCGCCGCCGCCGCTCAGCGCGTCTTCCGTGAAAACAGCCTGATGCGCGCGATGAAATGCACCCATTCCCAAATGCACGATGCCGACGCCGACGTTCTGGAAGTCATAATCGGGACGCCGCACACTAGCCGGCAGCCGCGCCAATGCCCCTCGGTTGAGCCGGTGCATCACAAGCGGTAGGCGGATTTGGCCAAACGATACGCTAGATCGACCGCAACTTCGCCGGCTTCGTCCTCGTCCAGGCGGTGAGTCGCGACCAATTCCGCGAGGTAGGCGCAATCGATCCGCCGCGCCAGATCATGGCGCGCGGGGATCGAAAAAAATGCACGGGTGTCATCGTTGAATCCGACCGTGTTGTAGAAGCCGGCCGACTCGGTAACCTGCCGCCGGAATCGCAGCATGGCCTCGGGAGCATCGAGGAACCACCACGGCGGACCCAGCTTGAGGCAGGGATAGTGGCCGGCCAGCGGCGCGAGTTCCCGAGAGTAGGTGCTCTCGTCGAGCGTAAACAGAATCAGCAGAAAATCTCGGCTCGAGCCGAAGCGATCCAGCAATGGTTTGAGCGCCGCTGTGAAGTCGGTCCGGGTGGGAAAATCTCCGCCTTTGTCGCGGCCGAAACGTTTGAACAGAGCCTCGTTGTGATTGCGCCACGCGCCGGGGTGCAGCTGCATCACCATGCCGTCGTCGCAGGACATCTGCGCCATTTCGGTGAGCATCTGCGCGCGAAATACCTCCGCGTCGCCCGGCTGCCGTCTTGACGCGATAATGCGGCCGAAAAGTTCCTGTGCTTTGGGCGGTGAGAGATTCGCGGTGCGTGCGGTCGGATGGCCATGGTCGGTTGCAGTGGCGCCGAGCGCGCGAAAGAAGGCGCGCCGGTTCGCCAAGGCTGCGAGATAGCCCCGCCAGCTGGTCGTGTCCTCGCGCGCCAATTCGCCCAGGCGAAGTACATTGGCGACGAAGTCCGCCCGATCCGGATCGACGACGTCATCCGGCCGAAAAGTCGTGATGATCCGGCCCTTCCAGCCGGACTTGGCGAGGGCCGCATGATGCTCGAGCGCATCCAACGCGCCTTCGGTGGTCGCCAGCACTTCGATGCCGAAGCGCTCGTACAAGGCCCGCGGCAGAAATTCAGGCGTGGCCAAGGCCGCATTGATGGTGTCGAAATAATGGTCGGCTGTCTCCGGGCTGAGGCGGACCTCGAATCCGAACACGGTCGCAAAGACATGATCGAGCCACAGCCGCGAAGGGGTTGCGCGAAACGCCCGGTAGTGCTCGGCAAACAGGCGCCATATCCGCCGCCGATCCGTCGCAACGGGCGCGGCATCCGCGGAACGGAACCCTAAGCTTTCCAGCGGCACCCCTTGGCTCATCAACATGCGCAGCAAGTAATGGTCAGGCCAAAGCAGCAGACTGACGGCGTCCTCGAAGGGCTCATTGCCGGAGAACCAGCGGGGATCCGTGTGGCCGTGCGGGCTGACGATGGGCAGATCTTCGACGGCTGCATACAGGCGCGCCGCGATCGAGCGGACCTGCGGGTCCGCGGGAAAGAATCTCTGAGGATGCAGGTGAAGTGATCGGCCCATGGTTGGCCCTTGAAGTGGTCTGACAACATTGCCATCCGTGGATGAAGCGGTCAAGATTCGAGCCATGAGTACTCCGATCGATACTCGCAAACTCTATCGTCAGGTCGCCGATGCCATCATGGCGTCGATCAAATCGGGCGACTACGAGCCCGGCTCGAGGTTGCCCTCGGAGCGGGACCTTGCCGCCTCGTTCAAAGTCAGCCGGCCCACCATCCGCGAGGCGATGATCGCTCTCGAGATCCACGGCCTGGTGGAGGCGCGGCAAGGTTCGGGAATCTATGTCACCGATCACCCGCCGGCGCAGATCGGCGCGGATGACCTCGACATCGGCGCGTTCGAGCTGACCGAGGCGCGGCGCCTGTTCGAAGCCGAGGCGGCGGCGTTGGCGGCGACCATCATCACCGAGGAACAGCTGCGGGAAATCGAAGAGATTCTGGGCGATATGATCAAGGAGAATGTGCGCAAGCAGAAAGGAGAGATGGCGGATCGCCGCTTTCACGTCGCGATTGCGCGAGCCACGCGCAATTCGGCGATCACTGCGGTCATCGAGAATCTTTGGGACATACGCTATAAATCACCGCTTTGCGCGCATATGCTGGAGCGGGCGCGCAGCGCCGGTGTGCAGCCGCGCATCAGCGAACATCGGCGCATCCTCGCGGCATTACGCAAGCACGACAGCCAAGCCGCACGCAATGCCATGCGGGATCATTTGGCCCGCGTCATTGACGGGCTGCTCGCCGCGACCGAGACCGATGCGGTGGATAGTGCGCGCAAGAAAGCCGTCAGCAAACGCCATGAATACACGCGGCGGCTGGCGATTTGAGCTGACCGCTAACTCATACTGGTCAGGCCACTAAAATTGCCCAGCGTGGACTAGAAATAGCATTTGTACTCATATTACGGCGTGATCCCGCCTAGCTCGGACGCCCGGGTGTAAATAGTTGACCGCGGGTCTTGACGCGAGGTCGGACAATGCGCTGAAGTGGCCTTACCAAAGGCAGCCAGAAGCTCCGATACGATGTCAAAGACGACCGCGATGCAAATCACCGATGCACGGGTGATCGTCACCTGTCCGGGCCGTAATTTCGTCACGCTCAGGATCGAGACGGCGGACGGCAGCTTCGGCCTCGGGGACGCCACGTTGAACGGACGCGAACTGGCCGTCGTGAGCTATCTGTCCGATCATGTGTTGCCCTGCCTGATCGGCCGCGACGCGCACCAGATCGAAGATATCTGGCAGTTTCTTTACCGCGGCGCCTATTGGCGGCGCGGCCCGGTAACCATGACCGCGATCGCGGCGGTCGATACCGCACTGTGGGACCTCAAGGCCAAGGCGGCCGACCTGCCGCTGTACCAGCTGCTCGGCGGCGCCTGCCGCAGCGCGGTGCGCGTGTACGGCCACGCCAACGGCGAGACGGTGGAGGAGACGATTGCCGAGGCGCAGCGCTACGTCGGTCTCGGCTACACGGCCATCCGTCTGCAGTCAGGCGTGCCCGGTCTCGCCTCGACCTATGGCGTGTCGCGCGACAAGATGTTCTACGAGCCGGCCGACGGCGCGCTGCCGGCCGAGAATCGGTGGTCGACGCGCAAGTATCTGGCTTCGGCGCCGGAGTTGTTCCGGGCGGCCCGCGCAGCGCTCGGTTGGGACATCGACCTGCTGCATGACACGCACCATCGGCTGACGCCGATCGAGGCGGCGCGGCTGGGCAAGGATCTAGAGCCCTACCGGTTGTTCTGGCTGGAAGATACCGTCGCGGCGGACAACCAGGCGTCTTTCCGCCTCATTCGTCAGCACACCACCACGCCGCTCGCCGTGGGCGAGGTGTTCAACAGCATTTGGGATTGTAAACAGTTGATCGAGGAGCAGCTGATCGACTACATCAGGACCACGGTCCTGCATGCGGGCGGAATCAGCCATCTACGGCGCATAGCGGCGCTCGCCGAGCTCTATCACGTCAAAACCGGCTGCCACGGCGCCACCGATCTGTCTCCGGTATGCATGGCCGCGGCGCTGCATTTCGATCTAGCAATACCCAACTTCGGGCTGCAGGAGTACATGCGCCACGCGCCGCAAACCGATGCGGTATTCCCCCACGCCTACCGCTTCCACGAAGGATTCCTGCATCCCGGCGATGAGCCCGGACTCGGGGTCGATATCAATGAGACCCTCGCCGCCCAATACCCGTATCAGCGCGCTTATCTTCCCGTCAATCGACTCGAGGATGGCACGATGACCAATTGGTAGCCGGGAAGCTAAGGACTGCCGTGATGCCTTGCCGATGTTCGGGTGTTTTGCCGGCCTTTGCCGGGCTGCTTGCGGTGTTCTGCTGGCCTTCGCTTGCGGGCGCAAGCGCTGCTGACTTGGGCCGTGAGACCGGCGCCGGGCCCCCGTCTCGAGGCGGCGGGGTGCCCCGGGCATCGATGGATTTGAGCCACGGCTGGCGCTTTCGCCAAGAGGCCGGGTTGGCCGGCGTGGAGAGGAGCGAGTTCGACGATTCGCAGTGGACGGGGGTCGACCTTCCGCACACCTGGAACCGAATCGGCAACGAGGGTGCCGAACGCTCGCCGCTCACGAACACTGTGCGGGGAGTGGGTTGGTACCGGCTGCGGTTCACGGCGCCCCCCTCATCCACGGCGAGACGTTACTTTCTCCAATTCGACGGGGTTGGTGCCATCGCCGATGTTTGGCTGAACGGACGCTATCTCGGCAGGCATGCCGGAGCCTTCTCCCGATTCCGTTTCGACGCCTCGGCCGCGATCAAACCGTCCGGCGACAACCTTCTCGTGGTCAGGGCTGACAATAGCCGTCCGCAATCAGGCTCCAGCACGGAAAATGTCATCCCGCTCTCCGGCGATTTCTTCGTGTTCGGCGGCATCTATCGCAGCGTGACGCTGATCGCCACGGATCTCGTGCATGCGGACATGCTGGACTACGGCGGGCCTGGATTGTACGCGAGAGCCGTGACCATCGACGGCCTTGAGTCCGCGGCCGTGCGAGTGTCGGCGAAGTTGGTCAACGACGGACCGAAGCGTCGGACGGTCATCGTCGAGACTCGCATCGAAAACGAATCCAGTGTCGTCGTCGCGTCGGAATCGAGCCAGGTGACTATATCGCCGGCACAGCCTGTGCCGGTGATGCGCACATTGCACGTTGACCGGCCGCATCTGTGGCAGGGCATGAAAGACCCGTACCTCTACAAGCTGCTCCTGACGGTGCGGTCAACCCAGGGGCTGGATCTCGATCAAGTGGCGCAGCCGCTTGGTTTGAGGTCCCTCAACTTCGATCCGGATAAAGGGTTCTTTCTCAATGGGGAACATCTATACCTCAAGGGCGCGTCCATGCACCAGGACCGCCCGGCGAAGGGGTGGGCGATTTCGCAGGCGGATCAAGCGCAGGATTTCGATTTGCTGCGCGACATGGGCGGCAATGCGGTCCGCCTCGCCCACTACCAGCACGATCAATATTCCTATGAGCTGGCGGATGCCCTGGGGTTCGTGGTGTGGGCGGAAATTCCGCTGGTCAACAAAGTGTCATTCGACGGTTCGTCCGCGAGTCCGGAGCTCGCCGCCAATGCTCGGCAGCAGCTGACCGAGCTCATCCGTCAAAATTACAACCATCCTTCGATCGCCGTCTGGTCGATTGCCAACGAGATCGATCTCACCGCAACGCAGATCAAGGGCCCGAGCAAACCCGCGACCCTGCTGAAGTCACTCGATCTGCTTGCCAAGCAGGAAGACCCGGGCCGGTTCACGACGGTTGCCGACTGCTGCGAAGCGGGTATCGGGCCGCACGCGGACGCTGGGGGTGGTGCCGCGATGGCCGGCATGGCCTCCCGCGACGCCATCGTCGGAATTGCCGACACAGTCGGCTACAACCGGTATTTCGGCTGGTACACCGGAAAATTCGACGATTTTGGCCCGATGTTGGACCAGGCACATCGGCGCCATCCCGCGTTGCCCATCGCCGTTTCCGAATATGGCGCGGGCGCGGCCCTCAGCCAGCACACCGATGACCCCGCAGGCGGCCCGGTCAATCCGCACGGCCGGCCGCATCCTGAGGAATATCAGGATTGGTACCACGAAGCATCCTGGAGCGCCCTTCGCGGCCGCGAATTTCTCTGGGCAGCGTTCATCTGGAACATGTTCGATTTCTCCAGCGATTCGCGCCGCGAGGGCGATTTGACGGATATCAACGAGAAAGGCCTCGTCAGCTACGACCGGCGGACTCGCAAGGACGCATTTTATTTCTACCGCGCCAATTGGAGCGGCCAGCCGACCCTGCACCTGGTCGGGCGGCGCTACGTCGACAGGCCCTACGGCGTCGTCGATGTGAAGGCGTACAGCAACGCGGCGCAAGTGAGGCTGTGGGTGAATGACGCTGATCAAGGCATGACGCCCTGCGAAGGCGGAATTTGTGCGTGGCGATCCGTACATCTGCAGCCGGGGCCGAACACATTGCGCGCCGCTGCGGATATCGCCGGGGCGGCGCAGGTCGATTCGATGCAGTGGACGTTCTTAGGATCGCCCGACAGCGTTAGAATCAAAGCAGGCGACATTTCGGGCTATGTGTCGAAGGCGGGGCAGCGCTACGGCTCCGACGCTTATTTCAGCGGAGGCGTACCCGGTGGAATCAACGCGCCGGATACGCCGGCGTCGGGCCGGATCGCGGTGGCCGCCGACGATGCCGGAATCTACGACAGCTTCAGGGAGGGAGAGTTCTCGTATCGCGTACCGGTGCCGAGCGGACGCTACCGAGTTACCCTGCAATTTCAAGAGCCCACCGCCGGCGCAGCCGGCGCCCGAGAGTTCGATGTGCAGGTCAACGGTAAGGTCGTGCTGCGGCGTTTCGACATCTTCGCGGCGGCCGGCGGCAAGCTCAAGGCGGTGGATCGCTCCTTCGACACGACTTCCCGAGACGGCGCAATCCTGATCGAATTTCGTCCGCTCAAAGGCGATGCGCTGGTCTCGGCGCTTTCGATTGCGTCCGTTGAACCGCACTAAGGGGTCGATCGGCCGCTATCGCTGGCTCATTTGCGGACTGCTGTTTGCGGCGACCGCGATCAACTACGTCGACCGTCAGATCATCGGAGTTCTCAAGCCGACCTTGCAGCTCGAGTTCGGCTGGACCGAGGGCGCATTTGCCGATGTCATCTTTTGGTTCCAGGCCGCCTATGCACTCGGCTACATCGGATTCGGGAAACTAGTCGACAAACTCGGAGCGCGTGCCGGCTACGCAGCCTGCATGGTCCTCTGGACCATCGCGCATGTCGCGCATGCCTGCGTCGCCTCGATTGCGGGCTTTGCCGCCGTCCGATTCGCGCTGGGGTTGGGCGAATCCGGGAATTTCCCCGCCGGCCTGAAGGCGATAGCCGAATGGTTTCCGCAGCGTGAACGTGCGTTCGCGACCGGTATATTCAATGCGGGTTCGAACGTCGGAGCGATCCTGACGCCGCTGATCGTTCCCGGAATCACCCTTGCCTTCGGTTGGCGCGCCGCATTCGTGGTGACCGGCTCCTTCAGCCTGGCATGGCTCATCGTGTGGCTGAAAACTTATCGGCGCCCTGATGTGCACCCCGGAGTGAGCCCCGATGAGCTTGCATTCATCAATAGCGACCTGCCCGCCGCCGACCCACGCATGTCCTGGCGTCAATTGCTGCGCATTCGCGAGACCTGGGCGTTCGCTGCCGCGCGGTTCATGATCGACCCGGTCTGGTGGATGTTCCTGTTCTGGCTGCCTGATTTTTTCGCCAAGCGCTACGGCTTGGACTTGAAGACTTTCGGTCCGCCGCTGGTGGTCGTGTATGCCGTTTCGGATATCGGCAGCATTGCGGGAGGCTGGTTGTCGTCGAAACTGATTCGGATTGGCGTCAGCGTGAATAGGGCGCGGAAAATGACGATGTTCCTGGCATCACTTCTGGTCTTGCCGGTCATGTTCGCCATGTACGCGGACAATCTGTGGCTGGCGGTAGCCATCGTCGGCGCGGCAACGGCCGGGCATCAAGCATTCTCGGCAAACCTCTATACGTTTCCGTCCGACGTGTTTCCAAAGCGAGCCGTGGCCTCGGTGGTGGGCATCGGGGGAACCGCGGGCGCCATCGGCGGCATGTTGATGGCGAAGTATGCGGGATGGGTGCTGGACGGTATCGGCGGCTACACGCCGATCTTCATGGTGGCGGGCACGGTTTACTGGCTGGCCCTCGCGACCGTTCAGGTGCTATCCCCGCGCATGGAAGCGGTCAGGACTCAATGAATGGTCTTCGGCGATGCTGCCGGTGAGCCAAAGCGCACGCGCCCGAGTGGGAGTGTCGCGAATCCATCGCGTTTGAGGCGGCAGCGGTTGATCGGTCAACAGGGCGAGCAGGCTGGCGTTCGTCGCTTCCACCGAATCGAACGGGGTACCATGCCGCGAGCCGCGCACCACGACGATGTCCGCCTTGAGCTTCGCAGCCAGTTCGCGCTTTTCCGCGAGCGGGGTGAAATCGTGTTCGGCCGCGATCAGCAATATGCGGCTCTTCAGCCTGTCGAGCCGATCGATGATCGCCCAATGCGCCAAGGCCAATCCCAGGCCGAGGTAGGTGCTGGCGGGGACTGCTCCCACGACGGCCGCCGCATGGGCGCGAATCGATCGTTGCCAGGGTTCCGGAAACAACCGAACGGCGAGCAGCCATGCTGCCCGGCGCATTCCCAGCAGCCGTACCAGCGTTGCCGATACATGGGTTTCCAGCCATTTGCGCCAATCATCCGGCCGATAGGTAGCCAGACTGTTGATGAGTCCAAGCCGCGGCACGCTTCCGGGGCGTTGTGCCGCCATCTCGAGCGCGACCGCGCCGCCCAGAGAAAATCCGATGATGTTGGCCTGCGACACTTGGAGGTGATCGAGAAGCGACCAAAGGGCTGAGGCGCATCCCGCTATGCTGTACTCGCCCCGACCCCGAGGGGGTGGGCTGTGTCCGCTGCCCGGCAGATCAGGGACGATCACGCGAAATCGCTTTTCAAGCGCCGCGACCTGAAACGCCCAGGCCGCTCCGCAACATCCGAGTCCGTGAATGAGCACCAGCGGTTCGCCCTGACCGCGTTCCACGTAGTGCAGCGAAAGATCTTCGTTGCAAAAAAACGGCATGGGCGACTTCTCCTCGACTCTTATTTTCCAGCGAGCCGATTCTACCGTTGCGTTCGAACGCCTTCGAGTCGCGCGCCGCCGAAATCCCCGTGATCGTTTCATCCATCGTCGTGTAGGCAGGCACTGACTTGTCAGCGGACACTGACAGAGACTGACTCCATTCTCCGGCCCGTCTTGGGTATCGATTGCCTAAGAATAGGTGTCGATGCCCAAAGCCCCGCCACGATATGCGTCCCAAGGAGCAATCCGCTTCCTCGCACATTATGTCCGGCGGCGCATTCTCAGTCATGCGGTCGTGCTGGGCGCTGTCCTCGCAGCGGTGATCTGCGCAGTCGGCTCGCAGTACGCCGTCAAGAATCTGGTCGACGTGCTGGGCACTCAGCACCCGGCGACTTATACGTTGTGGAGCGCGGTCGCGTTGCTGCTCGCGCTGGTGGCCGGGGACAACCTTCTGTGGCGGCTCGCCGGTTGGGTGTCGACGCATGCCTTCGTGGCGGTCGGCGGCGACATTCGCCTCGACCTGTTCAATCATCTGTCCGGCCAGGGTACGCGCTACTTCGTCGAACGCCTTCCCGGCGCGCTTGCCGGGCGCATCACCGCCGCGGC
>WNFC01003101.1_pt1 | contig 17944 bp, 15 predicted proteins | sample 5400541 | NCBI WGS metagenome assembly WNFC01 (sample SAMN13153342, study PRJNA577476) | soil metagenome | isolation source: 120 cm saprolite under Douglas fir tree site 2 hole 2 replicate 1 | place: USA:California | collected 2015-04-18
GGCTGTATCGGCAGCCTTCTGATGCGGCGCCCCGTCGCCGCGAAAATGGCATTCGTGACCGCGGGGGCCACAGCGGCTGTAGCCGCTTCGCCCAAGCCGCCAGGATCAGCCGTGCTCGCCACTATATGGGTCTCGATTGGTGGCGTTTCATCGATGCGCAGCGGCGGATAAGAGTCAAAGTTGCCTTGCTCGACTCGGCCGTCCTTGATCGTTATCGCGCCGCGCAGCGCAGCCGTGAGTCCGAAGATCGTTCCGCTCTGTATTTGTGCGTCGATCATCTTCGGATTGACCGGCAATCCACAATCCACCGCGCAGACGATACGTTCCACCCTCACATTTCCTTTCTCGTCGACGGCCACCTCCGCCACTTGCGAAAGATAGCTTCCAAAGGCGAACTGAAGTGAGACGCCCCTGCCCTTTCCGGGAGGCATCGGCTGACCCCAGCCGGCCTTCTGCACGGCAAGATTCAGGACCGCCAAAGCTCGGGGATTGTGAGCTAGAAGATTCCTGCGGAATTCGACGGGATCCTGCCTGGCCGCGGACGCCAGCTCATCCATGGTGCCTATGTTCTCTGCGTGCTCATGTGGCACTTGATGGGGTCAGCTGGGCGCGGAGCGGCTCGGTTGAAATCGCAGTCGGTCGACAGATCGGCCGCATGCTACAGAATCGGTGCCATCATCCACTCCCTCCCTCGGGCGCCGCTCCCGCTCGGGAGCTCGTTTCGGCCTCCTGTTCTGGTCGGCGCTGATCGGCTACGCCGGTTTGAACTTCCGTGCCGTGCCGAAGCATGGCGTGCATGATGATGGCGAGCCGCCGGGCGAGCGCGATCCGCGCCTTTCGCAGGGTGGACCGCTTGGCAATGGCCAACGCCCAGTCCTTCAACTTCAGCGGTCCCTTGTAGCGCGTCAGCATGACGTTCGCAGCTTCGTAAAGCAGGATCCGCATTCGCCGGTCGCCGCACTTGGAGATGCTGCCGGTGTAATCGACCTCGCCGGATTGATAGCGACGCGGCACGAGCACGCCGACCAGAAGTTCCGTAATCGTTTTCGACATCATCTGCTCCTATAGTTGACGCATCCGCACTAGAGAACTCGATGTAAGGAGGTCGACTGAATCTGGCCAGAAAGATCGGCGTGTTCCGAATCCGCCTGTAACGATCCGCGCAGACTCCTCGGGCACCCGCCGACTTCGGACAGAAGCAAGAGCCCCGTGGTTGGACAGCAGCAAAATAGCGCTTGACCGAAAATGCTCGATTACAGAAACACCCGATTCTTGCGATTGGTCGAGAGAGCTATACCAAAGCTAGCAGCATAGCCGCCCCAAACGCGCCAATGTCTGGTGTTGGACCCCTTAGCGGACAATCAAGACCTTGCTCCTGCCACCGCAAAGCATTGGTTTTATTGGGGTGCCTGGTCCGCTTGCTCGACCGGCCTCAGCGGTTCGCACGCGACGCAGGATGACCACCGCGCTGCTCGACCGGCTCTCCCACTACTGCGACATCGTCGGGACCGGCAACGAGAGCTGGCGCTTTAAACACCGCGTCTGATCTCGGCCCCCGGGCGGTCTGATCCGGCTACACAGCACTGACCAGCTCCGCCTGATCAGACCGGCACCGCAGCGCCCTGAGCCCGAGCCGATTGACACGCTGGATGCTGTAGGGCCATCAGCTTGATGGCTTTCCCCGCGGCCAGATGAAAGCCCATTACGGAGATTGATGCGCCTGCGGTCTTTATTCATGGCGTAATCGACCTTATGTTTGCTGCATGAGCACTGAACCACAACAACTTCCCGCTGATTGCCGCCGGGCCGGAGACATCCTGGCGCGGCTCGGTGACAAATGGACAATCCTGCTTCTGATGGTGCTTGGCAACCGGCGGATGCGCTTCACGGAATTGCACCGGACGATCAATGGCATCTCCCAGCGCATGTTGACCGTTACGCTGCGAAATCTCGAGCACGACGGGATTCTGATTCGGACGGTCTACCCCACGATTCCGCCGCGGGTCGAATACGAGCTCTCCGACCGCGGGCGCTCGCTCAAGGTTGCACTCGCCCCGATCGGTAACTGGGTGATGGAGAACCAGAACGACATCGAAGAGGCGCGCGAGCGATTCCGGGAGCAATCCCCCCAGGATAGCGCCGACGTCGGTGATTAAAGCCGCGACCTCACTTACTGGCGGGTAAGTCACTGCGGAAAAAGTGCCGTCTTGCGCCTGTCAAGGTTACCGCCATATCGTTGCTTACCAATCGTAAGTAGATGGGAAAGCAGCGATGCAAAAGCGACCCAAAATCGGAATCATCATCAGCACAACCCGTTCCGGGCGGTTCGCCGATATCCCGACGAACTGGCTGTTCAATATCGCCAAGGAGCGCAATGACGCCGATTTCGAGATTGTCGATCTACGCGACTATGCCATGCCATTCTTCGAGGAAAAGGTGCCGCTGCACGTTGCGCCGCCGCAGAACGAAGTCGCACTGCGCTGGGGCGAGAAGGTCGCCAGCCTCGACGGCTACATCTTCGTCACCGCGGAATACAACCACAGCATTCCGGCCGTGCTGAAGAATGCCCTCGACTATCTTTGGTCAGAGATCCACCGCAAGCCGGCGACCTTCCTGGGCTATGGCGGGGGCGGTGCAGCCCGCGCCGTCGAGCATTTGCGGAATATCCTCGCCACGGCGCAAGTGGCCTCGCTCCCCCGCGCCGTTCATATCGGCATGATCGAGATGATGGGCATGATGCGCGAGGGCAAGTCCATGGCGGACTATCCCTACCTCGACGACTACGCCAAGCCGATGCTGGACGAGCTCGTCTGGTGGGCCAACACGCTCAAGGAAGGCCGCTCCGGCGACAGGGTCGCCGAGGCAGCCTGAGTTCTGGTCACCACGGGGTCGGCAAAAGTGGGCTACTACTGTGCCGATCCCGGCATATGGCTCACTAGTCTTCGCCGTTCTCGGCGGCTACGTGGGGTTCCGGCTTGGCCAATGGCGTCTCCGCAAGCAAAGGCGCGCACCTCCAGAATAGCGCCAAGCGAATGGCCTTCCGTCTTCGGCGACGCCAAGATGACCAATGCGCTCCTCGACCGGTTCACCCGCCACTGCGACATCGTCGAGACCGGCAACGATAGCCGGCACTTGAAGAGCCGCATCTGACCAAAACCCGCTGATCCGGCACGGGGCCGCAAACCCTGACCACCTTCGCTGCGCCGGATCAGCTCGTCATCGCTAGCAGGGGGTCACGCCGATAAGGGGGTCAATGTTCCAAGCCGATTGACACACATAATTGCTGTCGTTCTGGGCAGCCCGGCTCCCTTACGGCCAAATTCGTCGAAGTCGATAATTTAGGCCTGCCGGCATAGGCATCAACCTCAAGCGCGCCGTGCCGCCGATATCGACGAACTCAGCTAAGTTGTGAAAATCTGAATGAGTGACACAATTCCAAATCACTCATTCCGCGAATTGAGCTCTGGCGACGATTGGCCTCGATCATTTTATTGAGACGAAAGCCGTAGAGAACCGCCACTGAGCTTTTCAAATTCGGCTGAGCCGAAGCAGCGAACGGTGACAACGACGGGCGCGATATTCGCAGCCTCCACTACCTCGATAAACGATCACTCCCCGAAATGATATCGGCCTACCGCTGATACTGCAGCGCGTTCAGCTCAACCCGCTCACGTTGTTGCTAGATTAAAAAGGTTTCAAGATGCCATCGCGGTCGATCTAGCTTGAAGTACGGTCGGATCGTCGGCGCTGTCGCGGAGGGTCGCTCGACCACGAACGTCTTGATAAAATTGGTCGTGATTTCACCAATGAGCCGAACCGATCGTCTTTCCTGGAATATTGAGCGGTGTGATCTAACCAACTGACCCACCAGCTGTCGTCATTTTGCCGACGCCGACGTACCGGCCTCGTCGATCAGCTTCCAGGACGAGCCTTCGAACCTTGCCATGCGCAGCGACTCATAAGGTGCATAATCCTGCGGCGTCGTGTTGAGCTGAATGCCGGGTAGCATCATCTTGAAACGCGTACCCTTCATGCCTGTTGCCTGTTTCAGGAAATTTTCCCGTGTCAGGTCGTCGCCGCACTTCCTGATCGCCTGCACGATACCTTGCACGTTGATGTAACCGGACAACGCGACGAAATCGCCGGGATTGTCGTTCGGCACCCACTTCTTCATAAACTCGACATACTCCGTCACCTCGGGGTCAGTGGCCCAGGCCGGATCGCCGGCTTGCTTGGTGAATTGCGTCGTAATGATGCCTTGGGCGTTATCGAAACCAGCCGGCTCGAGCACCGTCTTGACCGAATTGGTGGGGCTGGCCAAAAATTGTAGCGGCGTCCAACCCGTCTCCTTCACCTTGCGCAGCCCTTGCGCGGTGAATTTTGGCGTCGAGAAATACAGTAACGTGTCAGCGCCGGAATCCTTCAGGCGCACGATCTGCGAGTCGATGGTCGGCTCGGTTATTTCATAGGCGACCTCGGCCACTATTTTTACCTTGTCACCGAGCGCAGCCTTCAGCCCGGTCAGGAAGTCCTTGCCGTAGTCGTCGTTCTGATAGAGCACGCCGACCTTGGCATTCGGCTTGTGCTTCAGGATGTATTGCCCGAAGGTTTTCCCCTCCATCTCGAAGCCCGGATACATCGGTACGGTCCAGGGGAAGTTCTGCGGGTCGGCGAAACGCCGGCCACCGGCAGAGACGAAGATGTGCGGCACCTTGGCACCATTCAGATACTTCTGGATCGCGACATTGGGCGTCGTGCCGACGGTACCGACATCGGCCAGCACGCCGTCATCCTCGACCAGTTTTCGGGTCTGTTCGATCGCCTTCGGCGGACTGAAGGCGTTATCGAGCGAGATCAGGTTGATCTTGCGGCCGTTGATGCCGCCGGCCTCGTTGACCATCTTGAAGTAGCCGGTCATCACGCGGCCGTAGCTGGAGAACGCCGACGCCGGCCCACTATAGGGGACGGTCTGGCCGAGCTTGATCTCGGTGTCGGTGACGCCGGGCCCGTATTTCTTCTCGGCGGCCGAAAGATCGCCAATCGTTGCGACGGCCATCACGGCAACCGCGGTCATCAATCCAAATTTCCGGATCATGCTTCCCTCCCCGTTAAGCCCGCTTGAACGGATCTCAATTTAACAGTACACTAGCATACTAATTTCGGGCTTACAAGCAAGTTAGCCGGTTTCTTTTGTCGCGGACCTGGAGCAGACGGTCGGTGCGCACCAGAACGCGCGCCTGCCCGTCTAATCGCACGCCCTGGATTCGCCTTTGGTTTCCTGCAGTTCGATCCGGTCGATCTGCGCGAACAATTCACCCGCAATATCAAGATCCGTTGCGAAGTTCATGGGATCGGCGTGGCCGCAGATCACGTCGGCAAAATGCCAGGCCGCCACGGCCAGCACCCGGTCCTTTGCCGTCACCGCGATCTTGAGCGGATGCCTGGCGCCGATACCACGCGCGCTCTGATAGCCGTCGGCAATGCAATAAAGTTCGAGCCGCACCTTGCCATCAGCCACAGACTGAACCGAAACCTCAATGTCGCAAAAGCCGAACGCAGGGTCGTCGCGCGACCCCTCCGCATAGAAATAGAATGCACCGATTGCGCCGTGCGCGCACGGTCCCAATTCGCGGTCGCGCGGCACCTGCGGGTCCGGCCTGGCCGGCGTACGCGGCGGGAGAAGCCCGAGCGAACAGAATTGACGGTAGGAATAGCAGGTACCCAGAACAACCTCCCTGTTTCAGCGCGGCCTCAAGCCGGCGTTTTGGTTTTGAGACCCAGCAACCCCATCGCATTATTCGTAAACGTTTCACGCGCGATGCCCAGCGCCTGCTCGGCAAACTCCGCCGGGCGGTCCTGCTTGATCGTGAACGGGTAATCCGATCCCGCCACCAAACGATCCTTGCCGACCTTGGCCACCAGATAGTCCAGCGCGACGTCGTCGTAGAGGATGGTGTCGTAATAGAACGACTTCACCATCTCGCCGGGATCGCGCGGAAACAGGCTATCCAATGGCGGTCCGATGGTCCTGGCATGCCGCAGCCGCGGCAGTATCCAGGGCAACGCGCCGCCGCCATGGCTGAGCAGCATCCGCAGTTTCGGAAAACGCTCGGTCACGCCGTTGGTCATCAGCGACACTGCGGCAAACGCGGTTTCGAGCGGGAATGCCGCAACCGCCGCCAGCTCCGGCCGGCCGCCCATCCGGTCAAGACCGAGCGGATGCAGCGGATGGACCATCACCATCAGTCCGGCCTGTTCGGCTGCGGCATAGATATCGTGCAGCCGCGCATCGCCAAGCGAAATACCGTTGATGTGGCTGCCAATCTCGATGCCGCGCAGGCCAAGCGATTTGATCTCGTCCAACCGCTTGATGGCGAGAGACGCATCCTGCATCGGAGCCATGCCGATGCCGATGAATTGCCCGGGATTGGCATTGCAAAGCTCGGCAATGCCCTCATTGATATATCGGCACAGCGCGTCCGCGTCGCCGGCCGGAAACCAGTGCGACAGCAGTTCCGGCATTGGCGAGACCACCTGCACGTCGACATCGTCGGCCGACATGTCGTCGATGCGGCGCGCGGCGTCCCAGCTTCGGGAATCGATGACGCGGAACACCTTGCCGCCGACCATGACCGTAGCGCCATCAGCCCCCTTGCGTTCGATCGAAGGCCAAAGCGGATTGCGCCCGACTTGCTGCGGGATGCTGGCGGGAACGAAATGGGTATGGATATCGATGGCCTCGGCCACAACGCGTTTCCTCGATATTGTTCTGCACCGCACCAATTCTTAGCCCACATTCTCCGGGCGGAACCTGCGATGTTACTTTACAAGCAGGTTGGACTGTTTTTAATATGGATGCAATCGAAGAATGAATGGCATGGTTTTGCGGACCTCGCTCAACCGACTTTACGAAAACGACGCGACGATCAAGATCGCGTCAGGGAGCGAAAGCGGAAATTGACGGCGCCAATCGAAAACATCGTGATCGCAGGAGCGGGCCAGGCTGGCGGCCGTGCGGCGGAGGCATTGCGCGCCCGCGGCTTCCAGGGCGCCATCACCATCCTCGGCGAAGAACCCCATCCGCCCTATGAGCGGCCGCAATTATCCAAGGCGATGCTGCATAGCCCGGACGCGCCGGTTGCCTACATCAAGCAGCCCCGGGATTGGAGCGACGTTCTGAACGTTCGGCTCGAAACCGGTGCGGCAGTAACCGATTGCGACGCCGACCGCCGCACGGTGACGACGGCGGATGGCCGTTCGTTCGCCTACGATCGCCTGCTGATCGCGACCGGCACGCGGCCGCGCCGGCTCGCTGTGCTGGAAAACCCAGGCATAGAAATTCAGTACCTGCGCAACGTCGAAGATGCGCTGCGCTTTCGCAAATCGGTTCAGCATCAATCCCGGATCGTCATCGTCGGCGGCGGCGTGATCGGGCTGGAGGCAGCCTGCGCGGCCGCCAAGAACGGATGTCGCGTCACGGTGATCGAGAGCGAGCCGCGGCTGTTGGCCCGGGCATTCCCGCCCCTCGTCAGCGACCTCGTCGCCGCCAAGCATCGCAGCCATGGCGTCACGTTCATCTTTGGCGCGACTGTGACCGGAACGGCGCCTGATGGTATCCAGCTAAGCAATGGCGAAGCGATCGAGGCGGATCTGGTGCTGGTCGGCATCGGTGTTGAGCCGGTGCCGACGGTCGCCGAACGGCTTGGCCTGCCGTCGCAAGGCGGGATCGCCGTCGATGCCTGCGGCCGCACCGCGGCATCTGGCGTGTTCTGCGCCGGCGACGCCGCCCTGCAATGGAGCCGCTGCCACGGCCGCGCAATCCGGGTTGAGACCTGGGCCAATGCGCAGAACCAGGCGATTTCGGTCGCGGCCAACATGATCGGCGAAGTCAAAGAGTATAACGACCCGCCCTGGTTCTGGACCGACCAGTACGACCTGAACATCCAGGTCGCCGGCGACATGCTTGACAGCGATCACATCGTCCGCGGCGACGAACGTTCGGGAAAGTTCTCGATTGTCGCGATGCGCGGCGTGGACGTGGTCGGTGCGCTATCGGTCAATGCCGCCAAGGAAATGGCCATGCTTAAGCGCGTGATTGCCGCGAACGCCAGGCCGTCGCGCGCCGACCTTGAATCGCCCGCCTACGATCTGCGGGCCGCCTTGAAATGAAAAGCAAAGAACCCTTTAGGGAGAATCAGCAATGAACGCGTTCCAACGGATGAATACCGCGCTCTTGATCGATGAATCCAAAAAGATATTCAAGGTATCGCGCCGGGCCTTTGTCGATCCCGACATCCTGGAGGCCGAGCGGGCGCAGATATTCGACAAATGCTGGCTCTACCTCGGCCATAGTTCCGAACTCGCCAAACCCGGGGATTTCGTCACCCGTTCGGTCGGAGGGCGCAACATTCTCTTTGCTCGCGACGGCAAGGGCGATCTCAAGGCGATGCTCAATACCTGCCCGCATCGCGGCGCACAGGTCTGCCGCGAAAAACACGGCAGCGCCAAATCCTTCCAGTGCTTCTACCACGGCTGGGTATTCGGGCTCGATGGAACGCTGCGCAGCCAGCCCGGCGAGGCCTCCTACGCCGAGGATTTCAAGGCGCGTTCGACCTCCAGCATGCAGCAGGTGGCGCGGTTCGAGAGCTACCGCGATCTCAATTTCATCTGCTTCGACAAGGGCGTCGAAAGCCTTTCGGACTATCTCGGTCCGGTGAAGGAATATCTCGATGTGATCTGCGATCAGGCCGAGATGGGAATGACCATCGTCGGCGGCACGCAGGAATATTCAATGCGCGCGAACTGGAAACTGCTGACCGAAAACTCGATCGACGGCTACCACGCGCTGACGACGCACGCGACCTATCTGGACTATCTGAAGTCGGCGACAGGCGCCCTGGCCCAAGTCGCCTTCGAGGGTTCTGCGCGCGATCTCGGCAAGGGACACGCCGTTCTCGAATACAAGGCGCCGTGGGGTCGTCCGGTCGCGCAGTGGATTCCCTCCTGGGGTGAGGATGGCAAGCGCGAGCTTTCTCGCCTTTACGACGGCCTGGTGAAGCGGTTCGGCAAGGAACGCGCCGATCGCATCGCCACCTTCAACCGGAATCTGTTCATCTTCCCGAATCTCGTGATCAACGACATCATGGCGGTGACGGTGCGAACCTATTATCCCGCAGCACCCGACTTCATGAATATCAGCGCCTGGGCGCTGGCCCCCAAGGAAGAGACCGAGTGGGCGCGGAAATACCGACTGTTCAACTTCCTCGAATTCCTCGGGCCCGGCGGCTTTGCGACGCCTGACGATGTCGAGGCGCTCGAACAGTGCCAGCGCGGCTTTCGCAACTCCGCCGAAGCGCAGTGGAACGACATTTCCAAAGGTATGGGCAAGGAAAACCCGTCCTACGACGACGAGTTGCAGATGCGCGCGTTCTGGTCGAACTGGAACGAGCGTATTTTCAGGGTGCCGGCATGAGCGACGGAGTAACCGCGATGCAAGCCATAGCCCGCACGGACGTCGAGGACTTCCTGTTCGCAGAAGCCGAACTGCTGGATGAGTGGCGGCTGCCGGAATGGCTGGAGCTGTTCACCGACGACGCAATCTATTACGTCCCGGCGACGGATCTGGCGGTCGATGCCTCGCCCGACAACAACCTGTTCTATGTCGCCGATGACCGCTTCCGGCTCAGCGAGCGGGTCAAGCGTTTGATGAAGCGGACCGCGCATGCCGAATTCCCGCATTCGAGAACGCGGCACCTCGTCAGCAACGTCCGCATCAGAAAGCATATCGGCGACGATATCGAGGTCAGTTCGGCCTTTATCACCTATCGCACCAAGGATGGCGTGACCGACACCTATTTCGGCAGCAACCGATATCGTCTGGTGCCCGGCAACGGCACGTTCCGGATCAAGGAAAAGCGCTGCCTTCTGGACAGTGAAGGTCTTCGCGCCCAGGGCCGCGTCAGCATCATTCTGTGAAAGCAACCCAGGTAATGGACAAAAAGCTCAGAGATAATGTTGCAATCGTCACCGGTGCGGCCAAGGGCATTGGCCTTGCGATAGCGGAACGGTTGGCGAGAGACGGCGCCAAGCTCGTGCTTGCCGACCTCGACGAGGCCGGGTTGAAAGCGGCATGTGCCCATCTCAGCAAGGAGTTCGGCGCCGAAGTCACCAGCTATGCCGGCGATCTCTCGGATCAAGGCACGGCGGAAAAGACCATCAATCTCGCGAGCGAACGCTTCGGCCGCCTCGACATCCTCGTCAACAATGCCGGCGGCGGCATCATCAAGGCCTTCACCGAGCAAACGCCGGAGACATTGAAGACCACGATCGACCGCAATCTCTGGACGGTGCTGTGGTGTTCCTGGTACGCGGTCCCCAAGATGCGCGCGCAAGCTTATGGCCGCATTGTCAACCTTGGCGCCGACTCCGTTCGCAACGGCCTGTGGGACCATGCCGCCTATAACGCCGCCAAGGGCGGCGTTCACGGCCTCACCACCGGCATGGCGCGCGAATTCGCCAAGGACGGCATCACCGTCAATACCGTCGCGCCCTGCGCGGTGAATACGCCGCAGATGGTGGCGATCACCAAGAGCAACCCCGCGCTCGCCGCCAAATTCGTCAGCATCATCCCCATGGGCCGTCCGGCCGAAATGGAGGAAGTCGCCTCAATGGTTTCCTATCTCGCTTCCGCCGAAGCATCGTTCGTGACCGGACAGGTCATCAGCGTCAACGGCGGCAGCACCATGCTCTAGGTTTGTCGAATGGGTGGAACAGTCGTTCTCTGCGCGGCCAATGAAGTGGTCGAAGGCGAAATCAAGCAGGCGCCGCTGCCCGATGGCTCCAACGTGGCGCTCTATCGGGTCGACGGCGCGATCTATGCGACCGCCGACATGTGCACGCACGGCGAAGCGTCACTTGCAGCGGAAGGCATCATCACTGGAAAAACCGTGGAGTGCACGTTCCACTTCGGTACGTTCGACGTGACCACCGGCGAGCCGACCGGCATGCCCTGCGAGATTGCATTGAAAACCTACCCCGTCACCATCGTTGACGGAAACGTTCAGATCGAGGTCTAGAAAATGGCAAACCGTCCTGACCGCGTCCTCGCCCCGCTGAAATCCGCGCGCCGACCGCTCGGCACCGCGCGGCGGCGTACCCAGGCCGAACGGACCGAAGAAACGCGCACGCGCATCCTCAAGGCCGCTTCGGAGCTGATTCGCCGGCGCGGCTACGCCCGCTTTCGAACCGCCGACGTCGCCGCCGAAGCGGGCCTGTCGCGCGGCGCGCAGCTTCATCATTTTCCGACCAAGGATTCGCTCGTTGTCGCCACCCTTGAATATGTGTTCGAACAGGCCCAGGTGCTGAGCCGGCGCCGTGCCGCGGCGGTGAACCGGCCGCGCGACCTGATCGAAGCCGTGATCGAGGACGCCCGCGAGTTCTTCTTCAGCGAGCATTTCATGGTGGCGATCGACATCGTGCTGTCGACGTCGACCGATCAGGCCGTGCGCAAGCAGATCCTGGATATCTCCCGGAAGGCGCGCCGGCCGGTGGAGACGGCCTGGACCGAAGCGCTGGCCGCAAGCGGCGTGCCGCCTTCCCTGTCGGCCGACATCGTCGCCCTGACCTTAAGCCTCGTCCGCGGCATGGCACTGCGCACGCTGTGGGACAATGATCCGAAATGGTTCGACGAGCTGTTCGCGGTCTGGCGGCGGATGATCAAGATTTTCCTGGAATCCCAGTATCCGAAGGCACGGACGCGATGAACAACGGCCGCGCCACCCCCCTGATCACCTCGGTCTGCTATGTGCGCCTCACCGTCAGCGAGCCAAGCGCGAGCGCACGGTTTGTCTCCGACATTTTCGGCCTGCAGCGCGTCGCCGATCAGGATGGCGAAATCGCCTTTCGTTCCGACGACCGGTTTCGCACGGTGAGCCTTGGCCAGAATTCTGCTGATGGCAGTAGCGTCGGGATCGAGGTCTGGGATGATACGGCGCTGGGGGAAATCGGCCGGCGATTGCGCGAACTCGGCTTCATGGTGAAGGAAGCAACGGCCAGCGAGTGTCGGGGCCGTTACGTACAGTCGGCGCTGCTCACGGAAGAAGCATCCGGCAACCGGATCGATCTGGTGGTGCGTCCAACACGAAGCGGACGCCGTTACTTTCCGCCGCGCGATGCCGGCATCGTCGAATTTCACGGCGTCGGCCTTCGTAGCACGGACCACGCCCGCGACCTCGCGTTTTGGCGCGCGCTTGGTGCCGAGGTCAGCGACTGGGTCGGCGACATCGCCTATTTGCGGATCGACGGATTGCACCACCGCATCGCGCTGTATCCATCCAAGCGCAATGGGCTCCTGTATGCGGCGTTCGAAGTCGAGGCGCTCGATCAGATCATGCAGAACAGCTACTTCATGCAGGAAAGCCAGATCAGGATCGTGCAGGGCCCCGGCCGCGAGGCGGCTTCGCGCCAGATGTTCCTGCATGTCGAGGGCCCGGACGGTCTGATCTTCTCTTATGTGAACGGCATGGCTGAAATCGACGGCAAGCCGCGGCTGGCGCGGCAATTCCCGCTTAACGCCGCATCGCTCTGCGACTGGGGCAGCGAAAGCAAGGACGTCCCCGAACTACGCGCGCCGGGTCGATGAACAGGAGAACACCATGATCCAGCTTAGGGATGTCAGCTACGTTCGCCTCGGCTCACCGGATCTCGAATCCGCGGAGAATTTCGCGACCGCGTGTCTCGGCCTGCAAATTGCCGAACGCGGCAAGAAGGATCTCTATCTGCGCTCCGACCAACGCGCGCATACGCTGTGCTATTCGGAAGGCGATCCAAACGACCAGACCGTCGGCTTCGAGGTCGAGGACGAGGCGAGCCTGCAGGAAGCCGCCTCAACGCTGGAAGCGCTCGGGCATGCCGTTCACGCCGGGACCGCGCAGGAAGCCGAGCGACGCAAGGTAAGGGCCTTCATCGGCTTTCGCGATCCGACCGGCAATCATATCGAACTGGTGGTGCGGCCAGAGCGTAGCGGCCGGCGTTACTTTGCCAGCCGCGATGCCGGGATTACCTGCTTCAGCCATATCGGCCTCAACTCCACCGATCCCGCCCGCGACGAACGGTTCTGGACGCAAGTGTGCAACGCCCGCGTCAGCGACCGGATCGGCGATATTCCGCTGATGCGCGTCAACGCGATCCATCACACCATTGCGCTGGTGCGCGCACCCAAGGCCGGCATCCAGCACATCAACCATCAGGTCGAGACCAGCGATGACGTGCTGCGCTCCTACTACTTCCTCAATGAGCGGCGCGTGCCGATCGTGTTCGGCCCCGGCCGGCATCCGACGTCGGGCGCGCGCTTCCTCTATTTCAGGGGACCGGACGGCATGATCTTCGAATACTCGGTCGGCGTCGACGAGATCGAGGACGAGGCGACGCATCGGCCGCGGCAATTCGGCTTTGAGCCGACCAGTTTTTGCATGTGGGGCGCAAAACCCGCCGGCATGCCCCTGCCGAACTCCTGAAAGCGAAGAGACATGGATCTGGGATTGAAGGGGCGCACCGCCATCGTGTGCGCGGCAAGTCAGGGGCTTGGCAAGGCCAGCGCGATGGCGCTCGCCCGCGAGGGCGTGACTCTCTTTATCGCCGCGCGCCGCGGCGATGTTCTGGAGAGTGCGGCCGACGAGATCGCGTCTGCGACGGGTAACCGGCCCAAAACCGTTATTGCCGATGTGACTACAAAAGAGGGCCGTGATGCCATTCTCGCCGCCTGCCCGGCGCCAGATATTCTCGTCAACAATGCCGGCGGCCCGCCGCCCGGGGATTTCCGGAAATTCGAGCGCGAGGACTGGATCAAGGCGCTCGATGGCAACATGCTGGCGCCGATCGCCCTGATCAAGGCGACGCTGGATGGCATGATCGCGCGGAAATTCGGACGCATCGTCAATGTGACGTCGCATGCGGTGAAGGCACCGGTCGCGATGCTGGCGTTGTCGAACGGCGCACGCACCGGCCTCACCGGTTTTGTTGCGGGATTGGCGCGCTCGACCGCCGAACACAACGTGACGATCAACAATCTGCTGCCTGGCACCTTCGACACTGACCGGTTGAAATCAAATCTCGCCGCGTTGGCGAAGAATTCTTCTCGCGAGGTGAGCGCGGTCACCGAGGAGATCCGGACCGCCAATCCGACAAAGCGGTTCGGGAAACCCCGACGAATTCGGCGCGACCTGCGCGTTCCTGTGCTCGGTGCAAGCCGGCTATATCACCGGACAAAACATCCTGATCGATGGCGGCGCCTATCCCGGCACGTTCTGACCGCCGTTTCGGCGTCGCACAAGGTCACCACGCAGGCGCGATGCCTGCGCCGTGAACTCATGCGCTGGCCTTGTGCGGCGGTTCGGCGAAAACCTTCGCTAGTTCGCGAAGCTGATATTTCTGCACTTTGCCTGCGGGGGTCTTCGGGAGATCGGCGACGATCTCGACGCGCTCCGGCCAGTATTGCTTCGCGACCTTGTGCTCCGCCATCAGCGCCTGCACGTCGGCCAGATCGAGCGTCTGGCCGGGACGCAGCACCACGAATGCGCAGGCCCGTTCTCCCAGCCGCGGGTCAGGATACCCGACGATCGCGGTCGAAAGCACGGCGGGATGCTTGAACAACAGGTTCTCGATATCGAACACCGGCACGTTCTCGCCGCCGCGAATAATGATGTCCTTGATGCGGCCGTCGATGCGGATGTAGCCCTCGTCATCCATATAGGCCATGTCGCCGGTGTCGAACCACCCCTCGGCGTCGAACGGCTCCATGTCCTCGCGCTTGTAATAGCCGAGGCACAACTGCGCGCCGCGCACCTTGAGTAGCCCCTTCTCGCCGACCGCCGCCGGAGAACCGTCCATGCGAAGCACCTTTACGGCAACGCCTTCGAGTGGACGGCCGTCCGTCTTCGACGATTTCTCCAGCGCCCGCTCGGGCTCGGTCAAGGTGCTCGACAGCGATTCGGTCATGCCCCACAGCGAACAGACCTTGAGATCGAGTTCGCGGTAGACGCGATCGATCAGCGCCGGCGGAATTGGCGCACCGGCGCAAAGGAACTTGCGCAGCCGTGCGGGCTTTGCAGCGCCGGCCGCCACCGCCTCACACATATCGGCGAGAAACGTCGCGGCGCCGGCCGAATAGGTAACGCCTTCATTGGCCATGATGCCAATGCCGCGTTTCGGCTCCCAGATGTCCTGGAAGACGAGGGAGGCGCCGATTTTGAATCCGAGCAGCATGCCGGCCGCGAAACCGGTCATATGGCCGAGCGGCGAGCAGACCAGCATCGTATCGTTCGCATCGAGACCGAAACGGCCGGCGAGCGCAATGTTGCAGGCCAGCAGCGTGTTGAGGCAATGCATAACGCCCTTGGGCGAGCCGGTTGTGCCCGAGGTGAACATCAACACCGCCATTTGGTCGGCGGGAAGCGCGCCGATCTCGCCGATCGGCGGCGGACCGAGACGTTCGCTGCCCGAGAGCAGCGCCTGATCGAAGCTGTTCGCCCCCTCACCATCGACAGCGATGATGTGCTGAAGTTTCGGCAGCCTGGGTCGCAGCGACTGCGCCATCGCCTCGTGATCGAATCCGCGGAACAGCTTGGGCACGATCAGCAATTTAGCTTCGGCAAAATCGAGCATGTAGCTCAGTTCATGTTCGCGGAAGATCGGCATCAGGGGATTGACGACGGCCCCGACCCGGAACGCGGCCAATGCGACCACCGCGAATTCCCACCAATTCGGAAGCTGTACGGAGACGACGTCGCGAGGGCCGATGCCAAGTTGCTTCAAGGCCGCGGCCGCCCGCGAAACCAGATCGCCGAGTTCGGCGTAGGTCAGGCGCTTCGGTTCGGGGCGATCGGCGCGGTCGGCCAGCAGCGCCAGTTTGCCGGGCGTAGCGGCAACCGCCTGCTGAAGGAACTCATCGAAGCTCTTGTCGACCCAGAATCCACTGGCGCGCATCGATCGCGCGTGAGCTGCGGGGTCGAATTGATGTTCGCTCATGCGTGACCTCCATGACGTTAGATGCGGCTCTTGGCGGCCTATTGGTTCGCTAGTGTACTAGTTTTTCCAAAGACTTCAACCGCAAAATTCGACGCCGTTCCCCTATCGGACCGGATTATCGTCGCCCACGGGGGGATTACCGGCCCTGAAGCAACAAGACGAACACGGATATGATACACGTGTGTTCAAACACAGGGATGCTGACGAGACCGGGCCCGTGCGCAAGGTTGCCGCGTCCTTGGCGCAACCCCTCGAACCGATCCGTCAATCCCGAAAACTGTCGAGCGCATCCAGATCGGCCATCGCCGTCGTGATCCGCTCGATCATCGTCAGCGTGGTGTCCTCGGGCTGCATGTTCGGCAACAGCCGCGAGTGGCACAGCGTGATCGTCCACATCGCGAGTGCGTGCACAATCTGCTGCCGGTAGCGCTGAAAGCTGAGGTCGAAGTCCGGTGTGATGCCGGTCTTCTCCGCGAACCGCTCGATATAGCGGGCCAGCAGCTCGCGTTCCCAGCTCCGGCGATTGTCCGGCGTCAGCGACGCCGTCACGGCGTAAGCGAAATCGCGTGTCCAATGGCCGCGCGAAAGACATTGCCAGTCGCACAATCCCATCTCGCCCGCGTCGGTCCGGTACCAGTTACCGATATGCACGTCGGAGTGAATGAGACCCTGCGGCTCGCTGTCATGCAGCGCAAGTGCGCGCATTGTCACCGGCCAGACCTCGTCGCGGCGCGCCAGAACCTCAGCAGGAATCACATGGGCCGCGGCGTCAAACGCCTTTCGGGTGTAATACTCCGTTCCCATTTTCGCCGCCCCAATGGTGAACCAGCGGGGATAGCTGGCGAGCCAGCGGTAGCGTTCGGCCAGCGTCGGATCGCCATAGAACCGGCCGTGCAGCGAGGCCAGCAGATCGATCATGTCATCGGCCATCGCGCGCGTGACATAGGTCTTGTGATTGCAGAACGTCGCGGATTTGGTGGCGACCAGATCTTCCAGCAGATGGATCGCCGCAAATGTCCGCCGATCGTAGGCGGAATGATAGCACAGCGGCGCTTCGATCTCGAGCTCGGGGCGGATCTGGGTAAAGAAACTCCCCTCCACGCGCGCCGTGCCGTTGAAGCCGCCGATCATGCGGGTTACGATGCTCGGCAGCGACTTGGTGAAGATCGAGACCGGCAAGCCGGCGCGGCGGCCTTCCTCGTTGTAGGACACCTTCAACTGATGGCGTTCGTGCGTGCCTGCGCTCGCCGGCTTGACGTCGACCTGCGTAACGATGGCCCCGGGGGTTTTGTTGCACAATACCGCCGTCAGCCATTCCGCCGTAACGGCATAAGGCGTACAGGGCACGTCGTCGAACAGGCGCGCCTTCGGCCGCGCCAGACGCTCGTAAGCGACACGACCTCCGATTTTCAGCGCGGCCAGGGCCGTATTTGTCGATCGCCCCATTTATCGAACTCCCCGTTAAGTGCCCAAGCCAACAACCGCCATGACCTCGATCTTCGTTTGATCCAGGCCGGGCTCCAGCGACATCGACGACGCCAACCGTAAATCAGTACACTTCATTACGATATGTATCATAACCATCTCCGCATTCAAGCCGGAGCGTGGCGTCGAACTTTCGTCTTCGGTTTGCCAGGGGCGCCCGAAACGGCAAAATGGCTGTTTTGGTTCAGCGGGTCCGTGCGTTAGTGACTTCGAAATCGCTCGCGTAACGGCGCTTTTTGCACTTTCCCGCTGGGCGTCAGCGGCAGCGATGTCTCGAACAGAACGGTCTTGGGCACTTTATATCCGGCCAGATATGCCCGGCAGTGTTGCTGAAGCTCCCCCTCACTTATCTCCATCCCAGGCTTGGGAACGACCAGCGCCGTTACCTTCTCACCCCAATTCTGGTCGGGAATTCCGATCACGGCGGCCATCACGA
>WNFC01007040.1_pt1 | contig 17940 bp, 21 predicted proteins | sample 5400541 | NCBI WGS metagenome assembly WNFC01 (sample SAMN13153342, study PRJNA577476) | soil metagenome | isolation source: 120 cm saprolite under Douglas fir tree site 2 hole 2 replicate 1 | place: USA:California | collected 2015-04-18
CCGCCATCGCCGCCAGCGGCCGGTCCAACCGCGACATCGCCGAAGCCCTGTTCGTCAGCATGAAGACCGTCGCCACCCATCTCGGCCACGCGTACCAAAAGCTCGCCATCACCTCCCGAGAGCAGCTGGCGCTGGCGCTCGACGGGACCGGTTCCCAACTCGATGCGCCCGGCAAGAGCTGAGACACCGCCGTCCCGACCCCGTGCGTCCGCGGAAGGGCCCGACGGATTCGGCGATTGCGTCATCCGACTGCCAAACCCCTCCACGTCACATTCCCCATGGTTGTGCGAATCCCCCCTCGCCTCGCGCCCCCGGCAGGACTCGAACCTGCGGCCATCTGCTTAGAAGGCAGTTGCTCTGTCCGGACTGAGCTACGGGGGCCGGTTTCCTTGTAACTAAAGGGTTTTTCGGTCGTTGACACTGCTTCGGGGTGCTGTACAGTGCTCGTACAGCAGATAACGTTAGGTGTCGGAGGGGCCGGTCAGGACCCCTCCGACGGTGGCTCTCGAAGCCAGGAAGGCCAGGAACATGACCCCGATCACCGTCGCCAGCGTAGGCGACCTCGCCACGCTCATCCCTTCGTTCGAGCGGTCCCTCCGTGCCGCCAACAAGGCGCCCAAGACGCTCCGGACCTACGGCGATGCGGCCCGCGGCTTCCGCGGCTTCCTCATCGCAGTCGGCATGCCGACGGACGCTGCCAAGATCAGCCGGGAGCACGTCGAGACGTGGATCGAGTCCATTTTGGCCAGGGCCAAGCCAGCCACGGCGTCTGTCCGGTACCGCGCGCTGGCGCAGTTCTGGAAGTGGGCCGTGGAGGAAGGCGAGGTGACCCTCTCCCCCATGGCCAACATGAAGCCCCCGAAAGTCCCTGAGGAGCCGGTGCCCGTGTTGTCGACCGACCAGCTCCGTGCCCTGCTCAAAGCGTGCGACGGCACGACGTTCGATAACCGGCGGGACATGGCCGTGGTCCGCCTCTTTCACGACTCGGGTATGCGCTTGGCTGAGCTGGCCAACCTCACCCTCGATGATCTGGACCTCGATCATCACGTCGCCGTCGTGCTCGGCAAAGGCCGCCGTCCCCGCTCCTGCCCTTTCGGCGCCAAGACGGCGCAGGCCCTTGACCGCTACATCCGGGCCCGGGGCAAGCATCGCCACGCCGAGCTGCCGTGGCTGTGGCTCGGAGCCCGGGGGCGGATGACTGACTCGGGTGTCGGCCAAATGCTTGACCGCCGAGCCGAGGTCTCGGGCATCGGTCACATCCACCCGCACCAGCTCCGACACACCTTCGCTCACACTTGGCTCGCCGACGGAGGGAGCGAGGGCGACCTCATGCGGTTGGCCGGCTGGAGGTCGCGCCAAATGCTCGATCGCTACGCCAAGTCGACGGCCGACGTCCGTGCCCGGGAAGCCCACCGCCGCCTGGCACCCGGGGATCGGCTGTAGTCGAGCCGACCAGGCGCCGCAAGGCAACCGCCAGGGGCCCGCCGAGCACTCAGTTCCCGCGCCGGCAGCGCCGCGACCGGGCCAGCGATGATTTGAGGGCGAGTCGTTGAAAATGAGCCGTGCGGGCTTGCTCGGCGCGACGGGCGCGTTCGGCGACCGGCAACAAGTCGTCGGGATCAACCTGGCGTTCCCAATACGAGATCGACCCCGGAGACGCTGCCCGAGCCTTGGCCGTCAACTCTCGGGAATCGTGCCGCGAGTGAAGCACGTGCGCTGCCATGCGGGCTTGCATCGTCCGCTGAGCCGGGGTCAGGCCGGTCTCGGTTGCTCCGTGATCCACGAGCCCAAGGGTAAAGGGCCCAGGGAGGGGGTCAACGGCCTTCTCTGACCCCCATCCGCCCGCACCGGGGCCCGGGCTCCGCCCTCGATCGCTACGCCGGCATCCGGGCCATCCTGCGAGCCGCCTGGCCTGGGCTCAGCCTCGATCAGCAATCGGGCAATCGTCACCTTCATCATCGACCGGGTTACCGTCAACCCGACGGACCGCCCGGAACTTCGACGGCCAGCGGAGTGGATGTGACCTGGAGGGTGTGACTCCGGCCATAGCCTGGCTGACCGATGACGAATCCGATCGTCCTGCACACCGCCACGGACATCTGGACGAAGCTCGCCGCGATCGGAACCCTCGTTGCTGCGCTAGCCACTCTGTCCCTCGCGTTCCTGACCCATGTCCTCGCCCGGCGAACCAATGAGATGGCAGCCGAGACCAAAGCCGTCGGAAAAGCGACAGGCGAACTGGCTGACCAGACAGCGGACATGGCTCGGGAGACGGCCTCAGTCGCGGAGGCAACACGGCTCCTAGCCGAAGAAACCAAGGCGATTGCCGCGGCAACCCGCGACGAGGCGGAGGCGACGCTGGCCGTCGTCAAGGAGACGGAGCGTGACCGGGACCTCCAGTGGCGACCGGCGCTGAGCGTCATTCTCTGGCGTAGCCAAGGCAACATTGTCAACGAGCTGGAGATCGTCAACGCGGGCGGCGGTCCTGCAATCGGTGTTCGTTACCTCGTTCGTGACGGCCGGCGCTGGGCGATGCTCGCCGCCCGGGACATTCCAGCCGGAGGCCAGACCGAGAGGGCGAGTAGTGGCGAGATGCCCGGTGAGCCAGACGCCGACCTGTTCGCCCCTCCGGAGGCGTCCGCCGACCATCGGGGCGAGACTATCGCTGTGCTCCTGTGTTCCGACGCTCTCGGACGGCGGTACCGCTTTCCTTACGCCACTGGCCCCACGGGGGGACGCCACTGGTACCCGCCAGAGATGTGGACGCCAGGGTCCGGAACCTCGCCGCCATGGTCGACCCCTCCGTATTTGTGGCCCCTCTGATCGGCGCGAGCGGGACCGCGTTTCAATAACGGAACGATCGAGCTAGCCCGGCGGCTCCTAGGCGGACGAGTGTGAGGGTCGAGTTTTCGGTTTGTGTAACCCTGCCTCGCATGCACTCAGAGACAATGCGCGACCCCGGTCTTGCCAGGGCGCAAGAACAGCTCCGCTCCCGCGGTGGCCAGCGGGCATTTGGCGGCGAGTGGGGGTACTCCGAGCCTTACATCTCCACGGTGCTCCACGGCAAGGCACCCGCCACCCTGAGGTTCCGTAAAGCCGTCGCCGCGTTCGTCGGCGTGCCCGAGACCGAGTTGTTTGCCTAACCCACCCACAAGCAAAACACCGCCGCCCCCGGCGTGGCTGCCATGTGGGGACGACGGTGTTCGAGGATCGAAATGAATTGTCGCACAGACTCCACTGCTGTCACCGAACAGTTGGCTCCCATCGGCGGGCCGCTCGGTCAGGTCATCCCGGCGCCGCCGAACTGGTACGCCATTCACCGCTCGGCCGATGACCGGGCCCCCGACGGCTGGCGCCACATTCGCAATCCGATCGGCGCCTTCTACGTTCGCTTTGACGAGCAGGGCCCGGTCATCGAAGCGATGGAGGCCCGAGAAGGCTCGTCCAGCCTGACCCGAGCCAGCGGGGAATCACTCGTGCGCCTCCAGGTCGACGGCGCCAAGGGGTGCGCGTGCTCGACCCACTACGCAGGGGTAGCGGAAGCGCGGTTCTGCTCGCGATGCGGGGGCCGAGACCGGTTCCCTACGACAGACGAGCGGTGCGGCGGATGACTGCGGTTACCCTCGACGAGGGCACGCGTGAGGCGGTGTGGAGCCAGCCGATCGACGTGCAAATACACCACTTCTCGGATGCACTGAAGGCCGAGAGGCCCGCAGCAATGCCGACCGTGACTACTGCCACCACCCGGACCACTACCTATGGCCGGCGGGCTCTCGACGATGAAGTGGCGACAGTGGGATCGACCCCGGAAGGGACTCGCAACCACACGCTGAACGAACGCGCCTTCCGGGTGTACCAGCTCGTGGCTGGCGGGGAGATCGCCGATGCCGATGCCGATGCGTCGCTTCGGGACGCAGCCCTGCGAGCTGGGCTCGGAGGTAAGGAGATCGAAGCCACCCTCGCCTCCGCCCGGGACGCAGGCATGGCCGAGCCGCGGTCCGCTCCACCTTTGGACGAACTCCCCGCTCCCGACATGACCCGACGGGCCAACACGACCAGTACGGCAATCCCAGCCAGTTCGCTAGCCAGGGGGACCGTGATCGACTGGGCCGCTCGGGAAGTCGAGCGACGAGAGGATCTTCGGGTACGCATCGCGCTACGGGAGCGTTCCTTCGTGGACGGCGCCACCTTCATCCTCGAAGCGCCCACCGAGATCCCGACCATCTGGGGATCAGGCCAACAGGTCGCCTGGTCGTCCGGGGAGAGCCTGCTGCTCGCCGGACCGCCCGGTGTGGGCAAGACCACCCTCGCCCAACAGATCACCCTCGCCCGGGTCGGACTACGGGACACGGTGCTCGACATGCGCGTGGTTCCAGATCCGACCCGCGTCTTGTACGTCGCCGCCGACCGCCCAGCTCAAGCCCAGCGGTCCATGGCCCGCATGGTCACCGAGGAGGACGCCGACCTCCTCCGCGACCGACTCATCTTCTGCAAAGGGCCACTGCCCTTCGACCTGGCCCAAGAACCCGATGGGCTGGTCGCCCTCGCCGAGCACTACGGCGCCGGTACCGTCGTGTTGGACTCGCTCAAAGACGTAGCCCTCGACCTGACCAAGGACGAGTCGGCGTCCCGGCTCAACCAGACGTTCCAGCGGGCCAGCGCCGAGGGCGTGGAACTGCTCATCATCCATCATCAGCGCAAAGCCCAAGCCGGCGGAGGCAAACCCAGGACCCTGGCCGACGTTTACGGCTCCGCCTGGATCACGGCGGGCGCCGGCTCCGTCATGGTGCTGTGGGGTGACGCGGGCGACCCGGTGGTCGAACTCAGCCACCTCAAACAGCCAGCAGAGGAAGTCGGACCGCTGACCATCATTCACAACCACGTGGCCGGCGACTCCCAGATCCACGGAGGGTTCGATCTCATCGCCTACGCCACCAATCCGCCCGGTGGTGTGACCGCCCTGGAGGCAGCCGTCCAGATGTTCAACGCCACCAAGCCCAGCCGAAGCGACGTAGAAAAAGCCCGGCGCCGACTGGAGCGGCTGGTCGCTGATGGTCGCCTCGAACGAGAAGAAGGAACCCGAGGAGGACCGGGCGGCGGCGAGGGAACCCGGTACGGCAAGCCAACCATTGCGAACTCGATGCTGCCATGACCGATCACGAAAGCGATCACGCACCCCTTTTTGCCGTGACCGATCACGGGGCGATCACGACGATCACGGCCGACCACGTTTGTGCTGGTCAGGCGATCACGGCACCGATCACGGCTCTACCGATCACGCGGACCCCTCTCTCTTTAAGAGAGGGTCCGTGATCGCTATTGGTTGGAAGCTGTCTGAATCCAAGGCCGCGCGCCCCCGCCCCGGTTGGAAAATGTCCAGATCCGCAGACAGCGCCGATCCGCCTCGATCCCTGGCACTCGGCCACAAGCGCCACTATTCGACTCCGGTTGCACTGCGACCGCTTGCACCCGGACGCACTCATGGCTGAGCAGAAGTGGTCGGCCGAGCAACGGGCGGAGGCGTTGGCCATCTACGCCGTGGAGGGCCCCGCCGCTGCTTCAGTCGCGACGAAGATAAACAAGTCCACGATCTCGTCGTGGGCTCGGCGGGAGGGCGTGACCATCGACCGCGTGGAGGTGACGGACCGAACGGCCACGGCGAGGGCCGTGCGGGCGGCGTCTCTCGCCGACGCCAAGATGTCCGAGCGTGAGAAGTTGGCCGAAGTGGCGAGGCTGTACCGGGAGCGGGCCTACCAAGCTGCCCTCGAAAATAATTCGGTCGCAGCGCAGCGGTGGGCGGCTTCGTGGCTGCCGATGCTTCGCACTCTCATGGAAATCGACGCCGATGACGCGGATCGGCGCAGGCAGGGCGAGGACATTCGGCCGTGGTCTCCTGAGGAGTTCACCGCCTTTCGGGCGAGATGGCTCAAGGCACCAGAACAACTGGCGGTGGCCAATGCTGATGACCGCACGGTCGACGCTGAGGTGGTGGATGACGATGAGTGACGATCCGGTCGGGTCCAACGAGCTATTCGACGAGGCAATGTTCGATCTCCCGATGCTCGACCCCGAGTGGGTGCGCCTGACGGGCCAGCGCCGGGCGCTCGGGCTGCTCGGCGCGTGGGCGGATCTCGACGTGATCGACAATTCGGACCGTGGATTCGGCCGGTACCACCACTACTGGTCCGAGCTGAATTTGACTGAGGATGACACTCACCTCCTGGCCGCGGGGTTGTTGGCCGTCGCCGGCCGTCTCCTCACCAAGCTGAGCAAGTCCGTCATCAGCAACAAGCAGGCGACGGATACCGAGGATCTGAACCGGGCGGTGCAGATCGAGATTCTTCGGCTCGTCGGCATCGACATCGGGGTCGAAGATCCCGCCTCCCTCCAAAACCCCTTCGAGCAAGGAGCACCCACATGACCTCCAACGGTCCCCCCACATCTACCAACGACGTGCCGCCTCTGTCGCCCGAGATGGCCGCCCACCTGGCCAGTCAAGGCAACGACGGAGGTGTGCCGCCGTTGTCGCCCGAGATGGCCGCGCACCTTGGAGGCGGTGGCGGGAGCGGCACGAACGACGCCTTCTGGTCGGGCCTGGGCAGCTCGCCGTCGGCCGGGTCATCGTCTGCCGGTGTCGCCGGGTCGGGTTCGGCCCCAGGCGGCCACGGCTTCGGCCACTGGCTGCTCAACAGCTTCGTCGAGCGCCCCATCAACATCGTCAAGAATGTCCCGGCCGGGGTCGGCCAGCTCGGGGAAGATTTGGGCCGGGCCTTCACCGGTACTGGGGAGAACTTGGTCAACGATGTGACCGCCATCCCCGGCGCCCTCGGCGCTCCCATCGGCCGCACCCACTTCGGTGGGCCACGCGAGGACCCCACCACGGGCCTCGTGGCCAGCCCAGATGTGGCCGCTGCCGAGCTTCGTAAGATGCCCGCCCTGGAGGGCATCCGTGCCGGTGTGGTCCGTACCGGGATGGAGGTGCGACACCCCACCCAGGCACTCAAGAACTACAGCCAGGACCCTGTTGGCTCGTTGCTGAACGATGCCGGCACGGTGGCGCTCGTGGCTGGGCCCACCGAGGGCCTGCTTCGTACGGCAGGAGTTGGCGCTGAGGCGGCTGGTGCGGGCGGAGCAGCCAGCGCGCTCAACGCTGGAGCGGAGGGCGCGGGCCGCGCCGGTACCGTCACGGGCAAGATCCTCAGCGCGCCGGTCCGGCCGCTCCTCATCCCTTTCACCGGTGCGGATCTTCCAGCCGCCATCGCTGCGAGGACGGGCGTGGATCGCATCCCCGGCTTGGTCGACACGCCGGCCGGTCAAGCCGTGCAAGCCAAGCTGAGCGAAGCCCTGACGAACAGCCGGCTCGGTGGCCAGGCTCGAGATTTTGCGGAGCGGAACCTGCGTTCGGCCGACCTTCAAGCGAAGGGCCCGACGCTCGAAACCTTGGCCCCGTTGCGGTCGAGGCTGAGCCCTGATGAGCAGGGCGCGCTCACCGCCATCATGCAAGGCGAGGTTCGGCAGGCGGCACCGGCGCTAGCTCAACTCTCACCCGAGGACAGGGCCGCTCTGTTCGCCAGGGCGTTCCCCCAGGAGTCGGTGGCTCCTGGTGTCCGGTTGACCCCTGGAGCGGCTGAGATCGCCTTGCAGCACGAGATGGGGGCACTTCCTGCCGAGCAGGCAGCAAGGCTCACCCGAGCAGTCGACGCCATGCAAGCACTGACCGAGACACGGGAGGCAAAAGCCCTGTCCGGCTACGGCACCCTGCGTGGTCAGCCGGTCATCACGCCCGCTCACCTTGAAGCCGCGCCACTCGACAAGGGTGTGCTTGCCGACACCGCCAAGCAACACGCCGCCGTTGACCAGGCCACCAAACTGGAAAGCCGCCTTGGGCAACGGGCGGCACGCTCGGCCCTGGCCGCGGAGCGCACCGAGGACGTGAACCTGGGGCGCAGTCCAACCGCCAACCTGGAGAACCAGACACTCGTCAACGATCGCGCCCAGGCCAGGGCGGAGCGTTCCGCCGCCGCTGGTCAGCGGGCCGAGCAGGCGATTGGCCAGTCCGCTCAGGACCGGGCCATCACCGAAGCCCAACGCCAGGCCGGCATCCCGACCACGACGGGCGAGGCCCGATCGGCGGAGATCGCCTCGCGCCTGCGCGCCCTGCGAGGTGAACCCGAGCCCGCCCCGGCCACCTACGAAGGCAACCCCGGACTGCACGCGTTCAACCGGGCCGTGTCGGACTCGCAGCGAAACGTCATCGACGCCCTTCATACCGATGCCGCCGTTGGTCAGCGTGGTCCGGGCTTCGAGTCACTTTCCCCCCAGGAACGCCACATCTACCGCATGGTGGTTGGCGAGGACTTCGCTCACGCGAAGGCCGGCGAATTGGAGGCAGCACGCCAAAGGCTCTTATCGACCGTGGAGGACAAAGCGCGGAGGGCCGGGACGACTGAGGGTGCGCGCCAAGGTGTCGCCCAGCGCGATCAGCAGTTGCTCGATCGGGCCACGAGGGTCCGCGAGTCAGAGGAAGCCCGTCTTACCAAGGCCACGGCTGACGCCCGGGAGGCGGTAAAGAACTCGCCCGCGATGTACCGGCCAATGCGGGAGGCGTCAGCTCGGTTCGTCGACCAGCTACACGGCATGGCCCAAGATGCGGAGCAGGGCGGCGACCATAACGGCGCTCGCCTCCTCGCCGATGTGGCCACTTCGATCCCGACCAGCTTGCGGGACATCGCCGAGCGGGATCTACAGGCGAGCCATCTAATTGGCACAAGCCGCGAGGGCGTATCGGGGAAGCCGGGAGAGCGGACCCCACTGTCGAGCACGAGGGCCACCCTTCGGCGCACTGGCGGCGAGTACGTCCGGCAGGGCGCATTGACGGAACGCTCGATCCCCGGTCAGGCCAAGCTCGAACTCCAGCGCATCTCACAACAATCGAGAAACGCTTTCGCACGCCAGGCCGTCGACGCTTTTGGTACGTCAGCCGATCGCGTGTTGGCCAGCACGGACGGGATGCGGCCGGCGGAGGTGGCTCGGGCTATGCGCGCCGAGCCCGAGCATTACATCGCCTGGCAGCCGCGTGGCTTGCTGGGCGACAAGGCGACCGATGAGGCGGTGAACGCCAGGACCGTGTTCATCCCGAAGGCCGCCTACGAGGTGTTCAAGCGGTACGACCCCGTGATCGACTCCGCGCTGGCGCGGGGCTTCGACCGCTTCCAGACCATCGCCTACCGTGACCGTCTCCTGCTGAGTCCGGCCTTCTTGTTCCGTCGTGCCGCGTCGAACGTGATGCTCATGGGCGCGAGCGATGTTCCTCTGCACGACATCCCGCGCCTGGCCATCGAAGCTGTCCGTCAGATCAAGGAGGGCACGGCGCCGCGGGCCGCGATCCGGGGCGGGATCTTCGACGAGGAGCGCGGGCTCGTCAGCGATCTACCGGCCGATCAACCCAAGGGGCTCAAGGCTCTGGCCCATCCGGTGAAGCTGGGCGCCGGGGCGAGTCAGTGGATCGACGATGCCGCCCGAGTGGCCACGACGTTGAGCAGGGTCGAACACGGCATGAACCTCGATGTCGCCGTGGCCAGCGCCGGCCGGGTACTGGGCTCCTACAGTGACCTGTCGACCGTCGAAAGGGCTTACGTTCAGCGGTTCTTTCCCATCTACGGTTGGGCCAAGTCCGTCGCGAGAGTGGCGGCGACCATGGCCGAGGACCATCCGCTCCGAACCTTGACCCTTCTCCACCTCGGCCAGATCGCGGCCGACGATGCCAAGAACAATCCGAGCTGGCTCCAGGGCTATATCCCGATATCTGGTGGTCGGTTCCTGTCGAGCCGCAACCTTGACCCGTTCTCGATCTTCACGGAGACGCCGGGCAGCTTCCTGAACCCGGTGATGCGAGCTGGCCTGGAACTCGGGTTGGGCGTCAACCCATCGAACTTTCACGAGCTGACCCGCCCTCCCTCGGAAGCCCAACACGGCGTGGTGACTTCGCCCCGGGAGATTTCGTACCTGTTGGCCCACCTGGACCCCGCGAGCCGGGCCGTGTCCCCGCTGCTTATGCCGATCGCCCATCGTCTGCTCGGCACTCCCAACCTGGCGGCTCCGGTGGCAAGGTTTGGGACGGGGGAACCGCGAATCAAGGCCGGCAAGACGGAGCCAAGCACGGGCGGGGCTGGCTCCATCGAATCCTTGACGGGTATCCCGCTCCCGAGGCGCGGCGACCTGGCCAGCGCCGCTCGCCAGTCGGCCAAGACGACCAAGGCCCAGACCAAGGCGGGCAAGCGGTACCTGACCCAGCTCCGCAAGTCGGGGGACTGACCGGGAGTCCCTGACACTTTCTCGGTCTCCAGCCGTTTGCCCTGGTCAGCGGTGGTCACCGTCCCCTTACAGAGTGCGCCCAAGCGTCAGGGACACCGAGCGTGGTATCCAAGTCGATGGTCCCCATAACGACTGGAGAAACGCCCGTGTCCATTACCCAAGTGGAAACCACCGCTCCCCCACCGACTGAACTGCAACACGACGACGCCGACCGGCGCTCCGTCACCATCGTGTTGGAGCTTGACATGTACGTGGACGCCGACGCCGATCTCGACATGCTGATTGACGTGGCCTCGGCTGGTGCCGCGTCCATGATGCGGAGAGCCGATCCCGGCGCTGACTATTCGGGCGGCATGTGTTGGTGGGACGCCCGCGAGATGAGCCAGGCAGTTGAGATGAGCGACTTTGTGGATCTCCTCGCCCAGAGCGTCATGCCCGCCCGGCTGGACCCGGTGCTCGATGCGCTCTGGCACGCGATCAGCAGCAAGTACGACCGCAGAGCACTGGGGTCGGCGTCCGAGCGTCGGGCGAGGATGCGAGCCACATCAGGTGAGTCCAACCCATCGAGGGGGGACGCATAATGACAATTGGCGCGGCGGGTCTGACACCAGAGCAGGAAGCGCGGGCTCGCCAACTAATCAAGCGCACCAGGGAAGCGCAAGGGCTACCCGAGCGCATCACTGATCCCGCCGTGCTGCGCCGGTGGGCCCGGCTCTTGCTCTCCTTCGGCAAGCCCGAGCCGACCGAGGTGGTCACCGATCACGAGGCCACCGAGCGTGCGAACCTTATGGCCAGGGTCGCACGCCAGCAGCGAGCGGATCGAGCCCGCCGGACATGACGATTCCTGACCCGTTTCGCACCTTGAACCGGGGCCAGCGAATTGCCCTCGTGGTCGGCGTCGTCGTGTTGCTGTGGACGATCGGCCACGGGCTGCTCAGCTTCGGCTACCACGTGCCCTACCGACGCTCGTACGAATGCTCGTCGCCGATGGTGCAGGCGTTCCAGCACAGCTATGGCTCGGAATGCCAACGCCTCGCCCGTTCACGGCTCTGGCAGTCCTTCGTGGTCGCCGGGTTGACCTTTGTCGGCACGGCCGCGGTGGTGCTCGTGCTCCGGGATGACCGGCGCTAGTCCCCGTTCCAGAAGCCGGGGAATACGACGGGCTGGAAAGTCGGGTCACCATCGGCGCGCCTGCGATCGGTCGCATGGCGCACGGCTTCGCTTCTGGTCTCCCCATGCCCGAGGCGGATCGCAACGTCGTCCTTAAAGAGCGACTGATGCAACGAATCACCAGGATCAGACTCCGGGATGAAGGCACTTATGCGCCCCACCTCCGCGCCACCTCGTCCAGCCATCGACGCGTCCCTCCTTTTAAGGCGCCGGCCAGGGCGCGACCGGTTGGTCCTCGTGGTCGCACGAGATCCAAGCTGCGAGGTTACCCAAGCCGGGCGATGATTCGGGCGAGGCTCTGGGGATGCCAGTCTCCTCCCCGCTTGGGCTTGATCCCGTCCTCGGTTAGTCGTTGGGCGATTCCTCGGAGCGAGAGCGGCTTGCCGTGCTCATCCTTTTCGCGGCGCAGCTCGCGTATCCGGGTGATGACCGCCTGCTCGTTGTCGTCTGAGACCAGCTCGCCGCCTGCGGCCCGCTGGCCAAAGGCCGGACTCCCGAACCCGGCATAGCCGCCCTTCTCCGCCTTGCGCTCCCGGCCGCTTCGCATCCGCAATCGGATCATGGCCCGCTCGTACTGGGCGACCGCGCCGAGCACTTGCCGGATGAGCTGGCGGCTTGGGTCGTTCGGATCGTCGGTCAGGACTCCCGCCTCCCCCTGGCTGGTCGAATGGACCTCGCCCCCGAGTCGCCACACGTCGGCCAATAGTTGCTCTTGGATCACGAGGTCGCGGGCGAGACGATCGAGCCGGTAGACGACCAGCCCGCCGACCTGGCCCCTGCGAATCGCCTCCAGCGCGTCGAATAGGCCACGGCGAGTGTCGAGACCATTGCTCCCGCTGATGCCCTCATCTCGTGCCCACACTGTCACTTTGTGGCCGGTCTGTTTGGCCCACGATGACCCGATCGGCGGTGTCTCGTACCACCTTCGGGTCTCCTGCCGCCCAGCGCGCGACGTAGGGCAAGGAGTAGCCGTCGGTGGACATGTTCGAGGCCGCGGCCACGATGTAGGCAACGGACTCCGCCTCAACCTCAGCCCGGCCGCGACATCCGTGATAGTCGGCTCCGTCGTTGCAGTGTCCGCACACGATGTGGCCCAGCTCGTGGGCCAACGTTTTGCAAGCCTGCGCGTCGTCGACATCGGCCCGGACTCGAACCGCCTTGGTCAGCGGATCGGTGTACCCGTTGGCTCCGTGGCAGTCGCCGCGCTCGATGGAGTAGCCGGCCGCGGCCACCTGCGCGGCGACACCATCCCACAAGCCCGCTGGAGCCTGGCCAGCCAACAGGACGGGCCGAACGTCGGGGATCTCGTTCCCATCGGTCTGGGACACGTCGAACACGGAGACGACCGCGAACGACACGCCCGCAATCGTGCCGTCATCGGTGGCGCCGGCCTCGCCCTCCCGTGCCTCCCGCTTCCACGGCCGTGGCGCAAGGATCTTGATTCCGTGCTCGCCCTTGCGGACCTGCCGTTCGAGGCTCTGCCAGGTCTTGTAGCCAGCCACTCTCGTGGCGTCCGGCATCTGGGAGAGGATCAGGAAACAATTGTTCGGGCTGTAATGGTGGAACCGTGCGGCCACCTCCAACATTCGCGCCCAGTCCTCCGAGCTGGTGAGTGAATCGACCTGGCTCGTGAGCTTGGCTTGCAGCTCCCGAACGCGGTCGGCGGTACCGTTGGCTTGATCCATTGGGGTTAGCTCCCTGTGGGTCCGGGCCCGGGGCAGCTCTAACTGCGCCCGGGCCGCTTATGTCGTCACGGTTCGTTGTACGCCTGACGTCCGATTCTGTCAATTCCCTTTTAACGGATGTGACAGAGCACGTCAGGCTAGGTGGGGCGAGGGTCTCCGAGTGGGTCGACGCCCGAGCGCCCACCATCCGACACGTGGTCGGTCCATCGCTGCCCGTCCCAATATCGGAGTTGGTGGCGTCCACTCGGGTCCGGATGCCAGGCTCCCGGTCCCTGTCCGGACGTTTTGCGGGCGGTCGATCGGACGAGTAGCACGACCAGGGCGACGACGGCCGCCAAAGGCAGGACAAGCACGATGAACACGATGATCAGATCCGGTCCAAGGATTTCCGCGAACATCACGGCCGCCTCTCTCCGTCGTCTTGCCCCACCAGTCTGGCCCGGCTAGCGCCTGTCGGTCGAGACTGTCAGCCGCGAGCCACGGTCGGTCCAGTGACGCCAGCACGAGCTGGCGCAGCGCAGCGCGATCGTGTCGGGGGGTACACCCGTTGTGGCGGCCGGCGGTCGTTAGGATTCCTTTGGCGCGCCGGCAGGGCGGAGCACTCTCAGGGCGATTGCAATAGGGGGGGTCCGCCCAACGTTCGTGCCTCGTTCGTACGCTCGGTTCGATGGACAGTGAAGCTCTCCTCGCTCAAATCGACAATCTGTGCGCTGAGGTCCAAGAGATACGAGGCAACGCAAAGTACGGCGATCTGTCTGACCGGCGGCAAGACCTCGACCGGATGGTGGTTCGGTGTCAGGCCGCCATTGAACGGATGGCGCCGGCCGGGACCGCGTACCGACGCGAAGCCGACGACGCTAAGCGAAAGGACAGCAGTGTCGACCGTGTGCCTTTGGTCGTAGGGATTCTCGAAGCCTTGAGGGCAGACATCGCGGCTGGCTGGATGTCCCGGTTCGAGGAACTGGTCCACGCGGACGTGTTCGCCGACTTCATTGAGATGAGCGATGAGCTGATGTCGAAGGGCTACAAGGACGCGGCTGCGGTCGTGATTGGCTCCGTGCTGGAGGCGCACCTTCGTGCCCTGTGCTCGAAGCAGGGAGTGACCACTCTCGCACCGCGCGGGGGGCCGAAGAAGGCAGACACGATGAACGCCGATCTGGTGAAGGCTTCGGCCTACGCGGTGCTCCAGCAGAAGCAGGTGACGGCGTGGCTTGCTATCCGGAACGCTGCCGCCCACGGCGAGTACGACAAGTTCACGGCGTCGGATGTGTCGAGCATGATCGGGGCTGTTCGCGAGTTCCTGCTGCGATATCCGGCCTAGAAGGTCGGTGGCTCACAGCCTCCGATAGTCACGGTGTGTCGGACCGACGGAGGAGTGGCCGGTGGCGGGCTCAGCCCCACCGACGGCCACGTCGGCGCGCAGGCCGAACTTGCCTGCGTCGAGGGGGGTCGCACCAAGTGGGTTCGCGTGAAGCTGAATCACGGTCGTGTCGACGATCCCGTCGGCGAACTGGTCGGTCACCGTGACGGTCCGGGTTGTGTCCAAACCGTTCGGGTCAGACCGCCAGTCGCGGACCGCGGCTTCCACGTTGACCTTGAGTTCCTGTTGCTCGCCGGGAGGGAGGACAAACTCTCCGACGGGCTGTACCTCAGTCAGACGCTCGAACATCGCCCCTTCGGGGAGCCCGGCGTCTGACGGCGCGGCCTCGTCGTACACCAGCTCAACTGGCCCCTCTACTCGCACTCGGGCCGGCGCGACACCATGGTTTGTCAGCTTGCAGGGAAACCGCATGAACAGGTGGTGGCCGTCTTGCGCCGGCACCGTGAAGGACTGATCCCCGGGGAGCGGCTGTGGCTCCCCGCCGAGCATCGGCGCCGGCACCAGGGGTGGCCACTCGGGTCGACTCGTTTCGATAAACACGTACGGCGCCCGAGCGTCGATCCGAGCGCGCCGACCTTCCTCAACGGCGTCCCCCGACACCTTGGCTTGCCGGTTTGCGATCCACAAACCCGATGCAGCGACCGCGGCCAGGAACGTGGTGGCCGCCACGGAGATGATCACGCCCCAGTGGTTGCTGTGGCTCGCGATGGCTAACACGGGTTCGGACCTTTCGGCGGCGTGCCACCCTTCGCCCGCTTGGCCAGCTCGTCGACCCGCACGCTGGGCCGCTCCCGCCGGTGGGTCCACGCCGGCTCGACGTGGGGCACCTCGGCTCGGGGCGGTGGGGCGGCTGACCGGAAGCCGCCCAACTCGACCTCGATCCGCTCGGGCAGCTCGGCGGTCTCCTGCCAGTGGCGCCGAACGGCGAGGGGGGCGGGAGGGAACTGGCCGTCAGTTTCGTCCGCCGGATCAACCCGTCCGTCGGGGTGGGTAATGAACTCGCGGCCGGCGGTTCCGTAGCCGTACCGGCCGTCGCCCTGGTGGGTGGCGGTGACGATCACGGGATCGAGACTACCCACCGGAACCGTACGCGTGTTCGGCCGGGTACCATCAGTTTGCCCTTGTCCCCTGGCGGGGGCCGATCCTGCTTGGAGGCTATCGGGTTGGACTTCGAGCGGGCGCTAATCAGAGTCGACGAATTTCTCCACTTGTGCGAGGAGTCGATTCGGTTCCAAAAGCAATTTAGCCAGGGGTATACGCGCGACACCCGCTGGCTGGAGATTGATCGGCAAGTCGCAGAGTTGCTGCCACTTATCGAGCAGATCGCGAATGAGGTGGACCCGCGGCTCAGCCAAAGACTGCGTTCGACCGATGCCGTCCTAGCCCACTTCAACCAAAGAAATGCCGCCCGCGAACTGCGAGGCGCGATCGTGAGCCGCGAGGAGGCGGCCGAGATCCTTGGCCCCCGGGGACCGCAACTCTCTGCCAGCCACCTTCACCCCTGGGTTTGGGACCATGCCGCTCAACTGTGGTCGGATGGTCACCGCCGGGCGGCGATCCAGGCGGCGGCTACGGCTCTGTTCGATTCCCACATCCCGGCGAAGCTGGGGCACAAACGCGACACGAGGGGCGGAGTCGACTTGATGGGCCACGCGTGGTCGACCAGGCCGCCCGAGGCGGGAGCGCCGCGCCTACGGCTGGCCCCCTATACGCAAGGGACGCCCGAGTGGACGAGCGCGCATGAGGGTGCCATGAAGCTCGGACAAGGTGCAGCCCAAGCGATTCGCAACCTGTCCACTCACGATCTGGCCGAGCCGGAAGAACAGGAAGGGCTCGAAATGCTGGCCGTGCTCAGCTATGTGGCTCGGCTCGTGGACGGTGCCAGGGTCGAGACGGCCCGCTAACAAATGGCGCGTTACCGGGAGTCGGGCAGCGACTCGTCGCGTCCCTCGACTTCCTGTTCAGGGTGAGGGGCAATTGCAAGGTCCGCCCGAGCAGCGAGGATGGACCCGCGCAACGCCTTCTGGGTGTGCATTTTCGCATCAAACTCGGGTGTCGACTTGATTCGCCGCTCGCGTGGCCGGAGCGATTGAGCCGCCTCTCCCATAGCCACGGCGAAGTGGTATCCCGCCTCGTCGGCGAGGTTGCCCTGGCAAGCGAAGCGATTCGTTGACCCCGACCATCATGGTCGCGACGAACACGAGGACGGCAAACAACGATGCCAGTTTCAACCGGACCGGCGCCGGGTAAGCCTGTCTAGACGCCTTCCCGCCCACGGCGTGGGTCAACCATCGGGCCGCAGGTTTCATCCAGAGATACAAGCCGAGCCAAACGGCCACGCCGACCAGGAGCGCCCAGACAAGCAAGCGGCGCCAGTTCACGGATCTACGCCGGGACCCGGGCATCAGGGTTCTGCCCGTTCAGCGTCCCGAGGGACGCAGCGCCCCGGTGTGGCTCGCACCGACGCGGCCCGCCGCTGGATGGCCGATCCCGGCACAAGGGTGCAGAGCGCCACTACACGGTGGAAACCACGACAAGGACACGTCCGCGGTCACACGGTCAGGATATGCGTTCACAGATGTGTGCATCCCGTCGACTAGGGCGAACTCAACGTAGCCTCTGCACATGGCGGCACAGGTCGTGATCCACGTCGGCGGTGGGGTCAACGTCCCAACGCTCGCGATCGCAATACTTGGGCTGACGCTCTCTGCCGCTTCCCTCACCTGGCAGACTGCGAGCTTTCGCCTGAGCGGTCCGAGGGTCAAGCTTCGACTGCTTCGCGGCTTCCTCATGTCTGACGAGATCGTCTCAGCTCCGGTCGATGCGCCCGATCCGGCCCAGATGATGACACGCCAAGGCCGTGAGGGAACACCCCTCCTCGGAGTCTCGGTAAAGAACGTTGGGCGGATGCCGACGACAATCGAGAGTGCATCGGCCAAGACGAACACCGGCGTGGAATTCAGTCAGCCGCGATGGCACATCAACCCAGAGCAGAACTACCGGCTGGAGCCCCACAGCTCAGCGACATGGTGGGTTCCGATGGAGGCAGTAGCGCGGGTGGTCGCCGCCACGGCTGCGATGAAGCCAGAGTGGAACCATCCACAGGACCTCCGGATGGCCGTCTCTTTGGCATCGGGACGAACGATCACCACGAGGCAGCACCTAACGATCGAGCCCTAGGCCCCCTGGGCGTCATGGGAGACAGCAGATAACTGAGCGAATTTGGTCGGCCTCGCAACGGCAAAACCCCAGGTCAGAGCCTGTCGCATGGTTCATGTGGCTGTTGAGGCCAGTGGGGTTGATCGATCCCGTTCGCTGAGCTCCGCGGCGAGTTTGCGACGCCGGTTGGAGGGCCTGGTTCGGCCGCGGCGGGTTGTTAGCCGAAGGCGA
>WNFC01020194.1_pt1 | contig 17937 bp, 17 predicted proteins | sample 5400541 | NCBI WGS metagenome assembly WNFC01 (sample SAMN13153342, study PRJNA577476) | soil metagenome | isolation source: 120 cm saprolite under Douglas fir tree site 2 hole 2 replicate 1 | place: USA:California | collected 2015-04-18
CGGTTGGCACAACCGCCCTACAAATTTTGGTCGCGCACACAGCGGCGGCCACGGCGAGATCGAAATCAAACGTCCGACATCGAATGCCGAACATCGAAATCGTAGGGCCGGGATCAGCGATCCCGGCTCCAGCGGAAAAGGGCGACAGACGACGAAATGCGAACGTCCAACATCAAACGTCCAACATCGAATGCCGAACGCGGAACACCCAACGACGCTGAAAACGGCAGCAGAGGGTGAAATTAAAGCGATTTGGGCGGGCTGAGCCGGTGCTATCGGCATGGTTCTAGCTTTTACAATGGATCGTGCTGGAACACACTTTGTCAGAGGAAGAGCGGAGCCAGATCGTTCAGACGATCGAGATGTTTGAGGCCATTACTCAAACACAGCCTGATGATTATCAATCGCTCGAGATCCTCAAGGAAGGCTATCGCAAAATCGGGAAGCTCGATGATGCGTTGAAAGTCTCGCGCCGGCTGGCGGAAGCTTATTTCAGCGCGGGCTCTTATACGCTCGCCATGCAGGAGTGCGAAGTCCTTTTGCTCAAGGACCCGAATGCGCCGGATGTGCTCGCGCTCCTCGGCGAAATCGAGAATCGCCTCCAGCACGCGCGTGAGGCGCCGGCGGCCGGAGACGGCAAGACGGGGTTGACGGCGACGGAGCTCGGGGGCGGCGTGGGGGCGAACGGCGCGTCGCTCATCGAACTGCCCGAAACACGGGGCGCGCAACAGGATCGGCATCCGCAGCTGGAGGAACGCGGTGATGATGCGCTGGGTAAATTCCTGGTCGTGCAACAGCTCTTTCCCGAAGAAGAGGTGACGAACGCGCTCGAGACGGTCAAGCTGCTGAACAAGGATTTGAGCGGGCAGGCGCTGGCGGCTTCGCTGTTGGAAAAACTTTGCCGGCAGGAAACCGACAAGCTCGATCGTGTGCTCTCGGGATTGATCGACCGGACGAAGTTCGCCTACGTGCCGCTGGAGTATTACGACATCGACCGGCAGGTGGTGCGGATGTTGCCGGATTATCTGACGCTGGGCCGGCTTTTCGTGCCGTTCGATCTGGTCAGCCGCACGATCATGGTGGCGTGCTGCAATCCGTTCGATGCGGCGGGTCGTGAAGCGGTGCAACAATCGCTCGATTACACGGTGGCGTGGTACCTGGCGCGACCGGATGCGATTCTGAAAGCATTGCAAAGTATTTACCGGCTGGATTCGCGGCCTAACGAGTGATGAGAAGCAAATCTTTCGGAGAACGCATCGCCGACGTCCTGATCGAGGACGGGTTGCTCCTCCCGAATCAGCTGGAGGAGGCGGTGAGTATGCAGCGCAAAGAAGGCGGGCGGCTGCTCAAGATTTTGACGGACAGGCAATTCGTCACGGAACAGGACATGGCCTTCAGCATGGGCCGCTGCCTGAACACGCCGCCGATTAATCTGGCGAAGTTGCGGGTGCCGGAAGCGATCATGTCGCTCGTTCCCAGGGACATGGCAAAGACGAACAAGCTCGTCCCGATCGCGCGCCTGAACGGAAAACTTTTCGTGGCGATGGCCGATCCGACGAACATTCTCGCTGTCGACGATTTAAAGCGGCGGGTGCAGCTCGAGATCGTGCCGATGATTGCGACGGAAAAAGCGGTCACGGAAGCACTCGCAGGCGTGCACGGCGGGGCGAACATGACGCAAGTGCTTCGTCAGGTGGCGGACGAAGTGGCGCAAAGCGCGGATGTCGAAGTTCAAACCGCGAAAAGGGAAGAGATCGATCTGGATCGATTGGCCACGGACAGCGAAGACGCGCCGGTCATCAAGATCGTCAATCTCATCCTGGTCCAGGCGATTAAGGAGAAAGCATCGGACATTCACATCGAGCCTTTCCAGCGCACGCTGAAATTGCGTTACCGCATCGATGGTGAACTGGTGGCCGCGGAATCGCCGCCGAAAGCATTGCAGCTGGCGATCACGTCGCGCATCAAAATTCTCGCCGGGCTCAACATCGCGGAGCGTCGTGTTCCACAAGATGGCCGCTTCCGGATCAACGTTCTTGGTAAAGAAGTGGATCTGCGTATTTCGATTCTGCCGACCGCCTACGGAGAGAAAATCGTCATTCGTATTCTCGATAAATCGGCGTTGACCGGCAGCCTTGAACAAATGGGGTTGGACGAAGGAACGCTCGGCAAATTCCGCAAGGCAATCGATGCGCCCCATGGGATGATTCTCGTCACCGGCCCGACCGGTTCAGGCAAGACGACGACCCTCTACTCGGTGCTGCAGGAGCTCAACAATCCCCAATACAACATTGTGACGGTGGAAGATCCCATCGAATACGAGCTGACCGGAATCAATCAGGTCTCGGTGCGGGCTGACATCGGGCTCGACTTCGCATCGGCGCTGCGCTCGATCCTGCGGCAAGACCCCGACATCGTGATGGTGGGTGAGATTCGCGACAACGAAACGGCCGATATCGCGGTGAAAGCGGCGCTCACCGGTCACCAGGTTTTGAGCACGCTGCACACGAATGACGCGGCGGGCGCGATCACCCGTCTGGACGATATGGGGATCGAGCCGTTCCTCATTTCGAGCTCGATCATCATGACCTGCGCGCAGCGACTCGTTAGGCGCGTATGCACAAATTGCCGCGAAGAGTTTGTCCCGGAGCCGGAAATCTTTGAGAAACTCAACATCGAACAAACCGAAGGTGTCGTCTTTTTCCACGGGGTGGGATGCGACCGCTGCAAGAGCCGCGGCTACCTCGGACGGCTCGCGATCGTTGAAGCCCTTCCGGTGAGCGAAGCGATACGGCGCTTGATTATTAAACGCGCGTCGGCGGCGGTGATTAAAAACCAGGCGGTGAACGAGGGCATGAAAACATTACGCATGGTCGGCATCGACAAAGCGATCGAGGGCGTCACCACGCTGGAGGAAATCTGGCGGGTCACTGCGGAGGATCGTTAATCGGCATGAAGATTCCGTTCCTCGATAGTTTCAGAAAAATCAGCACTCGAAAAAAGTCTTCGGAATCGACTTCGGCTAAGGCGGCATCCAAGCCGCCGCGGATCGTGAAGGCAAAAAGCGATCGGCTGAGCAAGACTGTAACGCCGAATGCGATGCGCACCGGCTCCACGCAAGAAACTTCTGAGACTGATAACTCGGAGCTGGCCGCGTCCGCTTCGCCTCCGCCATCACCACGCACAATCTCTTTTTCCCCGGGAAGAAAGACGACGCCGCGAAAGGATTTGCCGCCAGCGGTGGCGCAGGCGTTGCAGCCGAAAGTGGAACGAGCAATCTCGCTCGACCTCGTCGATGTCGTTACCGAAATGCCGGATGGGTTGGTGAAACCGGTAGCGAGTCTGGATTCTTCGCGCCGCATCTTGCTCAAGGCATCGGAGCTGGAAAAGCGGATGGCCGAAGGCAAACCGAGCGTGTCCCTCGGAACAATTTACCAGCAGGCGCCAGAGATTTTTTTGCGGAGCGTGACGCCTTCCGACGCAACGCAGATCCCGCTGCCGTTCCACAAGGTGCTCGAGGCATTCAAGCAAATGCAAGTGCGCCACGACCAGGCTGTGCGGCAAGGACAGACTCCATCTTTGGAACCGACTTCGGGCGGTAACGAGCGGTTGGATTTGCCTAACGAGCGGTCGCAAACTGCGGAGATTCCAGCAGTGCGACTCGAGCCGCCAAGGACACGACCGATCGCCTCTGCGCAAACGCAGCTGGCCGCAAGCGAGAAAGCCATCGCGACGACGCCTACTCACGAAGTGGAGCGCGAGATTCCGCTGCGCAAAGAGCTAACGGAAAATCCCACGACCGGAAGAGCCGCCGACAGGCCGAAAACTGCGCCAGAACGAATTTCATTTCAGCTTCCACCGAAAGAAACGGGTGAGCCCGCCTCTGAGAGAGTTCCAGCCTCAAGCGGGCCACCCGTTTCAACCGTTTCCATCCCACCGCCCGGACCGGCGCGCATCCCATTTACGGTTGTTCCGCCTACTACAGAATCGTTCCCGAAGCCCCTCTCCGTGCCGCCACCGGAGCTGCCGAAACAGACAACAAGCGAACAGAAAAAAATCAGCTTCGCGCTCAAACCGATTCTGCAAAGTTTTCCGGTTTTCGAGTTAAGCGGAGATCCGAATGAAGTACCGGCGCAGGCGCGAATCGAGTTTCCGCTTTCCCTCATCGAACCGCAGCTAGCCACCGGCCGCGTAGCGGTCGCGCCAGACGTTTTCGAGAAAGCGCTGCCGCCAGACTGCCAGCGGTTTTTTAGCGCGAAGGATTTGCAGATGCCCATCTTGCTGCCGTTGCAGGAAGTGCTGAAGAACGAAAGTGTGATTGTGCAAGCCAGCCAACTACCCGGAGTTCGGGCGTGCGCGATCAGCTTCGCCGACGGGTTAAGCCTGGCCGGCAATCTCCCGGTGGAAATTGGTGCGGAAGGTCTCTGCGCAATTGCGCCTGCGCTTCTGCAGCGCTTTCAAACTCACCTACTCGAGACAAAGCTCGGTGATCTCAACGCGATCACCGTTCATTGCGCGAACTCGACCGTGACATTTTTTCGACATGCCAACATTTGTCTCGCGGCCTTACACGCAAACGGCCAACTGACGTTGGAGGTTCGCGAACAGGTCTCCCACATGTTGGAAAACCTTTCCCGCATTTACTCTCAAACCGAGGCTTCTCATGTCGATCATTAATTACGCGAGCCGCGAAATTCAGTTCAAAATCGTCTATTACGGCCCGGCGCTTTGCGGAAAGACTACCAACCTCGCTTACATTCATCAGCGGCTTAATCCGGCCAACCGCGGCGATCTTGTTTCACTCGCGACTGCCGCGGATCGGACTCTCTTCTTCGATTTTCTGCCGGTGAACGCCGTCGTGATCAAAAACTTCGTGACAAAATTTCAGCTCTACACGGTGCCGGGACAGGTGATTTACAACGCCACGCGCCAACTCGTTTTACGGAGCGTTGATGGCGTAGTCTTCGTCGCCGATTCGCAATGGGAGAAAACGGAGGAAAACGTGGAGAGTTTTAAGAATCTCGAGGACAACCTGGCCAAGCAGAACATCTCAATCGATGAGATCCCCTACGTTCTGCAATACAACAAACGCGACCTAACGAATATCGCGCCGGTCAATTATCTCGAATACGTGCTGAACAATCGGAAGCGACGCGCCCCGAGCTTTGAAGTTATTTCCAGCATGGGCCAAAATGTTTTCGCGTCGCTCAATGCGGTCTCGCAAATTTTGCTGCACAAGTTCAGCAAGCAAAGCGGCGTGCCGAAAGCCGCTCCGCTGCCGGTGGCAATTCCGGTCGAACCTGTCGTCCCGCATCCAGAGAGTGCTACCGTATGAATGCGATTCCCGTTTTCACGGTTGAAGATATCGCAATCCTCGACGGCATTCTGGCTGATTTTTTGCAAAAATCCGATGCCGATTTGACGATCGTGATCGACCGCGGCGGCAATGTCATCTCGCAATTTGGCGATATTGCGATCATGGACGTCACCACCATCGCGGCATTGGCGGCGGGATCATTCGCCGCGACAAGAGAGTTAGCGCACCGGATTGGCGAAGTTGAATTCAATGCGCTTTATCATCAGGGCAACGGTAACCACATTTTCATGAACTCGGTCGATGACAACACGATCATGATCACAGTCTTCGGTCAGCGCACGACGGTTGGCCTAGTGCGGTTTTATGCGGCGAGTACCGCGCGAAGTGTTGCCGAATTGTTCAAGTCGTTGCAGGGCAGCGACGACGGCGTTGCCTTTAGCAGGCGCGAGATTTCAGCGCCTCCCATCTTCGCCGATCGCTGAGTTGCGCTGCATCCGCTGGTAGCGCGGGCGTCTCGTCTGCCGCTTCCCATCGTCGAGGAGCGGAGTGTGCTGACGCGCTTCAGTGATTCATTTTGTGATGGCGGACGAGACGTTCGCCATGACGCGCGAGACGCGCGCCCTACCCAGAAAATTCTTTTGCCACGAGGGTGGCGTTGTGGCCACCGAAGCCGAAGGAATTATTCACCGCGACCCGCACTTTCTTTTCCTTGGCGACATTGGCCGTGTAGTCGAGGTCGCATTCCGGATCCTGATTTTCCAGATTGATCGTCGGCGGGATAACCGAATCGCGCATTGCCAGCAAACAGGCGGCCATCTCGACCGCGCCTGCCCCGCCTAATAAATGGCCGGTCATTGATTTCGTCGAGCTGATGGAAAGACCGTTCCGGGCGTATTCTCCAAAAACAGTCTTGATGGCGCGGGTTTCGCAAATGTCGCCGAGCCCGGTGGAGGTGGCATGCGCGTTGACGTAATCAACTTCAGCCGGCGTGATGCGGGCATGATCGAGCGCGATTTGCATGGCGCGCGCCGCCCCCGACCCATCCGGTTCGGGCGCGGTCATGTGATAGGCATCTGCCGACAAACCGTAACCGGCGAGTTCGCAATAAATCTTCGCACCGCGCGCTTTGGCATGTTCGAGTTCTTCGACCACGACAATGCCCGCGCCTTCGCCCATGACAAAACCATCGCGATCGCGATCAAATGGGCGCGAGGCGCGCTCCGGCTCGTGATTGCGCGTGCTGAGCGCCTTCATCGCGGAAAAACCAGCGAGACCGATCGGGATGATGCAGGCTTCCGATCCGCCGGCGAGAAAAATATCTGCGTCTCCGAATTTTATTGTGCGCCATGATTCGCCGATGGCGTTGTTCGAAGTCGCGCACGCCGTCACGATGCAAAGGTTCGGGCCGTGCAGACCAAATTCCATCGAGATAAAACCGCTCGCCATGTTGCTGATCAACATCGGGATGGTGAAAGCGGAAACACGCGACGGACCTTTGGTGAGCAAGGTTTTGTATTGCGTCTCCAATGTTTCGAGCCCGCCAATGCCGCTGCTCGCGATTACGCCGAAGCGATTGCGATCGGTTTTCTCGAGCTCGATACCTGCATCTTCTACGGCCATTTTGGCGGCGGCAAACGCGAGCTGCGCAAAACGATCTGTCCGCCGAACATCCTTTGGATTTCTAAAGAAAACCTTCGGATCAAAGTCGCGAACCTCACCGCCGATTTTGCAGTCATAATCTGTGACATCGAAAAATTGGATGCGCCGGATCCCGCTGACGCCGTTTTGCAGATTATTCCAAAACGTCTCCAGATTACTGCCGATCGGAGTAACGACGCCCAAACCGGTGATGACGACTCTACGATCGTTCATACAAAGGGAAGAGTGACGGGTGACAAGTGGCGAGACAGGAGTGGAGCTAGACGACAGTTAGCTTGTCACTAGTCACTTGTCACCCGTCACTTTCTTCACTGGCTCCCCATGCCGACGCTTTGCACGGTTTGGAAAAGTTTGCCTTCCGTTTTGATCGAGGGCGCGATGATAATTTCTGTTTGCTGGAATTCGGCGATGGTGCGCGCGCCGACGTTTCCCATGCAAGTGGTGATCGCGCCAATAAGATTCTGGCTGCCGTCATCCACTTCCGCCGGGCCGAACAAAATTTGTTTCAACGAACCTGTCGCGCCCACCTTGATGCGCGTCCCGCGTGGCAGATTGGCGTGCGGAGTCGCCATTCCCCAATGGTAACCACAACCCGGCGCCTCCTGCGCTTTGGCAAAGGCGCTCCCGACCATCACGGCATCGGCGCCGCAGGCGAGCGCTTTACAAACGTCCCCACCCTTGCTCATCCCGCCGTCGGTGATAATCGGAACATAGCGCGCGGTTTTTTTGAAATATGCATCGCGCGCTGCGGCGCAATCAACCGTCGCGGTAACTTGTGGAACTCCCAAACCGAGCACGCCGCGCGAAGTGCACGCGGCGCCAGGTCCAACGCCAACCAGCACCGCCGCCGGACCGCATTCCATGATCTCGAGCGTGACATCGTAGCCGACAGTGTTGCCGACGATCACCGGGATCTGCATTTCGCGGCAGAATTTTTCCAAATCGAGCGATTGATATTCGGAGGAAATGTGACGAACCGTCGAGACGGTGCTTTGCACGACAAAAATGTCCGCGCCCGCCTGCTGTGCAATCGCGCCGAATTGCTTGGCGCGCTGCGGAATGGAACTAACCGCTGCCATCGCGCCCGCATCTTTAATTTGCCGAATGCGCGCCGCGATCAAATCTTCCTGCACTGGCTCCTGATAAATTTTTTGCAGAAGCGCGGTGATCTCGGCTTTGTCCGCTTCGACAATTTTTTGCAAGACCTCCGGCGGATTTTTGTAACGCGTTTGCACGCCTTCGAGATTCAAAACCGCGAGGCCGCCGAGTTTGCTCATGGCAGCGGCGAAACGAACATCGACAACGCCATCCATCGCGCTGGCCAGAATCGGAATTTTAAACTCGAGCGGTTCGCCGTTCTTCCGCGGCAAAGACCAGCTGATATCGACCTCGTGCGGATTGATCGTAACACGTCCGGGCACGAGCGCGATTTCATCAAAGCCGTAGGTGACGCGGGCTTTTCGATTGCGGCCAATCCACATTCCCATTTTAAATTCGCTCCAGTTTAAATCGTTCGTTCAAGCTTCCACAACGTGGGCACCGCGGTAGCAAAGCAGGCGTTCGATCTTCAAACTCGAAGGCGCAAATCACGCATCGCAGCCGATGGCGTAACGCGCGTCGCTCGCGCCGCCGCCGATTCCACTCCCCAAATATCCAGAGGAGAAAAACCGCTGCAAGAAAAACCAGCAGATAGATCGTGACCAGAACCGCGAGAGTAACGCGGATCACGGCACAACATTGCCCGCGGGCACAGGCGGAGGAATGACGATGTCGTTCCCCCACTCGACTGTCGCTGCCGCCCAATTAAGATGATCTTGCTCGCCGGAATTCGCATTGTGCGATCCCGCGAAGCGGCAGAGCGCTAGGTAATGTCGAGCTTGTTCATCGAGCGCACTGTCTCCCGAAGAATTTTGCAGGAAACAATAACGGACAACACCTCGATCCGTCACCGCGATCCGGAATTTCGCGCTCTGTGGCAGCTCGCGAGTGGAAGCAGTTAATTTCATTGACGGTTTTTTTACTGCACCAAGTGATCCGAGCTCTTTAGAAAAAATGATCGTCGTCGGGACGGCGAGCGGAGGCGACTGAATAGGCGCGCGCATCCTCGGAACGGGGCCAGGCGGTTGCGAACTCGGCGAGCGAAGATCTGGCCGGAATGCCGGCAATTCTTTCAAGACCGGCTGAAGTGTGATGTATGATGGCACATGATGGACCTGCGGCAATGTGAACGCTTTCGCCTCGGGCGGCCGCTGCGTCGTCGAAGCAAGCGCCGGATCTTCCGCCGCGATCCAGCGCAACAAGGTGCGGCCTTCTTCCGAGTCACCGGAAATCAGGCTGACACGGGCCGGCGGTGGCAAGAGCGCGACGGTTGGCGGATAGACAATTTGGAAAAGATAGAAACAAAGAGCGTGTCCCGCGGCCGAAGCCGCAAGAAACCCAAGAATCGCGAGCTGCCGGCGCCGCGGCGCTTCCCAAGGAAAGAGCAGATCGTTCGTTCCGGCGAGTGCGTTCACTTCTCGGCGGTCGTCGCCAGCGCGACGGAAGTGATGCCGTGCTCGAGTGCCGCATTCGCGACTGTGATGGCAAGCTCGTAGGGCGTTGACCGATCAGCTTTGATAACGATTGTGCGTCCTTCTTTCTTCGCCGCATCCAACAACGGAGCAAGTTGTGCGAGCGTAACTTTTTGATCGCGAAAATAAATCGCGCCGGTGGCGCCGCTCGTGATGCTGATGATTTGCGGATTTAATTGCGGCGCAAGCGTGAAGTGCGAGAACGGCATCGCCACCGAGATGCCGGGCTGAAGAATAAAATTCGAGCTGAGAAGAAAGAAAAAAACAAGAAGTAAGACAATGTCGAGAAGCGGGAAAACGCAAAGCCACCCGAAAAAATAGTTGGTCGTGCGCGTGAGTTTCATTTCACGTCGAGTCGAAAGATCGCAGCAGTTAGCGTTCGCGTTCTGCCGAACGAGCGTCACGCACCGGTTCGAAGCTGATGATCTCGGTCATCGGTTCGCGATCGGTCAACATGTGCACAATTTCGATGCCCGCGCGTTCCATGTCGTGCAGCATCGTGTTAACACGAGAAGAGAGATAACTGTAAGCAACAAACGTTGGCGTGGCGACGACCAGTCCGGCCGCAGTTGTAAGCAAGCTCTTGTAAACCCCACTCGAAAGTTCCGTGACCGTCGCATAACCGCCGTTGGAGGTGATGGTGCCAAATGCTTCAATCATTCCCGCAACTGTGCCTAACAAACCAAGAAGCGGAGTCAGAAACGCAAGCGTGGCAAGGACGCCGAGAAAACGCTCGAGCTTTGGCACCTCAAGTTGCCCTGCCTCCTGCACGATGTCTTTTAATTCCGCACGCGGTGCGTCGTGTCGAATGATCGCGGCGTGAATGACGCGCGCGACCGGACCCGGAGTGCCGGCCGACTCGTGCAGAGCTTCGGCAAAATTTCGACGCCGCACCAGGTTCGACAGCCCCTGTAAAAATTCGCCGACGTGGATCGTAGCGCGATGAAAATAAAAAAGCCGTTCCGCAAAAACACCGATCGAAACGATGCTGCAGATCAGGATTGGCCACATGAGAAGGCCGCCCTTCTGGATATAGTCGATCATAGCGAAACCTCTTAGTCCTCTTTGCTGTTGCAGGCAAGGGGCGATCGGCTGGATCTTCTTCCGCGGTAGACGCGGAACGTTTCTCACCGTGCTTTTTTCTTAGCTGGCGTTGGCGAGCTAACTGACGCGATCGTCTGATTAATCAACTTTCCGGAAGCATCGTATACCGAGTAGCCAGCTTGTTTGCCTAACGAATCATAGGTGTAGACGATTTTGTGCAACACCGTGTCGTCTTTGGCGCGCTGAGTTTCTTCCCGCAATTTCCCTGCGTCATCGTACTGGTAGATTGCCTTGAAGCGCAGCCTTTCGTCCGGGCCGAAAATGTTGCCGGTCGCAAAACGGCCGGCATCATCCAAGGTGTAGCGAATTAGTTCACGCAATTTGCCGTCGCTTCCTCTCGTCGTGGCAAGCGCTTTGTGATTCGGTAAATCGAATTCGTAAGCAATCCGCGAACCATCAGGATTAATCGCGACCGTCACGCGCACGGCATTCGGTGACACCTGCTGCCCATCACTAATATGGGCAACAAAACACCAGAGCATAAAAATAAGCAGGAGCGCTGGGAAAGCTTGCACCGGAAAAGGGCAGTTTAAGGGCTGACGAAAATTGCTGCAAATTCCGGTTATTTTTATTGACCGCTGGCACGGAAGGTGGTTAGAAGTGGAGGAAAGTGGATTAAAATGGCCCAGTTCTCCACTGGCGTATGGATTCCGATTCTCAACCGCAAACTTTCTACGCCGGCGAATTTCGACATTCCATCGACGAAAAAAATCGCATCACGATTCCTTCCCGCTGGCGCCGCGCAGAAGGCGAAGAATTCATCCTTCTTCCCGAGCCAAATCATCAATTTCTCCTCGTTATGTCGCCGGAGGAGTTTGATCGCATGAGCACTCAAGCTGGTTCTGACCCGACCGTGTCAGCGCGCGACCGCCGCGTTTTTTCGCGCCAGCTTCACTCCCGCGCCGAGCATGCCGTATCCGACCGGCAAGGTTGTCTCGTGCTGCCTGAACAGGTTTGCAAACAACTTTTGAAATTTGGAATTTGCCGCGCCGGAAACGCGCGCATGAGGAGGAGACATCCACTTACCAGCACGTGGCCAACCTCATTGGATTGTAACCGATCGAAAAAATGAATGCGTTGGTGTTTGAGCGACCTGTCCGGTTCGCGACCGGGCCGCTGATGATCGAGGAGGAAGCGCAGGAAATGGAGGATTTTATTTACCACCGCCCGGTGCTGGCGGCTGAAGTAGTGGAATTGCTCGCGCCGCAACCTGGCACACTGATCGTGGATGGGACGTGCGGCGGCGGCGGACATAGCGAAGCGATTCTGCACACTGGGGCCGATGTTCTCGCGCTGGATCAAGATCCCGATGCGATCGAGTACACGGCCAGCAGACTCTCGTCCTTCGGTAATCGCGTCACTTTGCGACAATGCAATTTTCGAAACGCGAACGAAGTTCTCGATCAACTCGGCTTCGGCCACATCGGTGGCGCGCTCCTTGACCTTGGCGTCTCCTCGCGCCAGCTCGAAAATGCAGCGCGCGGTTTCAGTATCACACGCAATGGCCCGCTCGATATGCGGATGGACCCGCGGCGGGAACTGACCGCCGCCACCGTCGTCAACGGTTATAGCGAAGAAGAACTGACGCGCTTGTTTCGCGATTTCGGTGAGGAACCGGCCGCACGACGGATCGCCAGTCAGCTTGTGAAGCAACGCAAAACTGCGCCGTTCCTCGATACATTTTCACTCGCACGCGCGATCGAGAAAAGCGTTGGGCGTCACGGCCGGCGCCATCCGGCAACCCAGGTTTTTCAGGCGCTGCGCATGGAAGTTAATGACGAGCTGGGCGCACTCGAGGAAGGCTTGCGTATCTTGACCGATCGCCTCGAATCGGGCGCGCGCATCGCGGTCATAACCTTTCATTCTCTCGAGGATCGGATCGTAAAAAACTTTTTTCGCGATCGCGCGCGGGAATGGCTCGACCGGCCGGAATGGCCAGAGCCGCGGCCCAATCCGGAATTCGATTTGCGATTGGTCACACCAAAGGCGGTCAAGCCCAACGAAACTGAGCAGCGCAGCAATCCGCGATCGCGCAGCGCGAGATTGCGCGTCGCTGAAAAACTCAAATGAATCGCGCGCGCCGCAAAAATTTCAATGTAATCGATGCGCCTTCCCTGGCGCGCTGGATCGTCATCACCGCGTTTCTGGCGCTAAGCGGATTAATTTACGTTTACCTGAGCATCCAGCTCCATCGTTTGGGCGATCAGCAGAATCATCTGGAAAAAGAGCTGGCCAGTCTGCGGAGCGAGAACGAAGTCGCCAATGGCCAGATCGCGGCGCTCACCTCACGTTCGGCGCTACAGCGGCGCCTGAAAGAGGGCTACATCAAGATGGTTCCGATCGCGGAGCATAACATCGTTCGCCTTAGCATCCCTCCGCCTTCAGCCGGTGAAGATGCAATCCAGCCGGTCGTAAACGAACAGGTTCGCCCATGAGCTGGAACGGACGATTTCGCTGCGCGCTGGTTTGTCTCGTCTTCATCGCGTTGTTCAGCCTTTTTTCTTTCCGCCTCATTTACTTGCAAATGATCAAGCACGACGAGTACGCCGGGCTCGCCGCCGAAAAACACGTCTATAAGCAGACCATCTACGCCCAACGCGGCGCGATTCTCGATTCGAATAACGAAATTCTCGCTCACAACATTCCCATCGAGACAATTGTCGCCGACGCGTCGCATCTTAATAACGTAGACGCGGCGGTTTCATTGCTCAGTGCTGCGCTCAAAGTTCCGCCCGCGGAAATTTCCGAAAAATTACACGGCGACCGGCGTTACATCGTGTTGAAACGCGAGGTGCCGGAAACGATGGCGACCGCCTTACATGACAAACTGCGCGCGCAAAATGTCCGCGGCATTTATTTCGAACGTGATTCGGCGCGGATTTATCCGAATGGATCAATGCTTTGTCACGTCATCGGTTTCACTGATTTCGATCATCAGGGCATTCAGGGCGTCGAAGCCTCGATGGAGCAATATCTCCACGGCGAAGACGGTTATCGCTACATCGAACACAGTCGCACCGGTCAGGAAATCGTTCTTTACCGCGGTCAGGAACACGCGCCACGCGACGGTTATCAGGTGCATCTGACCGTCGATCTCAATTTGCAAAATATCGTCGAAAACGAAATCGACGCCGCGATGAGCGAGTTTCATCCCGCCAAAGCGACCATCATTCTGATGCGACCCGCGACCGGCGAGGTTCTGGCGATGGCGAATCGACCAAATTTCGATCTCAATTTGCGCGCCGAGGCCAAGCCCGAGCAAATGAAAAATCGCGCCATCATCGATATGATGGAACCGGGCTCGACTTTCAAAATCGTGACCGCGGCCGCGGCGTTGAACGAACACAAAGTGCAACCCGACACCGTGATTTTTTGTGAGAACGGCGCCTGGAATTATGGCGGACGCATTTTGCACGATCACAAAGCGTTCGGCGAGCTGAGCGTGCAGGACGTGCTCGTGAAATCGAGCAACATTGGCGCGGCCAAACTTGCGCTCAGCGTCGGCGACGAGAAATTTTACGAATACATTCGCCGTTTTGGATTTGGGGAGCGCACCGGAATCGAATTGCCCGGTGAAATTCCGGGACTGATTCGATCGCCGCAATCGTGGAGCAAGATTTCCATCACGCGAATTCCGATGGGACATGAAATCGGCGTGACGCCGTTGCAACTGACGATTGCGATGGCGGCGATCGCAAACGGCGGGAACCTGGTGACGCCGCGGATCGTGAAATCGATCACGAATGCTGATGGCGGCACCGTCAGCACATTTTCACCGATCATTTTGCGCCAGGTAATTTCGTCTCAGACTGCGAGACAAATCGGGGAGGCCCTGCGCGGTGTCGTGAGTGATCGCGGCACCGCTGCAGCCGCCGCAGTTCCGGGTTTTACCATCGCCGGCAAAACCGGCACGGCGCAAAAAGTCGATCCGAGAGGCGGCTACGAACAGGGAAAATATGTCGTGTCGTTTACCGGTTATTTGCCGGCGGACCATCCGGAGTTTGTTGGGCTAGTTGTTCTGGACGATGCGCACACGGCCAGGCCTGAATTGAATTACGGTGGACTTGTAGCCGGCCCGATCTTTTCACGGATCGCCGAAAAGGCGGCGCGCTATCTCGACCTTGAGCCGCATGAGGAACTCGGCAAACCAGTGACGGCAGGACGCGTTGCCTTGACCAATGCCTCACACCGTTGAGCGTTTGGCGCCGACGTGCCGATACCTCATGCTGCTCAAAAATCTCACCGCTGCGATTGCCCCGCGCCAGATCGTCGGGCCACTCGATCGCGAAGTGGAAAGCATTGCCTATGACTCGCGCCGTGTACAGAAGAACAGTCTCTTCGTCGCTTTGCGCGGCGAAAAAACTGACGGCCATCAATTCATCGGCCAAGCCATCGATCGCGGCGCGTCGGTTGTCGTAACCGAGCGCGAAGAGAAACATGCGCGCGCCACTTCTATTGTGGTGGACAACACGCGGCTCGCGCTCGCTGATCTCGCGATGGCATTTTACGAACGGCCTGCGCGACGTTTGAAATTGGCCGCGGTCACCGGCACGAACGGCAAAACCACGACGACATTTTTGCTCAAGCACATTTGCGACAAAGCCGGGCTGCGCTGCGGATTGATCGGCACGGTGCGTTATGAGATCGGAGAACGCATTCTGCCCGCGGTGCGCACGACACCGGAATCACTCGACCTCCAGGAACTCTTCGCCCAGATCGTCAACGCCGGCTGCAAGGCCGCGGCGATGGAAGTTTCTTCCCACGCGCTCGCGCAGGAACGGACCCGCGGAGTGGAATGGGACGTTGCGGTTTTTACCAACCTCACCCAGGACCATCTCGATTTTCACGGCACAATGGACGGTTACTTCGAATCCAAAGTGAAACTCTTCACCGGATTGGCGGAGCAAAAAGTGAAAACGAAAAAGGTCGCGGTCATCAACGCCGACGATCATTACGGCAAGCTCTTGATTGACCGGATTGAAAAGAAAACGCCGATTGTCACCTATGGTGCAGGTGTTCGGGCTGATTTTCGCGCATCGAATTATCGAATGGAATTCGGCGGCACCTCCTATCAGCTCGATGCGCGCGGAAAAAGTTATCTGGTGCGCGTGCCATTGATTGGAAGATTCAATGTCGCGAATTCAATGGCAGCGCTCGCAGCGGCGAACAGTCTTGGAATTGCTTTGCGCGAAGCAATTCTGAGCCTGACAAAGTCACCGCAGGTCCCCGGCCGCCTCGAAGCCGTGCCGGCGAAACGGCAGTTTCAGATTTTTGTCGACTATGCCCACACCGACGATGCGTTACTTAATGTTCTCAAAACGTTACGCGGACTCGAGCCGCGCCGTTTGCTCGTCGTCTTCGGCTGCGGCGGCGATCGCGATCGGCAAAAGCGCCCGCTCATGGGCCGGGTGGCGGATCAAAATGCTGACTACAGCATCATCACCTCGGATAATCCGCGCAAAGAAAATCCCGACTCAATCATCGCTGAAGTCGAGCAGGGATTTCGCTCCGATCGTTACGAAAAAATTCCTGATCGGACCGAGGCAATCTCCCGCGCGATCGCGCTTGCGCAACCGCACGACATCGTTCTGATCGCAGGCAAGGGCCACGAAACCTACCAGGAATTTGCGGATCACACCGTGCCCTTCGACGACGTCCAGGTCGCGCGACACGCACTGGAAAATCACCCGGTGGAATTCTGAAGATGACGGTACCAAATCTTATGACCGAATCGCAGTTCTTTTTGAGGGCTTTCGCAGGCATGGAGCGATGGATCCGCTGACACTTTCTCACCTGGCTACATTTGCGAACGGCGACCTTTCGTTAGGCACGAGTAATGTTGCTGTTTCCAAAATCAGCACCGACTCGCGCATCTTGCAGCCGGGCGATCTTTTCGTAGCACTGCGCGGCGAAAATTTTGATGGCCACCGTTTCGTCCAGATGGCGCGCGAGCGCGGCGCGGCCGCTGCGATCGTGGAGCGCGCCTGGAAAGCAAAAACGCCGACCGCATTTCCGCTCATTCGTGTTGCGGATACGCTCGTCGCATATCAACAAATCGCGGCGCGCTATCGGCAATCACTTTCACTCAAAGTCATCGCGATTACTGGCAGCAATGGAAAAACGAGCACGAAAGATTTTGTCGCTGCCGCGCTCGGCCGTCGATTCCGCGTCACGAAAACCGGAGGCAATTTCAACAATCACGTCGGCCTGCCAAAAACAATCCTGGAAGCGAGCGCGCGTGACGAGATCGCAGTCTGGGAAATCGGGATGAATCATCCCGGAGAGGTTGCGGCGCTCGCGAAAATTGGAAATCGGGATGAATCATCCCGGAGAGGTTGCGGCGCTCGCGAAAATTGCGGCACCCGATGTCGCAATCATCACCAATATCGGCATAGCGCACATCGAGTTTATGAGAACACGCGAAGCAATCGCGCAAGAGAAAGGCGCACTGGCCGAAGCCGTCGGGCCGCCAGGCACAGTGATTTTAAATGCCGATGATCCGTTCAGCCACGGGATCGCAGAGCGGACCAGCGCGAAAATTATTTTTGCCGGGACGAAAGAAGGAACGGTGCGTGCGACCGATTTGCGACAGAGCGCGAGTGGCTCGGAATTCACCATCCTCGAAGGTGCGCATCGCTGCCGCGCGCAATTGCCGGTTCCGGGTTTGCACATGGTGCAGAACGCGCTGCTCGCTGTCGCCGCCGGTCGCGTCTTTGGCCTTTCCATCGAGGAATGCGCTGCTGGTCTCGCCTCCGCGCCGCTGACCAAAGCGCGTTTGCAAATTAAAACCATTCGCGGCGTCCAATTCATCGATGACAGCTACAACGCCAATCCCGAATCGATGCGCGCAGCACTCAGCACGCTCGCGGAATTAGAAACGGACGGACGGCGCATCGCCGTCCTCGGACAAATGGCCGAGCTCGGCGCAGAATCGGAGCGCGGTCATCGCGAAGTGGGCGAAGCGGCCGCTGCACTCAAGGTTGACCAGTTAATTGCAATTGGCGAAATCGCGGCCGGGATAGCGGACGCCGCCCAAAATGCGGGGCTGGAAAACAGTCGCACGGTCGCCTCGCCTAACGAAGCAGCCGAGATTCTTGCCGAGGAAACCTCGAGCGGTGATCTCGTTCTCATCAAGGGCAGCCGTTCCGCGCGCACCGAGCGCGTCCTGGAAGAATTTGCGAAACGCCGATCCGCGGAGGGAATCGTGTCGTGATTTTCTACCTGCATCATCTCAGCGAGCAGTTCAAAGGCTTTAACGTTTTTTATTACGTAACCTTTCGCGCAGTT
>WNFC01012585.1_pt1 | contig 17932 bp, 24 predicted proteins | sample 5400541 | NCBI WGS metagenome assembly WNFC01 (sample SAMN13153342, study PRJNA577476) | soil metagenome | isolation source: 120 cm saprolite under Douglas fir tree site 2 hole 2 replicate 1 | place: USA:California | collected 2015-04-18
CGCACATCGCAGAATCCTGACCTTTGAGCTCCGCTCAGGGCTTCGGCACATCGGGTCCCTTCGCTGCGCGTGTGCAGGCAAGCTCCTGCAGGGGCCGCCACGGAGCCCGCCCTGAGCAGGGAGGGTCATCGCGCCTCTGCTTCTGACTTGCCCGCGCATTTCGCGGCACCGCACCGACATCCAGGCCGCGCCGCGATCGGCGTCAGGCGAATTCGTCCCAATCGCTGCGCGTCGTAGGTCAGCATTACGCCCGCGAGTGCCGGCACTTCGCTGCGGAGATACCTGATGGCCTCAGCCGCTTGCACTTCTCCGATGGCGCCAGCGATCGGACCGATAATCCCCGCGTCGCGGCAGCTCGCGATTTCGTTTTCATCGGGCGGTTCCTCGAAGAGGCAGCGCAGGCATGCCGTACGTCCGGGCAATATGGTCATCGTCTGCCCGGTCATCCCGAGCACGCCGCCATAGGCGAACGGGCGCCCGAGCGCCACACAAGTATCATTGATCAGGAATTTCGTGGCCGGATTGTCTGTCGCGTCGATCGTGAAATCGTACGATTCGATCACCGACTGTGCGTTGGCCGCGTCGAGTTCACGATGATGAGTTTCGATTTCGACCTGCATCCCGGTCTTGCGAAGCCGCTGCTCAGCCACGGTCACCTTAGGCGTGCCGATGTCGCGGACGCCGTAAATTACCTGCCGATGCAGGTTCGAAAGCTCGACCGGATCTGGATCAATGAGCCCGAGCTTGCGGATCCCAGCTCGCACCGCGGCCACTGCGGCCGGCACTCCGAGTCCGCCCATCCCAACAATAAGTACGCTTCCGTTTGCAGCGTTTCCGTCCCCAGTCTGAAAGGGAGGGGGGTCAGGGGCGCGGTTAATTTTGCTCATCGCAGTTCACGCTGCCGCATTCAGAGTCCGACATTGCCATTTCAGGCGGCCAATAAACAAAACCCTCGGCCCGTCGATAGGGCGAGGGTTTTGTTCACTCTCGCCTTATCTTCCAAGGTCTCTTAGTGAAACCCCGCAGGAGTTAGCACCGGCACCTTCATCAGGCCGGTTGCTGCGGCATCATCGGGCCAGTCCCTCCGCCGCTCTGGATAAGGTCGCAATTTCTAACCTGTCAGATTGATACAAGTGGTTGCCACTGTCAACCCGACCAAGCGGTCAGTGAAACGCAATTGAGCACTCATTTATCCCGAAGGCCCATCGCCAGCTGTTTGCGAGTGAGGGTCAGGGCAGGGTTCCGTGCAGCGTTCGCACACATTCGAGCTTGGGCTGGAGCGTTCTTCTCCTTGCGGTAATCGTGGTGACGGTGCTTTAAAGGGGCTGAACCTCAATTTCACTGTCTTGGGCACGGCTTCAGCCGGTGCCCTGTGCGACTAGCCTCAATGGAGGGCGACATGCGAATCGGATTTATTGGGCTGGGAAATATGGGCGGACCGATGGCGCTGAATCTGATCAAAGCCGGGCACTCGCTGGTGGTTAACGATATCCGCCGCGAGATGGCCGACCCCCACCTTGCAGCGGGCGCGAAATGGGCGGACACCGCAGCCGATGTGGCACGCGACGCCGAATTGGTGCTCACCTCACTCCCTGGTCCGAAAGAAGTCGAGCAAGTGTGTCTCGGCGGCGAGAACGGGATCATTCATGGAATTCGCAAAGGCGGCGTCTACGCCGACCTGTCGACCAATTCGCCCACCGTGGTTCGCCGTTTGCACGGGGTCTTCGCCGAGAAAGGCATCTCGATGCTCGACACTCCAGTCAGTGGCGGTACGCCCGGTGCGCGTGCGGGCACGCTGTCGATAATGGTCGGTGGCGACGAAGCGGTCTACAACAAGGTCAAACCAGCGCTCGACAATATCGGCGACAAAGTCGCCTACTATGGTCCTATCGGCGCCGGGTCGGTCGTCAAACTGGTACACAACATGATTGGCATCTGTACTCTTCAGCTTCTTGCCGAAGGGTTTACTTTGGGCGTCAAAGCCGGTGTTTCGCCCCAAGCTCTGCTTACCGGCGTGCAGAATGGCGCCTATGGGCAGGGACTGTTCCTCAAAGCTACGATGCCCAGGATGATCTTCAAAGGGAACTTCGATCACGTGACCTTCGCACTCAAACTCGCACGCAAGGATGTCGGGCTGGCGACCGAACTAGCGCGCGAAATCGGTGTGCCGATGCCGATCGCGAACCTGGTCGAGCAGGACCTGCTGGAAGCATTCGTGCACGGGTTAGCGGAAAAGGATTCGACCGCAGCGTTTACGATTCAGGAGGAGCGCTCCGGCGTGAAAGTCCGGGACAACAGCGCGAAGTAGACGCGGGGTTCAGCAGGCTTCCTTCCTGGTAGGGGCGGTTCGCGAACCGCCCTTAGATGGCAACATCGTAAGAATAATTCCGGAGGCAAGTTAAATCATGGCCGATGATCTGCAACGCAAGGGAATGGAACTGCGCACTCAACTATTCGGCGAGAAGGCAGCCAAGGCCGGACACGAATATTTAAAGGGCTTCGACGAGGATTTCGCCAATTTTCTCAACGAACAGGTGTTCGGCGCAATCTGGACCCGCCCCGGACTACCGACCAAAACCCGCTCCTTTATCACGATGGCGGCCCTGATGGCGCTCGGACGCGCTCCCGAATTGAAGATCCACATGCGCGGCGCGCTGAATCTCGGCATCAGCAAAGACGAGATTAAAGAGCTGATCATCCATCTGTCGCAGTACAGCGGCGTGCCCACGGCGGTCGAGGCGATCCGAACCTTGAGTGAGGTGACGGAGCCCAGGGCTAAATAAACCAGAACGCTCACCCTTCCCTCTCCCGCAAAGGAGCGGGCGAGGGGCTTGGGAGTAGTTTCTCGCGATTCCAGGAGTAGGTCTTCGTGATTAGCTAACTCCCTTTGGCTGTGCCGTGCCCGCTTTTTCTGCCCCTCGCCCGCTCCTTTGCGGGAGAGGGAAGGGTGAGGGTTCTGCTGCTGTTTATAGAGGTACCAAACATGAGTTCCACCGAATACGAAGTCGTATGGCCGCGGAGCCCGCGCACTATCAAGATTAACCCTGTTGCGAAGCGGCTTGATACTTTGCGAGGCAAGACCATCGCACAATTGTGGGATTATATTTTCCGCGGTGATGAGATCTTTCCGATTCTGGAAGAAGAGCTGGGCAAGCGCTTCCCCGATACCAAGTTTGTCAACTACAGCGTATTCGGCTCGACTCACGGCGACAAGGAACGCGAAATCGTCGCCAACATCCCAGCCAGGCTCAAACAATATCGAGCCGACGCTGTCATCTCCGGGATGGGATGTTGAGGGAGCTGTACGCCCGCCGTGTTGCGGGCGAGTGCGGCAGCCGAAACTGCCGGTGTACCGACGGTTTCGCTAGTGTGCGAAGGATTCGTCGGCCAGGCGAATACTACCGCGGTGGGTTTAGGACTTTCCGGAATGCAGTTGGCTATGGTTCCCGGCCATGTCGATGTACAGAGTGCCGAGGAGTTGCGGCGAAACGTCGTCAACGTAACGGTCGACGCGGTAATCAAAGGTCTCACCGGAGAGACTAACGGAAACGTCCACACGGAGCCGCAGCCGGCTCCGAGTGATATAGTCTTTTCCGGCACTTTCGAGGAAGTTAATCGCTTCTTTTACGAAAACGAATGGAGCGACGGGCTGCCCGTAGTACCGCCAACGATTGAGAAGGTGCGCCAGTTCCTGCGTTTCACCGATCGTTTGCCGGACGAATCACTTGGCGCCGTCCCGCCGGATAATCGTAGTGCGACAGTGTGGAGCATCGCGGTCAACGGCGTGATGGCGGGCTGCCGGCCCGAGTACATGCCGATCCTCGTCGCGCTGGTGGAGGCAATGGCCGACCCTGCCTACGGGGTCGAACACAGTGGCAATACCCCGGGCTCCGAGACGCTGATAATTCTAAATGGTCCGATCATCAGACAGCTCGGGTTCAATTACCAACAGGGCGTGCTGCGCGACGGTTTCCAGGCCAACACCAGTGTGGGCCGTTTCTGGCGGCTCTATCTGCGCAATATTGCCGGTTTTCTGCCGCACAAAAACGACAAAGGAACCTTCGGTAATACCTGGCGCGTGGTGCTGGCCGAGAATGAGGACGCGCTCGCGGCGATTGGATGGCAGCCATGCTGTGCCGATTTCGGCTTCAGCGCCGGCGATAATACCGTTATTATTTCACGCTACACCGGCGGCGACGTGATCGTGTCGGTACATGGTGAAAATGCCGAGCGCGTGATGCCATATCTCGCCGATGCGGTTGCCAAGCAAATCGGCTGGGAGCTGGCCTTTACCGTCGGCATGGCCAATTCCAGCCAGCGCCCACTGCTGATACTCAGTCCGATCATCGCCAAAACTATCGCGGCTTCCGGATGGTCACGGCGTGACGTCAAGCAGTATCTATTCGATCATGCGCGTATCCCGGCCTCGAAGTTCGAACTATATATCGGAAAATGGACTCACTTGATGCCCGAAAACCGCACACTGGTTGATTACGTGAATACTGGCAGGGCGCCAAGTGTATTCGCCGAGTCCAGCGATCCAGCACGGATGGTGCCGATTGTGGGCCGTGCCGAGGATTTCATGCTGGCGGTGAGCGGCGATCCGCTACGCACCAATGCATACACGTTCGTGCATAACGGGATGCTCGGCTATCCGGTCTGCAAACCAATCCGTCTGCCGTCGAAATGGACGGACTTGCTGGAGCAGGCAAGAGGAATTTAGGTCTCTCTAATACCTCTCCCTGTCAGGGAGAGGGGAGGGAGAGGGTCATCATTCGGCCGGCTCCGAAGGAGACGGCGACTCTGAGTTCTGAGTGCGCGGGATGAAGAAGCGGAGACTCGATAATCGCGCGTCAAGCGCGCTGAATGAGGACCCTCTCTTGGCGCCCAAAGAAAAGGGCGCCGCTCTCCCCCTGACAGAGGGAGAAGTTACAGCATGGAGAGGCATCAGGAGCGGGACCCTCACGCCTAATCCGGCGTACGCGTTAGGTGGGTGTCTGAGTTTCCTATTTTCAGACGAGGGTAAGCCTTCTCGGGGATATAGCGGATGGAAAGGGAACCGGTTTTCTGCACGCAATGCGGCGCTGCGAGCAGTGCGGAGGATTCTAGATTTTGTGCCAGGTGCGGCGCAGCGTTGCATCAAGTCTTCCCGTTTCAGCCGTCAGCCAGTAATCAACAAGCCAGCAGCGCTCAACAACGCGTTCCACAGAGCCGCGTTACCAGGGTCGCAGAGTTCCGGAGCTTGGGCTCGTACCAGTGATGGCTTCGCACCTCCGGGTCCCGTTTTCGGGTCATCAGCATGAGTACCACAAAACGCTGGGGTGTCTTCACAGGGTTTTTGGGAGGAGCGAAAAGTTACACTGTTACCTACGAGACTGATAGCCGATCGGATTGGGACGTTGAGGTTCGAGCGGAACGATTTCGTCGAGCGGCCCTCCCAGGGCGTTTTTTTAATCGCGCTACTGGTCGTAACCAGGTCGCGACCTGGAACGGGGTGAGCGCCTCAAGCGGTAATGCCGACAATCTCGCGGCCGAGAGGGTTCTGATCACGTTGATGGTTCTATATCCCGATTCTCGCTCGCCCGATGGCTGATACCAGTAGTGATACCCTCTGGCTCGTGCTTCCAGCCGCGCAGCGGGCCTCGGGTGAATGGATCGATGATACGCTGAAAAAGCGCCTCCGCGAGGCGGGCCTGCTCACGAAGGCGCCACTGGCCGGCAACTTCCCGCGCCATCGGGTCGAGGTGGTTCGCGATCGCGACCCCTGGCGTCGAGCCAACCAGCTGTTTTATTTGCGTGGATGGACCGACGGATTGCCGATCGTCCCACCTACTATCGGCAAGGTCGAGCAAATGGTCGAGAGCGCCGGGCTTCCGCGCGACCATCTGGTGGCTGAACTCGAACCGCTCAAGGGTCTGGCGACGGTCGAAAAAATTGCTGCCAACGCGGTCATGGCCGGCTGTCTGCCGGAATATATTCCGATACTTATTACGCTGACCGAAGCTATAGCAATTCCTGAGTTCAACCTGCGCGGGGTTCAAACTACCGACGAAAATGTCACACCACTGCTCATCTTCAGCGGTGAGCTCTCTAAGAGCTTGCATATCAACTCAGGCTTTGGTGCGCTCGGCCCTGGATGGCAGGCAAATGCGGCGATTGGGCGGGCCCTTAGGCTGATCATGCATAATCTCGGCGGCGGATGGCCAGGCGCCGTATCGCTGGCGGGACTCGGTCAACCAGGGCGCTATTCATTGTGCTTCGCTGAAAATGCGGGCTTGAACCCCTGGGAGCCGTTACACGTCGAACTCGGCTTCGACCCGGCCGCCAGCACAGTCACGCTGATGCGCGCGGAGAGTGTAATCAACCTAACCGGCGGACTCGCAGAAATTGCCAGCGTGATGGGTTCGGCGGTATCGCAATTCTCGTTGATGCACGGCGGCAAAGTCGCGGTCGTGCTGGCGCCGTATGTGGCGCAGCGTCTGGCCGACGACGGCTGGAGCAAGCGCGACGTTAAATGCTGGCTATACGAAAACGGCCGCGTCCCGACTGCCCAATGGGAACAGTGGTGGGGACGCCAGGCGCTGGCATCGCATCAATGGCCCCAATGGGTGATAAGCGCGGCGGGCCAGGGCGCTATTCCGATAGTTGAAAATCCTGACGACATCCTGCTGGTAATTGCCGGCGGCGACTTGCACATCCCGCAGCACGCCTACCTGCCAACGTGGGGCTTTCCGCCCTGCCGAATAACGCGATCGGTCCGCTAGAGTGCCGGAAACGTGTGGGCGAGAATACCGGATATGTTTCATGATCCGCGGAAAAAAGGATGAAACTGAGCAGTCACACCCTTTCGTCGACGATCTGCTAGTGTCCCGACTCCTAAGTTCTTTGAAACAGTTGTAGGGCCCTGCCGGAAGCTCCGTTTCTCCAATTCACTCACATTTGCGATCTCCTTTGCCGCGCAAAGTTACTCGCGTGCAAATCGACCGTCTCCGCTACGCGTATCGTCGCTGCTTCCGCTTCGCGTTGATCCTTCGCTGGCGCTCAGGATGACACAAAAAGAGCGCTCCTAGTTTGTCATTCCGAGCGAAGTCGAGGAATCAACGCGAAGCGGAAGCAGCGACACCGCAGACTAGGCGGACAACCTGTTTGAACCGGCAAGTTCTCCGCTGAACTAACTGCCGGTCCTTTGCATTTGTAAACGAATTTCAAACTCAGGACACCAGTAGCTCAGAAGGCTCAAATGGGCCCAAACGCTAAGGCATTGTTCCAGTGCGCAGAACTTGGATCAGGTCCCGTTTAACATTATCGGCAATCGGCATCGCCGTAATCTTCTTTGCAGTTGTTTCAACCGGATATTCGCGCGCCTTCAGTTCAAAATAGCCATTCTCCCATACAGCGTAGCGGGCTAGCGGATCGCCGGCCTTTGACTGGCCCAGGCTGCCCGGGTTGACGATGACTCTTTCGCCCGAGCGGCGTGAAAACTGTAAATGAGTATGGCCGGCGAGGATGATGTTTGCGCCTTTACTAGCTTCCTCTGTCTGATCCCATAACGGCGAGTCAGGCGGACGATACTCATACAGCAGATTTGCCGGAGTCGCGTGACACAGGAAAAAAATCGTGCCTTGGATTTCTCGCTGCGCTGAGGTTGGAAGCTGCCGCAAATATTGCTTATCTGCCGCAGAGAGCGTGGCAATTGTATAGTCGCGCGTGGCCTCCGCCATCGTCAGAAAACGCGGCGAACAGCCACAGTCCGCCGCGAATCCGACCGAATGGTCGTGATTGCCACGAATAACGAGCGAGGCATGCGAACGCACGAAATCGATAGTCGCAGCCGGGTCCGGACCATAGTTGACCAGGTCGCCCAGCACCCACAACTCGTCATAGTTCTGCGGCAGCGCAGAAAGAGCTTCGAGGTTCGCGTGGAGATCCGAGATGACGCAAATTCTCATTGGCGCAGATTCCTCCTTCCTAAGCTACCAGCGTGGTGACCTGAGAGCGATTCTCGTTTGATTGCCGGTTTCGCTTTTCCAGTGAACTGCTTCTTTGATAAAGCTTCTCGGCGCTATTGACCTTGGCTTGAATGCGATTGGGCGACATGGGATTAGGCGGTTGTTAGACCCGTAGGACCTTGCAGGATAGGGAAGGAGGGATGTGCAATGGGAGTTACTGGAACTGAGCGGCAAGAGCATTTCATTGCTTTGGCTAACGCTCACGCTGAGGACTTTAAGAAGCGGGTGGCCCAGCATGACCGTCAGAACAGCTTTCCGTTTGAGAATGTCGAGGCCATGAAAGCGTCAGGGTACACGAATATGACCGTTCCCGCAGAGTTGGGTGGGGGCGGCGTCAGCGTCTTGGACTTGAGCTTGGCGCAGGAGCGATTGGCCCGAGGAGACGGCCTACCGCCGTTGCCGTCAACATGCACCTGCTCGCCGTTGGAATCTTCGCTGACGTGTGGCGCTCGGGTGAGGAGACGGTGCGCCCGTTTTTGGAGTCCATCGCCCGCGATCACCTGATCTTAGCCGGAGGAACGAATGATCCTCGCATGAGCAGGCCGATGAGCCACTATCCCCATAATCAATTCCTGGCGGCCGAGATGGAGATAGGGCTGCGGGCCGCGCGGGCGATGGTCATGCAGACCGCGAGTGCCCTGAGCGATCTGGATAGGCGCGCCGCTCCTCCGCTACTGGAGCGTCTGGTCGGGGGAGCGGCCCTGTTTCGCTCGAGTCCGCTTGAGCAGATGTACCGGGATGCGCGAGCGGCCATCCTGCACCAGCCGTTTGCGGGCTACGACGGGCGTGGCTGGCTGGGAAAGCTTGTGTTTGGCCTTCCGCCAGACACTATGCCACGCTGGGTGTAGGTGTAGGGAGTTTACTATGGCCACACGCGTTGGATTCATCGGCCTCGGCAACATGGGCAAACCTATCGCCATAAACCTGGCCAAAGCCGGATTCGATCTCATGGTTTACGACCTGCGGCCCGAGCCCATGCAGGAACTTGCCGTGCTAGGTGCGAAATGTGCCCGTTCGGCCCAGGAAATCGGCAGCCACGCGGAGATCATCGAACTGGTCGTGGTCGACGATGCCCAGGTGGAGGCCGTCACGTTTGAAGAAGGCGGTGTGTTTGCCACCGCTAAAGCAGGAACGATCATCGCCATCCACAGTACTGTTCATCCCCGGACTATCCGCAATGTAGCCGCATTGGCCCAGGTAAAAGGCATAACGGTGATCGATGCCGAAGTCAGCGGCGGCGAACGGGGCGCCTACGCGAAGACCCTCTGTTATATGGTCGGCGGCGATAAGCGAGCATTCGAAAAATGCCGTCCGCTGTTTGCCACGTCGGGCGCGAACATTTTTCATTTGGGGGATCTTGGAGCCGGCGCAATTACCAAATTGGCGCACAACCTGATTGTTTACGTCAACATGTTGGCGGCTTCTGAAGGCATGAAGTTGGCACAAACGGCGGGGGTCGACCTCGCCGCGATGGAGCAGGTGGTCCATGCCGGCGCCGCTCAGAGCCGGGTTGCCGACCATTGGTCGCAGCAGCGTAAACTGGGAGCTACTTACACGACCGGGCCGCAGGGACTGATGCAGCTTATCCACAAAGACCTGCGCCTCGCCCTCGAACTTGGGCACGATCTCGGACTGTCACTACCCGGCGCTGCGCTCACGCAGCAGTTGATCGCAAGGATTTTGGACATCGAGAGCCAGGCGGTCTGACAAAAGAAAAGCGTTCCGGATCAGTCCGCGGTGATGACCGCCAAACGCACGGATTCTTCGCCTGGAACAGGATACCCTCGCAAAAAATGCGCTGATTGCGGCACGCACGTAATCTGGTTGTAGCGAGCCTTTTTTCCGCGTCCTGCTAGTGCGCAAATGGCAGTAACGAACGGGGGGCGTCGTTATCAGTCATCCCGACCGAAGCGGAGGGATCGCGCGCCGTCTGCGGCGCGTAGGCGAACACCCAGGGACCGTGAGTAACACTGATTCATGCACCTTCATCCAGGCTGAGTTCTCTGAACGAGGGGTGCAGCGTCCGTATGAGCGCCAGCTTCTTGCTTCGCCTCCAGCGCTTGATCTGCTTCTCGCGGTCAATGGCGGTGAGTGGCTCATCAAATAGCTCGCAGTAAATCAGAGGCTTGATTCCGTATTTTTTTGGTGAAACCGTCGATCATTTCGTGCTGGAATTAATACCGCCGGCGTTCCAGCTCAGACGTAATGCCGACGTACAGAACTCCACTGCGGCTCGAGAGGATATAGACGTAAAATTGGCCGCAGACAGCCGCTCGATCCCTCCGCTTCGGTCGGGATGACAAAGAGGAGACTCGCTCAGCAACAATCTCCTTCCGATTTTGCTTAAGTTACCGCTTATGAGATCAGGGGGAGGGGGGTCAAACATGCCAGTGCGCGCGATGGACAATTCGAACAGCCAAGAAGTCAGGCCCCCGATTGTTGCGCGAAATTACGCAACTGAGCACTAAAGCCAAGCCCAGCCCCCATCCGCGCTTCTTGCGGGAGAGGGCTGGGCTGCCAAATGGTATGTTTCGGAGTTTAGCGGCCGCCGGCTGCGGCGCTCTGCACTACCGGCGAGGTGCCGCGTTGAAGATGGGGTAATACCTCGCTGGCGAACAACTTCATGCTGCGCTTGGCCAGTTCCAGCGGCATCCCGCCATATTTGAACACAGCGATATATTCCGCCGCATCCATTGTTTCGGCGATGGTCCTTAGCGCGGCCAGGCATTGATCGGGCGTACCGTAGACCTGGGTCTTGGTGAACATCTCGCGGAAGGCGTTGGAGTTAGCCTTGGTGGCTTCCGCCATCTTGGTGTGAAACTCGTAGCCCTTCTCTTTGCGGAAGTGCTCGGGCTCGTCGTACTCATAGTGCCGGATGGCAGTGTCGGCATAATTGCCCATCCAGGTCTCGGCACCCTCCAGCGCTTCTTTCTCAGTTTCGGCGCAGTAGATGAAACTCACTACCATCGGCTTTTTGGCCGGCTGGCCAAATTTCGCGCACGATTCCAGGAAATGATCATAGTCCTTGCGATGCTCGGCCCAGGGCTTCTGTGGGATTACCAGCATACCCATTCCCTGACGAGCCATGATATCGCCGGTTTCGGGCGAGACAATCGCGCCGTAGAAGCGCTCGGTCAGATTCTTGTGATAAGGCTGTGGCCGAATACTCATCTCCGGAATCTGAAAGTATTTGCCCTGGTAAGAGAAGCGCGGCTGGGTCAGCGCCAGCCGTACGATATCAGCGGCCTCGTTGAAGCGGTCGCGCGATTCACTCATCGAGACGCGAAAGCCGTTGTATTCGATACGCCCCGAACCGCGGCCAAAGCCTAAAGTCAGCTCGCGGTCGCCGCAGTAAACGTCTAGCATCGCGAGTTGCTCGGCGGCCCGCACCGGGTCGTGCCACGGCAGCACCACGACCATCGTGCCGAACCCGATCCGGCTGGTGCGGCCAGCCATATAGGTCAGAAACTGAATCACATCGGGAATCATCGTGTAGGGTGAGAAATGATGCTCGACGGCCCAAATTGAATCGAAGCCGAGCGGCTCGACCATATCGGCCAGCTCGAGGTCTTCGCGATAAACCTGCCAGTCTGGTTTTTCTGCCCGAAAGTAGTTTTGGCAAAAGAACGAGGCGCCAACTTTCATGCGGATTTCCTCCATAACTCGATTGCGCTTGCGCGCGTCTACCTGTTCATAAGCCAATTCCGCCATTGGCACAAGAATAGCCTCCGGGCCGATCGGAGGATAAATTGACTCGGTGGACTTCTTTGGCCGCATCAGCTCCGATGCGCAGCGGTTCGGGCTTAACCTGACCGCGGCGATTCCTGCCGAACGATACGATCTTATCGCTGGTCCGAATTACCGCGCCGGCACCATTTACCCCGAATGCCGTTCAATCGTGGTCATTGGAAATGGCGGCGCAGATTTCTGGCGCTGCTATAAGGCCCACGCCGCACGAAACCCCGGCTGGTACGAACGTAACAATCCGCTCGACGATTTCACTCGAGAAGTCGTGGAGAAGGAGATCGTTATGCCGATTCAGACCGCGGGCGTGCGATGTATCACCGTATATCCATTCGGCAGCGCCGGACCGACGCTGAATTTCATGCAATTGGCAACGCTGGCGGGGCTCGCCGGACCGAGTATTATCGGAGTTGTTGTTCACCCGGTGTTCGGACCCTGGATCGCGTTTCGCGCCGCGCTCCTGCTTGACCGTGAAATTGATCGCCCCGGCAACGCCATCGGGTTCGACCCCTGTCCCACTTGCAGCGCTCGTTCCTGCATCAACGCATGCCCCGCGGCCGCGGTGTCCTTCCCCTCGGGATGGAATATCCCCAAGTGCCTGGCGCATCGCGTCGAAGCTCATCCGGATTGCGCTGACCGATGCCACGCGCGCGTGGCCTGCGTGCTGGGTCCCGACCAGCGCTACCCTGACGACGAACTGGCCTACCATCAGATGCGCGCGCTGCGCGTGATGCGTCCGTACTACAGAAGACAAAGCGAGTAGAGAGAGTGAGCCGCAAAGTAGGACTCGCCTGGGGTGGCGTTGCCATAGGTGACCGGCGTGCAATTTTCGATAACAGCTCGGACTCACGGAGCGCGCCATAGAAATTCGGTGTCTCGGCGCGAGACTGGGAAATTCACCACCGTTTTGTTTGGAGTCGTGTTGGCGGCGCTTGTCCTACGGATAGTCCCCATCGTTGCCAGAGGGGATGTCGGCTGGGCGATGGCAGAGCAATGATCGTCCGATCATTGAGGGTTCTTTCATGATCTCGCGTGCGCGATGCAGCGCCTAGTCCGAAGCCGCCTCGAGTTGTGGACACGGCGTGGACACGAACTAAGGTGGTCCCTTCGGCGGATAAGCCATCGTCATGACTCTTTGAATTTACTAGATTTTTTGGAGCCGCCCGTCCGATGCGAACCGACGATCTGCTTATTACGAACGCGAAATCATCGAGCTATTTCGATCGCGTTGCATAATCCATCGATTTTCGAGCAAGGAACAGCTTCCAAGGGCTTTCCTTTCAAGCGGCCGTCCTATCATTTTGAAAGGAAACTGTCATTTTGAATGACGCGCAGCTCGATAGAAGTCTCGAAACGTCTTGTTTTTCCTTTCAATCATGACCATAATTGGTTTTGAGAGGAAAGCCCTTTGAAGGTAAAGGAACTCAGCGCTGAGCAGCGGAGGATAGCCGTCGATGCTGTCCAGCTTTATCAGCACTTCCTCGACCTTCGTCAGGAACACCAAGAATTTCGAGGCGGACTTCATTGGAAAACCGTCGCCGCCAAGGAATACCTCATAAAGTCGCTGGACCGTATGGGTCACCAACAGTCGCTCGGTCCGCGGTCCCCCAAAACCGAGGACCTCTTTCGCCACTTCAGAGGAAAGAAAAGTGAGCTCACAGGGCAGCTCAAGTCCCTCCAGGAAGAGCTCAGCAGACGAGCGAAATTCTGCGTCGCGGCGGGAGTCAACCGCGTCCCGCGAATCGCGGCTGACATCGTACGGCTGCTCGATTCCAATGGGCTCTTGGGCACCCATTTGCTCATCCTCGGCAGTCACGCGATCTACGCTTACGAGTTCGCGGCTGGCGTACAGCTCAAAGGCGGTCTCCTCCAAACGGATGACCTCGATACGCTCCTCGACAGTAAGGCAGAGCTGGAGCTCGCAGGTGCCGTCCGAACCGCTGGACTGTTGGGTATAATTCAAAGAGTCGACAAGACTTTCAAGCTTGCCAGGCAGCGGTCGTTTCGAGCGGTGAACGCCAAGGGCTTTATGGTTGATCTGATACGGGCACCGTTCTCCGATCGAACAGGAGCGACAAGCCTGGGTGGCCGAGATGATCTGATCGCGGAACCATTGCAGGGTCCGGAATGGCTGGCCGAGGCGCCAAGAATGACCCAAGTCGTGATCGCTGAAAATGGTTATCCGGTTCGATTCATCGTTCCCGACGCCCGTGTCTTTGCGCTGCATAAGATCTGGCTCTCACTTCAGCCAACTCGTGATCCGATAAAAAGAAAGCGTGATTTTCGGCAGGGCGAAGCCGTGGCCAGTCTTGCCTTAGAGTACCTGAACCTGAGCTTCGACGACGACACGATCGCAGAACTCCCTCAGGCGCTCACCTCAATCAAATCCGGCCTGATCGAACGCCTGCGAAGTCGCAAATCCGCCAGCCGGGAGCCCGAGTTCTCTCTGCCCCCGGGGTTCGACGAAATAGACGACGAACTCGAGTCGTCCAAGACGAGTCAGATTGAACCTCGTTGCGTGCGGGAAAAACAATGAAAAGATCCGGCCGAGTCTTCAAGCGGGGCTCGGTTTACTGGATCGCATACAGCCACCGCAACCAGGAATACAGGAGAGACTCACAGTCCGAGAACGAAACTGTCGCGCAAGCTCCTGAAGAAGCGCATCGGAGAACTCGCCGGCGGCCAGTTCATCGGACTGAGTCGGGAGTGATTGAGCTTCGAGGACATGGCTGATGCGCTCGTCAGGGTTTCGAGTGCAAAAGCAACGGTCTGTGAGCTCCGTAAAGCTCTCGCTCAAGCATCTACGGCAGACGTTCGCCATGGATCGCGCCCTCGATATCACAACCGACAAGATCAACCGCTGCCACGCGCGCGTAGCATGCGTGCTGGGTCCCGACCAGCGCTACCCTGACGAAGAACTGGCCTACCATCAGATGCGCGCGCTGCGGGTGATGCGACCGTACTACAGAAGAGAAAGCACGTAGAGAGCGTGAGCCGCAAAGTAGGACTCGCCTCGGGACGGCGTTGCCCTAGCAGGCTGCGGAAAAAGGCCTTCCGCACCCTGCTTTCCTTCTCTGTAATCTCCCCCGTGGGGGAGAACTAAACACTAGCGGAGCCAAAAGGCGGAGCGAGCTAACGAGTCCGCGAGGTGCGAATCAAAAAGGAAGGAAGCCAGTTTTATCGCAGGGTGCCGAAAGACTTGTCATAAAGAAATAGGTTTTTCCGCACCCTGCTAGGTCACCGGCGTGCAATTTTCGATAACAGCTCGGACTCACGGAGCGCGCCATAGAAATTCGGTGTCTCGGCGCGAGACTGGGAAATTCACCACCGTTTTGTTTGGAGTCGCTTTGGCGGCGCTGGTCCTCCGGATAGTCCCCATCGTTGCCAGAGGGGAAGTCGGCTGGGCGATGGCACCGAACGGCGACTCTGTCACTTATATCGGTCTCGCCGAGGGGCTCAAACGGGGATGCGATTCCGCGCCGGAGACGAACCGTACTCCCGGTTACCCACTGTTCCTATCGCTGATGCCGGGGTTGCGGGCAGCGCTTATTGCGCAGGGATTGTTGTGGTCGGTCTTGTGTTTCTTTGTGGGGCGATTTGCGGCATCGGTGGCGGGCGCGCCCGCGGGCTGTTGCGCGGCGGGGTTACTCGCCGCTGACGTGCCGTCGATCGTATCCTCCAACGAGATAATATCGGAGACGCTCTTCACGGCGCTGCTGATTGGCGCGGTGCTCGCGGAACTCGAAGTGCTGCGCAACGGCGAGAGCACGCCGAAAGCGTACAGCCTGCTGGCGTTCGCGTCAGCAATGTTTGGATTGGCACTGCTGGTCAGACCGATCGCACAGTTGGTGATGCCCCTCGTCATTGTGGCGCCGATGCGATTGGGTGGGGCCTCGCGGAGCAGAAGAGCCTTACTGGTCGTTCTAGTTGCCGCCGGCCCACTCTTATGCGGTACGGCCTGGACCTTGAGGAATTACTCAGTTGCCGGCGTGGCTACAATTTCGACGGTCGGCGGTCTCAACTTCTTCTATTATCGTGCAGTCGGCACCCTGGCGTTTGCTTCGCACACTGGATGGGCTGAAAGACTCGCCCGAACCCACCCGCTGCCGAATGCGGACCTCAGCGCGCAAGCCGGCCGCATAATCCTGCATCACCCGTTCGCCTTCATTGCGATGACGTTATGGAGTTTCTTCTATCTATGTTGGGTGCCAGACCGCGCCCCGCTCGCGCAAGTTCTCGGAATGGCCAGGGTTTCGCGAATAGTGGATCCGGGCTCGGTTAGAATCGAAGGAATAGTTCACCAGCTATGGACTGGTAAGTTCGCGGGTCTGCGCACGATATTCAGCCAGGAGTTTCACTCCTCGGGAACGCTGCTGTTGCTGGTTGCGCTGCAACTCCTGATGGTCGGATGTACGTGGACAGGGTCTGTGTTAGCGCTGAAACGATACGCGACTTCCCGCTCGGCGCTCGGTTCATGCGTTCTCTTCGCTTTTACAATTGCGGTCGCTATTTTGCTGCTGGCCTCCGGACCCGAGGCAGTCGCAAGATTTCGCATTCCGGCCACGCCACTACTCGCGTTCATGGCAGGCGTGGGATGGCTGGGAGTCAGAGAAGAGAAGAGTGAGGTGCTTGCAACATTCACCAAGTGACCCTTTTTTACATTTTCGTCAAACTCGCTACGAAATCGCTCCAGTTCTCACGATGGTCAATGGGACGTCGCTCGCTTCGGCACCGAGCTTCTGAGCGAACGACCGTTGGGTCAACCCCAAAGATTTGCGACGAGTTTTCAGGGATTCGTGAAATTTATTCCACCGTTTCATTTGAGCATCCTTCGCTGCCAGGCCTTTCGTACGGCGTCGACCATCAGCTTCAGCGCCGGATCGATGATCGAACGGGCCTCCTCCGGATCGAGCTCAGCCATCAGCTCCCTCGAACCTTTGATGTCCGCGAATAGCGCGGTGACGGTCTTGCGCTCGCCATCGAGCGCTGCCGCCCCATCCGGTTCACGAACGGTAATGGGCGATTGCGACGGCTCGGGCTTCGGCGTTGCGGGACTAGCGGGGTCGTGCATTCCCCGCAAAACTTGAAACCGGGCGGATTCTCGAAATGGCAGTGGGGACAGATCAGTGCCAGCGGAGTCGCACACTGCCCGCAAAACTTCATTCCCTCAGGATTATCGAAGCCTGCATGTCGAACAGCGCATATAACCTTGCTCCGATGGCATTCTGGTCCCTGGTGGCACAGGCTTCCAGCTTGTGTGCTTTCATTTTCTCCGAAGACTCACAGGCTAGAAGCCTGTGCCACTGCAGATCAGCACCTGCCCTCCTCCAGCTAAACCCTTCATCTATCGGTTCGGTGTCGGATCGCTGAGTTCGTCGAGCAATGCCTTCGCGTCTTTCAGGTCGGCGGTGTCGAAGCCTTCGGTGAACCAGCCATATATTTGAGCGAGCATCGCGCGTCCGCGGACAGTCTGCAAGCGTGGTCGAACTCTTCTTTGGCGGCCAGCAAGCTTCCCTGGTACAACGACGCATATCCGAGCCAAAACCGCGCGTTCCCAACAACATCGGGATCATGTAGCCGCTCTCCAACCAATCTCCGATTGCCTGTCCGGTATTTTCTGGAAGTGGCACAGGCTTTAGCCTGTGATGCTCTTAATAAGCAACCACTTGTAGCCATCCGGATGATCCACGAGACCCCTCTTAACCGGATTCTGCCTGATGTATTCGAGTTTCTCTTCCAGTTCCTCAGCGTGACGTATCATGTGGTCGAAACTTTCATCGCTCCAGATGGGACCCTCGCTCTTGAGCAGCTGGTTTATCTGGCGGGCCGATCGGCCCTTAATACGCTGAAGCACCTGGCTCAGCTCGTGCGATTCAATGAGTCTAGCAGGCTGCGGAAAAAAGCCTTCCGCACCCTGCTTTCCCTCTCTCTGTAATCTCCCCCCAGAGGGGGAGAACTAAACACTAGCGGAGCCGAAAGGCGGAGCGAGCTAACGAGTCCGCGAGGTGCGAATCAAAAAGGAAGGAAGCCAGTTTTATCGCAGGGCGCGGAAAGATTTTTCATAAAGAAGTTGGTTTTTCCGCACCCTGCTAAAGATTAGATGTGCATGATCGGGTATTACTACCGCGCCATCCAAGTCAATGCTTTTTTGATCGCATTCCAGGATCGCCGCAATCACC
>WNFC01004955.1_pt1 | contig 17931 bp, 16 predicted proteins | sample 5400541 | NCBI WGS metagenome assembly WNFC01 (sample SAMN13153342, study PRJNA577476) | soil metagenome | isolation source: 120 cm saprolite under Douglas fir tree site 2 hole 2 replicate 1 | place: USA:California | collected 2015-04-18
GAGCGGAGCTGGTCCACCATGGTGTTGATGGCTTCCTTGAGCTGCAGGATCTCGCCGCGCACGTCGACGGTGATCTTGCGCGACAGGTCGCCGTTGGCCACCGCGATGGTGACGTCGGAGATGTTGCGCACCTGGGCCGTCAGGTTGTTGGCCATCGAGTTGACGCTTTCGGTCAGCTCGCGCCACACGCCGGTGACCTCGCTCACCTTGGCTTGGCCGCCCAGCTTGCCGTCGGTGCCGACCTCGCGCGCCACGCGCGTCACCTCGGAGGTGAACACGCTGAGCTGCTTGATCATGGTATTGACGATGGTCGCGGCGCGCAAAAACTCGCCCTTGAGCGGCCGGCCGTCGACGTCGAGCCGCACCGTCTGCAACAGGTCGCCCTGCGCCACCGCGCCGATCACGCGCGTCACCTCGGTGGTCGGCCACACCAGGTCGTCGATCAGGCCGTTCACCGAGCCTTCCATCTCGCCCCAGGCGGCGGTGGAGATGCTGAACTTCACCCTCTGGCGCGTGCGGCCCTGCTCACCGACCGACTTGCCGATGCGCTCGAGCTGGTGCGCCATATTCTGGTTGGCGCCGACGATCTCGTTGAACAGGATGGCGATACGGCCCAGCGGGCCGTCGCGTCCGGCCGGCAGGCGGACGGAAAAGTCGCCGGCCCGCACGGCCTCCATGGCCTGCTGCAGCTCGTGAAGATCGTGGGGAACAGTGCCGTTGGAGATTTGGCCGCGACGGGAGGACAAGGGCGTGGTTCGGCCGTGCGCCGCGCCTGCGGCGGTCTCGATGTCGGCGGTCATGGTGCGCTCACCCTGCCTGCTGTTCAGTCAACAATAGCGGCGGAGGATTCGCGAACCAATATGGCGGATTTCCGTAGCTCGCCCCGGATGCACTGCCCCCCGATGGACCATCAACGCCAAATGTTGGGAAAAGTTGCGTCATTTCGGTGACAAAACCCGACAATACTACATCGAGTGTGCAACCTTGGCGGTCGACCCAATTAGGCTATGCCGGCGGCGCAACCGACAGGCCTTTGACGTTGTGGCGCTCGATCAGGCGCCCAACCAGGCCGGATTTCTTGGCTTTTTCGACAAAGTCCGCGAGATAGGCCGCACCGGCGAGGTTGGGCTTGGCCGTGCCGACCGCCTGTTGGACGGCGGTGAACTTGCCGTCGAGGATTTTTAGGCCGGGCGCCTTGTCGACGTCCTTCAGCAGGCCGGGACGCAGGCCGGCCAGGACGTCGAGCTTGTCGTCGATGAACTTGTTGAAGGCGGCGTCGAGGCCGCTCACCTGCACCAGGGTGGCGTTCTTGAGGTTGTTCTCCAGCCAGAGACCGTAGGCCGAACGCGCCGAGACGGCGACGCGCACGCCCTTCTTGTCGACCTCGGCGATGGATTTGATCGGCGAGCCCGGCGGCACCATGTAGGTCGCCTCGATCTCGACATAGGCGGCGGTGAAGGCGATCGTCGCCGCGCGCTGCGGCTCGGCGCCGATCAGGCCGATGTCCCACACATTCTTGCCGGCTTGGTCGGCGAGTTCGCCTGGCGTCTTGAACGGCACGTAGGTCACGGGCATGCCCAGGCTGGCCGCGATCTCGCGCGCCATGTCGGGCGCCACGCCGACCGGCTCGGCGTTCGCACTGCGGCCGGTGACCAGCAGGAAGTTGGAGAGGTTGATGCCGGCGCGCAGGACACCGGTCGGGGCGAGTTCGGCTCGGGCTTGGTCGGACATGGCGGCAGTCTATACTGGGTCGCCATGAAGATCACCGACGTCACGCTCACTCTTTTCGCCTGGGACGACATCCCGCCCACCCAATACGGCCAGCACAGCAAGTTCGCGGGCTCGAGCGCGCTCGGGCTGCTGCGCATCGCCACCGACGACGGCGTCGAGGGCAACGCCTTCCTGGGCTCGGCGTCGAACGGCGCGACCACCGACGGGCAGGGGTTGATCAGCCATCTGAAGCCCGTGCTGATGGGGCGGAACGCCAACCATCGCGAGGCGATCGTGGCCGACCTCTGGAAGCGGCAGCGCGTCGCCGGCGTGCGGGCGATCGGCGCGGTCGACGTGGCGTTGTGGGACCTTCTGGGCAAGGCGATCGGCCAGCCGATCCATCGCCTGCTTGGCACCTATCGCGAAGCGGTGCCGGCCTATGCCAGCTCCGCGGTATTGACGTCGGCCGCCGCGTACGCCGACGAGGCGGCCAAATTCAAAGAGCACGGCTGGGCGGCCTACAAGATCCATCCGCCGACGCGCTGGCGCGAGGACATCAAGGTCTGCGAGGCGGTGCGCCGTGCTGTTGGCGATTACACCATCATGCTCGATTCGACCTGGTCCTACGACTATCCGACGGCGGTGCGGGTCGGGCGCGCCGCCGAAGAGATGGGTTTCCACTGGTACGAGGATCCGCTGGCCGACCAGGACATCTACAACTACGTGAAGCTGAAGCAGCAGCTCTCCATCCCGATTCTCGCCACCGAATATCCCATCACCGGCCTCGATTCTTACCAGCCCTGGATCATGCTGCAGGCCACCGACTTCCTGCGCGGCGACGTCGCGGTGAAAGGCGGGATTACAACCGTTGTGAAGGGAGCCCATCTCGCCGAGTCGTTTCGCATGAACTATGAAGTGCACCACGGCGGCAATTCGCTGAACAATGTCGCCAACCTGCATGTCATTGCCTCGCTCAGGAACACCGAGTTCTTCGAGGTCCTGCTGCCCGACGCCGCCCAAAAGTACGGTTTGGAGCAGGATATCGTGGTCGGGCGCGACGGGCTGGTGCACGTGCCCAACGGTCCCGGCTTGGGGGCGGCCATCGATTTCAAGCTGATCGAGCGCAAGAAGATTGCCGTATTGACCTGAACGGGCGATTCGCGCGCAACCGTGTCCGACGCTGCGACGTTGGTTAGGTACCGCAGCCTTTTCCCAAGGAGGATTTCCCATGCAACGCACGTTGCTTGCGCTCGCTTTGATCGTGACCGCCGGCGCTTCCTATGCCCAGACCATGCCGGGCAATGAGCCGCGTGACCCCTACGGTCGGCCCTTGGTCGGTCGCAACGATTGGGTGCGTCAGCCTGGCGATCAGCCCGGCCCCGGCAACGCCGGCGGCAACCCCAACATGGCGGTGGCTCCCATGCCGTCTGCCCCGATGATGGTGCGCCAGCAAGACGGCCCGCATCAGGTCGCCTTCAAGGACGAGTATGGCTTCCGCTATGACAGCGAAGGCAACCGTCTGAATGCGCGCGGCTACGTTATCTCACCGCACACCCGGTAAGTTCGCGCGTTTGAGCGAAAGGCAGGCGGTCCGACACGGGCCGCCGGTTTTCTTTTTCGGCTTCTTGTTCTCGGTGGTGTCCGGTGGTGATCTTGCCGGATGAACCCGGCGACCGCGATCTACATCGATGCCGACGCCTGCCCGGTGAAAGCCGAAATCTATCGGGTCGCCGAACGTTACGGCCTCAAGGTCTATGTCGTGAGCAATTCCTACCTCGGCGTGCCGCGCGACCCGCGCGTCGAACTGGTGGTCGTGAGCGATGGCTTCGACGCCGCCGACGACTGGATCGCCGAGCGTGCCGGACCAGGCGACATCGTCGTCACCGGCGATATCCCGCTCGCCGATCGCAGTTTGAAGGCCGGCGCGGCGGTGATCGGCAATAGCGGCGTGCCGTTCACCACATCCTCGATCGGCATGGCGATGGCCAGCCGCGAATTGATGTCGACCTTGCGGGCCATGGGCGAGACGACCGGCGGCCCCAAGCCGATGAGCCAGCGCGACCGCTCGCGCTTCCTATCGGCGCTCGACGAGACCGTCCAAAAGCTGCGCCGGCAGCGTGGCTGAATGCCGGCCGATCACACCACGCTGCGGTACCGTTCGATGCAGGTGCTGAGCACCCGGTCCATGGGCTGGGCCCACCAGTAATCGGAGAAGACCTCGGCTTCGATAAAGCCGTTGAAGCCCGCGTCCTCGACGGCGCAGCGGATGCGCCGCAGCTCGATCACGCCATCGCCCATCATGCCGCGGTCGTTCAGCATGTCCTTGGTCGGCACCAGCCAGTCGCTGACATGGTAGGCGAGCACCCGCTCGCGGCCAGCCCGCGCGATCCCGGTATAGAGGTCGGGATCCCACCACAGGTGATAGACGTCGACGGCCACGCCGAGCGCGCCGCCACCGGGGTCGAGCCGGTCGGCGATGTCGAGCGCCTGGGCCAGTGTGTTCACGGCGGCGCGGTCGGCGGCGTACATGGGATGCAGTGGCTCGATGGCCAGCGGCAGCCGGGCCTGGCGCGCATGGGCTAAAAGTTCGGCGATGCCGTCCTCGATCATTTTGCGCGCGCCAACGAGATCCTTGGAAGGCGTCGAGCCCGGTCGTGCGAATTGCGGCAAGCCGCCCGCCACCAGGATGAGGCAGGGCGCTTCCAATGCCGCGGCCTCGTCGACGGCGCGGCGGTTGTCGTCGCGCGCCGCGGCGACGTGCTCCCCTGAGGCGGGAAACAGGCCGCCACGACAGTAGCCCGAGAGCTTTAGGCCGGCGTCCCTGATGGCCCGCGCGGCCCGTTGCAGCCCGACCGCAGCAACCTGGTCGCGCCATGGACTGACGGCCGCAATGCCGTGGCGCGCGCAGGCTTCGACGATGCCTAAAAGGTCGGCCTGCTTGCGCACCGTGGCCGTGTTGAGCGACAGCAGCTCAGGCCCTGCGCTCAGGTCGCGCATCGCGAGCTCACGTCGCCAGGCCGCGCACCGCCAGCACCGCCTTCATGCGCTGGGCCGCGACTTCGGGGTCGCGGAACAGGCCGGCCTTGTCGGCCAGGCGGAACAGCTCGGCCAGATGCAGGGTCGAGCGCGCGCTCTCCTGGCCGCCGACCATGGTGAAATGGTCCTGATGGCCGTTGAGATAGGCCATGAAGACCACGCCGGTTTTGTAGAACTGCGTCGGCGCGCGGAAGATGTGACGCGACAGCGGCACGGTCGGTGCCAGGATGGCGTGGAACTTTTCAAGGTCGCCCTCGGCCAGCGCCGCGAGTGATGCAGCGGCGGCAGGCGCGATGGCATCGAAGATGCCGAGCAGGGCGTGCGAGTAGCCGTGCGCGTCGCCGGCGATCAGTTCGGCGTAGTTGAAGTCGTCGCCGGTGTACATCTTAACGCTCTTGTCGAGCCGGCGGCGCATGGCGATCTCGCGGTCCTTGTCCAAAAGCGAGATTTTTACGCCGTCGATCTTGGCGGCCGAGGCATTGATGATCGCCACAGCGGTATCCATCGCCCGGTCGAGATCGCGCGTGCCCCAATAGCCCGCCAGCGCCGGGTCGAACATGTCGCCCAGCCAGTGGATGATCACCGGCTGGCGCACTTGGGCCAGCACGCGCTGATAGACGCGGGCATAATCGTCGGCCGAGCGGGCGGCCCGCATCAGGGCGCGCGAGGCCATCAGGATGAGACGCCCGCCCACGCCCTCGATGGCGGCGATCTGCTTCTCGTAGGCGCGGATCACGTCGTCGATGGTGTGCGCCGCGGCCGGATCGAGATGGTCGGTGCCGGCGCCGGAGAAGACCTGGGCGCCGTCGCGGCCGCGCGCTGCGGCGACCGAGCGCTTGATCAGCTCGAGCGCCATCGTCCAGTCGAGGCCCATGCCGCGCTGGGCGGTATCCATGGCTTCGGCGACGCCCAGGCCGAGGTCCCACAGATATTCGCGATAGGCGATGGTGCGCTCCCAGTCGGGCGCCGCCTGCAGCCAGGGATCGATGTCGGCGCGCGGATCGGCCACGACGTGGGCGGCGGCCAGCGCCACCCGGTTGAGCGGCCGCGTCACGCGGTCGGGAAAGTGCGCAGCGTCGGACAAGGTGTAGGGCGCGAGGCGGCCGTCGGCGGCGGGCAGAGGCACGATGATCGACATGCTCGGCTCCTCTCAAATCTGAAGCGCGGGCACGTCGACCCAGCGCCGTTCCTTAAAACTCTGGTGGGCGCATTCGACGAGCTGCACGCCCTTGGCGCCTTCGACCAGGCTGTGCTTGAACGGCGCATCCTCGACGACGTGGCGGATGAACATCTCCCATTCGGCCTTGAAGCCGTTTTCGTAGACGACGTTGTCGGGCATCTTCTGCCAGCTTTCGTAGAAGTCGATAGTCTGCTTCTCGTCGGGATTCCACACCGGCCGCGGCGTGGCGGCGCGCGGCTGGATCATGCAGTCGGTGAGGCCGGCGACCGCCGAGCCCAGCGTGCCGTCGACCTGGAAGGTCACGAGGTCGTCGCGATAGACCCGCACCGCCCAGCTCATGTTGATATGGGCGATGATGCCGCCCTCGAGCTGGAAGGAGGCATAGGCTGCGTCGTCGGCGGTCGCGGGATAGCGCTTGCCCGCCTCGTCGACCCGGTCGGGGATATGGGTGGCGGCGATGCACGACACCGACTTCACGCTGCCGAACAGGTTGTCGAGCACGTAGCGCCAGTGGCAGACCATGTCGAGCACGATGCCGCCGCCGTCCTCGGTGCGGTAGTTCCACGACGGCCGCTGCGCGGCCTGCCAGTCGCCCTCGAACACCCAGTAGCCGAACTCGCCGCGCACGGCAAAGATGCGGCCGAAGAAACCCGAATCGCGCAGCATCTTGATCTTCTGCAGGCCGGGCAGGAACAGCTTGTCCTGCACCGTGCCGTTCTTGACGCCCTTCTGCTTGGCCAGCCGGCAGATCTTCAGCGCCTCGGCGAGGTTGGTGGCGATCGGCTTCTCGCAATAGACGTGCTTGCCGGCGGCGATGGCTTTTTCCAGAAGCGTCGGCCGCATCTGCGTCGTCGCCGTGTCGAAGAAGATGTGGTTGGCGGGACTGGCGATCTCGGCGTCGAGGTCGGTGGTCCAGCGCAGCCCGCCATGCTGCTCGGCCAGCGCCTTCACCTTGTCCGCCGTGCGCCCGACCAGCACCGGGTCGAGCATGACGCGCGAGCCGTCGGACATCGCCACGCCGCCCTGGGCGCGGATGGCGGCGACCGAGCGGATCAGGTGCTGGTTCACGCCCATGCGTCCGCTGACGCCGTTCATGATCAGGCCGAGGGTACGCTGAGGCATGTATAGGAGCTCCTCGTCATTCATTTCCTCCCCTTCGCGGACTCCGCGAAGGGGAGGTGTCGCCGTCTCGCGGCTTGTAACCAAGCCGCTGAGGCGACGGAGGGGTCAGCGGTCGAGCCAGACATCCTCGAAGCGAAAACCGTTATAGACGCTGTTGACCTGGGGCACGAACCCCTTGACCGCGGGCAGCGTGCAAGTCGCCGAGCGGTTCCACAGGATGACCGGCCGCGCGCCGTCCTCCAGGAGCTTGCGGTCGATCTCCCACACGATCTTGCGCCGCTTGTCGAGGTCGGGCTCCGCGGACTGCACGTCGAACAGCTTCTCGATCTCGGAATTGCAGTAGCCGGTGTAGTTGCGATCCGACTTGCAGGCGAAGTTCTCGTAGAAGTTCTGGTCGGGATCGTCGACGCCGTTGCCGGTAGTGTTCAGGCCCACCGAATAGGCCTTCTTGCCGACCTTGATGAACCACTGCGAGGTCTCGATGATGTCGATCTCGGCGTCGATCCAGATCTCCTTGAGCTGGCCGGCGAAGATCACCGCGGGGTCCTTGTAGATCGAGATGCCGCGGGTGGAAACTTTCAGCGGCAGGTGCTTGTCGGGCCCGTAGCCCAGCTTTTTCATGATGGCGCGGGCTTCCTCACGGTTCTTCTCGATGTCGGGCCCGTAGCCCGGGACGGCAGCGAGCACGTCCGGCGGCAGGCCCCAGAAGCCACCCTCCGGCGGCTGCATGGTGCCACCGACGTCGGCCTTGCCCTGGCTCAGGATGTCGATGAACGCCTTGCGGTCGAGTGCCAGCACCATCGCGCGCCTGAGGTCGGGATTGTCGAACGGCGGCGCATCGCGGTTGACGATCAGGTTGGTGGTGACGTTCATCGAGGTAACCGTGCACTGGGCGTCGGGCAGCTGGCTCTTGACGTCGGCCAGCAGCGGGATCGTCACCTCCCATGGGAAGGTCATGTCGAAGCGGCCCGAGACGAAGCTCAGGATCGCGGTCGCCCGGTTGGGCACGATGGTGAACTCGATGCCGTCGAGGTAGGGCCGGCCCTTCTTCCAATAGTCGGGGTTCTTGATGAGCTTGATGCCCTCATTCTGCTTGAACTCGACGAACTTGAAGGGGCCGGTGCCGATCGGCTTGGTGCGCATCTGGGCCGCCGGGATGTGGCAGGGGTAGATCGGCGAGTAGCCCGACGCCAGCAGCGCCAGCATCGAGGGCTGCGGCCGCTTGAGATGGATAGTGACTTCGTGGTCGGAGGCGGCGTCGACGTGGTCGACATTGCCGTACCACGAGGTTCTGGGGTTGCGGCGCAGTCTCTGCTCGCTCTTGCCGGCCAGCATGTCGAGGGTGCAGACGACGTCCTTGGCGGTGAAGGGCTGGCCGTCGTGCCACTTCACGCCCTCCTGCAGGGTGAAGGTGAGATCCTTGCCGTCGGCGCTGAGGCTCCACGACTTGGCGAGATCGGGCACGATGCTCTGCGGGCTGTTCTGCGGCTTGCTCTGGTCGTAGATCACCAGGTTGTTGAACACCGACATGAACGGCACGACGGTGGAGTTGGTCGCCTCCTCGTGAATCGAGGCGCTGGGCGGATTGTCGCGATGGTAGATCCTGAGCACGCCGCCGCTTTTCTGAGCCAACGCAACGCCACTCGAGCACACCAGGGCAGCCGCGAGGCCACCCACCAAGATGATCGGCCGCATTGTCGTTCCTTCCCTGTATTGCGCCGCGTGTCGAGCCGCTGCGTCGCGTCAATTCTAGCGGGGATGTCATCCTGAGCGAAGTCGTTGCTTGCACATCCAGCGAGAGCTACGCCGCCTGCTTGCGCCTCATCGCTCGCGAATAGCGCGGGCACACCTCCTCGGCGAACCGGGTCATCATGCGCTGGCGCAGTTCGATCGGCGTGCCGGGCGTGGCCGACGACACCATGAAATAGTTGAAGCCGAGCGCGGCGAGCTGGTCGATGCGCCGGCAGATCGTGGCCGGACTGCCGACCAGATTGGAGTCCATGAACGGGCCGAGCTCGGCGGGATCGGTGAGCTTGCGCAGATTGGCGAACATGCGGCTGAAATCCTGGTACTCGGGAATGTCGGCCCACGGATCGGCGTCGGACTCGTAGTGACTGCACTGCAGGTCGAAGTAGGGCGGGTAGTAGCGGCGGCCGAGCTGGCGCGCCTCCTCGTCGCTGTCGGCGATGAACATTTTGACCGAGATCGGCAGGATCGCATCCTTGGCCGCCGCGCCGGCCCGCGCCCGCCAGCGGTCGAGAATTCTGCTCAGCAGCTTGTCGGGAAAGGTCGACAGGCAGATCGGCGCCACGCCGAGATCGCCCATTACCTCGGCGCTGCCCGGGCTGCCGATGGCGCCGTAGAAGCGCACTTTCTTCGCTATCGGTTCGGGCCTCAGCCGAATCCGCCGCTCGATCTTCCAGAACGATCCGTCGTGGCTGAACGGCTCGCCCGAAAGCCCCTTCTCGACGATGTGGTAGCATTCGGCGAAGCGCGCGCGGGCCTCGTTCATGTCGACGTTGTAGGCGTCGTATTCCATCTTGGCGGTGCCGCGGCCAATGCCGAGATGCAGCGTGCCGCGGGTCATGCTGTTCAGCATGGCGATCTCTTCGGCGAGCCGCAGCGGATGGTACCAGGGCAGCACCAGCACCGATGTGCCGAGCGAGAGGTCGGGAAAGGCCGCCGCGATGTGCGCCATGAAGAGCAGCGGGCTCGGCGTGGGATAGTAGTCGCTGAAATGGTGCTCGAGCAGCCAGGCAGCGTCGTAGCCCAGCCGGTGGCCTAGCGCGCAATCCTCCATGACCTCGCGATAGAGCGACTGGTCGGACTTGTGCACGTCGCTCGCCGGCGCGGCCTGGAAACCGAAGGCTAGGTCGTTCATTTCGTTTCCTCGGGTTCGTTTGTTGCTCTAAGGCTAGCAGGCCGGGCGGTTTGCTGTCGCTCGCTGGATTGGCAGCCTCTCGCTCTGTGATGCGTTTTGCATAAGCCATGGCCATGTCGGTGCGCAGACGGATCGGATGGGCGGCCGCCGCGATTTTCGGCCCGCTGCTGCTCGCCGCGGTGGCGGCGCCCTATCTGGTCGACGTCGAAGCCTACAAGCCCGCCCTGATCCAGGCGGTGAAGGAGGCGACCGGCCGCGAGCTGGTGATCGAAGGACCGATGAGGCTGTCGCTCTTGCCGGTGCCGCAGGTCAGTGCCCAGCAGGTTCATTTCGCCAATGCCGCCGGCGCCGAGGGCGCCCAGATGATCGATGTGCGCTGGATCGGCGCCTCGCCATCCTGGTGGGCGTTGCTCAAGGGCCAGGTCGAGGTCGGCCGGCTGACGCTTTACCAGCCGACCATCGTGCTGGAGACCGATGCCAACGGCGTGCCCAACTGGCAGTTCAAGCCGGGTGCCGGCGCCGCCCAGCCGAAGGGCGCGCCGGCCGCCGGCCTGCATCTCGCGGTGGGCAAGCTGCGCATCGTCCAGGGCACGCTGAGCTACACCAATCCGCAAACCAAACAGACGCTCAAAGCCGAGCAGGTCGAGGCGACGGCCTCGGTCGGCTCCTTGCAGGGGCCGTTGTCGATTGCCGGCACCGCCACGGTGAACGGCGTGCCGCTGTCGCTGGATTTCAGCCTTGGCGAACCGAAGCCCCAGGGCCACGAGACCGCGTTCAGCCTGCAGGTGTCGAGCGGCAAGCTCGACTTCAAGGGCACTGTCAGCGAAGTCAGCGCCAACGCCGATGTGAAGGGCCATCTCGCGGTGTCGACCGGCGTGCTGACCAACTTCATCGCCACCGTGGTTCGAGCGACCGGACAGGCTGAGCCCAAGTTCGACGCTCCGGTGGTTGGCACCTTCACCTTCGACGGCGGTGTCGAGTATTCGCCGACGCGGCTTGCCGTCACCGACTTCAAGATGTCGCTGGCCGGCGAGACCGCGTCGGGCTCTTTGGCGCTCGAGGAGACGAAAACGCCATCGCTCAGGGGCCACGTCACCTTGCCCAAGGTCGATGTCGAGAAGTGGCTGGCGCTGCTGGCCACGCCGGGCGCCTTCCAGCCGCCACCGCCGGCGTCCAAGCCTGCCACGGTCGCCAAGCCCGGATCGCTCTCGCCGTTCCCCGTCGAGATGGATGTTTCGCTGTCGCTCGATATCGCCGAGGTGCTCTATCGCAAGGGCACGGTGCGCGACCTGGCGCTGGCGGTCGAGATCCACAAGGGCGTCATCACCGTGCCGCAGCTCAAAGCCGTGTTGCCCGGCGGCATGGTCCTGCAAGCCCACGCCGCCGGTGCGGTGGCGCCGGCAACGGCGCCCGCCAAGGCCGCGACGCCAATCGCCAAGCCTGCGGCCAATCCGGTGCAAGCCAGCGGCGAGATCAGCCTCGCCGGGCCGAAGCTGCGCGATACGTTGGCCTGGCTGGACATCGATACGTCAGGCGTGCCGGCCGACAAGCTGCAGACGCTCGACCTCAAGGGCACGCTCGCCTCGACGGCGAACGGCCTGCAGATCGGCGATCTCGCGGTGGATCTCGATGGCCAGCACGCCACCGGCAGCGGCGCCGTCACCTTCGCGGTGCCGGTGACGGCGACGGCGACGCTGCAACTCGACCGCTTCGACCTCGATGCCTATCTCCCGCCCGAACCGGCCCCGCCGATCGCGCCGACCGCCGGCGCCGCCACGGCGGCGACCGACGCGCCGAAGGCGCCTGCGAGCACCCCGGCGACGATCGTGCCGCCGGCGCCGCCGCTGCCCGACAAGACCGTGCCGGTGTTCGGCCTCAAGGTGAAGCTGGCCAAGCTGGTGTTCCGCAAGCAGACGCTGAGCGGCGTCGAGACCGACGCGTCGGTCCAGGGCAATCTCCTGAAGCTGAATTCGGTCAAGGTCGCCGACCTGTTGGGCGCCAAGATCGACCTCCATGGCTCGATGACCGATTTCGCCACGGCGCTGCGCTACGACCTCACCTTCAACGCCACCATGCCGGATGCCGACAGGGTGATCGACTATGCCGGCCTGCCGAAATTCATCAACGGCAAGTTCGGCGCTGTATCGGCCGGCGGCGGCGTGGTCGGCACCGCGGACGCCATCGCCCTGCGCAACGCGACCGCGACCCTGCTGGGCAGCACCCTGCGGGCCACCGGCGCGCTGTCGTTGGGGCAGAACTTCCGCTTCGACTTCCCGAGCTTCACGCTGCAGACCCAGGATGCGAGCCGGCTGCTCGCGGTGGCGACGGGTCGTGGACAGAACGGCATTGGCGCGATTTCGGCCGCTGGCGCCTTCAAGGGCGACGACCAGCGCGCGAGCTTCGACGGCGACCTCACGGCGATGGGCACGCCCATGGCGGGGCATATCGACGCCGCCTTGGGCAAGCGACCGAATATCAAAGCCAATCTGCGGATCCCCGGAACGCTCGATTTCGATCATTGGCTGGGCGTCGCGGCGAGCCCGCCGCCGGCGCAGACGGTGGCCGCAGCCAGGCCGGCGGCAGGTGCTCCGGCCGCGGCGCCTGTGCTGCCGGTGCCCGTCGGTCCGCCGCGCGTGGCGACCGGCAAGCCGGTCGATCTCTCGGCGCTGCGCGCCTTCGACGCCACGCTGAACCTCGAGACCAGCGCCATCGCCATCGCCTCGCTCAAGGTGACCTACGCCGACATGCAGGCGAGCCTGCGGAACGGCCTCTTCAAGATCGCCAAGCTCACCGGCCAGTTCTATGGCGGCGCCGTCGATTTCAACGGCACGATCGATGCCGGCAAGGATACCCTGGCGCTCGACCTCAAGGGCAGCCTGCAGGGCATCTATCTCTCCGAGATGCTGCGCGGCACCGCCGGCACCAACAACTTCGGCAACCAGCACCTGATGGTCTCGGTCGACGGCAAGATCACCGTTATGAACATCGAGCTCAAGGGCAGCGGCACGACGCCCGAGCAGATCCGCAACACGCTGAGCGGCAGCGGCCAGGTGAGCGGCTATCTCTACCCGGCGGTCGCCGGCGGCTCGCTGGGCTTCGCTTCGTTCGCCACCGGCCTGGGCAGCGTCTTCAGCACCGAGATGGGCTTCAACTCGGCGGTGCTGGCGGGTTTCATCAACCATCAGAGCCCGATCACGGGCGAGCTGCTGCTTTCGGGCAATACGGTGACCCTGCAGAACCACAAGGTGCAGGGCCAGAACGCCATCGCCCTGATCACCAGCCGCACGAGCCTGACGCAAGCGATTACCGACACAACGATCGCGCTCGACACCGGCCGCCGCGGCCCGGCCGATTATGTTATGACGGTGAAGGGCCCGATCTCCTCGCCGACCATGAGCACGCGCGGCGGCGGCAACTAGGACGCGGCGCTACGCCGCGCGGGCCTTCAGGATGTCCCAGGCCTGGCGGAAGGCCTGCGCCATTTCCGCCGCCGGCACGGCACCCGAGAACAGCACATGACCCTGCAGGGCGAAGCTCGGCACGCCCTGGATGCCGCAGCTGTGCGCCTTGCGGTCGGCCGCCAGCACTTCGGTGCGGCCGCTATCGCCCGACAGCATCGCCGTCACGTCATCGCGGTCCAGCCCGCCCTCGGCGCCGAGCGCCGCCAGCACCTTGTCGTCGCCGATGTCGGCGCCGTTGCCGAAATAGCCCTCGAACAGCGCCTCGACGACGCCATCCTGCACGCCCTTCTGGCCGGCCAGCCGGATCAGGCGGTGGGCGTTCAAGGTATTGGGCGTGCGGCTCAGCCGCTCGAGATGGAAGTCCAGCCCGACCGCGGCGGCGGTCTCGGTGATGCGCTCGTCGAGCTGGCGCGCGCGCTCGGCGCTGCCGAACTTGGCGATGCGGTACTGGGTGCGGTCGACGCCCTCGCACGGCATGTCGGGATTGAGCTGAAAGGGATGCCAGGCGACGGTGAAGCGCAGACGCTGGTGCTCCAGGAGATCGAGCGCGCGCTCGAGCTGGCGCTTGCCGATGTAACACCACGGGCAGATCACGTCGGAGATGACGTCGATGCGGCCAACAGGCTGAGCCTGATCCATGGCGGTTTCCTTCCCTATTGCGCAGAAGCCTATACCCGCGTCGAATCCCCGGCAACGAGGAGACCCTTATGGAAAAGCCCGAATACCGTTCTGCGCTGATCGTTGGCACTGGCCCGGGGCTCAGCGCTTCGCTCGCCCGCCTGTTTGCCAAAAACGGCCTCGCCGTTTCAGTGGCTGCCCGCCAGACCGACAAGCTCGCTGCACTTGCGAAGGAGACCGGCGCCGAGGTTCATGCCTGCAACGCCGCCGATCCGAAGGAAGTTGCGGGCCTGTTCGCGGCGCTCGATGCAGGCGGGCGCACCGCGGACGTCGTGGTCTACAACGCCAGCGGCCGGGTGCGCGGTGCGCTGGTCGACCTGCCGCCGGACGACGTCAGGCGCGCGATCGAGGTCAGCGCCTTCGGCGGCTTCCTGGTGTCCCAACAGGCGGCTCAGCGCATGGTGCCCAAAGCGCATGGCGCCATCTTCCTGACCGGCGCCACCGCGGGCGTGAAGGGCTTCGCGCTGTCGGCCAGCTTCGCCATGGGCAAGCCGGTGCCGGCCAACTCGCCCGACAGCCTGCTCGACCCCGACGCCATCGCCGAGACCTACTGGGCGACGCTCCAGCAGCACCGCAGCGCGTGGAGCTGGGAGGTCGAGGTCAGGCCGTGGGTCGAGAAATTCTAGAGTTCGTTCTAAGCTCGATCGGGAAAACCGCACCCGGGAGAAAATTCATGCGCATCCATAACATTTATGTCGACGACAAGGGCGAGTCGCATTTCCGCGACATCGAGGTCGAATGGAAGCACGAGGGCCGCGGCGGCAAGACCTCGGCCACCTTCCCGGCGACCGGCATCATCTTCCGCCAGACACCGGGCAGCTACGACTACGAATGGCATCCCGCGCCACGCCGGCAATACATCATCAACCTCGATGGTGGCGTCAGCATCCAGGCGAGCGACGGCGAGACGCGCATCATCGGCGCGGGCGAGGTGCTGCTGGTCGAGGACGTCGGCGGCAAGGGCCATTTTTCCAAGGCCGTCTCGGGCAAGATGCGCCATTCGATTTTCGTGCCGATCGAGTAGGAGTCGCGGTGGCGAGCGCATTGATGGTCGTCGACGTCCAGCAGGGCATGTTCTCTCTGTCCTCGCCGCTACATCGCGGCGAGGAGGTCGTGCGTCGCATCGCCGACCTGCTGGGCCGCGCCCGCGCCGAAGGTGTGCCGATCGTCCATATCCAGCACGACGGCGGTCCCGGCCATGTCCTCGCCAAAGGGTCGCCGGGCTGGCCGCACCATCCGATGGTCGCGCCGCGCGCCGGCGAGATGGTCGTCGAGAAGCGCCATAGCAGCGCGTTCCACGACACCGATCTGCATCGACGCCTCGGCGATGCCGGCATCGATCGGCTGGTCATCGCCGGCATGCAGACCGAGATGTGCGTCGATTCCGCCTGCCGCGGCGCGGCGGCGCTGGACTATCGTGTCGTGCTGGTGGCCGACGCTCACACGACGTATGACACACCGGTGCTTGGCGCAGACCTCATCATCGCCCACCACAATCGCCTGCTTGGCCGCGGCTTCGTTGAGTTGGCCGAAGCCCGGCAGGTTCGCTTTCAGGAGTAGCCATGAGCATCCAGACCGTCCTCGATCCCACCAGCGACCTCGTCGAGCAGGCCAAGCGCGTGCTGCCGGGCGGCAGCTTCGGCAACATGCCGGCCGAGGTGATCCTGAAGGAGGGCAGGGGCGGGCGCATCTGGGACGAAGCGGGCCGCGAGTATGTCGATTTTCTTTTGGGCTCCGGACCGATGTTCGTGGGCCACGGCCATCCCGAGGTGACGGCGGCGATCCAGGCGCAGGTGCCGCTCGGCACGACCTTCTTTGGCAACAACCGCCACGGCATTGCGCTGGCCGAGGCGATCTGCGACGCCGTGCCGTGCGCCGACCAGGTGCGCTTTGTCTGCTCCGGCACCGAGGCCGATCTCTACGCCATGCGGGCGGCCCGCGCCTTCCGCAAGCGCGACAAGATCCTCAAGTTCGAGGGCGGCTATCACGGCATGAGCGACTATGCGCTGATGTCGCTGGCGCCCAAGCGGCCCGGCAACTTCCCGCGCCCGACGCCCGATTCGGCCGGCATTCCCAAGTCGGTGCAGGACGAGATGCTGGTGGCCGCCTTCAACGACGTCGACATGGTCGAAGGCCTGATCGAGGAGCACAAGGACGAGCTGGCGGGCGTCATCGTCGAGCCGTTCCAGCGCCTGATCCCGCCCAAGCCGGGCTTCCTGCAGGCGCTGCGCGCGGTGACGGCCAAGCACGGCATCCCGCTGATCTTCGACGAGGTCGTGACCGGCTTCCGCTTCGCCTATGGCGGCGCCCAGGAATACTACGGCGTCACGCCCGACCTCTGCAGCCTGGGCAAGATCGTGGGCGGCGGCTTCGCACTCGCCGCCGTCGCCGGCCGCGCCGATATCATGAAGCACTTCGACCGGCTGGCGATGGAAGACGAGGATTTCATCTTCCAGGTCGGCACCCTCTCGGGCAATCCCGTCGCCGCCGTGGCCGGCCTCGCCACCCTCGAAGTCTTGAGACGACCCGGCGCCTACAAGCAGGTGTTCGCCACCGGCCGCGAACTGATGAGCGCGCTGTCGGAGATCGTGAAGCAGGCTGGCATCAAGGCCCAGGTGATCGGCGAACCGCCGCTGTTCGACATCTACTTTACCGACCAGCCGATCAAGGACTATCGCGATACGCTCAGGGCCGACGCCGCGATGGCCAAGCGCTTCAACCAGCTTTTACGCGCCCGCGGCATCATGAAGGGCGAGAGCAAGTACTATGTAAGCCTGGCCCACGATCGCGCCGACATGGACCATACGATCAGCGCGTGGGCGGACGCGATCCAAGAGCTCCAGTCATCGCGGGCGGGGTAACCCCCGCCCTCATCCCACTTACGTCGCATTGAATGCGAACGAAGTCCTGGCGGTCGGACTTCAGTGATAGCTGACGACCTCGTATTCAATTCCGTCGGGATCAAGGAAATAGAACCGGCGCCCGGGTTCGTAGTCGCCATGAGAGAAGGGTGTAAGGCCAGCGGCCACGACTCGCGCCTCGGTGGCATCGAGATCGTCGACTTCGACGCCGATGTGGTTGAGAGGCCGCCCCTTGGCGAAGTCGTCCGCTGTATAGGCCACGTTGCGTCCCGTATAGAGCGCAATGTAGTGATCGTCCGATCCGACATGGATCGTGTAACCGCCGTCTCGCGCCGCGCCGCGCCAGCGTACGCGCCAGCCGAACAATGCCTCCATCAGTTCGGCAGCGCGCTCGGGGTTCGTGACGGTGAGGTTCACGTGTTCGATGCGTGGTCTGGACATCGCCATGGGCTCCTCTGGAAAAGCTCCGAATTGCTCATTTGCCGATGGTACAATCTCAAGTTAACTTGAGGTCAAGCATTTTGGCGGAGGTACCGTGACGCCGGCATCGCTGCTGTCAATCGGCCAACTCTCCCAGCGAACGGGCATGTCCGTTTCGGCGATTCGTTTCTATGAGGCGCGGGGTCTCGTGAGGGCGATCCGCACGAGCGGCAATCAGCGGCGCTTCATGCGCTCGGATATCCGACGTCTTTCGTTTGCGCTGATTGCCCAGCAACTCGGGCTGACGCTCACGGAAATCGAGGCCGAGCTTGCGACGCTGCCGCAAGGCCGAGCGCCGACACGGCAGGATTGGCAGGCGATCAGCAAGCGCATCCGAGGTGCGCTCCAGGCAAGGATCGAGATGCTCGAGAAGACCCGCGATCTGCTGGACAGCTGCATCGGCTGCGGATGTTTGTCGCTCGACCGATGCGCCCTCTACAACCCCAACGACCGCGCCGCGCGAGCCGGGGCAGGGCCGCGTTTTTTGTTGGGCGATCGGGCGCAAGACTTCGACGATGCCTA
>WNFC01008538.1_pt1 | contig 17927 bp, 17 predicted proteins | sample 5400541 | NCBI WGS metagenome assembly WNFC01 (sample SAMN13153342, study PRJNA577476) | soil metagenome | isolation source: 120 cm saprolite under Douglas fir tree site 2 hole 2 replicate 1 | place: USA:California | collected 2015-04-18
TCGGCCCGGTCGTGATGCTCGGGCTCGGCGGCATCTTCGTCGAGGTGTTGCGCGACGTGACCTTCCGCATCGCCCCGTTCGGGGTCGAGGAAGCGCACCGGATGATCGCCGAGCTGCGCGGCGCCGCGATCCTCGAAGGCGCGCGCGGCCAGCCGCCCTGCGATCTCGACGCGCTCGCCCTGGCGTTGTCGCGCCTGTCGCTGTTCGCCGCGGCCAAGCGCACCGAGCTCACCAGCATCGACATCAACCCGCTCCTGGTGCGCCCCAAGGGCGCCGGCGCGGCAGCGCTTGACGCCCTGATCCTGACCGCGGGCGATTAGAGGCAACGCATTAGCAGCCCCTACTCAAGCAGAGTAGATCGTAATCCCCGCTTCCCCTCTCGCGAACCTTTCCGGCTTGCAGGGGAGGGAATGCTGGGGGCGGCGTTGACCGGTGGATGGCCGATGGCAGCCTAACGAAATATTAACGCTAGCCGCCTAAAAGCTAAGCGTCTGAATTGGCGAGGTTGGGAAGTGCTCCTTCGGTACGGCAGGCTGCAGCCGGCGGCCCCGCGCGGCTCGCAGGATCGCGCTGCGGCGCGGTGGTTCGGGTGCCTGCTCAATTCGATGCCCTTGCAGCACGTAACGGCCGCAGTCTGCACGCTCGCGGTGATCGCCTACAGCGCGAGTGCAATTGTGCCGATGGCGCGTACCTACCGCGAGCTGTTGATCGCGGTGATCTCCGGCAGCCTCGGGTGGCTCATGCTCGCCTCGCTCAGCCGCCAGCAGCGAGCAGTGAGCGAACTGCGGGCGCGCGAGCAACAACTCGCGGAGCAAAGCGCGCTGTTGCAGAGCACGCTCGAAAACATGGGCGAGGGGCTCAGCGTCTTTGATCGCGACGGGCGGCTGATCGCCTGGAACGGCCGGTTCGCCAAATTGATGTCGCTGCCGATCGATCTTAAAAGCGCCTCGCTGTACGACGTGCTGCTGCAGCAGGCGCAGCGGGGGGATTTCGGCTCAATGGATCCGGAGGCCGAGGCGCGCGAGCGCGTCGCGGGCTTTTATCGCGACCTGCCGACGGTCAAGGAGCGCACGACCACGGACGGGCGCGTGTTGCAGATCCATCGGCGCGCCATGCCCGACGGCGCCGTCGTCTCGCTCTATTCGGATATCACCGAGCGCAAGGCGAGCGAAGAAAAGATGCTGCAGGCCCTTTCCCAGGCCGAGCTCGCCAATCGCGCCAAAAGCGATTTTCTTGCCAATATGAGCCACGAGCTGCGCACGCCGCTGAATGCCATCATCGGCTTTGCCGAGGCGGTGTCGAGCGAGCTTCTCGGGCCGGTCTACGACAAGAAGCAGCTTGAATACATCAAGGACATCCATTCGAGCGGGCTGCTTCTCTTGTCGATCATCAACGATGTCCTCGACATGTCGAAAATCGAGGCCGGCAAGCTGGAATTGGCGCGCGAGAGCGTGCCGGTGCAGCCGCTGATCCGGGAAGCGGTTCGCATGGTCAGTGAGCGGGCGCGCAGCCGCCAGCTCACCCTCGTTTCCACCGCGCCCGAAGAAGAGATCTCGGTGTGGGGAGACGAGCGGGCGATCAAGCAGATCATGCTCAACCTGTTGTCGAACGCGGTTAAGTTCTCGCATGAAGGGGGGCGGATCGACATCCGCGCCTCACTCGACGCCGCCGGCGACCTGGTGGTCGAAGTCGAGGATTACGGTATCGGCATGGCCGCGAACGAGATCGATCGCGCGCTGGAGCCATTCGGCCAGGCAAAGCCCGCGGTGACCAAGACCCATGGCGGCACCGGGCTCGGCCTGCCGATCGCCAAGGGCTTGACCGACGCCCACGGCGGCAAGCTGATCGTCAACAGTACGCCGCGGCGCGGCACCCTGGTCCGCATCCTCCTGCCCCAGCAACCGGGATCGCCGGAGGCCGCGCAAGAATTGTTCGCAGCGATCGTCAACCCATCTGGCACCGAGCGCGCGGTGGCGTAATTTTTCGCTGCCGCGCCGGCACGCGCTCAAGGCCCCGGGATAAGGGGATGCGCGCCCGCCTCGCTGTCTCCGGTGCGAAAGAGAAATATCCCGGGAATGATCACTGCGGCCGCGATCGCCATCGTCGTGAAACAATCGGCATAGCCTTGCAGTGCGGCAGCCTCGGCGAGCTGCGGTGACGGTGCCGCGCCGGCGGCCAGGCCGCGCGACAGAACCGTCAAATGCGTCGAAATCTTCGACTGCAGGACGGCGCTCATCAGGGCGACGCCGGAGGCGTAGCCGAGCTGCCGCAGCAGGCTGTACAAGCCTGTCGCATCGGTGCGAATTCCCGGGGCGAGCGTCGAAAAGGCAAGCGTGGTCAGCGGGGTATAGAGCATCCCGGCGCCGATCGCCTGGATCGTGCTGCCGGCAATGATCCAGGCCAGCCCCTGTGCCGGCCGAATGTCGGACAAGACGATCAGGCCGGCTGCCATGACGACCCAGCCGCCGACCAAGAGGAAACGGTAGCCGATCGTTTCGATCGATCGTCCGACCAACAGGATGACCAATGTCATCAAGACCGCCCGCGGCACGATCATTCCGCCGGCCAAGGCCGCCGAAAACCCGAGCGGCCCCTCGCCGAGCAACGGCAGGAACAGGATCGTCACGAACAGCATGGCGCTCAGCATGAAATTGTAGAACGCAGCCGTGACAAAATTCAGGTCCTTGAACACGTCGGGCCGGAATGCCGTGAGGCCTGAGCGATGTGCCCGCAGGGCCAGCAAGGCGAAAGCGGTGACGGTTATCGCTGCTTCCCCGAGTATCTCGGGCGAGTGCAACCACGGTCGCTCCACGCCCCTCTGCAGGAAGAGCTGCAGCGCACCGACGCCGAGCATCAGCAACGGGACGCCGAGCGCATCCATCGTCAGATCGCGCTCCGTTTCGACTGCCGACCGCAAGCGCCAAACGCACCAGATCGAGAACAGGCCGAGCGGAAGATTGATGATGAAGACCCATCGCCAGGAGGCCAGATCGGTGATCACCCCGCCGATCACCGGCCCCAATATCGGGCCGACCATCACCCCGGCTCCCAGGACTGACAGCATCCGGGCGTGTCGCGCCTTGGGATAAATATCGAGGAGTATCGCTTGCGCCAGCGGATGGATGACGCCGCCCGCCGCGCCCTGCAAGATGCGAAACAGAATAATCGCGCCAAAGGACGGCGCGAACGCACAACAGAGCGAGGCGAGGATGAAGGCGCCCACCGCTGCCGGGAACAGGCGCGGCGCCCCGTAGCGCCGCCGCAGCCATCCGGTGAGCGGCGCCACGACGGCGGTGGCGCACAAATAGCCGGTGATCACCCAGGTTCCGAGGCCGATGCCGCCGCCGAGGTCCTGCTGCAGTTGCGGTAGGGCGACATTGACGATCAGGGCGTCGGCGGCCTGGATGGCCGTGGCCACCATCAGCCCGCAGGTCGCGATCAACCGGTCGGCGCGCGCCGGAAGCTCCGCATCGAGCGCCGACACTTCCTCGTCTGCCGCGGAATCAGCTGGCACCGGCGTGCTCGCACCACGATTGCCGCCGCCCAAGCACACCCGATTGAAAAAGCGAGAATCGATTCATTCTCTCTTTACCCTGGGGTGGCTTAATGGCGGCTCCGGCTCTGTCCTTCGGACGCGGCCGTGATGAAACGGAGGCGAACGTGCAACGGCTGACGATGTTGGTCACCTCAGACGCAGAATGGGTGATCCCGGAGACGCCCGAATTCTTCGAGGCCCTCGGCGATCCCGATCCGGATTATGACAGTACCGCCTTCGCTGTCAAAAATCTCGGGTTCATCAGGTATCAGGTGCTGGAACGCTCGATCGTCGAGGTCGAGCTTCACCCGCGAAATGTCGAGCTCCCGGCGCTCCTCGCCGTCCAGCAAGAGATTCTCAGATCACAAGTCAGCTTGTTTCGCATCAAGTTCTTCGACACCGAATGGCGTTCCGAAATTTCATCGTCGCCCGAGCATGTCGTTTCGCGCCTCTCGGAATTGTGCGCACCGATCTTTACTCCGCCGACAATGGATCGCTTCTCGGTTGAGGCACAGGATCTGTCGATATTGTTCGGCGACGAAGAGAATGTCTTGCGACCGCTGGCACAGAAATGGCGGGTTTCTTTTGCTACTTTCGACCCGAGCGTGATCTCTCTGGCGGTAGCGCATCGGTTGCTGCCCCGCCTGATGATCGCGGGCATCAAGCCGCACCAAAGCGAGCCAATGTGGCGCTTTATCGGCAATGGGCATCGCTGGATCGGAAACCAGTACCAGCTTCACGGTATCGGGGAAATGGTCGAAAACATGCCCGACAAGGATTACGGCGCATGGGCGACCGAGTATTACAAATCGGTGGCCACCTCGGGCCAGCCGCGCTACGACCTAATAACCGGATCGATCCAATACGAGGATGAAGACGGCCGGCCGCGCCGGCAGCACCGTTACGAGCGGCTGATGCTGCCGTGGAGGACGCCCTCGGGCGAGGTCTTCGTAACGATGTGCTCGAAGCCGGTCGGCCCGTCCAAGAGGTCGAAATCGTCCGCCTCGAGCACCGCTCCGCGCTCCATGAACTTGGCGATATCGGCATAGAACTCGCCGGTCGAGCTATAGCCGAGGACCTGCTCGCCATGCGGCGAGTCGGGATACTCGATGCTGTAGCTCAAGTTCTGGTGCCCGTACGTGGCGGCCAGACCCCGTTTCACGTTGTCGATGCCGATGTAGCAGATCGACCAATCGATCGGCCACCGCGCGCACGCATAAGCCTTGAGGATCCGCGGGGTAAGGTAGGAAAGCTGCCGGCCGCGAAAATCGGGCCGCACCCAGGATGCTCCCCCCCATGCGACCACGCCGGTGATCTGGTGCGCCATTTCGGCGGTCACCACGCAGCGCTGACCCGCATCGCGCCCGTACCACAGGCTGCACGCCTGCTCGGCAAGGCTGGTGCCGGTCCAGTCCATGACGCGGCATGCATTGGTCATGACGATTTCGCCATCTTCGTTCTCGCCGGAAATCCAATAGGCGTTTTCTGGCGTCAGCTCGACGCAACGCGGATTGAACGCATCGAGAATCGGGTACCACAGGTCGCGGGCGACATAGAATTTGTTGAGCTGGACCAGCTCGTCAAAATCGTGGCGCACCCGTAAGAGGACGCCTTTTCGCCGGGCCGCCCGATCCGCCGCGAGCACAAAACGGCTCAGTAACGGTGCTGGACCGTACTTGATCGTCAGCGCGTCCGGTAGACGGAGGTTGTTCTCGGGAACGATGTTCGTAAAATCGAGCGGCATGGGGAAAGCCGATCAGTGTGGTTAACGAACTGTTACGAATTGATACAAGATTCGGCGAAGCTAGTCAACAATCGCCTAAAATGCTCGCCAAGTCCTCGCGCCAACAAGGGTACCCGAACAACGGCGTTCGTCAGCGGACAATCGCTTCGCATTTATGGCATTTACCGGCCCGACCCGGCCCACCAGAAAACGGTTTCAGCCAGCGCCATCGCCAAGGCGACAACAAAACCGAGGATTGCCGCAAGCCTCAGCGCGCGGCGCCATCGCGCGGCGGGAGCGGCCCCGCTCGTCACGAACAGCGCCATCACGACCAGGACCAGCGCGCCGTAGAGGCTCTGCCTATCGAACCCATTCATCGCAGCCATTCCCCGATTGCACGCCGGCGAGTTCATAGCGAATCGCCGCCGGTTGTCTGTATGATCGCGCGTTTTGTGCGACACGGCGCCGGCGGTTTCGGCGGCTGGGTTCGGGAGCGGCAATGAACAAGGAAAACCTGAAACAGGCGGTGTGCGAGGCGATCGATCGCCACGGCAACGAGATTATCGAGCTCGGCGAGCGGATCCTCCATCATCCCGAAACCGGGTTCAACGAATTGAGGACCTCGGCGCTGGTGGCCGAGCGGATGGCGGCGCTCGGCCTGATGCCGCAAACCGGCCTCGCGCTGACCGGGGTCAAGGGCCGGATCCGCGGCCGCGCGCCCGGGCCCCGCCTCGCGCTGATCGGCGAGCTCGACAGCCTGCGCACCTCGGACCACCCGCTCGCCGACCCGCATACCGGGGCCGCGCACAGCTGCGGCCACAACGCGCAGATCGCCGGCATGCTCGGCGTCGCGATGGGATTGTCGGCGATCGGCGCGGCCGAGCACCTCGCCGGCGAGATCGTGTTCTTTGCCGTGCCGGCCGAGGAATTCATCGATGTCGAGGAACGCCTGAAGCGCCGCGAGAAGGGCGAGATCGAGTTCCTGCTCGGCAAGCCGGAGCTCGTCGCCAAGGGCCATTTCGACGACATCGACATGGCGATGATGATCCATGCCGGCTCGCACGACCAGATGACGAAACGCTCCTACATCGCCGATTCATCGAATGGCGCGCTGGTCAAGATGGTCCGCTTCATGGGGCGCGCCAGCCACGCCGGCGGCGCGCCGCAGCTCGGCATCAACGCGCTCAGCGCGGCAATGCTCGCGCTCAACGCGATCCACGCCCAGCGCGAGACCTTCTGGGACAAGGACACGATCCGCATCCATCCGATCATCACCAAGGGCGGCGACGCGGTCAGCGTCGTCCCGGCCGAGGTCACGATGGAGACCTTTGTGCGCGGCGGCTCGCGCGAAGCGATCATCGACGCCAACATGAAGGTCGACCGGTGCTTACGGGCGGGAGCGATGGCGATGGGCGCCGAAGTTGAGATCACGACGATCCCCGGTTATCTGCCGCAAAACAACGACCGCCAGCTGGGCCTCATGTTCGGCGCCAATGTCGAGGCGCTGTTCGGTCCGGGCGAATTCGACATCGGCGGCCACCGCACCGGCTCGACCGACATGGGCGACATCGCCCATATGATCCCGGTCATCCATCCCTATGTCGCCGCCGCGCTCGGCAAGACGCACGGCGCGGACTTTCGCATCAACGAGCCCGAGCACGCCTACCTGACCCCGGCCAAGCTCCTGGCGATGACCGCGATCGACCTGCTCTACGACGACGCCGCGCCGGCGCGGACGATCATGGCGGAGTTCAAGCCGGCGATGACCCGGGACGAATACCTCGCCTTCGCCCGCGGCCTCTTCAAGACCGAGCGGTACAAGGCGGATGGGTGACACATGAGCCGGCCCGCTTCCGGCCAGTCGCCGGCACACGCGAGGATGAATCTTCACCGTGTCCTGACGGCCTCTAAGTGCCGGGCAAGGTCAGGCATCTGATACGGCTTGGCGATAAAGTCCATATCGTCGTCGGCGTTGATGCGTTCGCTGGAATAGCCTGACGCCAGCAGCACACCAATACCTGGACGTAACCGCCGAGCTTCACGGGCAAGGGCGATCCCGTTTATGCCGCCCGGCATGACGATGTCCGTGAACAATACGTCGATCGGCGTGCCCCGCTTCAGGATAGCCAGGGCTTCGGTTGCATTTGCTGCCGTGTAGACCTCGTAACCGGACAGGCGCAAGGTCTCGGCTGCGATCGTCAGCACGTCGGGATCGTCTTCGGTGACGAGCACCCTTGCGATGGTTTCGGGGGTGTCCGCACCCGTCGTCTCCGACACCAATCCCGGCAGAAAAATTCTTATGTTTGTGCCACGTCCAAGCTCACTCTCGATTTCTATCTGACCACCGGATTGACGCCCAAATCCGTAGACTTGGCTAAGACCCAAACCAGATCCTCGACCCGCTTCCTTGGTCGTGAAGAACGGCTCGGCCGCTTTAGCCTTGGTCTCGGCGGACATTCCCGACCCGTCGTCGGACACCGCGAGCATGATAAATCGGCCGGCGGGAATCTGGCCGAGCGATAAAGCGCGCGCCTCGTCAATCTCGCAGTTTCGAGTTTCGATCGTGATGACGCCACCGAGGCCGCCAATCGCATCGCGAGCGTTGACGACCAGGTTCAGTAAAGCCGACTGAAATTGCGTTCGATCTATCTCAGTGAGCCAAAGTCGCGGCGACAGGTCGAGTCGGATGGCGACATGTTCTCCTGCGGCATGGCGCAACAAAGACGTCAACGAAGCGATCAACTCATTCACATTCGCCTTTTCCGGCTCCACGGCATGTTGACGCGAGAAAGCGAGAAGCTGCTTCGTCAGCTTTGCGCCGCGCGCAACTGCGCTTTCTGCCGTATCGAGCAATTTGAGAGCATGCTGATCCGCAATCAGGCGCTTGAGCAGAGTCATGGCGCCGCCCACCGCCGTCAGCAGGTTATTGAAGTCGTGGGCCACCCCCCCGGTCAGCTGCCCGACACTCTCCATCTTCTGAGCTTGGAAAAGCAGCTCGCGCCCCTGCTCCAAAGCCCGGCGCTCGGTTATGTCACGGGTGATCTTCGTGAACCCGATCAGCTTGCCGTCCTCGTCGCTGATCAGGTCGATGACGACATTGGCCCAAAACCGGCTTCCGTCCTTGCGCAGGCGCCAACCCTCACCCTCAAAACGGCCCTGGGAGCGGGCAGTGGCAAGCACCCGTTCCGGTTCATCAGCCCTGCGTGCTTCCTCGGTATAGAAGATCGAGAAGTGCTTTCCGATGATTTCGTCGGCGGTGTAGCCCTTGAGGCGTTCGGCCCCCGGGTTCCAGCTTTGGATGACGCCCTCTAAATCCAGCGTGAACAGGGCAAAGTCGATCACACTCCCGACCAAAAGCCGGAACCGTCTTTCGCTTTCGGCGAGCGCCTGCTGTGCCAAGCGGCTCTGGGTCAGGTCCCTGGTGACCTTGGCGAAGCCGACGAGCTCGCCATCGGCGTCGCGGATCGCGTCGAGTACGGCCGATGCCCAGAGGCGGCTTCCGTCCTTGCGGACGCGCCAGCCTTCGTCCTCCCATCGACCTGTTTCTGCGGCGATCTTCAGGCCCGTCGCCGGCTTGTCCGCGGCGCGTTCCTCCGGGACAAAGAAATTCGAGAAATGCTGTCCGACGATTTCGCTCTCGGTATACCCCTTCATACGCTCGGCGCCGACATTCCAACTGATGACGTTGCCGTCGGGGTCGAGCATGTAGATCGCATAGTCGGCGACCGCCCGGACCAGCATCTCGAAGCGGGCATCGCTCACCCCTGGCCGCCTGGCCCGGTTCCCCGACGCTTTACCCCGCGCTCGCCAGCGCCATCCCGAGCCCGATATAGGCCGCTGTCCCAAGCAGGATGATTGCGGCCCTCAGAAGGATCCCTTTCATACCGGCGGCACCTCTCGCTTCTCGCTTCGACACGGCCAGACCCGTTGCTTGAATAAACCAATGCGGGAGCCGGCCGGTTCCGGCCCCGGCGCGCGATATCGGAACCCCTCCCTTGACATCGGTGCATATACGCCTAAATCGCCGCGAGCGCCTATCGCGCGGCATGTCAGGAGGTGATCGTGGCCGATATTCCCTATCGCGTTGCCCTGATCGTCGGGGCGGGTTCGGGCATCAGCGCGTCGGTGGCGCGCGGTCTGGCGGCTTCCGGCCTCAAGGTCGGGCTGGCGGCGCGCAACATCGAGAAATTGGCGCCGCTCGCCGCCGAGACCGGCGCCGAAACCTTCGCCGTTGACGCCTCGGACCCGGCCGCGGTCGCCCGCCTCTTCGCGGACGCCGACCGCCGGCTCGGCGAGCCTGATGTCGTGCTCTACAACGCCAGCGCCCGCGCCCACGGCCCGATCGCCGAGCTCGACCCGGAAGCGGTGCGCAAGGCGGTCGAGATCTCGGCCTTTGGCGGGTTCCTCGTCATCCAGCAGGCGGCGCGGCGCATGATCCCGCGTGAGCACGGCGCGATCCTCTTGACCGGCGCCAGCGCCAGCGTCAAGGGCTACCCGCTCTCCGCGGCCTTCGCGATGGGCAAGTTTGCCTTGCGCGGCCTGGCGCAAAGCACCGCGCGCGAACTCGGGCCGAAAGGCATCCATGTCGCCCATTTCGTCATCGACGGCGGGGTGCGCAGCGCGCGGCGGCCGGACCCGAACGAGCGGCCGGACAGCACGCTCGACCCCGACGGGATCGCCCAGACCTATCTCGATGTGCTGCGCCAGCCGCGCAGCGCCTGGTCGCTGGAGGTCGAGATGCGGCCCTGGGTCGAGAAATTCTGATGAGTAAGCCCCCCTCGAAGGGCACCGCGCTCGTCACCGGCGCCTCGACCGGCATCGGTGCCGTCTATGCCGACCATCTGGCAAAGCGCGGTTACGACCTCATCCTGGTGGCGCGGAACGAGGCGAAGCTGACCGCGCTGTCCACCCGCCTGACCCGAGAGACCGGTCGGTCGATCGCGGTGCTGCCCGCCGATCTCAGCAGCAAGGCGGACCTCGCCCGGGTCGAGGCCACGCTGCGCGACGATCCGAGCATCACGATGCTCGTCAACAATGCCGGGACCGCGTCGGTCGCGCCGTTGCTGGATGCCGACATCGAGAAGATGACGGCGATGATCGATCTCAACATCACCGCGCTGACCCGCCTGACCTATGCCGCCGCGCCGGCCTTCGCCGCGCGCGGCGTGGGCACGATCATCAACATCGCATCGGTGGTCGGGATCTCGCCCGAAGCCCTCAACGGCGTCTACGGCGCGAGCAAGGCCTACGTCATCGCCTTCACCCATTCGCTGCAGCATGAGCTCGCCGGTAAAGGCATCCGCATCCAGGCGGTACTGCCGGGTGCGACCGCGACCGACCTATGGGAAAACGCCGGTCTCCACTACCGCAACCTGCCGGCGGAGATCGTCATGTCGCCCGAAGACATGGTCGATGCGGCGCTGGCCGGGCTCGACCAGGGCGAACGCGTTACGATCCCGCCGCTTCATGACGGCGAGGAATGGAACCGTTTCGAGGCGGCGCGCCGCGCCCTCTCGCAGCATCTCGGCAATTCCGTGCCGGCGCCCCGCTACCGGATTGGGAACCTTGATGCCTGACCATATCCCGCACACAAATTTCGGCGTTGTCGACCGCAACCTCGCGGTCAGCGAGACCGGTCACGCCTTCCTGTTGAAGCTGCTCGACGGCACTTACCCGGCGCCGCCATTCGCCGAGGTCTGCGACATCTGGCCGACCGAGATCGAGCCCGGCCGGATCGTCTTCGAGGCATGCCCATCGGCGCGCTTTTACAACCCGATGGGCACGGTTCATGGCGGGTGGATCTCGACCGTCCTCGACTCGGCGATGGGCTGCGCCGTGCATTCCCTGCTGAAGCCTGGCCAGGCGTTCACCACCGCGGAACTGAAAGTGAATTTCGTGCGGCCCCTGCTCGAACAGACCGGCAAGCTGCGGTGCGAGGGAAAGATCATCCATTTCGGCGGCCGGCTGGCGACCTCCGAAGGCCGGCTGACCGATCTCTCCGGCAACCTGATCGCCCATGGCTCCGAAACCTGCATGATGCGGAAAAGCGCAGCGCCTTCCGCCGGATCTCGCCGCAACCGGTCCGCCGGACCAGCAGCCTTTCCATTCCCTTGAAGCCGGAGACGTCACCTGTCATATAAATAGCGACAGTTGACAGGAGGCTCCGATGGCGGCCCGGACGGAGCGCGAAGCGCCCGCTGGCGAAGTTGCGGGAATCAGCGCCGCCGCAAACCTGCTCGGCGGCTCCAGGGTGTTTCACCGGCGGCTGCGCCATCCGCTGGATGTCCATGAGGTTCTCAGCCGCGGTCTGCCGCGAGAGGCGTTGACGCACCTGATCAGCAACGTTGCGGTACTTCACAACCACGCTCTTCTCCAGCTGGCGATCGGCGTGAGTCTGCGCACCTCGCAGCGAATGAAGGCCGCGTCCGGCAAGCCGCTCAGTCCGGAGCAAAGCGGCCGAGCATGGAAATTCGCCGAGATTCTGACCCAGGCGATCAAGGTGTTCGGGTCGCAAGAGGACGCGGAAGAGTGGCTACAGCGCCCCGCGATGGGCCTTGACCAGCAGCGACCGATCGACCTTTTGGCGACCCCGGCCGGCGTTACACTAGTCGAGGATTTCCTTAAACGACTCGAATACGGCGTCTACACTTGACGCCGCTGCCGCCGCCACTCGGGCGGGGGGAACTGGTCGCGTGGCGCCTGGACCAGGCGACGCATCGCACAAGCTGGAACAGCGGCGAGGGCGCCTACGCCGCCGGCGGGCGCTGGAACAGCAAGGGCGTCCGCGCAGTCTATTGTTCCCTCGATCCCGCGACCGCCATCCTGGAAGTCGCCGCGCATGAGGGCTTCAAGGCGCTCGATACGGTGCCGCACGTGTTGACGGCGGTAACGATCACCGACCCATCGAGGGTCCAAATCGTCGAGCCTGCCGCCGTACCCAATCCCAACTGGCTGAGGCCGGGGAGCCCCAGCGCCGGGCAACAGGCTTTCGGCGATTCCCTCCTCGCGCTGCATGCCTTCGTCGTGATCCCCAGCACTGTGTCGACCCACAGCTGGAATGTGATCTTCATCGCCGCGGCAGCAATTGGTGCCTACACAATGAGGCTTCAGGAACGCTTTGCACTCGATACCCAACTCCATCCGCTGAGTACCCAGAATCACTGATAAGCGAAACGCAGTTCGCGCCAGTAGTAGAGAACCCCTCTCCACCCTTCAGGGGAGAGGGAGGGGCCCATCCCCGGCGCATCAAGGATGCGCCGGCCCGGCAGGCGCGAGCTTTGCTCGCGCCGAGAGGGGCGATGGGAGGGTGAGGTGGGTTCTCCGCCGGACCGCGGGCGTCTCGCCCGCATGCGCCCACTGATCAAGTCCGTGGGCTGCGGGCCCACGGGACGGCCGCGGTCCACAGTCAGCGCGCTGGAATCCCCCACCTCTCCCCAACCCTCAGGGCCCGCGTGCGCAGTCGTGCTATAAGCGCTCGTCCTCCGCCGGAGTAGACGACCATGCCGAGATTGCTCAGCAAAGCCCAGATCGCGCAGTACCGCGAGGAGGGATATCTGGCCCCGATCCGCATCATGGACGAAGGCGCGGCGCTAGGGCTACGTGCCGAGCTCGAGGCAGTCGAGGCGCGCATGGGCGGGCCGCTGCGCGGGGATCTGCGCCACAAATCGCACCTGTTGTTCCCGTTTCTCGCCGACCTCGTGCGCCATAAGCGGCTGCTCGACGCGGTCGAGGATGTGCTGGGCCCCGACCTCTTGTGCTGGACCACCAATTTCTTCATCAAGGAGGCGGCCAACTCGGCCTTTGTCTCGTGGCATCAGGATTCGACCTATTGGGGCCTCTCGGCGCCTGAGGTGGCGACCGCCTGGGTGGCCTTGACCCCGAGCACCGAGGCGAACGGCGCGATGGCGGTGATCCCGGGCAGCCACAAGCTCGACCAGATCCCGCACCGCGACACGTTCGATCGCCACAACCTCTTGACCCGCGGCCAGGAGGTCGCCGTCAAGGTCGACGAGACACAGGCGGTCCCGCTCATCCTTAAGCCGGGCGAGATGTCGCTGCATCATGTGCGGTTGGTGCACGGCTCGCCGCCGAACCCGTCAACGGACCGCCGCATCGGCTTTGCGATCCGCTATATCCCGACCCATCTCCGCCAGCTCGAAGGCGAAGACAGCGCGACCTTGGTGCGCGGCACCGATCGCTTCCATCATTTCGCGCGGGAGCCGCGTCCCGACAGCGAGATGGCGCCGGAAATGATGGCGCTGCACAAACGCATCGCCGAGCGCAGCGCCCAGATCCTCTACCGCGGCACCGGGGTCGCCAGCTTCAACGATCCGGCCGCAATCCGCGGGTAGGGCCGATGGACTCAAGCAATTTTCGGTCATGTCGGCTCGCGCCGTGCAAGCCCCTCACCCTCCCACGCTTCGCGCGGGTCCCTCCCTCTCCCCGCTGGCGGGGAGAGGGTTGGGGTGAGAGGCCGGCACCGGCGGACCAACCCGATCCGAAATCCTCTTTGGTAGTGCGATGAAGCGCTATCGCGGCGGGCGCAGCCTCGACGGCGCGGTGGTGACCGTCGACGAGAAGCCGCTCGACCCGCGCTACGATCTGAAGCGGCTTTCGCCGACCGGCTTCGAATGGACCTATGAGGGTGCCGGGCCCGCGCAGCTCGCGCTCGCCCTCCTGGCCGACCATCTCGGCGACGACGCGCGGGCACTCGCCCTCTACGAGCGGTTCATGCGCCACCTCGTCGCCGAACTCGACAATTCCTGGGAATTGACCTCGGCCGATATCGATGCCGCGCTCGCCGAGCTCAGGGGCTGAACCGGGCGGCGCGCGTTCCTCTTCTACTCGGCCGGAGCGCGCGTGCGCGCTCCGGCGGTCGCCAGGGCTGGCGCATCGTGCTCGGCGTCCATCTCGTCGAACGTGCGGCCCTTGGTTTCGGGCCCGAACGCCCAGAAGCCGATGATGCCGAGGATGTACCAGGAGGCGAAATAGACGAAGGCCGGGCCGAGCATGACGAGGTTGGGCGCCGCTGGCTTGATGATGTCGCCGGCGCCCATGATCACTGCCAGACCGGCCGGTCCCAGGACCTTACCGCCGAGATTGCCGATGCCATAGCTCATGCCCATGCCGCTGGAGCGCAGCCGAGCCGGCCAGATCTCCGACATATAGGGCCCGACGACCGTGTAAATCGCGCTGCTGAAAAAGGTCCCCGAGATCAACAGCATGTAGTACACCGACCAGGTGCCGATAAACACGTCGTACATGTAACCCGCGGACACCGTCAGCAGCGCCGACATCGCACAGACCAGCGTTCCGGCGCCGCGGCGCCCGAGCGGTTCGATCAGGGCGGTGACGAAGAACCGGCCGGCAATCCCAGAAAGGCCGACCCATACCATCAGATATGCCGCATGCGCCGGGGTCGTGTTGAGCACGATCACGAGCAGCGTCGCCCCCCACAGACCGAGCGAGGCCCCGCCGGTCTGCGTCAGCCCGGTCAGACACCCGGCGGCAACCAGCTTGGGATACTTGAACAGGTCGAGCCAGCGCGTCTTTTCGAGGGAAGGCAAGGCCGTCGGCAACTCGATCTCCTTGGGATCGATCATCAATGCCCAGGCGAGCGACCGGCGCGCTTCCTCGTGCCGCCCCATCCGGATCAGCCAGCGCGGCGATTCCGGGACCCAGTAGCGGATCATCAAGACCAGCACGAGCGGCGACAGGCCGACCAAAAACAGGTAACGCCAGCCGACCAGCGGCAGCATCCACGAGGCCACCAACCCGGCCAGCATGCCGCCGCCCGGCAGCAGTGTCGTGATCAGGGCGCTGACCCAGCCGCGCTTGTGGGCAGGCACGAATTCCTGCACCAGCGGCAGGTCGATCGTGAAGATGCCGGCGTTGCCGATGCCGACAAACACCCGGAAGAACACCAGGAACAGCCAGCCCGGGATGATCGCACTCGGTCCCGGAGTGAAGACCATGATGCCGGTCGCCAGCGATATCGTGACCGCCGACCAGAGAAACACCGTGCGCCGGCCGATCCGGTCGCCCAGCCAACCCCAGATGAACGCACCGGGGACCGCGCCGAGGCCGGAGGCCAGCAGGATCGCGCCGCCCTGCCAGTAGGGCAACTGCCACTCCTTGGTCAGCGCCGCGGTGACGTAGCCGATCAGGAAGAAATCGAAGAAATCGAGCAGATCGGCGATATTTGCCGTGCAGATCAGCTTCCACTGATTGCTGGTCAACCGCGTTTGTTGCTCCAGGCGCTCAATCATTTACGTCCCTCTCCCTACAGATAGGCGCCCGGATGCACAGCCAGGCTCGCAAGCGACTTTGGCCGCTCTCCCTTCACTCGCGACACGCTAAGCGAGCGATCCGGGTCGTGTCAAACCAACACGATGACTAATTGGATCGGGCGATACCAAAGCGCGCGGCCGGGCGCAAGGCGCGGCCGATGGGGTTGGCGCCGCGATTGGCGGGCGCTAAGTCGCCTGCGCTCCGACCGCCGCCGCCCTCGCCGGCCTGTCGTGTTCGGCGTCGATCTCATCGAAGGTGCGGCCCTTGGGTTCGAACCCGAACACCCAGAAGCCGATCAGGCCGAGGATGTACCAAGAGGCGAAATAAGCGAAAGCCGGCCCGAGCATGGCGAGGTTGGGTGCCGCCGGCTTGATGATGTCGCCGGCGCCCATGATCAGCGCCAGCCCGAGCGGCCCGATGAACTTGCCGCAATTGCCGACACCATAGCTGAGGCCCATGCCGCTCGCGCGCAGCCGCGCCGGCCAGATCTCGGCCATATAGGGCCCGACGATCGTGTAGTTGGCGCTGCCGAAAAAGCCTTGCGCTATGAACAACATGTAGAACAGCGACCAGGTGCCGATATAGACATCGTACAGATATCCGGCGAGTACCATAAGCACGCCGCCAAACACCATGCACAGGGTGGCCGAACCGCGCCGCCCGAGCGGCTCGATCAGGGCGGTGATAAAGAAGCGCCCGATGACAGCCGCCAAGGTGGAGAATATCGTCAGGAACGCCGCGTGCTCGGGCGATGTCTGAAGCACCAGCACGAGCAAGGTCGGCCCCCACAACGCGAGCGAGGCCCCGCCGGTCTGGGTCAGGCCGGTGAGACACCCGCTGGCGACCAGCCGCGGATACTTGAACAATTCGACCCAGCGCGTCTTGTCGGCCGTGGCCAGAGCGGCGGGCAAGGCGATTTCTTGCGGATCGATCATCAACGCCCAGGCGAGCGATTTGCGCGCGTCCTCCATGCGGCCCATGCGCATCAGCCAGCGCGGCGATTCCGGGACCCAGTAGCGGATCATGAACACCAGGACGAGCGGCACCAGGCCGACCAGGAAGAGGCCGCGCCAACCAACCAACGGGAGCAACAGCCACGCCGCCAACCCGGCCAGCATGCCGCCGGCCGGCAGCATTGTCGTGACCAGTGCGCTGACCCAGCCGCGCTTGTAAGCCGGGATGAACTCCTGCACCAGCGGCAGGTCGATAGTGTAGATGCCGGCATTGCCGACACCGACAAAGATGCGGAAGAACACCAAGAACAGCCAGCCTGGAACCAAGCCGTCCGGTCCCGGTGTGAAATACATGACGCCGGTGGCCAGCGAGATGGTGATCGCGGACCAGATGAACACCGTCCGTCGACCAACGCGGTCGCCCAGCCAACCCCAGAAGAAGGCGCCGGGAGGGGCACCGATACCGGAAGCCAGCAGGATCGCGCCGCCCTCCAAGTAAGTCAGCGACCATTGCTTCGTCAGCGCCGCGGTGACGTAGCCGATCAGAAAGAAATCAAAGAAATCGAGCAGATCGGCCACATTTGCAGTGCAAATCAGTTTCCACTGATTGACCGTCAGTCGCTTTTGTTGCTCCAGGAGCTCAATCATAATCTCACTCTCCACCGTGTCAGCCGACCGCGAATGACACGCCGGACGCAAGCTGGGCGACGCCGAAGGTCTAAGTTTATTGGTGCCCTTCTCAGGCGGGTGAAGCCTCGCTGCGGCGGCGTCGGCACTCGCACCGACCATCCTCTCCTGTTCAATTCGGGTGGCGGTTTGTCCACTCACCGGTTTGCGCGACCGCGTCTCGCAGCCGCGGACCTACTTTAGGGCAGGCTCGCGGATTTTGCCATGCGCAAAGCCGGCCCTTATTCGGCCGCCCGCGCCGGTGCGAGCTGCACCGAGTTCGGCCCGTAGCGGTCGCGGAACGGCTGGGTGTCGATCTCTTCGAGCTCGATCTCGCGCGCCAACACCTGTCTCTTCCATTCGTCCTGCTCCGCGATGCGGCCGTGAAATTCCGGCATCACCTCCCGCGCGAACAGTTCGAGGCTCTCGCAGATGTGCTCATGCGTGTTCTTGCCGGCCTGGTTGAGGAGGATCACCGAGTCGATATGCGACGTTTCGAACCGCTGCAACTTGCGCCGCAAGGTCGCCGGCGAGCCGATGAGGCCGCCGGCCAGCGCGCGGGCCAGCGCCTCGGGGTTGGCGCGCTTCCACTTCTCGTATTCGTCCCACAGATTGACCGTGCCCGGCGCCGGCCGCTCGCGGTTGACGCTCTGCCCGTAAAAGCGCAGCGCGAACTGGAAGAACGGGATGCCGTCGGCGCGGCGGCGCGCCTCCTCGTCGGTCTCGGCGCACATGAAATAGCTGGTCAGCGCGAGGTTCG
>WNFC01004468.1_pt1 | contig 17923 bp, 15 predicted proteins | sample 5400541 | NCBI WGS metagenome assembly WNFC01 (sample SAMN13153342, study PRJNA577476) | soil metagenome | isolation source: 120 cm saprolite under Douglas fir tree site 2 hole 2 replicate 1 | place: USA:California | collected 2015-04-18
AAGATGGGTTGGCCCATGGTACGGCACGCGGTCCGAAGCGGCGGAGCGAGGACGCTCCGCCGCCACCGCAACGATTGCAGCGTACGGCGGAACGATTGCAGCGTACGGCGGAGCGAGGGGCCGAAAATGCCCGCGGCGAATCGACCGATCTCATCTCCCAGGAGCTACCGTTCAAGCACCCGGCGGCGCCCGCGGCGGACAGATCGAGCGTCGCCGTCGAACGCATCGAGCCCGGCGATCGTGCCGTCGTCTCCGGCGTCCGACCCACCGCGGTCGCCGCCGTTCGGACGACCGTCTTCGCAACGGAAGATCGCAAAGACCTGCGCGCGCAGCAAACTCTCGAACAGTTGCGCAGTTCCGTTCAAGCCCTGGTGACAAAGGCGGTTTCAGCAAAGGCCGCCCATGCCGAACCAAGGCCTCCGGCGCCGGAGCGCCCGGCGGCGCAGCCGCCGCGAAAGCTCGTCGTCGTAAGACAGTCCGTGGACCGGCAGCGCCGCTCGCCCGCGTTCTGGGAACGCCGGCATCTGGGCTGGCCGCAGCTGCGGGTGTTTCGCTGACCGGCGGTGCCATGAGCGCGTCCAGTGCCATCGGAATGGTCGGCGAATCCCTGCGGAACCTGTTGGTCGGCGAGATGCAGATTACGCCGAGCGCGGACGTGACATTGCTGGGCCCCGACGAAACCGGCGGAGCCCGGCGCGTCAATCTTTTTCTGTACAAGGTGCAGGAAAATCCATTTCTCAAGAACGCGGACTGGCAGGTGACTGCTGCCGACCCCGCGCGCATCGGTCCGCCGCCGCTGTCGATCAACCTGTTTTATCTGATGACTCCCTATGCCGTGAACGATCCTCAAACGGGCGCGACGCCGGCGCACGAGATTCTGGGCGAGGCAATGCGCGTGTTCTACGAAAACGCCATCGTGCCCGAGCAGTATCTGGTGAACGGGCTCAAGGGCTCGCCGGAGCAGATCAAGATCACCCATAACGTCCTCGACATGGATGAACTCAGCCAGGTCTGGGGCACGTTCAAGCAGCCGTTTCGTCTGTCGGTGCTCTATGAAATATCGGTCGTGCAGGTGGACCAGGCGCCCGCCAACCAACTGCCCATGCCTCCGCGCGTGCGCCAGATCGGCGTGCCCGACGTCGGCGCGCCTTTCGCCCCTCCCTCGGTCGATCGCCTGCAGCCCTTGGCGGGTCCGTCCGGAACGGTCATAACCTTGAGCGGCAGCCATCTTATCGGATGGAAGGCGTACGTCACCCTGAGCGGAAGAAAACTCGCCGACGGCCTGGCCTTGTCGGCGGACGAGTTCACAGTCACAGTGCCCGCCGACCTGCCCGTGGGATTTCATCAGCTGCGCGTCGATATTTCGCAGTTGTTCGCGCGCACGTTCTTTTTCGAGAAAACGACGTGAGCGCCGACTTGCACGATTCGCCGAATGCCGCCGCCTACCGCGACAGCGTCGAGCACATCGAGGACGAGCTGCGCTGGCTCGACGTGCTCATCGGACACCGGATCGCGACCTTTCGCGAATCGCTCAAGGCTCTGGAACGGTCCGCCACGGGCCAGCAGCCGAGTCGTCCGGATTCGCCGCCGCCGAGGCGATGCGCCGGACTCTCGATTCGCGGGTCGCGCGCAGCCTGGAGCAGGGCGTGGCGTTGACCTTGCCGCAGCTCGCGCACATGTTTCACCTGTCGCCGATCGAGCAGCAAGCCGTCGTGGCGTGCCTGGCGCCGGAACTCGACCCCAAGTACGACAAGCTCTTTGCGTATCTGCACGACGACGTCACGCGAAAGAAGCCGAGCACCCGGCTGGTGCTGGAGCTTCTTTGTCCCACGCGCGCGGAGCGCTGGCACGCCCGCGCGCTGCTGACCGATCACGGCGCGCTCTTGCGCACCGGGCTCTTGCAGACGGTCGACGATCCGACGAGCCCCTCGGGCTCGAGCGACCTCGCGCGTTTCCTCCGCCTGGACCCAACCATACTGAATTTCATCCTGGGCTTGAACGTCCTCGACCCGCGTTTCGAACACGCGATGCGGCTGATGCCGCCCAGCCCCGTCGCGAACGAAATTGCGGTGGACCCCGAAATCCGGCGCCGCCTGCACGCGCTCATGAGGCGCGAGTTCTCGGAGAATCCAGCGCCGGGCCGTCTGGTGGTCAATCTCTATGGACCTCACCGGGCCGACGCGCGCGAACTGGTGCTCGAAACCTGCAAGCCGCTGCAGCGGCAATTGCTTTGCCTCGATCTCGAGGCGCTGTTGAACAGCCAGCAGGACGCGGAGCTGCTGCTGCGCCTCGCCCTGCGCCAGAGCCTGCTGCTGCAGGCGCCGGTGTTCGTGGAAAACCTGGACGCGCTCCTCGAGACAGACGGCCGCAACAAGGCGCTCGCGCGGCGGCTGGCCGCGCACATCGCCCAGTATTGCCAGCTCGCGTTCCTCGTGTCGACCAAGCCGTGGTACGCCGACTCCCTGTTCCAAGGCCTCGCCTTCCAGCACGTGCGGCTTCCCGCCCCGAGCGTTTCCGTGCGCGAGTCGGCGTGGCGGCGCGAGCTTCAGAACCTGCCGCGCGCGCGATCCGAGTGGCCGGCCCTGTTCGCGCGCCAGTTGCAGCTGACGCCCACTCAGATAGGCGAAATCGTCAACAGCGCGCGCAACGAGTGCGCGATGGCCGAGCGTGAGATCGCGCTGGAGGACTTGTTTGCCGCTTGCCGTCGGCGCTCGAATCAGGCTCTCGGAGATCTGGCGTTGAAAATCGAGCCGGCCTACTGCTGGGAGCATCTGGTGCTGCCTGCGGACAAGTGCGATCGGCTGCGCGAGCTTTGCGCGCAGGTCAAGCATCACTACCGGGTGTTCCAAAGTCGATCTCTCGGGGGTCGTCAGCAAGTACATCGGCGAGACGGAAAAAAACCTGGCCAAGATATTCCGGGAAGCAGCCGCCGGCAACGCGATCCTGTTCTTCGACGAAGCCGACGCGCTCTTCGGCAAGCGCACCGAAGTGTCCGATGCGCACGATCGATACGCCAATATCGAGACCAGCTACCTGCTGCAGAAGATGGAGGAATTCGAGGGTGTCGCGATCCTCGCGAGCAATCTGCGCGAGAACATGGACCAGGCATTCGTGCGACGGCTGCGTTTCATCATCGAATTTCCGTTTCCCGACGAAGCGAGCCGGCTGCGCATCTGGCAGACGCATTTCCCGGAATCCGCGCCCGTGAACGAGGACCTCGACTGCGAGTTCCTCGCTAAGCAATTCCAGATCGCAGGGGGAAACATCAAGAACGTCGTTCTCAACGCGGCGTTCCTCGCGGCGGCCGACGGCGGCGCGATCGGCATGGCGCACGTATTGCACAGCGCCAAACGCGAATTCGAGAAGATCGGCAAACGCTGGGACGAAGCGCCGCTCGCGCGGCGCGTCCAGGCCGTCACCTCCGGCCGCGGCGTCGCCATGGATGCCGGCAAAAATCGCATTGTCAGCGGAGCGGGTTAGAAGCGGGAGCGAACATGAGCGGCCTTTCGAACAAACCTAAGAAATTGCGCGGGGCATTCGTGGAATACGGCCTGAGTATTCCGCCGCTGTTCGTGGTGTTCCAGTTCAACCCGCTGCAGCTGTCGCGCAACCGCAGCCTGTCGTTCTCGCCGCCGAACAGCGCGCAGCAGGATTACAACAGGGCGCTCGGAACTGGAAATTACGGGTGGCTTTCCCTGAGAAAATGGCATCAATCCAAAGATAATCTCTCCAAAATCCGGGAAGAGCAGCAAGTCGACATCCAGGAAGAGTCGATCAATCTCGAGATCCGCCTCGATGCCACGGACAAGCTCAACGAAGGCGATCCGATCGCCGCAACGCTCGGCGTGTTGCCGCAACTCTCGACCCTGGAGCTGATGACGCAACCCAAGGAGGAGGGCGTACTCAGCGGCCTGCTCGGAATAACACCTCGGGACTTCAGCTATACCAGGGTAGAAAACCCGCCGATGGTGCTCTTCATCTGGGGGTACACGCGGGTGTTGCCGGTGAATATCAACAGCATGAGCGTCACCGAAACCGAGTTCAGCACGATCCTCAGCCCGACGCGCGCGACCGTGTCGGTCAACCTTACGGTGATCGAGAGTCGGGAACCGCTGTACAAGGTTTACAAAGGCATCAAGGAGGTGACGTCGCTGCTGAACCTCGCCAACATCACCGATGTCGCCCACGTGGTCGTCCCGGGATAGAGCCCGTGTTCGCAAAAAACTCCCGTTATCGGATGCTGCCGGACGTGGTGACCGTGAACGCCCGGAGCCGGACCGAAGTCACCAAGGATTTGCGGGTGATGCCCGTGGTGGAAGGAGATTTCCGCCACACCGTGGCGGAAATCGACCGGCTCGACCATCTCGCCTTCAAGTATTACGGGCAGTCGGGCAAATGGTGGCGCATCTGCGACGCGAACCCCGATTTCATGTCGCCGCAGGCGCTGCTGGGCAATGAGCCGATCGAAGTCGCGCGTTTTCCCGTCACCTTCGCCGGCGCCGCGCCGCCGTGGACCGAGCTGGTGCGGCGGCTGGAAGCGCTGGTGGGCGTCGAGGACGTGAAGGTCGTGGAGGACTCCGAAATCGTCGCGGAAGAACAGACGGTCGGTGGCCAGATCGTCATGGTCAACGTTGAACGCTTCGCCCGCGCGGCGATCGTGACCTACAACCGCACGAACCTGGGTGCCGGGCAGATCGCAGACGTCATCGAAACCGTCGGATTCGAAGTCGCCGAGCCGCAGCACATCGGACGAGTCGGCAAGGAAATCGTCATTCCGCCGGATGCGGCGGGAGCGCGGAGCTAGCGATGGAATTCGAGAACCTCGGCATCGAGATCGACGGCGAGGCGGTCAGCGATCTCTATCCGGATCTCATCAAGCTCGAAGTGGAGCTCGACGAGGAGCTCGCCGCCATGTTCCGCATCCGCATCGCGCTGCCGCAGTTGCCGGCGGGCACCTGGGGCAAGCTCGACGACGCGCGGCTGAGCCTGTGGAAGCCGGTGACCATCACGGCCGGATTTGAAAGCGGCACCGAGGAGCTTATCGCCGGTTATATCACGCACCTGCGCCCGGATTTCGATCCCGACCCGGCGGGGTGCACGCTCGAAATCTGGGGCCTGGACGGAAGCGTGCTCATGGACCGCGAGCAAAAGCTCAAGGCCTGGGCCAACAAGAAGGACAGCGACATCGCGAGCGAGATTCTGGGTACGTACGGATTCGGTGCCACGATAGAGGACACGCAAGTCGTGCACGAAGAAGCCGTCTCCACCATCGTCCAGCGCGAGACCGATATGCAGTTTCTGCGCCGCCTGGCGCTGCGCAACGGCTACGAGTGCTACGTCGAAGGCACGACCGGTTTCTTCCGGCCGCCGCAAATCGACGCGAGCCCGCAGCCCGTGCTTGCCGCGCAGTTCGGGGACGAGACCAACCTCATGCGCTTCAGCGCGGAAGTGAACGCGCTCGCACCGGCCAACGTAGCGATGTCGCAGATCGATCGTCTGAACAAGGAAGTCCTGGACGCAAGCGCCGAGTCGAGCCTGGAAACGCCGCTGGGGCAGGCGGACGCCCAGAGCCTGCTCGGTGCCGGTGTGGATCCGGGGAAAGTGTACGTGGGGATGAACGTTGCAACCGGCTCGGCGGAGATGACGGCGCTGTGCCAGGGGCTCTTTCACCGCGGGCAATGGTTCGTGACCGCGCATGGAACCGTGGCGGCGAACCTCTATGGACACGTGCTGAGACCGCGGCGCACCGTCACGATTAAAGGCGTGGGTGAAATCTACAGCGGGCTCTACTACGTGACCCACGTCACTCACGCCTTCGGTGCTGACGGTTATGTCCAGAATTTTTCCGCCAAACGCAACGCCTTGCAGCCGACCGGCACGGAAGAATTTTCAGCAGCGGGCGGCGGCTTGCTGAGCGCGGTGCTTTAGGAGACGCGGCGTGGAACTCGAACAGGTCGTCGCCAACCTGGTGCAGCAGGCCGAGCGACGCTTTTACGGCAAGTATCGCGGCTTCGTGAAAGACAACGCCGATCCGGAGCACCTCGGTCGGCTCAAGCTGCAAGTCCCGAGCGTGCTCGGCAGCGACGTGGTCACGGGCTGGGCCACGCCCTGCCTCCCGTACGGAGGCGATGCCGATCAGGGCTTTCTCTTCATCCCGGAAGTCGACGCCGGCGTGTGGGTGGAGTTCGAGGAAGGCGATCTCGAGTTTCCGATCTGGGTCGGCGCCTTTTGGTCCAAGCCCGGGGGCGACAGCGAATTGCCCAAGCCGAACGATCCGGACGGCGCCGAGCAAAGCGACGTGCAGGATCCGCCGACGCGAAAGATCATCAAGACCTTAAAAGGACACACCATTCAACTGGAAGACAAAGACGGTGAAGAACTGATCACGATCGTGCACAACGTCGATAGCAGCAAACGCAACGTCATCACGCTCGACGCTTCCGGGATTACCTTGACCGACTTCACGAAAAACAAGATCGAGATGACAGATAGCGCGTTTACGCTGACCTCGAAAGTGGCGTTCACGATCGACGCGAGCGGGCAGGCGCTTGAAATCAAGGCGAAGACCGTCGACTTCACCAAAGCGTGAATCGAGAAACCCACATGGGGACACTGATCGTGATCGAGGGGGACAAAGTCGAAGGAACGGATAAGCACAACGTGAGCGGAACCGGTACGGATACTTCCATTCCGGGGCCCAACAGTTTTACCGGCATTGCCGATTTCGATTACAAGGGATCGATGACCGACGCACTCAGTGACTTCGTCGATATCGGCGGCAAACCCGTTGCACTGGTGAGCAGCAAGAGCAGTCTCGATCCGGGTGAAGACAGCGTCGGCGGGCATGCGCCGGCTTCTGCAAAGAACATTGTAGTGACGCTGCCGCCGACGATATCGCCGGGAACCGAACAGGTGCTGTCGATTACCGACCCGATCGGAACCGGAATTCCCAGCGCCGGAACGGGAAGCAGTTTTGTCAGCGTTGGCGGTTCGGCGGTTCTGTTGGATGGCGACAGCATTGATACCTGCGATGGCTTATCGATACCCAAGAACTCGACGGTGACGTCAAAAAACCAGGATTTCGTGTCTTGTTCGCAGTAAATGGATAGAGGCAATGGCAACCGACGCAACAACAAGCAGCGGCTCTTTCGGGTTCCCTTTTGCGGTGGATGATGCCGGCCGCGTCAACGCGAGCGGCGGCGACGAGTCGATTCGCGGCAAGATCATCCAGGTTCTGTTTACCGCGCCGGGGGAGCGCGTCAACCAGCCGACCTTCGGCTGCGGGCTGTTCAACCTGGTGTTCGAGCCCGACAACGACGTGCTCGGCCCGGCGATGGAATTCACCATCCGCCAGGCGCTCGTTCGCTGGCTGGCCGACGACATCGTGACCGACGGCGTGAACGTCATACGCTCGGAGGAAACCATCACCGTCGAGGTCGCCTACAAGAGAAGGCGAGACCTGGCGCAACAGGCAGTACGTATCCAATTTCGCTGAGGTGGCAACGTGGCCGAGGTGACGAGAACCGATACAAGCGCCGTAATCGACTACACGGCCAGGGACTACGGCAGTCTGCTCGCGGCCATGCGCGCGCTCGTGCCGGGCAAGCTGCCGGAGTGGACGGATTTCACCTCCGAGGCCGATTTCGGCAACGTGCTGCTGGAGATGTTCGCCCACATGGGCGACATCCTGAGCTATTACCAGGATCGCATCGCCAACGAAAGCTTCCTCGGCACCGCGCAGACGCGCCGCAGCATCATCCATCACCTGCGCCTCATCAGCTATCGCCTCGGCACGGCGGCGCCGGCCGCGGCGAAGTTGCGCCTGAGCTTTCCGGCCGGCACCACCGGCATCGTTACGGTGAAGAGCGGCTTTGCCTTCGCAACCAAGAGCCGCAAGGACAGCCCGAGCGTGCGCTTCGAGTATACCGGCCCCGACTTCGACATCGATTGTAGCGCGCTGCCCGCGGTCGCCGGCCGCAAAACCTTCCCCACCGAGATTTCGGTCGAGGAGGGCCGCACCCTGCGCAACGAGATCCTGGGCACCTCGGACGGCAATCCCAACCAGCGCTTTCGCCTGGCGCAGGCCGGGCTGATCCTGCGCTCCGAAGGGCAGGCGTCCGGCATCAACAAAGACGTCTCGCTGCAGACCGAGCTCGGCGGAGTGATCAGCGAATGGGCGATGCAGGAGTCCCTGGCCTTCGGCCGCGCTGGGCGCAACGACTTCGCCGTTGAAATCGACGCCGACGATCGCGCCGAGATCTTGTTCGGCGACGACGCGTTCGGCGCCATTCCGCCCTCCGGCAGCAAGATAACCGTCGAGTATCGCGTGGGCGGCGGCGAGCGTGGCAACGTCGGCCCGGACTCAATCCAGACGATCGTGGATGCGCCGGCCCTCGCGCTCGCCGGCGCGAAGATCACGAACCCGAAGCCGGCGACCGGCGGCGCGGAACGCGAGAGCATCGAGCACGCCGTTGCGCACGCGCCTCAGGTGTTTCGCTCGTTCCGGCGTGCCGTCACCGCCGACGACTACAAGGCGCTGGCGCTGAAGTTCAAAGGCGTGGGCAAGGTCAGGGCGGTGAGCAGGAATTGGAATACGGTCACGCTCTTCGTCGCGCCGCAGGGCGGCGGACAGGTGAGCGACGTGTTGCGCGCCAACCTGCTTGCGTACTTCTCGGACAAGCGCCCGGTCTCGACCATCATCGAAATCGAAAACGTGGACTACGTGAAGGTGTACGTGGAAGCGGATGTCGAGATCGAGAGCTACTACTCGCGCGCCGACATGGAGGAAAAAATTCAGAATGCGGCCGGCGGCCTGCTCGCGTTCGACGCGGTCGACTTCGCGCGTCCCGTCTACCTGAGCAAATTCTACGAGGCCATCGAGAAGATCGAGGGCGTCAAGTTCGTGACGATCATGGATTTCAGGCGTGCCGTGCCGGCCGCTCCGTATCCGGCGATTCCCTTCGTGGAAGGGACGGGCAAGCTCGAGATGGGCGTGAACGAAATTCCCAAGATTCCCGATGAGCCCGGCGACGAGGCCTATTTCGGCGGCATCAAGATCGTCGTCACGGGGGGATACTGATGCGCTTCGAATCGCTCAGCGCCAAAGCCCACGCCGCCGGCAACCGCGTCGACCTCACCTGGAAATTTCCCGATGCCGCCGCCTTCCCGGGTGTGCGCGTGCTGCGGCGCGAGGGCAGCCATCCCACCACGCCGGAGGACGGCGTCGTTGTCGCGCAGGGCATCGGCATCGCGTCGGCCACGGACAGCGGGCTCAAGGGCGAGACCGTCTACTACTACGCGCTGTTCGGCTATAGCGGCGATCCGCCGGCATACGACATCGACCGGCACAACCGCGTCGCCGCTTTGGCGACCTCTTCCTACGACTACTCCGGCCAGATGCACGCGCTGCTGCCCGGCATCTACGACCGCTACGACACGAACTTGTCCGACGACCCGGCGCTGTCGGTCGCCGACAGGTCGCGCGGCCAGCTGCGCCGGTTTCTCGATCTGCCCGGCGGACAGATCGATCTGCTCCATAGTTTCGCGCGCGCGGCGCTCGATCTCTACGACGTCGGGCGCGTTGACGGGTCGCTGCTTCCGCTGCTTGCGCAGTGGATCGCCTGGAAAACGGACAATCTGCTCGAGATCGAGACGCAGCGCAACGAGCTCCGTCACGCGCCGTACCTCTACCGCACCATCGGCCTCGTACCGACGATCGAGGCGACCACCAAGCGCATCACCAACTGGGAGAGTCGCAGCAAGGAATTCGTGCACAACGTCTTCCGCTCCAACAACCCCGAGCGCCTGAACCTTTGGATCCAGCAGCGCAGCGGAGGCGCATGGGCGCCGGCGCAGATGCTCTCGCTCGACTTCGCTTACGAAGGCCGGGCGGTCGCCGTGCGCGACGCAGGCGGCGTGCTATGGCTGCTCTACCATACTCTCAACGACGGCCGCTGGCAGATCTGGTACAAGCTTCACGATCCGGTGGCCGGATGGACGCCGAGCCGGCCGCTGCCCTCTGCGACATCGCTGAACAAATACCCCGCGCTGGTCCTGGCCGGCGGCGCGCCTTGGGCGTTCTGGGCGGCATTCGACGACGCCACCCAGCACTGGGGGCTCAACTCGTCGCTCTGGGACGGAACGCGCTGGTCCGCCGCGCAGGCGGTTCCGATCGCGGCCGCCGAGTTGCGCCAGCCCTCGGCGTTCGTCGACGGCGCGGGCCGCGTCTGGATGTTCTGGCTCGAGCGTATCGGCGGCCGCCAGCAGCTCCGGTACAGTCGTCGCGACGGTGCGGTCTGGGGCGCGCCGGTGACGTTTCCTTCGGACGGCGGTGCCGACGCGCGCGTGGAGGCCGACCCCTACGTCGTGTTCGATTCCCTGGGCGGGAAGATCTGGGTCTTCTGGTCGCGCGATGTCACCGTCGCCGGCGGTCAAACGCGCCGGGAGATCGCCTATCGCATCAAGGACGATGCGAACTTCGACGACACCCATTGGGGCAACGTGCGCACGCTGCCGAAGCTGGCCGACGATTACCACGACCGCCAGCCGGCCGCGCGCATCGATGCGGGCGCGGTCGAACTTTTCTGGAGCTCGAATCGCGGAATAAACGGTTACGGGATCTACAGCAGCACCTTGACCAACGAGGCCGCCAACACCTGGGCCTTGGCCGAGCAAGTGACCGTAGGCACGTATACGCAGCGCGATCCGCTGCCCGTGGCCGCAGGCGCCGATCTCTGGCTGCTGTTCCGCTCCAATCGGAGTATTTCCTACCAGAGCGAAGTGTACGAAGCGACCCAGTGGGTCGACTTCCGCTACGCCGGGTCCACCTCCGCCGACACGCGCCACGCGGACAAGCAGGCGCTGCGCGGCGAGTTCGAGGACTTTCAGACCTATACCTACGATACGGGCACGGACGGAAAGCGCGACGACAGCAACTGGTACGCGCGCGACACCGTCGGCGTGTATCTCGCCACCGACACCCTCGACGCCGCGCGCGTGCAGGCCGGGACGGAACGCTTGCGCAACGTGCTCCCCGAGTTCATGCCGATCACCGATCGCGCCGTGTTCTTCCCACGCGCAGATCGCCACGACGACTACGTCTACACGTACGGCGTCCCCGGCGCCGACCCTCCACAGTTCATCACCGAGACTTGGAGCGACGCGCTCACGACGGTCGCCGAGGAAATGGCTTTGGGACCCGGAGAAGATTTTTCGGATGCGCTGGAGTAGCGCGAGAGCGACCCATGCACAAATCCATTTGGCCCGACGGTAAGTACTGCGACCGATTGATCCGCGCCGGCGGCGAACTCGAGGAATGCGCCTGGCGCTCCAACATCGTCGTCGATCGCTGTCGCCGGCTGCTGGCGGCGTTCATTAAAAGCGACAGTGCGGCCTTGGGAATCCAGTCGCTTGCGATCGGCCGGGGCGACGCCATCTGGGACTCGGCCTTACCGGCGCCCACACCGGGCATCGAGCAACTCGTGGACGCTGCGCCGATCACGATCCCGATCGCCGCCGCCGACATGAGCTATCTCGACGCCGCCGGCGCCGTAACGACGGGCCCGACCCAGCGCCTGCAGATCATCGTGACGCTCGCCCCGGGCACGCCCCCACCGCCGGCGAGCGAAACCAGCTACCCGCTCCGCGAGTTCGGGCTGTTCGGCAACTTCGGCGGCGTACGCTACATGATCGACTACGTGCGCCACCCAGTCATTCACAAGGCTCCGGGCGACACGCTGGTACGCACCATCCGACTCATTTTCTGACGCAGGGACCCGCCATGGGCGACTATTCGCGAGACAGCTTCAGGCTCACCAACGTAATGCACCAGGCAGTGACGGGCGAATCCGTTTCCAATCCGCGGCATTACGTCGGATTGCGAGTTCAGCAGGCTGTGCCGGTGCTCGATGCCGACCTTAATGAACTGGGCGATATCGCCCGTCGCTCGCAGGAACTGTTGGTGCGCGACGTGATCGGCGACGGCGTGCCCGGCCAAGGCACGGGGTTCGCAGTCGGTCCTCTGGAGGCAGACAACGATTTTGCGTTGCAGCCGGGCGCGTTGATCGTCGGCGGCTGGCAGGTAATCAACCCGGCCCCGATCGCCTACAGCCAATTGCCGCGTTTTTTCAGCGATGCCGGAACATTCTTGGGAACGGATTTGACCACGCCGGCAGGCGACCGCACCGATATCGTCTATCTGTATATTTGGGAAGCGGAGACGGCCGCGAGCGGTACGAACGGCGATTCTCGCCTCGTCAACGATTCGATCGGAATGGAAACTGCACGCCGCATCGAGCGCCAATGGACGGTGCGTGTGGCACAGAACACGACGGACGCCGGAGCGATCGGTCCGCCAGCAGCTGGCCACAAACACTATCCATTGGCAAAGTTGTTTCGTAGCGCCGCAGCTCGAATTCAACTCCACATGATCGAAGACTTGCGCCGCCTGGGCCTGAGCTTGGCGGATGGCATCAGGTCGCAAATGTTTCTCCAGCGTGGCGCGGAGATCGTCGATCCCGCGCGCTTCTCCAGCATGTTGAAAGCGCTGCGCGACATTTTGCGCGTCTGGCAGGAAAACTCACTGTTCCCAATTGTTTTGGTCTCGTGGCAGGGATGGATGAGTTACCTGAACGCATTGAACGAGATCTTTTGTATCAGTTCCGCAGCCGAGGTAAACAGCGATACGCGGAATCTTGACAATGCCGGCGGGCTGACGGTCCTGGCGAAGCTTGCGGACGCGCAGCAGGCGTTGATCGGAACTGTACGCAACATGGGCACGGGCGTGCCGGCCGAAATGGCGGTCGTGGATCTTTACGAAGACTACATAAATGGATCGGCTGCCAAGAGCATTGCCGGAATACGTCCTGCGCTCACGAGCAAGGACTTGCTCGGAGCGGTGAAAGGGCAAGAGGACTTGAACATTTTCCTGGGTTTGGGAACCGGTGAACTACCGCAGGGCAACGTGACGGTGGTTCTGAAGGACGTACAGCCGGCGACTGCGGTTACTACGGGGCCAATGACGCTGACGTATGAGGTCACCAGTTTGCTTGCCGTGCCAGCGACAGCGGAGCAAATCGATTTGAAGGCCACGGTGAGCGATGTCCGGTGGGCAATCAGTCTGGACAAGAGCCAGCTCTCGCTTGCCCCGGGAGCGAGCGGTACGGTAACGATGACGGTCGATCCTGCGGATACGCTGGTCAACGGGAATTTCGCCGATATCAATCTCGTGGCGAGCGTGCATCGCCGCCCGAGCATCGTGTCGCCTCAAACCGCCCAGCGCTTCACGATCGGTCAGTTGCCGCCTGGGGGAACATTCTTCTTCTATAGCGGCTCGCCACTGCAGACCGGCGTCCTCAGGATTGGGAGCAGCCAGATCTCGCTGACGGAATTCGATATTCAGTTCACGCTCGTGAATTCCACCGGCGGTTTGCCGGCCGGGGAGAAACAGGGGTTCGACGTGGCCTACGAGCTGATCTTCCCGACTCCGTTGCAAAGCGGCGTGACGCCGGCGGATTGGACGCCGGCGCCAGGGCCGATCACGATGCCAAACCAAGCCGTAAGCGGGGCGAGCGCCCCAGTCGCCATTGCTCTTTTCGGCCAAGATCTCACGGGCATCGCCTCGAATGTGTCCTTGACCGTGCGAGTCACGGCTACCTTGACGCATATCAACGATGGGCTTATCGGCGGCGGAAAGAGCGCCACCGTAAATCTGCCGGTGGAAGTTGTAATAGGCCAATGAAGGATGGGGACGGATCTCAACAATGCACCGCGTTACTTACTTCAAGGAGATGACCATGCGCAAGATCACTCGACTAGGGATGGTGTCGGCATTGCTTGCGGCGGGCGCTTGGATGTCGATTGTGCCCGATGCTGCCGCAACCTCCAGTCCGACGGACACGTTAACCAATCACGTCGTCAGGCGGACGCCGGATGCAGCGTTTACCGCCGATGGAGTCAACACTGGCGGCGAGTACGCGGCTGTCGACATGCTCAACGTGGGGGGCAACAACTTTATGGAGGCGAAGGTCTCGATAAAGCGTTTCCGGGATACATTGGGCAACGAGGAGCTGCGCATCTATTTCTCGGTGCATGACAACGATTTTGATGCGAACGACAGGATCGAGTTTTATTTCGATCGACTTCATGATCAAGGCACCAAGAGCGGCGCCACGGTTCCGACGACGTTGCTCGAAGACCTTCAGTTGACCATTCTCCGCCCCATGGCCGACTGTGGTTCGGCGGGGGTCGCATGCACCACCGGCATCACCCTCAGAGGCCGAGACCCGACGACGGGTCTTTTCTCCGGGGCAGCGACGCCTGTCAGTCTCAGCCAGGCAGTCATAAAGACGGCAAACGCTGGAGAATACAGTGCGGCTCCCGCCCCTTATAACAATGGCTGGACCGGAGAGCTCGTGCTGAAGCCGGCCGACTTGGGTTGGGGCTATTTCCCCGATGTGGTCGGATTCTTGGTACGTGCAACTTCCGGGAACGTCAGCGGCATCAACGCGATGACGGGTACTTCGCCCACTGCGGGGCAATCCGCGTCATATCCCCTCAGTGGAACTTCAGTCGTAGGTGCGACGGCAGCCGATCTTTGGGCAAATCTGAAGCTGCGTTATCCCATCGACTACGGTTTGATAATGGATTTCTCCGGCAGCATGCTCGCGCTCGACGGGTTTCCGGCGGAAGTAGGGAATCGGTGGCAGCGCGCAAAACGCGCTGCGGATCTCTTCCACGCCGTATCGGCGCTCTTCAAGGACAACTTCCTGGACGACAAGATCGCGATCATGCAGTACGCCTGGACCTGCGGCAACAATGCGGACGCCGGCAACCTATCCGGGAATCTGCAGGGCGGGGTGACCACCAACCCCCAGGATATCCCCGCGACTCCTCCGACAGGAACGACTTCCTTGACCGGAGCTGCGGTCGATCCCGCACCGAGCAATTGCACTCCGATTCAGCAAGGCTTGACACAGGCGCTAGAGAGCGCTGCCGGTATCTCGCACCCCGGTATGTACGGGGCGGTGACGGTGGATCCCAACGATCCCAAGTCCAAAAGAGACCGCATACTGGTGCTGCTGAGCGACGGCCTGCATAACATGCCGTCCTCGGCTTTGGGGTTTACTCCGGCGACTGCAGGTGATCCGTTCTCTACAGACGAAAAAACTCTGGTACACGTGCGCACAGTTGCCCTCGGTCCGGACGGCAAGGTGGGCACGGACTTGTTGAACGCAATTTCAAATGCGTTCAAAGCCGGCGGCGCCGAGCACGCAAAATACAACAATCCGCTCACCTTTCCGGATCTCGTGAATGCATATTTTGAATCGATAGCAACCGCGATCAATGTAAATAAGGTAGACGATATCTCCTTAACCAACAGCTTCCTTCCGGGCGAAGGAGAGAAACTCGTCTTGATCGGCGTTTGGAACAAGGCTACCGATGCCGGCCGGCTCAAGGCCCAGCGCGATGGTGTCGATGTGCCTGTGCCTAGCGCGCAGCAGCCCTTCAACACCAAAATCGGATACGCGGCGGTTGTCGTCAATAAACCGCAGCCCGGCGGAACTTGGTCGCTGGCGCTGGACGGCGCGGCCTCGCTGCCGCAGCAGATGTACGCGTTTGCCGATCTGCGGGAGTTTGCACAGTTCCTGGTCGAGCAAAAACCCTACCACGCCGGGCAACCGATCCTGCTGCAGGTCAGACTCAAGGATCGCGACAAGCCTATTCTTGGCGCAGAGGTGACGGTCGAGGTCGCCAAACCCGGCGAGGGCCTGGGGAACTATCTCTCCACGGTACAGCCCGATTGCTCCACTGGATCACCGTCTATTCCCGGTGACGGCGTGGTCCTGAAGAACGCTGCCAACGCTGTTCGTTCGACTGCCGCTGGAACCACGACGACTTCCACCGCGGCAGCAGGAGATCCGATCTCAGGGCGCTATGCCCTCGCCGCTGACGCGTTCAGCCGTTGCAATAAAAACGGCCTAAACCGTTTGGCGCTTCCTGGGCTGAAGCTCTACGACGATGGCACCCACGGAGATCCGATACCGGGCGACGGGATCTATAGCCTCGCTTTCACCGATACCAATCTGGAGGGCAGCTACACCATGCGTTTCCACGTGCGCGCGAAGAATTCGGACGGAATCGATTTCACCCGAACTCGCACCACTTCGCAATTCGTTGGAATTCAACCGGATCCGGGCGCGACGAATTCCACGATGATCGCCGGGCCCATCGTGGGTAATCTGCAAACGGCTTCCATTTACTTCCTGCCGAAGGATCTGCTGGGGAACTATGTTGGACCGGGATTTGCGGGCGCCTTCACCGTCTCCGTCCAAGTCGGACAGTTGGTCGGAACTCTCAAAGATGTCGGCAACGGATATTACGTGCAAACGGTCCAATACGCGCCCTCGGGTCCTTCCCCGGTGATTACTGTCGCAATGCCGGGAACTTGCTTTGAGAAGGTAATCGATACCGGCGCTCGGCCGTGGTGGTTGCTATGGGTGATTGCGATCATCATCCTACTGATACTGTTGTTCTTCATCCTGTGGCTCCTGGCGCGCAGACCGTGATGCGCTGGTACACGAGCCGTGTTGACTGACGCCTTCTATGTGGCGCTTGCCTCAAAGCTGATATCGGGGGGCGCGAGTGAGCCTGCGCTTTACCTCGCGGTAGGCGGGGGCGATCCCGCGTGGGACCGCAACCCGCCGCTCCTGCTTCGTGGCGTAACGCGGCTTGCAAACGAGATCGCGCGCAAGCCGGTGGAGTCGGAGCACCTGAGCTTTCTCGACTCCACCGGGGCGGAAGCGCCGACGGCCACGCCGCATCTGCGCGTGCGGCTACGTTTCGAGAGCGGCGACGCGAACGGCACATTGCGCGAGGTCGGCTTGTTCGCGCAGGCGAGTGGCGCGCGCAATTCGGGGACGCTGTTGTCGTATTTCGTGCACGCGCCGATAGAAAAGAGCGCCGAGATGAACCTGGAACGCACGTTGCACGTCAACCTCATGCCGCGCGCCGTGACCGGTGCGCAGCCGACGCGCTATCTCGGCAATAGTCACTCGCGCGAGGTTCACGATGTGGAGAACCGAAAGGCGGACTGTCGGCTGGACAAGATTCGCTTCGATCGGCGCATCTTCTTCGGCACGGTGGAACAGGCGGTCGAGTTGGGGTATGACCGCTGCGCCTTTTGCTTTGGGCGGGCGCAGTCCAAGCGCTGATTCGCGCGCCGATACGTCGAGATATGTTTCGGGGCGGCTGAATTCGGGACGTGATCGAACACAATGCGACAACCATCATTCGCACATCAAGGTCGCGTGACTTCCCCGGTGCCCATTCGCCCTGCACCTGTCGCGAGGGCAAAAGTTCCGCCGCACCTGCAGCTTCACCGGTCCCTCGGCAACCAAGGGCTGCAGCGTCTGCTTCAGGCACGCGCGGTTCAGGCCAGGCTGCATATCAGCCAACCGAACGATCCGTACGAACAGGAAGCCGACCGCGTCGCCGACCAGGTGATGCGCATGCCCGCGACCGAAGAGCGGAGAGCCGCACCGTGCGCCGCGTGCGCCGGTGGCCGATCGACGTGCCCGACCTGTGCCGCCAAGAACCCGTTGATTCAACGTCGGGTCAGCGCGCCGGATCCGGCCAACTTAGACGCACCCGCCCCCGACGGCCTGCTCCAGGCGCTTGGCCGCGGCCGGCCGCTCGATTCGCAGACCCGCGCCTTCATGGAACGCCGTTTCGGCCGCGACTTCGGCCAGGTCCGAATTCACGCGGACGGGAGGGCGGCGGAATCCGCGCAGGCGGTGAATGCGGCGGCGTACACCGTGGGACGCGATCTGGTATTCGGCGCCGGGGAGTACTCGCCGCACTCGAGGGCGGGCCGGCAGCTGATCGCGCATGAACTCGCCCATGTAATTCAGCAGGCGGGCGGTGC
>WNFC01005957.1_pt1 | contig 17911 bp, 15 predicted proteins | sample 5400541 | NCBI WGS metagenome assembly WNFC01 (sample SAMN13153342, study PRJNA577476) | soil metagenome | isolation source: 120 cm saprolite under Douglas fir tree site 2 hole 2 replicate 1 | place: USA:California | collected 2015-04-18
TCAAGCTGTAGAATCTCGCTTCGATGCGTTCCAAAAGGAAGTGGTACATCCACCAATGGTGCTTGCTCGGCATCAATTCGGTCCGCAGGTTCGTGTTGCTTGGAAGGCTTCGGTTTCATTTCAAAGAGCACGCCATCAGGTGAACGCATATATAAGACCGGCGTACCCCATTCCAGAGTATTTCCGATTCCCAGGCTAATGGCCTTGCGTGCTTCACTGACTGCGGTATCTACAGGTGATCCATCAGCCAGTGCGTCATAGAATGCGCGCGAAAATTCAATGGCTGCCCGATCGGTAATATCATATTGCATGGCCAACACTGCCGGAATACCACGCCGTACCAAAATGGAAGCAGTACCGGAAAAGATATCATGCTCACTTCCTTTGGCTCCCTCACACGAGTTGAGTACCACCAACCGTAGAAAACGATGATCGGCAAGCAGCAGCCCCATTTGCGTCGCGCTCAACAGACGTGCCTTCCCCTCTTCATCCTCTAGCGCGATCAACCCTTCATCGGTACGTGCATCAAAGCCACCGTGACCAATAAAGTGAAAAATGTGCCAGGGACCGCGACGCATCGCTTTCTGTAAATCATACCAGCCCTGACCTGGTAACCAGGTTAACTCCACCAGGCCCCTGGCACGCAAGTCTGCTATAGCCTTTTCTAAGCGCAGCTTTTCGCGTTCAATATCCAGTTCAGGTAGGTCTTTTGGGCTGGAGGTCATGGCTAAGATGGACAGGGGCGGTGTCACAAGGAGTGGTCGAGGAGGTTGGGCCAACTCTACGTAGCGCACAATGGGAGTTGTGCTTGAGAGGCAGATAAACTCAGACCCGTCTGGATCATACAAGAACTCCCAGGGCAAGGCTGCGAGCTCCGGAGAGCGAATACGCAATTTTAGCCGTAACCCTTTTCCTTGATTCGAGGCAGCAAGCTGACTCACGGCATACCGTTTCCCTACCTCTCCAGTGAAGAGCGCGTTGAACAACGCACGACCGAAATTCTGCACGGACTGTTCTTCTGGCAGCAACATTTGACGACGCTTGCCACCCGAGCGCAATAGCGCATTTTGTAGTGACAAGAGTTGGTTTTCCAACGCCAGTTCGTCGAAAGGAAAAAGCATGGTTTCGCGTGCCTCACCCGAGGCTGAGCGTATAACCGTTACGGGATAAGCACGTCCGCTGCCAACACCAATTTCGACTTCGAAGTCAAGATAGTCCATCTTCTTTCCCGCTTCCTCGCTGAGATCAATCGTTGTCAAAGTGCATAATGACGCTCTCTGATATATGATGCTACAAGAGTTCAACTTTCGCGTATGAAGTTATACAGACTATACTCTATCAATGCTAGAATTACAATCCTAACGATAACAAAGTTGATCAGGTGGGGCCTCTGATCTTGAATAGTGAGCGTTTGAAACGTCTTGAAAAGTCGCCATATGATACAATGTCTGTGATAACTCTCAACTTCTGGATAATTCCCCTCCGATATGATACGATATAGTCAATAATACACAACGTGCGACCTCTTCATGGTCATTGGACGGACGAGCGCCTTTAGTTCGGAAAAGTGCAGGGAAGAACACACAGACTATGGCAATTCACAACGTAATTACATCAGAGAATCCTATTCTGCGACAGAAAGCAAAAAAGGTTCATCGTTTCGACCCTTCTATCTCAAAATTGATCGAAGACTTGTTTGAAACGATGCATGCAGCGCATGGTGTAGGTTTGGCAGCGCCTCAGATCGCACAATCAATTCGCATTTTTGTTGCCGAGTACGAAGACCGCAAAATCGCGATGGTCAATCCTGAGATTATCAAGGCTGAGGGAGAGGAACGCGGCACCGAGGGATGTTTAAGTATTCCCGGCTACGTCGGTGATAATATCCGGCGTGCGACCAGCGTTGTTGTAAAAGGTCAGGATGCGCGGGGTAAAGCGATCCGTGTTCGCGCCGAAGGCTGGCTTGCGCGTATCCTCCAACATGAGATCGATCACCTGGATGGCTTTCTCTTCCTGGATCGTCTGGACAGCCCTGAAGATTTGCGCGAAGTCACAGAAGCCGAGTTCGAGGAAGCCGAAGCAGAGGCATTGATAGAATAAAAAATCTAGGAAAGCAAGATAGCTCGGCAGAAGCACGTGCTTCTGCCGAGCTATCTTGCTTTCCTAGATCATTACTTTACTTTTGTTGTCGTCTTATCATGGGGAGTTTATATTTACCAAGGCCGCGTTCGCAGCTCTGGCATACGTAAAAACCCTCTTCCTCGCGATACGTTAAAGAGCTTACGGTGGAATGCAGGTAACAAATGCCGCAACGCGTGCTATCTTGCTGGCTCGCAACCTGCCGATCCTGCGCGAACAACTCGCGTAGGGATGCGATCAAGTTGTCGAAGTCGAACGAACCTGAGTAGCTGCGACTGGTGCTAATAACTGGTAGCGCACCGGTTTGATTGGTTGCACGCATTTCGCGACGACTTACAAACGAACTACCGTTACCCGACATTCCAGAACCCGAACCCGATGTATAGTTACTGCCCAAGGGATAGGCCTCCAGATCATGCGTTAGTTGTTAGTCAGGGATGGATGTATAACATTTCACTTATTATAGCATATTGCCCCTGTTTTTTATACCCTTTGAGGAAGGGCGGTTCCACCACAAATCGGGGGCTAGGATACATGGTCGCGTAGGGGCGGGGTGGTGTGGAGCAGGGTGGGGACGCTTGCGTCGCCCTTGGTGGAGCTTGTCTATGCATGGCTTTTTTCGTAGTAATATGAGAAATTTCCAGGGTACACCCTCACACTACCATCATCGCTAATCGCCACAATTTTGGTAACAATCTTATCGAGGAAGTAGCGATCGTGCGAAACGGTCAGAATGGTCCCTTCGAATTCCTCCAGAGCTGCCTCCAACACTTCGACGGATGCGATATCAAGATTGTTGGTAGGCTCATCGAGCAGTAAAAAGTTAGCATCAGTAAGCATCAAGCGCGCTATTTGAAGACGACTCTTCTCACCACCGCTTAAGCGCCGGATAGATGTATGGATGTCCTCGTACGAGAAAAGCAGGCCGCGCAAGAAACTGATGGATTGTGGTTCATTTATCGGTTTTATGCGGCGCACGAAATCCAACGGCGTGCTATCGAAAGGCAGCGTTTCCTGCTCCTGGGCATAGTATCCGACTACAACGCTCGCTCCAATTTTCACTGAGTCAGAGTCAAGCGGGATCAATTCCATCATTGTTTTGAGCAGTGTCGTCTTGCCGCTGCCGTTGGCTCCGACAATGCCAACACGCTCACCGTAGAGTATAGTCAAATCAAATGGCTCAAACAGGACACGCTCATCAAATGACTTGCTCAGCCCTTTCACTTCCAGCACGATCTTGCCACTTCGGTCAGCGTCAAGGTTCACTTTGATTTTATCTCGATTCAAGATAGGACGATCCACACTTTCCTGCTTAGCACGCTCGACACGCTTTGCCATATCCTCGGCTCGCGTCGCGAATTTATCATTAAACTTGGACCAGCCTTTGAGTTGACGCATACTGGTTTCCAGACGTTTGATTTCTCCCTGCTGTACCGTATATATTTCATTCTGTTTCAACAATCGGCGCTGCCGTTCCTCAAAGTAATAACTGTAGTTTCCAAAGTAGGCAGAAATTTTACCGTCCTCGAGTTCGAAGATTTTCTTCACCGCGTGATCGAGCAATTGCCGGTCGTGTGAGATGATGAGCACTGTACCAGGGTAGCTCTGCATATATTGTTCTAGCCAGGCTTTCGCGTCCAGATCCAGATGGTTATCCGGTTCGTCGAGTAGCAGAAGATCAGGAGCTTTGATCAGGAAACGGGCCAGGTTTACCAGCTTCTTCTCACCTCCGCTGAGCGAACCCACCTCCAGGTCATACCATGCAGGACCAAAGCCTAAGCCGTGCAAAACCGCTTCTACCTTATGCTCAAGCGTATAGCCGCCTAAAGCATCGAAGCGTTCCTGGGCTTTGCCATATTCATCGAGGATCGCCCTCATGAGATCCGGGTCAGAGTCTACTTCTGGATCAGCCATCCGGGCTTCAAGCTGGCTCAACATGAGAGGTAAATCCACCAGCTCTTGAGTGACCTCCGAAACAGCTTCGAAGACAGTCTTATGGCTTTGGCCTGGATCAGCCTCTTGCGCCAGGTAGCCGATGGTCAGGTTACGCCTTCGCGAGATAACACCTTCGGTCGGAGTATCTTTGCCAGCCAGGAGTTTGAATAGCGTCGATTTACCGCCCCCATTTTCTCCAACAAGGCCGATGCGTTCGCCTTCCATGATCTCTAAATCTATATCGCGGAAAATTGAATTGCCGCCATAATCCTTGCTGACTTTAGAAAAGGTACAAACATAACCTGACATGTATCACACTCGTTACTACTTCTGGAAAGAATACCCCTTTGAGGATGAACTTCAATGAATTCAAACTTGGTATTAGTGTAGCATATATCTTGTAGAGATTAGCACAAAAAAGCCTTTAGGAGGCAAGGAAAAGAAGCAATTTAGCGCGTTTGTGATATACTCACAAGAAAACTGCAGATACTACAAGGAAAGTATAGAAAAGCGATATGCCCTACCTATCGATCCAACAAACTTCGGAAGAACTCCGTTCTGGCTTGATAACTCCAACTGAACTTCTAGCCGAAACGCTAGAGCGTATCGATCAGCTTGACAGCGATATTCAGGCCTTTGTGAGAACGAGCAGCGCACAGGCCTTTTTCGTAGCCCGCTCCATGGCATTCCTATCGCCGTCAAAGATCTTATCGCTGTCAAGGATGTACACATGACGGCAGGCTCGAAAGTTCTTGCAGATTACGTTCCGCAAGAGGACGCGACTGTGGTCGAGCAATTGCGCAGGGCCGGAGCTGTGATTGTCGGCAAAACCAATACACACGAGTTCGCCTATGGGACGTATACACCTCCGACACGCAATCCTTGGGACCTGGCACGTATCGCTGGCGGCTCCAGCGGTGGTTCGGCGGCAGCATTGGCCGCAGGTATGTGCCCTGGTGCTATAGGTAGCGATACGGGCGGCTCGATCCGTATTCCTTCAGCATGCTGTGGCATCACTGGACTGAAGCCAACTTATGGGCGTGTAAGCACATATGGCGTCATACCTCTTAGTTGGTCGCTCGATCACGTCGGACCAATGGGTAGGAACGCCGAAGACTGCGCTATTCTCTTTGATGCTGTTGCCAGGTATGATCCGCGTGATCCCAACAGTGTTACAGGTCCTCCTGGTAAAGCCAGTGCAACGCTGATTGGTGGAACGGAGGGACGAGGCCTGATTTCACTACAGGGAATCAGACTTGGCGTACCATCGGAATCGTTTGTATCCCCGCTTGATCCCGAAGTACGCGCTGCCTGGAGAGCGGCGCTGCTGGTGCTGCAAGAGGAAGGAGCCGAGCTTGTAGATGTTGAGTTGCAGCGACCTACGATGGATACATTCCGTACCATCGAGATGCCCGAGGCCTCGCTGGCCCATATGGAAAGAGGATGGCTGACCAAACGGTTGGACGATTATGGAGAGATAACGCGTTCGCGTTTATTACAGGGTAAAACTATTCCAGCCGTGGATTACTTGCGCGCACAACAGCAACGGCGCGCCTTTTCGAGTAATCTGCGTTCTATCATGCAGGGTTTCAATGCATTGGTTCTCCCTACAATACCTATGCCAGCGATTCTGATAGAGCAGGCAGATACAGAAATTCTTATCGATGGCGTTACTGAAAAAGCAACGGTTGCACTTTTAAGATTGACGATGCCTTTTAACCTTGCAGGCCTGCCAGCTATCTCATTGCCCTGTGGTTTTTCGGCTGGTGGTTTACCTATCGGCTTGCAGGTCGCGGGTAAGCCATTCGAGGAATCTATGATATTGCGCATCGCTCATGCTTACCAGCAATTGACGGATTGGCATCACAGAGAGATAAATATACGACCAAAAATATGAACGAATATCGAAACATCTTACACCTACCCCACGGGCAAATACACCTCCCAGCTTTCTTGCCAGATGCCACGCTGGGTGTTGTGCGCAATCTCGACAGCCTTGACCTCGAACAATGCGGCATCGAGGCTGTTGTGATGAACTCCTTTCACCTGATGCAGCGTCCTGGCTCCTCCACCATAACAGCACTGGGGGGATTGCACAGCATGGCTGGCTGGCCGCACCCTATCATCACCGATTCGGGTGGCTTCCAGGCGTATTCCTTGATCCGGCAAAACACAAAATTTGGTTCTATGAACGATAAGGGCATTACCTTCCAGCCAGAAGGCTCCGATCGCAAGTTTCACCTCACGCCCGAAAAGAGTGTGCAGTTACAACTCAGCTACGGGGCAGATATCGTCGTCTGCCTCGATGACTGCACGCATGTTGACGATTCATTTGAAACCCAACAAGAATCGGTCAAAAGAACTATCGAGTGGGCAAAGCGCTGCAAGCACGAGTTTCAGCGGCTGATGCAACAAAAGCGTCTCCCTCAAGAACAAAGGCCCTTGCTATTTGGTGTAATCCAGGGTGGAGGCTTTCATGAGTTGCGCAAACAATGTGCCGGTGTATTGCTAGAGATTGGTTTCGATGGATTTGGCTTTGGTGGCTGGCCGCTGGATGGTAAAGGCGAACTGCTCACTGATATCATCACATACACTAGAGAACTTGTGCCGGCGGAATTACCGGTGCATGCCCTGGGTGTGGGTCATCCTGCGAATGTCGTGGAATGTGCCAGGATGGGCTATGATATCTTCGACAGCGCAATGCCTACACGGGATGCACGACACTCGCGCCTGTATGTTTTTACATCACCAGATTCGTTGCCTGCACCCGGTTCTACAGAAAAGTGGTTTTCATACCTCTACGTCAATGATGACAAGGCAATCAAGAACGATGGACCGGTTTCTCGTTACTGCGATTGCCTATGCTGTTCACGCTACTCAGTGGCATATCTCCACCATCTTTTCAAGATCAACGACAGCCTTTTTCTGAGACTGGCGACTATACACAATCTCAGATTCATGGTCCAACTTGTTGAACGATTGAGAGCAGAACAGAATGAATAACAGGGGAAGCCAGCAGATAGATCGTCTCATTGAGGCTGTTCTAGCAAGTTCGAAATATAAGAGCATTGGTGTTGATTTCATTAGATCCATCGGTACGCAAGAACTTACCAGGCAGCATAATCTCAAGCAAGCTATTAAATGTACCAAAAATAAGTTGCACCAGGTCGGTGGAGCGTATCAAAGGAGCACCCCACGCTATTCATTATGGTTAGATGAACTCAAACATGCAAAGCGCTCAGCAAATAAGGAACACTTTCTTGATACGTGTAAATGGATCATGGGATATCACTCCTCTACCAGAGAGCGACTACCGATTCTTGAGCAATTCTATAGCACAATACTGGCCAATCTTCCTCCCATCAACTCGGTTATTGACGTAGCCTGTGGGTTACATCCGCTTGCCATTCCCTGGATGCCACTGAGCGAGCATACGCTGTATTATACCTATGACATCTACGAGGATATGATAGGTTTCTTAAACGACTGTATGACTCTCATGCCTGTGCAAGGATATGGTAAAACGGACGATGTAATCCATTATTGTCCCACTCAAAAAGTCGATGTTGCCTTTATTCTCAAGGCCATTCCATGCCTTGAACAGGTGGACAAAACGGCGGGACTGCGGCTTTTAGAGACAATCAATGCTGACCATCTTGTTGTCTCATTTCCTGCTCACAGCCTTGGCGGAAAAAGCAAAGGTATGGCCGCGAACTACGAGACCAAATTTTATGAACAGGTTGCGAACAAACCCTGGTCGATCCAGCGTTTCGTATTTCCAGGCGAACTGGTGTTTCTGGTAAGCAAGTCATGAGTTAGTACCCTGAATGACAACAACTCGTAAATGATGTAATATAGCAGAAGACTAATAATATCCATACCTGACGGAAAACAAACATAGCCTCTAGGATAGGAATAGATATGAGCATTAATCTGCTCCTCGGACGCGTCATCAAAGGTCGCTACAAACTGATAGACGAACGGGGCAGTGGCAGTTTCGGCGAAGTGTATATCGCACGCGACCTACAAACCAACTATCTCTATGCGGCGAAGGTCATGTATCTGGACCATGCATCTGATAACGAACTGTTGGAACGCTTCAAACGGGAAGCATACATCCTACATAGCCTGAATGATTCGCACATTGTAAGGATTATCGATTATGGCAACGATGACAATACCTATTTCATCATCATGCATCATATCGATGGCCAGAACCTCAAGTTTTACATAACTACCTATGGCCCAATGGAACTATTGCGTGCTGTACATTATATACTGCAAGTTGCCGAAGGACTGGATGCCGCTTACAAGATGGGCGTGGTGCACCGTGATATAAAGCCACAGAACATTCTCGTCAGTAATAAAGGGGTAGTGAAGATTGTCGATTTTGGCTTATCGCGTAGTAAAGATTCACCGACAATTACATCTTCAGATAAATTTATGGGGACAGCATTCTATACGGCCCCCGAGCAGGTGATGAGCAGCCATGCAGCAGATATCCGCTCCGACCTCTATTCACTGGGAGTTGTCCTCTTCGAGACACTCGCAGGTTATCCCCCTTATACTGGAGGCACAGTTGTAGACATCATTATGAAGCACCAATCCGAAGATATACCTTCAATATGCCGCATAAACCCAAGTTTGCCTTATGAATTGGATGCTTTCATGCAAAAGGCAATGGCTAAACAGCCTGATGCTCGTTACCAGACACCACGCGAGTTTATTGCTGCTCTCGAGCAAATACAACAGCGTATCCGCGGACCTGTGCCTGCTTTACCCCAGGCACAGCTTGTCATTATCTCTACCGGACAGACATTTGTCTTGAATGGAACAAAGATGATTGTTGGCCGCGAAGATCCAAAACGAGAGATCCATCCTGATATTCAAATTGATGACCAAACGATGACCCTGGGGCGGGTGCATGCGCATCTCATGAACGAAAAGGGAACATGGATGGTTGAGGATCAGAACTCGCGCAATAAGACTCGTTTAAACGGCAAGATCTTGCATCCATATGAATCGATGCCCCTCAAGGACGGCGACATCCTACACTTCGGTAGAGTTGAGGCACGTTTTGAGTTGCGCTAATTAAATGGAGGGGAATAATCAGGCTCTTTTAGGCGTTGTAGATGTTGACAAACAGATGTTTATTCATGTATTCTCTACTACAGAAGCAAGGGAGACTTCCGGGAGTGAGCTACTCCCGAAAAGGTTCCTGGATAATTCACCAGTTATGAGAAACGTTCGCATAAATTCTGGCTTCGCCAGTCTAAGAGGAGGTGCAAGATATGGGAAAGCACGTTTATTCAGCATTTGTGCTTGTATGCACCTTGTCTACCCGCGTCGGCGGAAACGAGCGAACGCTGCCTGGCCAGGACACAAATATAGAACTCAACAAGAAATTACCTGGCATCCGCTAAAAGGCAGAAGGTGGCTCATTCCCTCCGCACGGTAGACATCACACGATTGATTGTTCGAACCGTGTTTTTTATTCTCCTGGAGGGAAAGCATTGATTAAGGACCCGGAGACACTTACCGGCGTGGTATTGAACGGCGCACACGGCATCTACGACGTTCATACCGATATCGGCGTTTTACGCTGCACACTACGAGGTAAACTCAAAAAAGCCTTTGCCCAGGCTCAATCATCAAAATCGTTGAGCAAAGCGCGCCCACGTTACGACGAATTGCTAACATTACCAAAAGCTCAGCGTATTGAGCATCGCGACACAAACTCTAACGCATTACCAGTACGGCTATCGGTTGGAGACTATGTAAAGCTGCGCCAGCTTGACGAAAGCACAGGCATGATTGAGGAGATTTTGCCGCGCCAGAGCGCACTGTCACGCAAGGATTCAGGTTCAACTTCCAAAAAAGTTATCCAGCAAACCATGCTTGCCAATCTCGACCAGGTTGTGCTGGTCTTTGCCACGGTACAACCTGAGCCACATTTTGGCATGCTCGACCGTTACCTGGCGATCTGTGAGTCAGCAGAGATTCGCCCGATCATCTGTCTCAACAAGGTTGACCTGCCACATGAGCAACGTGTTGATGAAGCCGCTGATCTCTATCGTCGCCTGGGCTATAGCGTGATCTGGACTAGCACAAAGACTGGAGAGGGTATTGAAATCTTGCGTTCCCTGTTAAGGGAACAGACCACGCTCTTCAGCGGAGCTTCGGGGGTAGGCAAATCTTCCCTGGTGAACGCCATCGAGCCAGGAATGGCCCTCAAAACCGGCCTGGTGAGCAATGCGACAGGTAAAGGCAAACACACAACCACTGGTTCGCAACTCTATCCCTTGTCTGGTGGAGGCTGGCTGGCAGATTCGGCAGGTATTCGCGCATTAGCCGCCTGGAATATTGCGCCAGAAGACCTGGCGAGGTGCTTCGTCGAGTTTCGCCCATATCTTGGCGAATGCCTCTATTCCGATTGCCAGCATATAGACGAAGAAGGCTGTGCGATTCGCCAGGCTGTAGAGGATGGAGTGATCGATGAACGACGCTATATCAGCTATGTGCGCATAGCCACAGGTGAAGAAAGATAGAATATAGTAGGGGCGGGGTAAGCCCCGCCCTGTTAATCCTTGCCCCAGCCCTCGAATTCTACGCCTCGCCCTGTTAATCCCCGCCTCGCCCTGTTAACCCCGCCATGATTAACCCCGCCGATTTCTCACCGCGTCGCCACCTCAAAAGTAGCGCTTTCAGTCTGTTTTTCCCCCGGTAAAGCAACCACCACTTGTACCCGCCAGGGGCCGCTCATTGAAAACTGCACATTGGCGAGATATATTCCATTCCCCTGGGATTGTGCTTCTACCTGGTCTATTCCCATGTCCATCGTCTCCATTTTACTCATAAGCGTTACATGCGCATTGGTGACTGGCTGTTGCGAGGCATTCAACAGTACTTGTATCGAGAGGGTTGCAGGTTGCGTAATCAGAGGTGGGTTCGGATTAACTTGAAAGGTCACGTGATAGGGGCCTGTTTGAGCGGTCTGCACCTGTGCAGTGACACGGTGAGGAACAATAGAGTCAAGAAGTGTGCCAATCCAGGTCATGAGTATAAGAAAAGCGATGCCAAGCGCAATTACCAATAGAGCGCGCCTCATTTTTTACTCGCTGATGTACCAGGTACCCTGACAAATACCTTACCATCTTCAATTTTCGTATCAAGGCGTGGCAATTGAGTCAAGTAGCGAACCGGCGATGAGTTCTCCGGCTTGCCATATTCAGTGAAGAGACCGCCATGACAGGGGCAATGAAATTTCTGCTCTGAGTCCTGCCATTGCACAATGCAACCCATGTGGGTACAGGCCGCGGACATGGCTATAACTGGACCCTCGTTCACTGATTCACCTTTATCACCATCGTTACGTATGATATAGCCAACTATGGAGTCCGTCGCGAAGCGTATCGCACTGCCCCCAAGTTCTGCAAGTGTCGTGACTAAGAGCCAGGTAGAAGCTACACCCTGTGGCACGATGGGAGTTTGCCATGTTGATCCCGAACTCGGACCCGGTAGTGTTGTCTGTGTGGCCTGCTCTACCATATGTTCGATACCGGCCCCTAGCGTCAGCGAGGCCGCAACGGCAGCAGCTCCGCCAGCCAGTAATGCGCGTCGCGAGACACGAGGCTTCGTTTGCGGCTTTTTAGAGATAAAAGGGAGATGCCATGTCTTAGGAGGTTGTTGTACTTCTTGTTCAAGCCTGGCCTGCAACTCAGCGGCAAATTCAGGGCGTGGCGTAACATCATCAGGCGAAGCGGAGCGAAAGAGCGCGGCCATACGATAGATCCGAGCCTTTTCGGGTGTCAACTCACCCGGAGGATGAGCTGCATGCCCGGCCTGAAGCTCTTCTATAAAGTGTTCCAGCTCCAGATAGTCTTCAAATCGTTCCTGGTCTTTATCCTGATGGATATCACCTGACATAGTGTTATGTCTCCAGATGGATGCTATTCAAGCACCCTCATTCACTTTTTCCTGTTTCACCGTATTCCGCTAACCACGAGTTCGAGATCAGCCGCGCGTTTGAGTGCGCGAAACTGTAATACTTTGACGTTCGCTTCTGTCAAACACATGCGATTAGCTGTATCTCGGATCGAGAGGTTGAGCAGAAAACGACAGGTCAGCACTTCTCGATAGTGTTCAGGCAATGCCTGAAGAATATGATGCACGCGTTCTGTCGGTGTGCTACTGATGGCGGTAGGCTCTTCATCGGCCGGACCTTCCCAGCCGATTTCCAACAATTGGTCAAGCGAACTGGTCGAAATACGATAATGAGCTCTCCAGTAGTCTGCGATGGTTGTGCGAGCAACCTGAAACAGCCACTTTTGCATACTTTGTGCGCCACGTTCAGTATCGACACCGCGCACAGCTTTCATAAATATCTGTGACGTCAGGTCCTCGGCCTCTTCGCGATTCCCTACTTTGCTATAGACATAGCGATAAATCAGACCAAGGTTCTCCTGATAAAACGTCTGAAACTCCTGCACGTTCGCCCCCCCCGAGAACCCAGTATTACTGGCCCCCCGAGAACCCTGCACCCCAGCGTCATTTTGCCCTGCTGTTGCAAGATTCGTTCTCGCTTGTTTTCCGCGCAGTGAACCCACTGTGTACTCCCTGCTAAGACAGCATGATTGTGTTCCTGATATGCCCATTCGCCTTGCTTATATGTAAGATTCATACATAGACGCGGGTCAAGAAATATCCTAGTAGGTATTAATACGTTGATAGGTTACACTTTCAATTTCAATAGGCATTTGTGATAATGACTACTTATAGTTTCCAATGCCATTATTATATACCTGAGTACTTCTTTTTACTAGACCAACGAGGGCTAACTGGAATCGATCCTCTGCTTCTCACGTTTGCGCCTTCCACCACCCTGGAGTATAATACACATACAACGTCGACAAAATCAGGCAGGCCCGAAGAGGTGGCTGTTTCCAGGTTTTCACGTTGATACTAGAAGTTGTGAGCATACGTATGATCCTATCAGGTTCATCAAGCATGTGCATCCACTTCTTCCGCGGCTAACGAGCTTTTTGCCTGTCAAATGTTGTAGAGGCATTCCCGATAATCGGATGCCCAAAAAGAAGAGGCGAGATGGTCGGGTACCGCTAAGAAACGGATGCTCCTATGGCCCGAGTATTTATTTGGACTCCGCAAAGGGATACCCCTACAGTCCCCGCTTCCCGCCTCAAGAATTGAGGAATGTTATGTATAAAGGCCAATCAGGTATGTGGTCCTGGCTATTGCATCGCATTGCAGGGCTGGGTATACTCTTATTCCTACTTATCCATATCGTGGATATTTCGCTACTTGGGTTCGGCCCCGCGGTCTATAACGAAGGCATTGCGCTGTTCGGTTTGACAATCGTGCGTTTCCTGTCGCTGGCGCTGATTGCCGGCGTGCTGTACCATTCCTATAACGGCGTGCGTATCATGCTGATTGACTTCTGGCCAAAGGGCGCGCGCTATCAGGGTGTTATGTTCGCAGCTGTGATGGTACTTACAATTGTCTCATTCCTTCCCATGGCCTATTTTGTAATTGCGCCGGTCTTTGGTATAAATCCAGGTAATATAGCCTCTGGTATGTAGAAACTCGTAGATAGGAGAACAGCTATGCGTATTTCTTCAGGATATGGCAGTCGCCCAGCAGGTGGCGGATTTGAAACCTTTTCCTGGTATTTCATGCGTATCAGTGCGATTGGGCTTTTCTTTCTGGTTATCATCCACTTGTTTCTGAATCACGTATCACACGACGTTTCCTGTACAAGTTATCAACTAGTTGCGGCACGCTACGCCAATCCATACTGGCGCGTCTACGACTGGCTCCTGCTTACACTTGCCCTGCTGCATGGCATGAATGGTCTGCGAGTAGTGATCGATGATTATGTGCGTACCCATGCGTGGCGTATTCGCATAGAATCCCTGTTAGGATTTGTAGTGTTGGTCTTGTTTATGGTAGGTACTGTCACACTTATCACGTTCCAACCAGTAGCTGGGAGTCTCGGCCCACACTGCATAAAATAATGGAATAGAAATGTAGTGGCGACCCTTTTCCTTTCATCTCATCTGACTGCGAAGCAGTAGCCGCGCAGCGGCGTTGACGAGATGGATAGGTGCCAGTGGTCGCCAGGAACGGTCGTCAGGTGTCTCGGCAACTCTCTTGATCGCCAGGGCACTACACAGGATAGTTGAGGATACTGATATGTATTATAAATTCGATGTGGTGATCGTAGGTGCTGGCGGCGCCGGGCTGATGGCCGCAATGCAACTTCCTAATGCCAGTGTTGCGGTGCTCAGCAAAGTCTATCCCACGCGCTCCCATACGGGCGCAGCGCAGGGAGGCGTGGCCGCCGCGCTTGGCAACCAGGAAGAAGATCATTGGAAGTGGCATATGTACGATACCGTTAAGGGTGGTGACTACCTGGTTGACCAGCCTGCGGCAGAGATCCTGACGCGGGAAGCTATCGATGCTGTATACGAACTGGAGCATCGCGGTCTGCCTTTCAATCGTACCGAGGATGGGCGTATAGACCAGCGCCGCTTTGGTGGGCATACGCGCAACTACGGCGAAGCGCCGGTACGCCGCGCTTGTTATGCTGCCGATCGAACAGGACACATGATCCTTCAAACCATGTACCAGAGCGCCATCAAAAACCAGGTACGCTTCTTCAATGAATTCCTGGTGCTAGACCTGCTTTTGAATGACGGGCAGGCATGTGGTGTTGTCGCGCTCGAAATTCGCACGGGTGAGATTCATACGTTCCATGCTAAAGCCGTGCTTTTCGCGACCGGCGGTTATGGTCGCGCATGGCGTGTCACCAGCAATGCCTTTGCCTGCATGGGCGACGGTATGGCCATTGCCTATCGTAGGGGCATTCCATTGGAAGATATGGAGATGTACCAGTTTCACCCTACAGGTATCTATAGAGTGGGAGTGCTTTTGAGCGAGGCAGCGCGTGGGGAAGGAGGCAAACTACTGAATGGTAAGGGTGAATACTTCATGGAACGCTATATGCCAACTCTCAAAGACCTGGCGCCGCGTGATATTGTGTCTCGCTGTATGATTCAGGAGATCAAAGAGGGGCGTGGTGTCGAGGGCAAAGACTATCTCTACCTGGATGTGCGACACCTGGGAGCGAAGGTAATCAGCGAAAAGCTGCCGGACATTACCGACTTCGCTCGTAACTACCTGGGCGTCGAGCCTATAACCGAGCCTGTACCGGTACAGCCTACGGCTCACTATGCTATGGGTGGTATCCCGACCGATGTAGATGCTCGTGTCGTCATCGATCCCCAGTGGACACCGTTACCAGGTTTCTATGCCGCTGGTGAGGTAGCCTGCGTCTCCGTACACGGTGCAAACCGTCTAGGCACCAATTCGCTGGTGGACCTGATCGTATTTGGTCGGCGTGCTGGTAAACATATGGCAAAGTTCATTGACGAGAATAGCCATGCACCTCTGCCCCCGGAACCAGAAGACTTTGCGCGAGAAATGGTAGATAGGTTGTATAGTTACACAGGTGGCGAATCTGCGGCTCGAGTACGCAGCACCCTGCAAAATGAGATGGATGAACGGGTATTTGTTGAACGTAACGATCAGGGTTTGCGCCATGCGCTCGATACGCTCGATGGTTTGCAGGAGGCTTACCAGCGAGTGCAGTTACAGGACAAAGGCAAGATCTTTAATACTGAAATGGTCGAGGCAATCGAGCTTGGTTTCTTGCTTGATTGTGCTGAGGCTACTATTCATGGTGCACTGGCACGTACAGAGAGCCGTGGAGCGCATTATCGCACCGACTACGAGCAGCGCGATGATGCAAACTGGCTCAAGCATACACTTGCATATAAGGGAGCCAAAGCCCACGATGTGCGCCTGGATTACAAGGATGTAGAGCTGATCGATGACCCGATATTCAAGCCCAAAGAACGGAAATACTAAGTAAGGAGAGTAATAATGAACCTTTTAATGCGAATTAAGCGCTACGACCCTGAAAAGGAAAGTAAACCGTACTGGGACGAATTTCGTGTCGAAGCTGATCCAATCGATCGCTTACTAGATGCATTGAACACAGTGAAATGGACAATGGACGGGACGCTGACATACCGTCGTTCCTGCGCTCATGGCGTTTGTGGTTCGGATGCAATGCGCATCAATGGGTTGAACCGCCTGGCTTGCAAGGTACTGATACGCGATGTTGGCAACAAGGTGACTATTGAGCCAATGCTGGGTTTTCCAGTCATCAAGGACCTTGTTGTTGATATGGACCCGTTCTTTGATAAATATAAGTCGGTCAAACCATATTTGATTACATACGATTCGGAGCCAGGAACTGAACGACTGCAAAGTCCCGCCGAACGTGCCCGTTACGATGAAGGCACAAAGTGCATTCTGTGCGGCGCCTGTACAGGTTCTTGTCCGTCGGTGTGGGGCAATCCCGATTGGGTTGGACCAGCCTCGATAGTGAATGCGCATCGCTTCATCTTCGACAGTCGCGATCAGGGTGGCGCCGAACGACTCGGTATCCTGGGGCAACGTAACGGCGTGTGGCGTTGTCGCACGATTTTTAACTGCGCCGATGCCTGTCCGCGTGGTATTCCCGTAACCGACCTGATCGAGCAGGTAAAACGCGCAATCGTGTATGGTGATACGAAGGGAGAATAGGATTCCCAAATTGACGACCGCGGAAATATGGCAGCATCAATATATCGTCACTAATGGCATTCGCATGCATTATGTGACCCAGGGTGAGGGACCATTGATCGTATTGCTGCACGGATTCCCCGAATTCTGGTATTCCTGGCGCTTCCAGATCCCATTCCTTGCCAAACATGGCTTTACCGTGGTTGCGCCTGATTTGCGCGGCTATAACGACACTGATAAGCCCCGCAAAGGGTACGATATTCCTACACTTCTTCGTGATATCGAGGGGCTGATCAAAGGTCTAGGGCACCAGAAAGCAATCATCGTTGGACACGATTGGGGTGGAGTGCTGGCCTGGGCGTTTGCTATAAATTATCCTGAAATGACCGAACGCTTGATCGTGATGAATGCTCCTCATCCAGCGGCAATGATGCGCGAGATGCGCACATTGAAACAGTTGCGTAAAAGCTGGTATGTATTCGCCTTCCAGATACCCTGGCTGCCCGAATATATGCTAGGGCGCAATCACGCGAACGAGGTTGGAAGGATGCTTCGAGGAGCCGCACTGCAAAAGTCGGCTTTCCCACGCGAGGTAACGGCGAACTACCAGGAAGCCATGAGTAAACCTGGAGCGATAAAAGCTGCAATAAGTTATTATCGCCAGCTTTTCTGGCGTCTGCCTTTTTCTTTCAAGAGTTACGAAGTACGAATTGAAGCGCCCACGCTGCTTATTTGGGGAGAGCAGGACATCGCCCTCGGCATCGAACTAACCACCGGCCTTGAACGATGGGTGAATGATATTCAAATCAAACGTATACCTGACAGTGGCCATTGGGTGCAGCAGGAACAACCCGAAAAGGTCAACCAGTATATGGTGGAGTTTTTACAGACACTGTAAATTCAGCTCAAACGAAAAGGGTCGAATCGTTGCTGCGTCCTGGGGGGAAAGGATAAGCAGCCCGCTCAATAAAGAGCGCGATTCGACCCTCTGGCAGCGTAAAGCGCCACCAAATTGAAGGAGGTGTCTTTTCTAGTAATGGCTGGCTACTTTAGCGTCCATGACCAGTGGACGTGTCACAGCCTGTGGTTGTGTATCTTGCAATGCTTGTTCCAGCCAGAGATTACCGCATGTCTTACACATCCCATGTGATGCTTTATATAGCTTTGGTACTGGTATCGAAGAGATTGG
>WNFC01007177.1_pt1 | contig 17906 bp, 19 predicted proteins | sample 5400541 | NCBI WGS metagenome assembly WNFC01 (sample SAMN13153342, study PRJNA577476) | soil metagenome | isolation source: 120 cm saprolite under Douglas fir tree site 2 hole 2 replicate 1 | place: USA:California | collected 2015-04-18
TCCATCGTGATCGATCCCGGCCAAGAACGGCCTGGTTATAGCCTTGCGCCGAAAACAGCGCGAGCTATCCGCCGGGAAATAAACGCTCCGATGCCATCAGGCCGGTAAGCAAGAGCACACCGAAGGCGACGATCGTGAGCGCGGCGGCGACCTCGACCCCATAGATCAACAGCGTTGCACCGCCGGCGGGGCGCTTGGTGAACCAGACCGCGATTCCCTTGCCCCAAACCGCCAATAGCGCGATCGCGGTCACGGTGATGGCCGTGCCCAAGGCCATCGCGAAGGTCGCGGCGACGCCGATCGCAAAAATTCCCTGCGAGAGGGCGAATACGAGCACGAGGATCGCGCCGGAACACGGACGCATGCCGACGGCGATCACCGCCGTGAGCCCGCGCTTCAGCCAACCCTTGCCCTTGAGCTCGGCCGGCTCCGGGCCGTGCGAGTGATCGCAGTCTTCGTCGTGCGCGTGGTCATGACCATGTCCACGATCACGGTGATGATGATCGTGATGGTGGTGATGGGCGGCATGATGAGCTTCATGCCGGGCCGACCAGGCCGCGAGCAAGGCGCGGCTCTTTCGCCAAGCGAGCGCGAGCCCGAACAGCACGATCACGCCATAGGCGCCGAGCTCGAGAACACGCACGGTCTCGTTCATCGCCTTCGCGGTGGCGCCGAGCACGAGCGCCGCAATCCCCACCAGCGCGACCGCCGCGATGGCCTGCGCGATCGCGGCCGCGAAGGAGAGCACGATCCCGCGTTTCATCGTCGCGTCGTCGGCGACGAGATAGGACGAGATCACCGCCTTGCCGTGGCCGGGCCCCGCCGCGTGAAAAATCCCGTAGAGAAACGATAGCCACGCAAGCCCGAAGGCCGCCTTGCCGTCGGTCTTGGCGGCGGTCACCGCGCTCGAAAGCGCGCGATAGAACTGCGCCTGTTGCGCGAGAATCCATTGGGTCAAGCCGGCCGAGGGCGCCCCCGCGCCGGGCGGGGCGCCGAAGGGCGAGCCTTGCGCCAATGCCGGCATCGCATAGGCGAGCAGGACCGCGCCGATCAGTGCCGCAACAACGGCCAAGCCGAGCGGGCGAGAGGCACGCAAGCGGAGCTTCACCGGCAGCGCACCGTGATGCGGTTCGCGAACATCTCGCCGTAGCTCGAGCCGGCGTTCAACTGCGCGAAAAATGATTCGGAACTGTTGGCTTGCGAAGCGGAATCATCGGGACCCTTGGCTTCCACCGCGCATCCCGCGGGAGCGCCCACAAGGGAAATAGCTTTTCCTTCGGCCAGGGAAAAGGAAACGAAATAGGTCGGGTCGTAAACTTCCAGCGCGATGCCGCCCTTCGGCGCCCCGCTCTTGATCGGCAAGGTGAAATGAAGGGTCAGGATGCCCTTATCGTCCGCCTCGAGCCAATAATCGACCGGCTCCTCGAATTCGAGCGGCTTTTCGCCCTTCTTGCTCACCGTGAAATAGCCGAACTCCTTCAGCGACTCGACGTTCGTCTTGGCGAGCTCCGCAAGCTCCTCGCGCGAAAGCTTGCCGTCATTGTTGGTATCGAGCCCCTGCGCCGCGAAGGCCGAAAACATCTCGTCGAAGGTCCAGGCGTGGCGGATTTCCTTGAGCTTGCCGTCGGGCGAATAGACCAGCTCGCTCTTTGCCGTCACCCACACGTGCGGATGCGCGCTCGCGCCGGCGATACCGGCGAGGAGAAAGAGCGCGGCCAGCGCCGCTCGCTGCAAGGTTCTCATGACAGTTTGCCTTTATAGACCTTGCAACAGGCCAGTGCAGTCAGGCGGAAGCGTGGCGTAAGGTCCCGCCCCGGCGGGCCGAATTCCACGCCTTAAGTTGTAATTACACGCCAGCCGCGCCGCCGTCCGATCTCGGGTCATGGGCGCCATCGATGTCGCCCTTGCGGCCGATCGAGACGCCGCCGGCATGGCCCATGATTTCATAATAGGCATCCGCCAGCACCTCGATATCGTGGCCGGCCTTCTTGAGCGCCGCCACCACGCTGGGCGGAAACCGCGATTCGATCCGAACATTGGTGATTTCGGTGCCCCAGGTGCGTCCCAGCAGCCAGCGCGGCCGGTCGATCGCTTGCGCGATCGGCACCTTATAAGTGACGTGGCGCGTGTAGACGGCGGCGAGCGTTTGCGGCTGCCCTTCGCCGCCCATCGTCCCGAACGAAAACACGCGACCGTCGTCAAGGACGGCAAGCGCCGGACAGAGGGTGTGGAACGGCCGGCGGCCGGGCTCCAATGGATTCATCGACCTTGGATCGAGCGAAAAGCTCAATCCGCGGTTCTGCATGAGGATGCCGGTCGCCGGCAGCACGCAGCCCGAGCCGAACTCCCAGAACAGCGACTGAATATAGGAGACGGCAAGCCCCGAGGCATCGGCCGCGCCGAGCCAGATGGTATCGCCCTTCTTGGCGGGATCGGGCCAAGGGGCGGCCTTGCCCGGGTCGATGGCCTTCACCTCGCGCTCGAGCGCCGCCGGCGTCAGAAAGGCTGCCGGGTCCTCCTGCAAGCGCTCGAAATCGGTCACGACCCGGTCCCGAATCTTGAAGGCGCGCTTGGTCGCTTCGAGGATGGCGTGAATGTAGGCGAAGCTTTCGGCCTCGGCCGGAGAGAGCCGCTCGAAGATGCCGAGGATCAGGAGGGTGGCGAGCCCCTGCGTCGGCGGCGGCGAGGTATGGACCGTGCCCTCCTTCAGCTTGAGCGAAAGCGGCTCGCGCAGGACGGCGCGATAGCTCGCAAGGTCCGCGCGCGTCACCGGGCTGCCGATTCGTTCGAGATCGGCGGCGATCTCGCGGCCGACATCGCCGCGATAAAAATCGTCGAGACCGGCCTTGGCGAGCCGCTCGAAGGTGTCGGCGAGCCGTCCGGTGGAGAGAAGCGTTCCCTCCTTCGGCGGCTTGCCGCCGACGAGGAAAGCCTCCGCGAAGCCCGGCGCGGCAATATCGGTGGCGCGCTCGTAGGCGAGGCGCCACGACAGCGAGCGGGAAACCGGGCTCCCCTGGCGCGCGATCGCGATGGCGGGCTCCAAGAGGCGCGACAGCGGCATTCTGCCGCCCGCCGCCTTGGCGGCATCGCACGCGAGCATCCATCCGCCGGCGGCACCGGGAACCGTGAGCGCGGCGAGCGGTCCGCGCGGCGGGATCGTCTTGCATCCATGCTCGGCGTAAAGCGCCCGCGTCGCCTTGGCGCCGGCATAGCCGCAGGCTTCGATGTAGCGGACGCGCCCCGAGGGCTCGCGAATAATCCAGAAGCCGTCGCCGCCGATGTGATTCATGTGCGGATAGGCGGGAACGATCGCCGCCGCCGCCGCGATCGCCGCCTCGAGCGCGTTTATCGAGGTGCCGTTCCGCGCCAGATTGCCCGCCATTCTAGCGCGGCGGCGCCGAGATGCGAGTCCGGCGGCCCATTTTGGAGCAAACCGATGTCGGATGGAGCCAGCAGCGCCCGCGGCATCCACTGGACCAACGTGATCACGGTGCTGAGCGCCGCGATTCTGATCGGAACGGAGATCATCGGCGCCGGAATGGCGACCGGTTGGGCGATCGCGGGCCTGTTCGGCCTTGGAGAGATCGGCGCCTACGTGCTCGAAGCCATCTTCGTCGCCGCCGCCTGCGTCATCATCTTCAACTTCGTCCGCCGCGCGGCGAGGATCGAGCCGTTCGTCGATCGCTGAGCGCGCCGCGCGCGACTCGCGCGCCTTAACTTTCGATTCAGATTTTCGTCACGACTTCGCCACGCAAAATTTTTTCGTGAGTCAAGCGATTTTCTCTTGCATGTGCGAGCATTTTCGCTTATGTGCCGGATCGCCCTAATTCGCACGTGCCTGTGGTCGCGTGCCGGTCGACAGAGACCCGGACAAGAGGCCGGAAAGCTGTCGGGGCAGACCGGTAGCCGGAGACAAAACCGGCGAACCTTGTTCTCCGCGAGGGACGCGACTTAAAGCAACGACGTAGCGGGCTTTTTTGGTTGCAGCGGACTCCGATGGAAGGAGTCGGCAGTACTGAAGAGGCACTACTCTTGCCGGCTGTGCGGTGCGGGGCTCTCCCCAATCCAAGCAGTGACATCAAGTTCCGGTTTCCGGAATCGCGATGTCACATCGGCACTTCAAAGGCCGGCCTCTAGCCGGCAGCGGGTGACGGGCCCGCCACGGGGAAGCGCAATCGCGCGAAACCTTCGGCATCCGTCATCCGGGCTTGGAATTGGAGTGAAGGAGACGAAGAATTGACTGAACGCATCCGCAAATTCCTCAAGCGACGACGCGAGGAAGGCCCTTGCCTGGTCGTCGACCTTGAGGTTATCCGCGAAAACTATTCCGCCTTCGCCAAGACGCTGCCCGACACCCGGGTGTTCTACGCGGTGAAGGCCAATCCGGCGCCGGAGATCCTGAAGCTCCTCGTTGAGCTCGGCTCCAGCTTCGACACGGCTTCCACCGCCGAAATCGAGATGGTGCTCGCCGCCGGAGCGACGGCGGACCGAATCTCCTTCGGCAACACGATCAAGAAGGAGCGCGACGTCGCGCGCGCCTACGAGCTCGGCGTGCGGCTCTTCGCCGTCGACAGCGAGGTGGAGGTCGACAAGATCGCCCGCGCCGCCCCCGGCTCGAAGATATTTTGCCGCATTCTGTGCGACGGCTCGGGCGCCGAATGGCCGCTGTCGCGCAAGTTCGGCTGCGTACCCGAAATGGCGTCGGGAATTCTCGAACATGCCCATCGCCTGGGCCTGGTGGCCCACGGCATCTCCTTCCATGTCGGCTCGCAGCAGAACGACGTGAAGGCCTGGGACAAGGCGCTCGCCTCGGCCGCGGCCATCTTCAACGAGATGTCCGAGCGCGGCCTGACGCTGGCCATGGTCAATCTCGGCGGCGGCTTCCCGGCGCGTTACTTGAAGAACGTGCCGAAGATGGAAATCTACGGCAAATCGATCTTCCGTGCGCTGCGCAAGCATTTCGGCAACCGCATCCCGGAGACGATCATCGAGCCGGGCCGCGGCCTCGTCGGCGACGCCGGCATGATCGAGGCCGAGGTCGTCCTGATCTCGAAGAAGTCGGCCGACGATCCGGTGCGCTGGGTCTATCTCGACATCGGCAAGTTCGGCGGCCTCGCTGAGACGATCGACGAGTCGATCCGTTATCCGATCCGCACGCCGAGGGACGGCGGCAAGCTCGCGCCCTGCGTGATCGCCGGTCCGACCTGCGACTCGGTGGACGTGCTCTACGAGAAGGAGCCGTACATGCTGCCGGTTTCCCTCGAAATCGGCGACAAGGTGCTGATCGAGGCGGCGGGCGCCTACACCACCACCTACAGCTCGGTCGCCTTCAACGGCTTCCCGCCGCTCAAGTCCTACGTCATCTGAGAGATGATTCGCATCGATCGCGAGGCGTCGGCCGAGGCCGGCGCCCGTGAGTCGCTGCTCGACCTTGCCTTGGGTCGAAGGCGGCGGAAAAAGACCTCGGAAAGGCTGCGCGAAGGCCGGCTGCCGGCCGACGGACTTTCCCTTTCGGTAAGAAGCAAAAACGGACAGCTGATCGGCACGATCCGCCTTTGGCACGTGTCCGCGGGACGCGAGCGGCCTGCTTTGCTGCTCGGTCCGCTCGCGGTTCATCCGTCCCATCGCAATCGCGGTATCGGCTCGGCGCTGATGCAAACGGTGCTCGAAAAAGCGGCGGCGCTCGGCCATCGCGCCGTGCTGCTAATGGGCGACGAGCCGTATTACAAACGATTCGGCTTCGCGCGCGCTGCGACCGAGCATCTTCGTCTGCCCGGCCCGTTCGAACGGCACCGTTTTCTCGCGCTGGAGCTCGTTCCCGGCGCGCTCCGCGACGCGCGCGGGCTGGTTGTCGCCACCGGCAAGATGGCGCCAGAGGCGGCGGAAAGGTCGCATTACGGGTCCGGTCGTCATGATCGGTTTCGGCTCGATCGGCAGAGGAACCTTGCCGCTGATCGAGCGGCATTTCGAATACGACAAGTCGCGCTTTGTCGTCATCGACCCCTCCGACAAGAATAAATTTCTGCTCGACGAGCGCGGCATCAAGCTGATTCAGACCGGGCTCACCAAGGCGAACTATCGCGAGATTCTCACCCCGCTGCTCACTGCCGGCGGCGGCCAGGGATTCTGCGTCAACGTCTCCGTCGACACCTCCTCGCTCGACATCATGAAGCTCTGCCGCGAGATCGGCGCGTTCTACATCGACACCGTCGTCGAGCCGTGGAAGGGCTTTTACTTCGACAAGAATATCGACGCCGCCGCGCGCACGAATTACGCGCTGCGCGAGATGGTTCGCACCGAGGCGAAAACGAACCCGGGCGGCGTGACCGCCGTCTCCTGCTGCGGCGCCAATCCCGGCATGGTGAACTGGTTCGTGAAGCAGGCGCTGTTGAACATCGCCGCCGATCTCGGCATCAACGATCCCGAGCCGAAGACGCGGGAAGAGTGGGCGCGCTTGATGCACAAGAGCGGCGTCACCGGCATTCACATCGCCGAGCGCGACACGCAAGTTTCGGCGACGCCCAAGCCGATCAAGACCTTCGTCAATACCTGGTCGATCGAGGGCTTCATTTCGGAGGGATCGCAGCCCGCCGAGCTCGGCTGGGGCACGCACGAGAAATGGATGCCGGATACCGGCCGCACCCATAAGAACGGCGGCGGCGCTTCGATCTATATGCTGCAGCCGGGCGCCAACACGCGCGTGCGTTCGTGGTGCCCGACGCCGGGCGCGCAATATGGCTTTCTCGTCACGCACAACGAGTCGATTTCAATCGCCGATTACTTCACGCTGCGCGAAGGCAGCAAAGTCGCCTTTCGCCCGACCTGCAACTACGCTTACCATCCGGCGAACGACGCCGTGCTTTCGTTGCACGAGATGTTCGGCTCCGGCGGCTATTTCCAGCCGGCGTGGCACATCATGGACGAAGACGAAATTATCCAGGGCATCGACGAGCTCGGCGTGCTCCTCTACGGCCACAAGCACAACGCCTATTGGTATGGCTCGCAGCTTTCGATCGAGGAGACGAAAGTGGTCGCGCCCTATCAAAACGCCACCGGCCTGCAGGTGACCTCGGCGGTGATGGCGGGGATGGTGTGGGCGCTCGAAAATCCCAAGGCCGGCATCGTCGAGACCGACGAGATGGATTTCCGCCGCTGCATCGACGTGCAGATGCCGTATCTGGGGCCGGTGATCGGCACCTACACCGACTGGAACCCGCTGAAGGACCGCAACATGTTCTTCCCCGAGGATCTCGATCACGACGATCCCTGGCAGTTCAAGAATATCTTGGTGCGTAACATCTAGAGCGGCAGCAATCCCGCCTTTCCGGCCTCCGTTCCGAAGGCGACCATTTTGCCGTCGCCGCGCCAGGCGAGCGCGCTCACCGGCGCGCCCGACGGGCGGCTGACGAGAACCTCGGCGGCGTCGGCGAGCCGCACCAAGATCACCATCCCGTCGCTGTAGCCCGCCGCGAGCAACGCCTGCTGCGGATGGCAGGCGACGGCGCTAACGCGCGTGTCCTTCGGGCCGGGCGCGAGCAGGAACGGCTCTTTGCCCATCGGCCCGTCGCGCGTGCGAAACGGCCACAGAATCACTTCCGGCGCGCCGGAAGTCGCGAGCCATTCCTCGTCCGCGGTGAAGCTCAAGGAGCGCGCGCGCGCGGGATAGCCGGACATCCGCATGTGCTGACCGTCGGAAAGCCGCCAGCCGTGCAGGGACGGTTCCTGCATCGTGGTGATCAGAAAACGGCCGTCGGGCGAAAACAACGCGCCGAGATGCGAGCCTTTCCAGGCGAGCGTCTCGGGCTTGGCATCGGCATTCGGGAACCACAGCGTCGCGCCGTTGTAATGCGCGATCGCGAGCCGCAGTCCCTTCGGGGCGAAGGCGAGCCCGCCCACGGTCGACGGCACGTGCAAGTTTCGCTCGCCCTTGCCGGCGCGAACAAAAGCCGTCTTTCCGACCGACCACGCGATCGCCCCCGCGGGCCCGAGCGCCAGCTGATCGATCCACTGGCCGCCGCAATCGGCGAGCGTTTCCGTCTCGCCTTCGATATCGGTGGCGACAAGCTTGCCGTCATCGCCCGCAGTGAAAATCCGCTTGCCGTCGCTGGCCGCGGCGAGGATCGCGCCTTTGTGCGCCTTGATCAGCGCTTCGCTGCCGCCGGCGATCAGGATTTCGCCCTCGCCGGTCGCAAGCGCGGCGCTTTCACCGACGAAATGGATCGCGACGACATGGCTTCCCGCCTCGATATCGCGCACCTTCGATGTCAGCGTGGCGGTCTCGACAGGCATCGCGAACCCACGCGCGTCAGACGACGCAGGCGAGAAAGGCTTGCTCGATCGCGGCGGCGTCAAGGTCGCGGCCGATGAACACGAGCCGGCTCTCGCGCTTCTCCTCCGGCTTCCAGTCGCGCTGGTGATCCCCGTCGAGCACCATGTGCACGCCTTGCAGCACGAACCGTTGCGGGTCGTCCTTGAACGAGAGAATTCCCTTGCAGCGAAGAATCTTCGGGCCCTCGGCGGCAACGAGATCGCTGATCCAGGGCAGGAATTTTTCCGCATCGAGCGGCTTGTCGCTCCTGAGCGACAGCGATTGCATGTCTTCGTCGTGATAGTGCTTGCGACCGCCATTGCGATGGTGATGACCGCCGGCATGATCGCCGTGATGATCGTGATCGCGACCATGGTCGCCGGCGAGGAATTCGGGCTCGATCGCGAGAATGCGCTGCAGATCGAAGGCCCCTTGCCCGAGCAAGGACTGGATCGGCACGTCGCAGCGCTCGGTGCGATGGACTTTCGCGTACGGATTGATCGCGCGGATGCGCAATTCCACGTCGCCCAATTCTTCCGGCGTCACCAGGTCGGTCTTATTGAGCAGGATGATATCGGCGAAGCCGATCTGGTTCTTCGCCTCCGGCGCGTCTTTCAGCCGTTCCTTCAGCCATTTCGCGTCGGCGACGGTCACCACCGCGTCGAGCGACGTGCGGCCGCCCACCGTATCGTCGAGGAAAAACGTCTGCGCCACCGGCGCGGGATCCGCGAGGCCGGTGGTCTCGACCAGGATGCCGTCGAACTGCCCGCGCCGCTTCAGGAGCCCGTCGAGGATGCGGATCAAATCGCCGCGCACGGTGCAACAAATGCAGCCATTGTTCATCTCGAACACCTCTTCGTCGGCGCCGACGACGAGATCGTTGTCGATGCCGATCTCCCCGAACTCGTTGACGATCACGGCGTATTTCTTGCCGTGCGGCTCGGAGAGAATGCGGTTGAGCAGCGTGGTTTTGCCGGCGCCGAGATAGCCGGTGAGCACGGTGACGGGAATTTTGTCGGACATCGGTAGAGGCCAAATAACAAAGCGCTCGGGCGGGAAGCCCGAGCGCCCATGATCTAGGAGCAATGAAGCGCCGGAACAAGCCCGGCGGCGCCGAGAGGCTTCAGCTCGTCAATGCCGCCGAGAACTGCCGGATGTTATGCCGCATCATGTCGATATAGGTCGCCGCTGGCCCTCCCTCGGCCGAAAGCGCGTCGGAATAGACCTTGCCGCCGATTTTTGCTCCTGTTTCGTCGGCGATCCGTTGCATCAGTCGCGGGTCGGAGATATTTTCGATGAAAACGGCGGGAATTTTCTGCGCCTTGATTTGCCGGATGATCTTGGCGACGTCGCGCGCCGATACTTCCGTCTCGGTCGACACGCCCTGCGGTGCGATGAACTCGAACCCGTAGGTGGCGCCGAAATAACCGAAGGCGTCATGGCTGGTGATGATCTTCCGGCGCTCGGCGGGAATTTTCGCGATCCCTTCCTTGACCTCGGTTTCCACCGCCGCGAGCTTCGCCAAATAACCGGCGGCGTTCTTCTGGTAAATCTCCTGGCCGGCGGGATCGGCGGCGATGAGGGCATCGCGGATATTCGTCACGTAAACCCTGGCGTTCGCGATCGACTGCCAGGCGTGAGGATCGACGCCATGCTCAGGCGTTTTCCCCTTCTTGGCATCGTGGTCTTCCTCGGCCATCTCGCGCGGCTTGATGCCTTTGGTCGCGACCACGAGGCTCGCCTTGCTGCCGGACGCCTTGATGAGCCGGTCGATCCAACCCTCGAACTTGAAACCGTTGACGAAGATGACCTTGGCGCCGGCGAGCTTTTTCGCGTCGGCCGGAGAGGGTTGATAGACATGGGCGTCGCCTTCGGGGCCGACGAGCAAAGTCACCGAAACGCGGTCGCCGCCGACATTCTTCACGAAGTCGCCGAGAATCGAGAAGGTCGCGACGACGGGCAGCTTTTCCTGCGCGTGCACCGCCGCCGGCAGCGCAATCGCGACGGCCGCGCACCGGGCGGCAAAAGCGACTCGACGAATCGACGGGAACATCTCCGTTCAGGCCTCGAGATGCCGGCCCGGCACGAGATAGCGCCTGAGGCCGCCGACCGTGCCGAGAACGACCGATGCCGCGTAAAAGATACCGGCGACCAGAATGATGGCGGGCCCGGCGGCCGCGCCCGAGTGATAAGAGACGAGCAGGCCCACAACGCCGGAAACGACCGCAACGGCGACGGCGATGACGATCATCGAGGTCAGATCCCTCGCCCAAAAGCGCGCGGCCGCCGCCGGCAGCATCATCAACCCGACGGCGAGCAACGTGCCCAGCCCGTGAAAGGCGCCGACAAGATTGAGGACCATGAGCGCGAGAAAGGCGAGATGGGTCGGCGCCCCCGCGCCGCTGACCGAGCGCAGGAAGTTCGGATCGACGCATTCGAGCACCAGCGGCCGCCACAGAATCGCGAGCGTCAACAGGCTGATCGTGGCGATTGACGCGATCAGAATGAGCGTTGCGTCGTCGAGCGCGAGCACGCTGCCGAACAAGACGTGCAGGAGATCGATGTTCGATCCCTTGAGCGAGAGGATCAAGACGCCGAGCGCGAGCGAAACGAGATAGAAGGCGGCAAGCGAGGCATCCTCCTTCAACTCGGTCGAGCGCGCCACGAGCCCGGCGCCGAGCGCGACGGTGAACCCCGCGACGATGCCGCCGACGGTCATCGCGAAAAGATCGAGACCCGAGACGAGAAAGCCGACGGCGGCGCCCGGCAAGATCGCATGCGCCATCGCGTCGCCGGTGAGGCTCATGCGGCGCAACATCAAGAACACGCCGACCGGCGCGCCGCCGAGCGCGAGCGCGACGGCGCCAACCAACGCGCGCCGCATGAACTCAAACTCGGTAAAGGGCGCGATCAGGAAATCGTACATGTCTCAAGCCACGTCGGTTTCGCAGACTTCGGCGTGGCGATCGAAGGCCTCGCACATGTGCCGCGCCTTCAGCAGGTTTTCCGCCGTCAGAACCTCCTGCGTTCGCCCCCAAGCCACGGCTTCGCGCGCGAGCAGGAGCGTCTCGGGGAATTGCGCCCGCGCCAGATCAAGGTCGTGCAATACGATCAGAACGGTTCTCCGCTCGCCGTGCCAGCGGTGAATGAGATCGAGAAGATCGGAAATGGTCTTGGCGTCGAGCGAGGTGAAGGGCTCATCAAGCAAGATCAGCTGGGCGTCCTGCAGCAAAAGCCGCGCGAACAGTGCCCGTTGCATCTGTCCGCCCGAGAGCGTGCCGATCGTGCGGCCCTCGAAGCCTTCGAGCCCCACCGCCGAAATCGCCTTCTCGATCTCGTCGCGTTGGTGTTTGGAAATACCGCCGAACAGGCCGGCGCGCCGCCACAGGCCCATGGCGACGAGATCGTAAACCGTGATCGGAAACGTGCGGTCGATCTCCGCGATCTGCGGCAAGTAGGCGATGTCTTCTCTCTTGACTTGCGTACGCTCAATCGCGCCGTCGAGCGGCGGCAGCACGCCGACAATCCCTTTCAACAGCGTGCTCTTGCCCGCGCCGTTCGGCCCGATAACCGCGAGCAGCGCGCCGTCCGCGACCGTGCCGGTGAGGTGATGCACGGCCGGATGGCGGTCATAGCCCAGCGTGAGATTGCGGAATTGCAGTGCCGCGGTCATGGCAGGGCCTCTACACGATCGCCCAAACGACGGCGCCCCACAGCAGCGCCGAAAAGAACATTGCGATCGCGATCCGCTGCAGCGCGGAGAGGCGCAACAAGGAGGGCGGAATCTCGACGCGGACGTGATGATGGTCGTGGGCGTGGGCTTGCATGAGCAGCGATCCCATAGGCCGCGCGTTGAGGCGGCGGGCGAGCGAGATATATTATATCAAAGTCTCAAGGCGATACAACATATCCGAAATGCCGCCCAGCGGCGCGGATTCCGCTTCGCCGGGCGATTTCTCAAAAATCCTCGCCGAGCGGACCCTCTTTCAGGCGCGCCAGGTCGAAGCGGTGGACGTCTTCGATGAGCGCGACAAAAGCGCGCGCACCAAAATCGAGTGCGGCCTCGCCCTTGTCGAGCGTCCCGGCGGCTGCATTCCCGGCCGCACCGCTCGGGTGCAGGTCTTGCGCCATCCAGCCGAAGCCGGCGGGATGGCCGGCGCGCAGCTGCTTGAACTCGTGTTCCATCGCGACCGTCGAAGGCTTTGCGCTCGGCATCTTGCCGCGCACGGTTTCGGTCTTGATCGCGAGCATGAGCGAGGTCTCGATCTCGCCGGCATGAATGCCGTGCGCGAGTTCCTCGTCGGAGAACAGACCCTTGGGATAGCCGAGCCGGTGCCAGGAGGCGGTGACCACGAGCATGCCGAAGCGGACGCGCAGATTGCGCGCGACGATATCGATGATCGGCGAATTGCCGCCGTGCGAATTGATGATGACGAGCTTCTCGACGCCCGCGCGGTGCACGCTCTCGCCGATCTCGGTCCAGGCGCGGATCGCGCTTTCGGCGGAAAGCGTCAACGTGCCCGGGAACGCAATGTGCTCGTCCGATTTACCGACGGATTGCAACGGCAGAAACGTCACCGGCAGCGAGGACGGCAGCAGCGCGCGCACGCGCGCGAGGTAGCCCTCGGCGATGAAGCTGTCGACGCCGACGGGGAGGTGCGGGCCATGCTGCTCGACCGCGGCGAGGGGAAGCACGGCGATCCAGCCGCCGGGGTCGCCGTCGCGGAAGTCCTCCCAGGTCATTTCGGTCCAGAAGCGCTTCGGCGACATGCGGCCCGCTCGCTATAAAACCGCCGCAACCTAGGGGCGGGTCGCACCGTTCGCAAGCGTACTTCTTACATGCTCGCGCCGGGCGCTTTGGTCGTTTATTCTCAGCGTGGCGCCCATGCCGAGAGGAACATTGATGGCCAATCGCATCGATCTTGCCGACCGGGTCGCCGTGGTGACCGGCGGCGCACAGGGCATCGGCCGCGCCATCGTCGATCGGTTGCTCGATTCGGGCGCCTCCGTCGCGGTCTGGGACCGCGACCAAAAGCTCGCCGAGGGCGCCGCCTCCGAACTCGTCGGCCGCGGCAAGGTGGAGGCCTTCGGCGTCGACGTGATACATTTGAAGGCGGTCGAGCGCGCGCGCGACGAAACCCTCGACGCCTTCGGACGGATCGACATCCTCGTCAACAACGCCGGCATCTCCGGCCCCAACAAGCCGACCTGGGAATATCCGCCGAAGGAGTGGAACCAGGTGATCGCGATCAATCTCACCGGGCCGTTTCATTGCTGCCATGCGGTCGTGCCGGGAATGATCGCGCGCAATTACGGCCGCATCGTCAACATCGCCTCGATCGCGGGCAAGGAAGGAAATCCGAACGCGCCCGCCTATTCGGCCTCGAAGGCGGGCCTGATCGCGCTCACCAAATCGCTCGGCAAGGAACTCGCGCAATACGACATCGCGGTGAACTGCGTGACGCCGGCCGCCGCCAAGACCGCGATCTTCGCGCAAATGACGCAGGAGCATATCGATTACATGCTGTCGAAAATTCCGCGCGGCCGCTTCGTGACCGTCGAGGAAATCGCGGCGACGGTGGCGTTTGCCGCCTCGAGCGACTGCTCGTTTACGACCGGCGCGGTGTTCGATCTCTCCGGCGGCCGCGCCACCTATTGACGGCCCCGGTGATACGCAAAAGCGTTTCCAAGCGCGCCCGGCTTTTGCCGGCGGCGACCGGTCCGCGCGCCCGGCTCGCCGGCATCGGGCTGATGTGCGCGGCCGTGTTCTGCTTCGCCCTCCTCGACACGACGGCGAAGGCGCTGATCCCCCACATGGACACGCTGCAGGTCGTGTGGGGCCGCTACGCCAGCCACTTTTTGCTTTCGCTCCTGTTCATCAATCCTTGGACGACGCCGGGTCTGTTGAAGACCAAGCGCCCGTGGCTGCAGATCGGCCGCTCGGCGCTCTTGTTGCTTTCGACCGCCTTCAATTTTTTCGCGCTCAGATATCTGCAGCTCGACCAGACCTCGGCGATCGGTTTCACCATGCCGTTCTTCGTCGCGCTTTGCGCCGGCCCAATGCTCGGCGAATGGATCGGCCCGCGCCGCTGGATCGCGATTCTGCTCGGGTTCGCGGGCATCCTCTTGGTCGCCCGGCCCGGCGCCGGCGGAATCCATCCCGCCGCCGCCTTCTCGGTGCTGAGCGCGCTTTGCTACGCGCTCTATAGTCTTTCGACGCGCGTGCTCGCGACCTATGATTCGACGGCGACGACCGTCTTTTATTCCGCGCTCGTCGGCATGCTGGCGACCACCGTGCCGCTGCCGCTGGTGTGGACCACGCCCGCCAACCCCTGGCTTATCGCCGGCATGATCGCGACCGGCGCCAGCGGGTGGATCGGCCATTTGTTCTTGACCATGGCGCACCGGCGCGCGCCGGCGCCGATCCTGGCGCCGTTCATGTACACGCAGATCGTGTGGATGATCGCGGCCGGCTTTCTCGTATTCGGCGATGCCCCGAATGCCTGGACGCTCGCCGGCGTCGCGGTCGTGATCACATCCGGGCTTTATCTCTTGTATCGCGAGAAGCGGATGCGGGCGAAAGATACGCTCGAGGCCCAGGCGCAGGTCAGCGAATAGCTATTCCGCGGCCGAGCGCTTCGCCGCATGCAACGGCGAAAGCCCGTTCAACTGGGCGATCGCGTCGACCAGGAGCGGCACGTTCTCGCCGCCATAGCCCATGCTTTCCGCCGCCGCGTAGGAATTCTTGACCGCGGCCGCGAGCGCGTTGGCGATGCCGCTGGCGTTGCCGAGATTGGCGACGTAGCGCATGTCCTTGTGCGCGTTGCGCAGCGCGAATTTGTGCGACTCGCGGTTTCCCTCGAGCGCGTAGCCCATGAAGGTCTGGTAGAAGCCGCAATCCATGCGGCCGCCGCGGATCACCTTGTCGAACGTCTTCGGTTCGATCCCGGCCTTGCGCCCGAGCGCGAGCGCCTCGGCGTAAAGCGCGCCGTAGCCCATGGCGATGAAATTATTGATGAGCTTGATGGCGTGGCCAGCGCCGACCGGCCCGACGTGATTGATGGTGTCGGCGAAGCAAGAAAGTATCGGCTTCACCTTCTCGAACGTCGCGGCATCGCCGCCCATCATCACCCCGAGCTTGCCCTCTTCGGCCTCCTTCGGCGTGCGCGCGAGCGGCGCGTCGCAGAAGACGATGCCGCGCGCGGCAAGCTCCTCGGCGAGCGCGCGCGTGAGCGTCGGCTCCGAAGTGGACGTATCGATCACGATCGCCCCTTTCTTCGCGCCCGCCGCGACCCCCTCCTTGCCGCGCACGAGCGCCTCGACCTCGGCCGCGCCCGTCACGCAGAGGAAAATCACCTCGCTCTTCTCGGCAAGCTCCCTCGCCGTGCGCGCTTCCGCGGCGCCGCGCTTGAGGAGATCCTCGATCGGGGCGCGGTTCTTGTGGCCGAGAATCGTGAGCGGGTGGCCCTTCTCGACGAGGTTCTTCGCCATGCCGTGGCCCATCAGGCCGACGCCGGCGAAACCGATCCGTTCCTTGGCCATCGCGATCCTCCCGAAATTTGTAGATTTCTATTCCTTCACCGCGCCGGTCATCGCCGACACATAGTGCTCGACGAAAAAAGCGTAGAGCACCACGAGCGGCAAGGAGCCGGCGAGCGCGCCCGCCATCAACGAGCCCCAGCGGTAAATGTCGCCGTCGACGAATTCGTTCACGATCGCGACCGGCACCGTTTTGTGGCTCGTCGAGGAGATGAAGGTCAGCGCGTAGATGAACTCGTTCCAGCACAGCGTGAAGCAGAAGATGAAGGCGGAGATCAGCCCCGGCACCGCGAGCGGCAGAACGATCTTGGTGAGGATTTGCCAGCGGCTCGCGCCGTCGATCAGCGCGCACTCCTCAAGCTCGAACGGGATGGTCTTGAAATACCCCATCAGGAGCCAGGTCGAGAACGGGATCAGGATCGTCGGATAGGTGAGGATCAGCGCGAACGGCGTGTCGAACAATCCGTACTGGAAGACGACGGTGGAGAGCGGAATGAACAGGATCGAGGGCGGAATGAGATAGGCGAGGAAAATCGCGCCGCCCACCCATTGCGCGCCCTTGTAGCGGAGCCGCACGATCGCATAGGCCGCGAGCACGCTCGCCACGATCGACAGAACCGTCGCGCTCACGGCGACCAGCATCGTGTTCCACAGCCACAACGGATAATTGCTCTCGAACAGGAGCTTCTGGATGTGCTTCAGCGTCGGCGTCCAGGTCCAGAACGGATTGAAGTTTTCGAGATCGAGCAATTGTTCGTCCGGCTTAATCGCCGTCAACGCCATCCAGTAAAACGGGAACATCAGCACCAGCATGATGATCCCGAGCGGCAGATAAAGCGTCACAAGCCGGCGCGGCAGCGAATGCAGATAGCTCATGCCTTCGGAATGATCGGCGAGCGCCGACGAGCCGGTCAGCACGGCTCTCGGGTCGATCTGCTTGGAAGCGAGCACGTCAGTCATTGCTCTCTCCCTGCTGCCACTTGCGCCGCTGCAGCCCGAACCACGAGATCAGAATCGCCGAGAGCAGGAACGGAATCATCGCGGTCGCGATCGCCGCGCCCTCGCCGAGATGGCCGCCGACAATGGCACGCTGATAGGAGAGCGTCGCCATCAGATGCGTCGCATTCACCGGACCGCCCCGGGTCAGCACCCAGATCAACTGGAAATCCGTGAAGGTGAACAAGACCGAGAAGGTCATCACTACGGCGATGATCGGCGTCAACAGCGGATAGGTGATGAAGCGAAAGCGCTGCCACGTGGAAGCGCCGTCGATGGTCGCTGCCTCGTAGAGCGAGGGCGACACCGTCTGTAGCCCGGCAAGCAGCGTGATCGCGACGAACGGCACGCCGCGCCAGATATTGGCGAAGATCACCGACCAGCGCGCGGTCCACGGGTCGCCGAGGAAATCGATGTTGGTCGAGATCAAATGCAGTTTCCTGAGCGACCAGGAAATGATGGAAAACTGGCTGTCGAACAGCCACCAGAAGGCGATCGCCGAAAGCACCGTCGGCACGATGAAGGGGATCAGCACGACGGAGCGGATGATCGCCTTGAACGGCAAGTTCTCGTTGAGAAGCAGCGCAAGATAGAGCCCAACCGCGAACTTCACCGCGCTCGCCACGCCCGTGTAGAGGAGCGTGTTGAATACCGAGACCCAAAACACCGAGTCGTCCCAGAGCCATTCATAATTTTCCAACCCGATGAACACGCCCGTCCGCCCGATACGCGCATCGGTGAACGAAAGCCACACGCCAAGACCGAGCGGATAGGCAAGAAACAGAACGAGAAACGCCGCCGCCGGCAGCATGAACCACCACGCCAACCACTCGCGATTCACCTTGAGCCGATCCCACGCGGTGACGCGCGGATAGGACTCTCTTTTCATTCTCGTTCCGAGCGCGGATTCGGCCAAGACCTTGTCCCTGGATTGTCAAAAAATGGAAGAGACCGGGCGGCGACTGCCGCCCGGTCTCCCGTTTTATGCGCGGTAGATGCGCGCCAGCTGCCGCTCGGCGATCTTGATCGCTCCCTTGACGTCCTCGCGGCCGGTGACGTAGTT
>WNFC01003111.1_pt1 | contig 17900 bp, 16 predicted proteins | sample 5400541 | NCBI WGS metagenome assembly WNFC01 (sample SAMN13153342, study PRJNA577476) | soil metagenome | isolation source: 120 cm saprolite under Douglas fir tree site 2 hole 2 replicate 1 | place: USA:California | collected 2015-04-18
GTACAGTGCCGTAAGCCGCAGGGTCTGGAGCTGCAGCCGGGCGTCAGCGGGCGGCGCCATGACGTTGCCGGATCGCCCAGCGGGCGGCGAGGGAAAGCAGCAGCACCAGTCCCATCAACACGAGCGCCGCGGCCCAGGCGAGGCGGTGCCACTCGTCGAAGGGTCCGGTGGCGTAGACGTAGATCTGGAGCGACAGCGTCTGCATCGGGTGCAGGATGCTGGTCGAGAAATTCAAGTTGCCGAGCGCCGTGAAGAGCAGCGGCGCGGTCTCCCCGGCCACGCGGGCGATGCCCACGAGGCAACCGGTCACGATCCCGGCGAGGGCCGTGCGGGCGATGACGCGGAGCGAGGTGCGCCAGCGCGGATAGCCCAGGGCCAGGGCGGCCTCGCGCAGCGAATGGGGGACCAGTCGCACCATCTCCTCGGTGGTCCGGGCCAGCATCGGCACCATCAGCACCGCCAGCGCCACGCTGCCGGCGAGCGCGGAGAAATGGCCCATCGGCTTGACGAGCCAGGTCCAGGCGAAAATGCCCACCACGATGGACGGCGTGCCGTTCAAGACGTCCGCCACGAACCGCACGATCCAGCCGACGCGGCCCGACCCGTACTCGGCGAGATAGAGGCCGGTGCCGATCCCAATCGGGAGACCGATGAGCGCGGCCAGCCCGACGATGATCGCCGTTCCCACGATGGCATTGGCCACTCCACCGCCCGCTTCGCCCGCGGGCACGGGATTGCGGGTGAAAAAGTTCCAGTCGAGCGACGAGGCGCCTCGCATGACCAGGTCCGAAAGGATGAGCACGAGGGCCAGCACGGCGAGGAACGAGAGCAGCCCCACGAGGCCTGTCATGGTGCCGCTGGTGAGCCGACGACGCCAGCGCCGCGCGTTCACAGGGCGCGGCTCCCCACAGCCGTCCCGCGGGCGACGCGCCAAATCAGGAGCCGCGCCAGCGCGTTGACCACTACGGTGACCACAAACAGGATCAGTCCGACCTCGAACAGGGCCGATAGATACAGATCGGTCGTGGCTTCGCTGAACTCGTTGGCGATGGCCGCCGCCATGGTGTAGGCGGGTTGCAGCACCGACAGACCGATGTCGTGCCGGTTGCCGATGAGCATCGTCACCGCCATGGTCTCGCCCAGCGCCCGCCCCAGGCCGAGGATCACGGCGCCGATCAGTCCCGCCCGTCCGTAGGGGACCACCGCGGTCCACACCGCCTCCCATCGGGTGGCGCCCATGCCGAGCGCCGCCTCGCGCTGACTGACAGGGACAGCCAGCAGCACCTCGCGGGAGACCGCGGCGATATAGGGCACGATCATGATGGCGAGAATCACCGAGCCCGCGAGCAGCGAGTTCCCGTAGAACACACCGCTCAGGAACGGCGTCCAACCAAACGCGGCTCGGAGCGGCGGTACCACGACGGTGCGCAGGAACGGGATCAGCACGAAGATCCCCCACAGGCCGTACACCACGCTCGGGATCGCCGCCAGCAGCTCCACCAGGAACGCCACCGGCTGCCGCAGCCACTTGGGCGCGAACTCGGTGAGGTAGATCGACACCCCCAGCGCGAGCGGGACGGCGATGATCAGCGCCAGCAGCGATGACGCGAGCGTGCCGAAAATCATCGGTGCCGCACCGAAGATCCCCGCCACGGGGTCCCACACCGACGTCCACAGGAAGGAGAAGCCGAAGTGCCGGATCGCCGGCCAGGCGCTGACCGCCAGCTCCGAGACCAGCGCCATGAGCAGGAGGGGCAGCATCAGGGCCAGCGCCGTGAGCACACCGCGATACAACCGGTCGGCCACGTTGGTGCCCCGCAGCGCGTGCCAGCGCGGCTCGGGGGCTGCCACCGGCTCCATCGGGACCGTCGTCATGGGCGGGAACGTATCCGGTTTATGTCACGAGACTGTAACGGCGCCGCACAAAAAACCCCCCCGCAGGCGCGTACTGCCATGCGGGGGGGAGCGGCAGTCGGTTTGGAGGGGTTACCGAGCTGCCGTCACCGTCTTGAGCTTCGCCTCGATCCAGGGCAGCATCGCCTTGGGCAGCGGCGCGTAGCCGAGCTTGGGTGCCTGCGCCTGGCCCTGGGTGAGCGACCACCAGATGAACCTCACGAGCTCCCGGGCCTTGGCGGCGTCGGGGTATTGCTTTCGGACGAGCAACCAGGTGAAGCTCGAGATCGGATAGGCCTGCGCGCCTCCCGGATTCGTGATCGACACCCGGAAGTCGGTGCTCGGACCCATGTCAGCCATGGCACCTTCGGCGGCCGACGTTACCGACTCGAGGCTGGGCGTGATGAAGCTCCCCGACTTGTTCTGTACCTGCCCGAACGGGATCTTGTTGATGAGCGCGTAGCCGAGCTCGGTGTACCCGATGGCCCCGGGGGTCTGCTTCACCGTCGCCGATACGCCCTCGTTCCCCCGTCCGCCCAGCCCCACCGGCCAATTGACCGACGTTCCCTTCCCGACCTTCTGCGTCCACTCGGGACTGACCTTCGAGAGGTAGTCGGTCCAGATGAAGCTCGTCCCCGACCCGTCAGAGCGGTGCACGACGATGATGTCCTGGGCGGGCAACGTCACCCCGGGGTTTGCGCTCGCGAGACGCGCGTCGTTCCACTTGGTGATCTTGCCGAGAAAGATGTCCGCCAACACGTCCGGGGTGAATTTTACCGCGGCTGAGAGTCCCGGGATGTTGTAGGTCGCGACCACGGCGCCCAGCACGGTCGGGATGTGCAGCACGTTGCCCTGGATGGCCGTGATCGCCGAGTCGGTCATCGGCGCGTCGGTGCCGCCGAAGTCCACCGTCTTGTCGGAGAACTGGCGGATCCCGCCACCCGAGCCGATCGACTGGTAGTTGATCTCGATGTTGTCGAACTTCTGGTTGTACGTCAGGATCCACGTCTGATAGATGATGTTCGGGAACGTCGCGCCGGCGCCGGTCAGGCGCACCTGCCCGGCGAGCGGGGCGGCGACGAGGCCGAGAGCTGCCGCGAGAATGAACTTCCGCATGCTGTGAGGACTCCTTAGAAGTTGGCCTGCCACGAGAACTTCAGCTCACGCGCCGACTGCGACGCGCCCGTGGCGTCCTTATAGAAGTAGAGATCCAGGCCGGCGCGCAGCTCGACGCTGTTGGCGAAGTACAGGTTCAGCACGGGCGTGATCAGGATGCCCTGGTCGTTGGCGACACTCGTGTTGGGATCGGTGTAGTCGACCCGGATCGCGGGCTCCACGATCTTGATGAGCCGCGTGTCCGAGCCGGTGGTCAGGATCCGATAAGCGCCGATCACATGGGAACCCCGGAACGTCACGATGTTCGAGTCCGCGCTGTTCACCAGGTTGCCCGTGTTCCGGCCGCTGTTGATCCGCTTCGCGATCGGGACGTTGTCGCCGGTGGCGAAGTCAGCGATCACGTGCAGACCCGGCCGGAACCCGCCCCATTCGGCGTCGATTCCGAACGCACTGGTCCGCTTGGAGGAGTCGGCGTAGTAGGCGATCGCGCCCGCGCAGGTGGAGCAAATAGCGCGGTCGCGCGAGCCGAACGAGGCCCCGAACTGCAGCTGCGGCTGGTTGTCCTTGTTCAGGAGCGCGGTGCCGGTCGCGCGGGCGAAGAAGCTCTTGGCGTTGTTCACGTCGACGGCGCTCTCGCGCGAGCCCCCTTGCACCCCGGCCTTCGCGAAGAAGCGGTGGTCCTTGCTTTCGGCCTCGAGGAATGCGCCGAGGTCGTGCGATGTGTACCCGTTCTGGGTCAGCACGTCGTTGAGCGCTTCCTTGCCCGAGAGCTTCAGCACCCGCAGGCCGCGCTCGATCGACAACAGGTTGTTCGAGCTGTTGAGCTCGTAGCGCTGGAACGGCGACTTCTCCTGGCCCGCGACGAGCGCGAGGGTGGGCGTGAGGCCGACGCGCAGGAACGCGTCGCGCATCCGCAGGGCGCCCATTTCGAAGCTCGGCTGGATGACGAGGGTGATGTTGTCGCCGAACCGCACGTTGGTCTGGATCCGGAGCCGGCGGATCTCGAAGATGTTGTTCACGCCGGATTTGCTGTAGTTGGCGCTGGAATCACCCGACGAATAGCGGTACTGCAGCTGGACGCGGCCCTGAACCGCGATATTGGGGGCCTGGGCGGCGGCGACGCTCGCGGCGAGCATCAAGCCGGCTGCCAGCCCCACGACCTGCCGCACGTTCGATCTCACCTGCGAAGCTCCCGGTTGGACGTGGACGGAGGACTGTAACATCGTGGCCTTCGGCGAGAAAGAGGCGTGCCGTCGGTCACGCTTGTGCGGGTGGCGTGTAACGGATCGGTAACGCGGGGCTAGTCCGCGTGTGCTGGTCGTGTCGTCGAGCGCCGCACCGACGTCCTCGGGAGGCGCGGTTGCAGCGCGGGATGTGCCATGGGCAATGCGACGGGTTGCGCGCCGAGTGTCGCGCCGAGCTGGCGCACGTCCCGGAGCAGGGCGGGCAGCGTGGTGGGGAGCCATTCCTCCAAGCGAGCGTGCAGCCGCGCCTGCCAGGTCGCAACGAGTCTGGCGAGGGCGAGCGGTCCCGCGCTGGCTGGTGTGGGATGCCGCTTCCGGGGGCGCGTGCGCGCTCGACCGCCCAGCGCCGCGGCGTGCAGGTTGCGGGCGCGCTCGGCCGCGGCGTCGGCGACCGCCTCACCGAGGTCGGCGCCCAGCACCTGGACGTCGTGCAGCTCGCCGAGCAGGTCCTGCAACTGCTTGAGCTGCTCGATGAGAGCCGGCGCCCGAGGGCCTGGCGCTCCCGTCCCTGGGCCCGCGGTGTCGTTGGCGAATGGCTCGAGCAGGTAGCGCAGCCGTTTCACCGCGATGCGCGCCGCGTGGACCGCATCCGGATCGCGCGCCGTACGGGCGGCGTCGAGCTCTTGCTCGAGCTCCAAGGTGTGCTCCCGCAGGAGCCGGCTCGCGGCGGCCGCGAACGCCGGCCGACCCCCTTGTGCCTCCGTCAGGGGCGCGCTGAGCGCGCGGCGCAGGCGACGGTCCAGCTCGCGAAACGTCCCCGGAAGCTCGCGTCGGATGTCCCCATAGGACCCATCGCGCCGCTCCTCGAGCCGGCCGATGAACCACGCGTGACCGGGTCGGGCACGACCCCCGAGCTCGCCGCGGTGCTCCTTGAGCCAGGCCAGCTGCACTTCGGCGTCGCGTCCGGCGCCGGTGGCCCGCGTCAGATCGCGCAGGCGGCGCTCCAGCTTCTTCGAGACGATGTCGTCCAGGTCGTCTCTGAAGCTCCGCAGCAGCGTACGCAGCCGGCGCACCGCCACGCGAAAATCGTGCAGCGCTTCCTGGTCGTCCGGGTCGTGCAATCTGGCCGCGGCCAGGCGCGCCTCGTCGAGCAGCGCGAGACTGATCAACGCCATCGCTTCGGATACCGGCCGCAGCAGCAGCTCCGCGGGGCGCTTAGCGACCATCGGCGATCTGGCGGAGGTGCTTGGGACCGAGGAACCAGTCGAGCGTCGCTGCGCCCTTGCCGACGGGACCGGGGAACTCGAGCAGGCAGGCGGCGCCCTTGCGGAGCTCCAGGAACGGTCCGTTCGTGTTGGCGAGGAGGGTGCACACCAGGCGGCTGAGATCGGGCTCGTGGCCCACGACCGCCACGCTGCCGCGCGCGTGGCGTCCCGTGAGCCAGCCGATCACGCGATCCACGCCCACGCCCGGTGCCAGCTCCGGCACCCGCTCCACCGTCAGGCCACCGTAGATGCCGGCGACGATCTCCGCGGTGTCGAACGCCCGCTTGTAGGGGCTCGCGGCCAACAGGTCGAGCTCGGGGATGAGCTCTTTCAAACCGAGCGCGGCTTGCTCCATTTTGCGCCTTCCCTCCGCGGTGAGCGGCCGGTTCGTGTCGTCCTTGTGCGAGCCCGCGAACGCCTCACGATCTTCGGCGATGGCGTGCCGCACGACCAAGAGGCGCATTCGGGCTCGTCAGGCGGGCGTGGGCTCGCCGTGGGGGGTCCGGGGCGCGGGCCGCCGCACGATCGGTACGAAGGGCGGACGGACGTCCGTGCTCTCGCGCGCGGCTTCGCGCGCCAGGTGCTGGAGGGCGACCTGGGACCGCAGGGGCGTCTCGCCCTCGCCGGGCGTGCGTCGCCGGTAGGTGCCGTCCGAGGACAGCTCGCGCACCTTCACGGTGTCGCTCAGGATGGGCTGGATGATGTCGCCGACGATGCGCGCCTGGAGCGACGCATCTTCGATCGGGAAGAGGGTTTCGATCCGGCGCCAGAAGTTGCGTGGCATCCAGTCGGCGCTGGCGAGGAAGACTTCGGGATTGCCGCCGTTCTCGAAGTAGAAAATGCGGCTGTGCTCGAGGTACTTATCCACGATGCTCGTGACGCGGATGGTCTCCGACACGCCTGGCAGCCCGGGACGCAGGCAGCAGATGCCCCGGACCACGAGATCGATGGCGACGCCCGCCTGCGATGCGCGGTACAGCGCGTCGATGACCGACGGCTCGACGAGGGCGTTCATCTTCACGATGATCCGCGCGGCGCGGCCCTTGCGCGCGTTACGCTCCTCGCGCTCGATCAGACCGATGACCTGCTCGCGCATGCCGACCGGCGCGACCACGAGCTTCCTCCAGCGGTAACCTTCGGCGTTCCCCGTGAGCAGGTTGAACAGGGCGCTCGTGTCTTCACCCATGTCGGGATTGGCGGTGAAGAGGCCGAGGTCCGTGTACACCCGCGCCGTCGTCGGATTGTAGTTGCCGGTCGAGAGGTGGACGTAGCGGCGGATGCCGTCCCCCTCGCGACGCACCACCAGCGCGGCCTTGCAGTGCGTCTTCAGACCCACGATGCCGTATACCACGTGGACGCCCGCCCGCTCGAGCATGCGCGCCCACGTGATGTTGTTCTGCTCGTCCCGGCGAGCCTTGAGCTCGACCAGCGCGGTCACCTGCTTGCCGTTCTGCGCCGCCCGGGCGAGCGCGGAGATGATCGGGCTCGCCCCGCTGGTGCGGTACAGCGTCTGCTTGATGGCCAGGACCTGCGGATCGTCGGCGGCGCGCTCGATGAAATCCACCACGCACCCGAACGACTCGTACGGCAGGTGAACCAGCACGTCCTGCGCGCGAATCACGTCGAACATGTCGCGCCCCTGCGCGAACGGAGGCGCCACGCGGGGGACGAGCGGCTCGTCCTTGAGCGCCGGAAAGCCATCGAGCCGGTGCAGGGCCATGAGGGCGGTCACGTCCACCGGGCCGGGCACGCGGTAGACATCGCGGGCCTCGAGGTCGTGCGCCTCGGTCAGCATCCCGACGAAGGTCTCGTCGGCGTCCGACGAGATCTCCAGGCGGACGGGGTCGCTGCGGCGCCGCTGCCGCAGGCTCTCCTCGATCATCTCGAGCAGGTCCTCCGCGTCCTCTTCCTCAATCGTGAGGTCGGTGTTGCGGGTGACTCGGAACACGGTGTGGCTCACCACGCGGAGCCCGCCGAACAGCTCGCCCAGGTGGCGGGCAATGATGTCCTCCAGCAGGACGAACCGCACCCGTCCTTCGCCGTGGGTGGACACGATCACCACGCGGTCGAGCACCGCGGGGACCTGCACTACGGCGAAGTGGCGTCGCTTCTGCCCACCGTTCTTGCGCTCCACCACCAGGGCGATGTTGAGGCTCTTGTTGTGGACGTGCGGAAACGGGTGCCCGGGATCGATGGCGAGCGGGGTGAGCACGGGGGCGATGCTGGCGCGAAACAGGGTGTCCACGTGTCGCCGCTCGGCATCGGTAAGATCTTCGAGCCGCACGCGCTGCACGCCGCCCGTGGCGAGGCCGGGGAGCACCTCGTCGTTCAAGATGCGGTACTGCTCGGCCACGAGCTCGTGGGTGCGGCGGTCGATGGCCGCCAACTGCTCGGCTGGGGCCATTCCGTCCGCCCCATAGTCCTGCGGCTCCACGCCGGCGTATACCTGCTGCTGCAGCCCCGCCACCCGGATCTCGAAGAACTCATCCAGGTTGGAGCTGAAGATGGCAAGGAACTTGAGCCGCTCGAGCCACGGGTTCGACGGGTCGGCCGCTTCCTCGAGCACGCGCGCGTTGAACTCGAGCCACGACAGCTCGCGGTTGAGGTAGTGGTCCGGCGGGAACATGGGGGGGACGCGATCGGGCACGCTCAGCTCCGGCCCTTCGGCCGCGACCACACCAGGTCCACATCGCTCTTGAACGCCCGCTCGAACAGCGCGGCCTTCCGCTTCGCGTCCTCCAGCTCGATCGACGGGTCGCCGGCGGCGGCCGCATGGATGCGCACCCAGCCGTCGCCCATGCGGCACCGGACGCGCTCGATCGCCTGGCCGTGGGTCCGGTCGAGTCCGTCGGCCACGCGCAGGATGCCGGCGAGCCGCCGGACCAGGCGGCGCTCGCCGCGGTCCAGGCGGGCGAAATTGGGGTGCGATTTCTTGGGGAACGCCCGGCGGTGATAGCGCGCGACGTTGGCGATCAGCTCGATTTCGCGCGCCGAGAAGCCGCGCAGATCGCCGTGCATGATCAGGTGGTACGCGTGCTTGTGGTGCCGCTCGTGGTTGATCAGGTAGCCGATGTCGTGGAGCAGCGCGGCGGCCCGGAGAATATCGGCTGCGGTCGGCGGGAGCGCGTAGGCGTCCCGCAGCGCGTCGAAGATCTCCACGGCCACGCGACCGACCTGTTCGCAATGCCGCTCGTTGGAGCGGCACTTGCGGGCGAAGCGGCGCACCAGCTCCAGGCGATCCGGCGGCTGGACCCGGCCCGTGGGCGTCACCCCCGACATGTCGTCGATCATCGACAGCAGCACGCCGTCGCGCACGCCGCGATCGTTCACGAGCACGCGCTGCGTGCCGAGCCAGCGCGTGAGGCGCGAGATGACCGCCGCGCCGGCGAGGATGATGTCGGCCCGCTGGGGATTCAGGCCGGGGATCTGGCGGCGGGCTTCGAGCGGCGTCTCCCGCAGCCGCGCCACTAGGCGCGTGACCTCGGCGCCGCTCAGCTGATAATCGCGCGCGGTCGTGACCTTGCCGTCCCGTTCGGCCTGGGCCATCTCGGCGAGATTGGTGAACGTGCCGCCGCTGCCGATCATCATGTCGGCCGCGAACGGCGGCTTTCCGATCGCGTCTTCGATGGTCTGGTCGATGGCGCGCCGCAGCGCCTTCCAGTGCTTGCGCTTGAGCGGATCCGACTTGCCGTACCGCTCGGCGAGCCGGACGGCACCGAGCGGGAGCGACACGACCTGCTCCACGAGGCCGCCCGCGGCCAGGATCACCTCGGTGCTGCCGCCGCCGATGTCCACGATCGCCGTCAACTGGTCGTCCAGATCGTAGTAGCGGGTGACGCTGCGGAACGCGAGCCGCGCCTCCTCCTCGGCCGGCACGACCTCGAGGCGCACGCGATGGCGGCGCCACGCCTCGCTCACGAAGTCGCGTCCGTTCGCCGCCTCGCGCACCGCGGCGGTGGCGATCGCGCGCAGCTCGGCCACCCCGAAGCCGTCCGCGATGGCCTTCATCCGTCCCAGGGCCTGTAGGGACTGCTGCATCGGAGCATCGCCGAGGCGCCCGTCGCGATACAGGCCCCGGCCCAGGCGCGTCATCTCCCGGTCCTCGTCCAGCACCCGATACGTGCCGTCGGGCTGCACTTCGGCCACGACCAGGCGGATCGAGTTGGTGCCGATGTCGATCGCGGCGAGACGGGGGAAGGCGGACGGCTCTCGGGCAGGTTTCGCCGGGGCTGGGGGTGCCGCCGGATGCGCGCCTGTCGTCGCTGTTGCGGTCACGATGCCATCGAGGGGTGAAAAGTACGTGCTGCGGGTATGCCGCTAATCTATGCTGGGACGGTTCTCACGGAAGGCGGGCGATTGTCACAATTGTGAACCGAGCTCCGGCGCCGCGCTGCTCAACGACTTACGCGCTGCGAGCATCTCCGGTGGGGACGCGCTGCGGCGCCGACGCGCGGCGATCCGGCATGTACAGCATGGGTTTGACGCACGTGCAGGGGGGGTCGTGCGCCGGCGCCGCTTCGGGATGCCCCGCCCGGGTGCGATACTCGAGCCGGCGTGTGTTCGCCACGTAGCCGCCGCACTCGATGCAATGGATGGAGTCCACCGCGACGCTCCGATCTGGCTGGGGGGACGTCGACGGCATGAAGCTGCACCGGAAGTGGGGTCGTCGCTAGAGCCGCGTTGCTTCGTGCTACGGCACGCGCCGCGTCGCTCCGTCGGCGCGGCGGAAGCGGTATCCTGCGCCCCGCACGGTCTCGATACAGCGGCCGGCAGCGCCGAGCTTACGGCGCAGCCGCTGCAGGTGCATGTCCACGGTGCGAGTCTGCACGTCCGGCTGGGCCTGCCAGACCGTCTCGAGCAACTGCGCGCGGCTCTGCACCCGGCCTTCGCGCTCGACCAGCGTGTGGAGCAGCTTGAATTCGGTCGTTGTGAAGTTGATTTCCGCGCCGTCCACGAAGACCCGATGGGCCATCTTGTCGATGAGGATCGGTCCGGCGCTGAGCCGGCCACCTGTGGCGAGCGCCGGGGCGCGGAGGCGGCGGAGGATGGCGCCCACGCGCAGGACCAGCTCCTGCGGCGAGAACGGCTTGAGGATGTAGTCGTCGGCGCCCAAGACGAGGCCGCGGATGCGGTCCGCCTCGTCGCGGCGGGCGGTGAGCAGCAGGACGCCGATCTCGCGCGTTTCCTCCCGGCGCCGCAGCTCGGCGAGCACGTCGAAGCCCGACACGTCGGGCAGCATGAGGTCGAGGACGATGAGGGCCGGCTGCTCCTTGCGCGCCGCTTCCAGCGCGTCCCGCCCGCCGGCGGCGGTGGTGACGCGGTACCCGGCCTTCGCCAAGTGGTAGGCCACCAGCGCGGTGATGTCGGGCTCGTCGTCGACGACGAGAATCCGGTGCGCCAGGGAGCCTGCGGACACGCTCGCTTCCACTCGGTGACGTTACGGCGCTGGTGTGACGGTTGTGTAACGGTTGTGACACCAGGTCGTTAACAGCGACAGGCGACGATCCTATATGCCCGCGCCGTCGCCCGACTGTGACCGGCGTACCGCACCATGCTCGGCGAGTCGTGACGCGCCGGGTGGAGCATCCGGTGCCCGCAGTGTTCCGTTTCCCACACCGGAGGACGTATGCACCACGCTCACACACCGCACGCCGCCTGGCTCGCCGGCGCCGCTCTCGTCGCGCTCGCCGCCTGCGACTCCAATCTCACTCCCCCCAATCCGACGGCCAGGCGTGAGCCCGCCGCCGCGAGCGCCGCCGATCCCGGCCGCGCCGGCGACCCGCAGCTGCGCCAGCTCGATCACATCGTGGTCATCTATCTCGAGAATCGCAGCTTCGATAACGTGTACGGCGAGTTCGCCGCCGCCGACGGGCTCGCGGCCGCTGCCGCCGCGCCCCAGCAGGTGGACGGGTCGGGCACTCCGTTCGCCACGCTGCCGGCCGTTCCCGGCATGGCATCGATCCCGACCAACCTGCCCAACGCCCCCTTCGACATCGGGCAGTTCGTGGCGCCGAACATCGCCACGCGAGACCTCGTGCATCGCTTCTATCAGGAGCAGGTTCAGATCAACGGCGGCCGGATGGACAAGTTCGCGCTGGTCAGCGACGCCAAGGGTCTCGTGATGGGTTTCTACCGCACGGCCGGTCTCCCGCTGGCAGCGGAGGCGGCCCGCTACACGCTGTGCGACAACTTTTTCCATGCCGCGTTCGGGGGCTCGTTCCTCAACCACTTCTGGCTGATCGCGGCGCAGACGCCGGTGTTCCCCGGCGCGCCGGCGAGCGCCGTGGCGCAGCTCGACGCGAGCGGGGCCCTGGTCAGAGACGGCTTCGTGACGCCGGACGGCTACGCAGTCAACACGGCCTTCTCGGTGAATGCACCGCATCCCTCGACCGTGCCCGCGGCGTCACTCGTTCCGAACCAGACGTTCGCGACCATCGGTGATCGGTTGTCGGAAAAGGGGATCTCCTGGGCCTGGTACGCGGGCGGCTGGAACGACGCCCTCGCCGGGCATGCCGGCCCGCTGTACCAATTCCATCACCAACCGTTCATCTACTTCGCGAACTACGCCGATGGCACCCAAGCCAAGGCGGACCACCTCAAGGACGAACAGGATTTCGTGGCGGCGCTGCAGACGGGACGGCTTCCGGCCGTGTCGTTCGTCAAGCCCTACGGCCTCGACAATGAGCACCCCGGATACACCGACCTCATCACCGGGGAAAACCACGTCGAGCAGTTGATCGAGGCCATTCGGACCAGTCCACACTGGAACCACACGGCGATCATCATCACCTACGACGAGAACGGTGGCTTCTGGGACCACGTGGCGCCGCCGGTGGTGGACCGCTGGGGCCCCGGCAGTCGGGTGCCGACGCTCGTGATTTCACCGTTCGCCCGTCACGGGGTCGTGGATCATCACCGTTACGACACCACCTCGATCCTGGCGCTGATCGAGCATCGCTGGGGGCTCGCGCCGCTCTCGACACGCGACGCGGCAGCCGACCCGCTGTCCGGAGCGTTCGATTTCACTCAAGCTCCGGGGCAGAACTAGATCGACACAGGTGGCGGGACTTCACCCGACGGGCCAGCCCGGGGAGCAGGCAGCCCCGGGCTGCGCCGTTTCAGCGCAGCAGGTGGGTCGCGGCGATGGCGCCGCCGAGGCCCAGGACGACGCCGGCGACCACGTCACTCACGTGGTGCACCCGCAGCGCGACACGGGAATACGCGACCAGTGCCGCGAGCGGCACCACGATCGGAGCGGCAGTCGGGTGGGCGAGGGCGACGGTGACCGCCACCGCCGTGGCGGCGGCCGCGTGACCGGAAGGGAAGGAGTGAAGGTCGGGCGGATCGACCAACGCGAGCGGGCGCCCGCCGGCGTCGCAGGGACGCGCTCGCGCCACGGCACGCTTCAAGAGCTGGACGAAGACGTGCGACCCGGCGTTGGCGAGGAGGGCGGTCAGGCCGAGCCGCGGCTCTCCCAGCGCGATCAAGGCGAGCCGATCGCGAGCGTCGTCCGCGCGCCGCCCAGATGCGTGATCCAGCGCATCACGCAGGCACCGGCATCGGACCGGTCACCGGCGCGAACGCCTCGGCCAGCGGCCGGCCCTCGTAGGCGTCGGGCACAGGGACTCCGAACCACCACAGCACCGTCGCCGGGACGTCGAGCAGGGAAATCGCGCGCGTGAGCTGGTGCCGCCGCGTCACGCCGGGGCCCGCGACGATCAGCGGAATGTGATCGTTGACGGGATGCGGCTCGTCGTGCTCGTCGGCGGTCACGCCGCCGCCGCCGTGGTCCGCCGTAACGATGAAGACCGCTTCCTCGGTCCAGCCGGACAAAAGCCCCAGCCCCGCGTCCACCTGCGCCGCCGCCTCGAGGTACTGCTCCGACATCCAGCCGTGGGCGTGGCCCGCGCGATCGCAGTCCGGGAGGTACACGAACAGCAGCCCGTCCTCGCGCTGCGCCAAGATTTGTTGCGCGGCGGCCGCGGTATCCCAGGCGCGTGAGCCCTTGGCGATCAGTCGCCGGGCGCCCGCGGTCGAGGCGAGCGCCCACGCCACGGGCAGCGCGGCGGGGCCGACGTCGGCGGTGACGATGTCGGTCGGGATGCCGGCGCGGGCCAGCACGCGCGACACCGGCTGGATCGTGCGGAGCCGCGGGAGAAACTCGAGCCCGGGCTCGACCAGCCGGTGCGTGTCCGGCCCGACGCCGGTGGCGAGCGATGCGAGCGCGGCCACCGTGGCGCTGGGCCGCACCGTCCGGGCGCGCCGGGCGAGGGTGTAGACCCGGCCGAGCGCATCGAGCGACGGCATCACGCTGGGCGAGATCGCGTCGGGGCGAAGGCCGTCGGCGAGTACGATCACTAGGCGGCGCACGTCGTGCTCCTCGGTCGTTGGGCGGCATGGGTGAGGGCGGCGTAACGGTCGAGCAGCTCGGCGTCCTCGCGCGCCACATCGCGGCTCAAGGCGTAGTCGCGGGCGGCGGCCGCCAGGGCGAACCGGGTGGCGGCGTCGTCGGCAAGCGCGACGATCGCATCGCTGTAGCGGTGCGGCTCGTGCGCCGGCACCAGCAGCCCGGTCGTGCCGGACTGGATGCTTTCTCGGAATCCCCCCGCATCGGCCGCGATTACCGTCGAGCCCGACGCCATCGCCTCGAGCGCGACCAGCCCGCACGTTTCCGTGTGCGAAGGAAACACGCTCACGTCCGCGCTCGCGTACAGCGTGGCGAGGTCTTCCCGCGGGAGGAACCCGAGCAGCCGGACGAACGGCAGGCGGGACTCGATGCGCCGCGCCTCGGGGCCTTCCCCCGCGACCACGAACGTGGCGCGCTGTCCCAGCACGCGGTACGCCTGCCGCCACGCCTCGATCAACACTGCCAGATTCTTCTCGTGCGCCAGGCGGCCGACGTGCAGCACGATGAGCGTGTTGTCGCCCCCCGCGAGCCAGCGGCGCCAGGAGGTGTCGCGTCGCGCCGGGTGGAAGAAGCGCGGGTCCACGCCGCGTCCCCACAGCGCCGCCTGCGAGAGCCCGCGCCGCACCAGATCGTCGCGAACCGCTTGTCCCGGGGTGAACGTCACCGCGGCGGGACGGTGAAACCACCGCAGCCAGCGCCACACCACCGGCTCGAGGAATCCGACGCCGTAGTGGCGGCTGTATTCCGGAAAGTTCGTGTGGTACGTCGTGACCAGGGGCACCCCCTGCCGCAGCGCCCAGCGGCGCCCCGCGAGCCCGAGCGCGCCCTCCGTGTGCACGTGCACGACGTCCGGCGGAGCTGCATCGAACAGCTCGGCGACCTGCCGGAACGGCGGCAGGGACATGCGGATGTCCGGATACAGCGGGAACGCGAGCGAGGGGATCCGCAGCTCCCGAGGGTCCGAGGGCGTGGCCGTGCCCGGGTACCGGGGGGCGACCACGAGCGCCTCGTGGCCCTGGGCGCGCAGCAGCGAAACGATGCGGCGGACCACGGTCGTCACCCCGTTCACCTGTGGGGTGTAGGTATCGGACACCAGCCCGACGCGCACGGCAGCACGATGTGCGCCGGGGGTCAAGCCCCGGTGACGACGGTGTGACGGATTGGTAACGCCTGATCAGGCCACTACTTCGGCCTCCGGGAAGAACATTCGGATGGTGGTGCCCCTGCCCAGGCTGCTCTGCGCCTCCACGCGCCCGCCGTGCGCCTCCACCAGGTGCTTCACGATCGCCAGCCCGAGTCCGGTGCCGCCCTCCTCGCGAGACCGGCCGGGATCGGCGCGGTAGAAGCGCTCGAAGATGCGGGGCAGGTGCTCCGGGGCGATCCCCGAGCCGGTGTCGGCCACGGACACGGTTACGCCACCGGGAGCGGATTCGAGCGACACGGTGATGCAGCCGCCCGGTGGCGTGTGTCGCAACGCGTTGTCGAGCAGGTTGGTCAGCACCTGCCGTAACGCGTCCGGGTCGGCCGTGATGTGGTGGACGTCACCCGCCCCCGCCGTGAACTGAATCCGCCGCTCGCGCGCCCGGTCGGCGAACGCGGCCCACGCTTCGCCGGCGAGCCCCCGCACGTCCACCAGCTCCGGATGCGGCTGCCAGCGGCCCGACTCGATGCGCGACAGGTCCAGGAGATCGTCCACGAGGCGATGCATCCGCCGCGCATTGCTCAATATGGGCCGGGCGAAGCGCTCAATCTGGGTTCCGGGGCTCGCCTCGGTCGCGAGCGTTTCGGCGTACCCGGCAATGGACGTGAGGGGTGTCTTGAGCTCGTGGGACACGTTGGCGACGAAGTCGCGACGCATGGCCTCGAGGCGTCGCAGCTCGGTCACGTCGCGGATCACCAGCAGCCCGCCTCCGTTCGGCAACGCGCGCCCGGTGACGAGCAGCGTGCGCCCGACGCGCTCCAGTTCTTGCGGCTCCGCCTCTTCCCCGCTGAGCACGGTCGCGACTAGGTCGCGGGCCGCCTTCTCGTGGAACAGCTCGGCGAGCGCCGGAAAGGGATCGTCGGGTCCGTATCCCAAGAGACGCCGGGCCGCTCGATTGAGAGTGACGATCGTGCCGCGGGCGTCCGCCGCCACCACGCCGTCGGCCATAGTCTCGATCAGCGTCCCGGTTTCCTCGCGCTCCCGCACCAGATCGGCGAAGCGCTGGTCGAGCTGCTCGTGCATCGCCCGGAGCGCGAGGATGTGGTGGGCGACCTCGGGGACGTTCGAATCGGGAAAGGCCGGCGGCCGGCCGTCCGCGATCGCGCGGGCGGCGCCACCGAGCTGCACGAGGGGCTTGGCGACTTGCCGGGAGAGCAGCCAGGCCAGGGCCCCGGCGACAAGGACCGCCGCCAGTCCCACGAGCGCCACGGTGCGCTGCACGGCGCCGACCTGCTGGTCCACGGCCGTGAGTGTGGTCGACACCCGGACCACGGCAAGGTCGGCGGTGCCGGAGCGCACGGCGACATACATCCGGCGCTCGTTGGTGGATGCACTGAGACGCTCCGCGCGACCGACGCCCGCGGTCAACGCCTCCTGGACCTCGGGACGCAGCAGGTGGTTCTCGAGTCGATCCAGCGACGCGCGGTCGAACTCGGTGTCGCCTCGGACCCGGCCGGTGGGATCGATGAGGGTCACTCGTTGACCGATGCGGGCACCGAGCTCGCGGGCGAACTCGGGCCAGCGCAGTGAGTCCACCGGCACCAAGGCCGCGGTCAAACGCGCCTCGCGCTCGAGACCCCGCGCTATCTCGTCCTCCAGGTTGCGCCGCAACAGGCGGTCCGCGGCGATGGTAAGTCCGCCGACGGCGGCGGCCGCGAGCAGGCTGGTCGTGACGAACAGCCGCGTGGCGAGCTTCACGACCGCTTGCGGCCGCGCGGCTCGGGGGGCGGGCGACGGAACCGGTAGCCCGCGCCGCGGACGGTTTCGATGCAATCGCCCGCCTTGCCGAGCTTCTGGCGCAGCCGCTGCACGTGCATGTCCACGGTGCGCGTCTGGATGTCGGGATGGGCCTGCCACACGGTTTCGAGCAACTGGGCGCGGCTCTGCACGCGGCCTTCGCGCTCGATCAAGGTGCGCAGCAGTTTGAACTCGGTCGCCGTGAGCTCGATCTCCGCGGCGTCCACGGTGACCCGGTGCGCGCCGCGGTCCAGCGCGATCGGCCCGGCCGTGACGAGCCCGCCGGTCGCGACGGCCGGCGCCGCCAGCCGGCGCAGCACCGCGCCCACGCGTAGCACGAGCTCCTGCGGCGAGAACGGCTTGGGGAGATAGTCGTCGGCGCCGAGCGACAGGCCCTTGATGCGGTCCGGCTCGTCCTTGCGAGCCGTGAGCAGGATGATGCCGAGGTCCTTGGTCTCCTCGCGCCGGCGCAGCTCCGCGAGCACGTCGTAGCCCGAAGCCCCGGGCAGCATCAAGTCGAGCACGACCAGGTCGGGCCGCTCCTCGCGCGCCGTCCGCAGCGCGTCGCGTCCGTTCGCCGCCGTGATCACGCGGTACCCCGCCTTGGCGAGATGGTAGGCGACGAGCGCGGTGATGTCGGGCTCGTCGTCGACTACGAGGATGCGGTGGCTCTCCGATTCGGTCATACGGGTCGTCCAAGGTAGCGCAACGCGCTCGCCCCCCGCAATTTTCAGCGCACTATGCACGTGCTCTTGGCGCTGCTCGCCGTCCAACAAGCCGTCCCCCCTCCTTCGTCCCCCGTCTCCGATACCGCCCGCGTCGTCATCGTCGCCACGACGGACGTGCATGGCCGCGTGCTCGGCTGGGACTACGTGCGGGATGTCGCGGGGTCGGGGGGGCTGTCGCGCGCCGCAACCGTGATCGAGACGCTGCGGACGCAGTATCCGGAGCAAGTCGTTCTGGTCGACGCGGGCGACCTGATCGAGGGCAACCTGTTCGCCGCGTATTTCGCCGAGCGCGACTCGCAGCGTCCCCACCCGGTGGTCGACGCCCTCAACGCGCTGCAATACGACGTCGCCACTCCCGGGAACCACGAG
>WNFC01003112.1_pt1 | contig 17898 bp, 16 predicted proteins | sample 5400541 | NCBI WGS metagenome assembly WNFC01 (sample SAMN13153342, study PRJNA577476) | soil metagenome | isolation source: 120 cm saprolite under Douglas fir tree site 2 hole 2 replicate 1 | place: USA:California | collected 2015-04-18
TTCCCGACCGAGGATTCCAACACCGACCTGAAGCGCTATCGCGCCGGCGAGGTCGACATGACGAACGAGGTGCCCAACGACCAGCTCGCCTTCATCAAGCAGAACTTCCCGAACGAATTCAAGGTCGCGCCGTATCTCGGCACTTACTATTACGGCTTCAACATGGAGCAGCCGCCGTTCAAGGATAATCTGAAGTTGCGCCAAGCTTTATCGCTGGCGATCGACCGCGAGACGCTGGTCGAGAAGGTGACGGCGGCCGGCGAGCTGCCGGCCCATAGCTGGGTCCCGCCAGGCGTCCTCGACTATCACCCCCAGACCCCCGATACCGCCAAGCTGAGCCAAGCCCAGCGCGTCGAGCTGGCGAAGAAGCTCTACGCCGAGGCTGGCTATTCCGACGCCAAACCGCTCAGCGTCGAGATCCGCTACAACACCAACGACAACCACAAGAAGATCGCCATCGCCATCGCCGCGATGTGGAAGCAGGCGCTTGGCATCAACGCCACGCTGGTCAACGAGGAATTCAAGGTCTTTCTCGAGAACCGCAAGCAGAAGAAGGTGACGCAGGTCTTCCGTGCCGGCTGGATCGGCGATTACAACGACGCCAATACCTTCGCCGAGCTGCTGCTGTCGGATGCCGGGCTCAACGATTTCGGCTACAACAGCGCGCAGTACGACGCGCTGGTCAAGAAAGCCGCGGTGACGATCGACTCCGAGAAACGCGCCGCCCTCATGGAAGAGGCCGAGCGCGTGATGCTTGCCGATCAGCCGATGGCGCCGATCTATTTCTACGTCGTGAAGCGCCTGGTGAAACCCTACGTCGTCAACTACCAGCCGACGATTCTCAACCACAATCCGACGAAGTGGCTCGCCATCGCCAAGCATTGAGATGCTGAAGCGACACTCCTTTTCTTCTCCCTCTCCCCTTGCGGGAGAGGGCCGGGGTGAGGGGTTTGCCGCCATCGTCCAAACTGTTCTCACCATACCCCTCACCCTCCCCATGCGGCGCATGGGTCCCCTCCCTCTCCCGCAAGGGGAGAGGGCCAATGTCGCATGCTGCGCTTCGCCCTAAAGCGGTTCCTCGGCGCCTGCCCGACGCTCTTCGTGCTGATGACGGCCGCCTTTTTCATGATGCGCCTGGCCCCCGGCGGCCCGTTCGACCAGGAGCGCCGCGTTCCGGCCGAGGTCGAGGGCAACCTCAATCGCGTCTATCACCTCGACGAGCCGCTGGTCGAGCAATATGGCCGGTATCTCGTCAATATCGTGCGCGGCGATTTCGGACCGTCATTCCAGTACAAAGATTTCACCGTTACCGAGCTGATCGCCGGCGGCTTTCCGGTTTCGCTCCGCCTCGGCGGCTGTGCCATCGTCTTGGCGTTCCTCGTCGGCGCGCTCCTGGGCACATGGGCCGCGCTGCGCCAGAATTCATGGCTGGACTTCGCCGTCATGGCGACGGCGATGTCGGGAATCACCATCCCCAACTTCGTCATGGCGCCGCTCCTTTCGCTCGTCTTCGGCGTCTATCTCTCATGGCTGCCGGTCGGCGGTTGGGGCGGCGGTGATCTCGCCCATTCCATCCTGCCGGTGATCGCGCTTTGCCTGCCGCAGATCGCCTATGTCGCCCGGCTGACGCGCGGCAGCATGATCGAGGTCTTGCGCAGCAACTACCTGCGCACGGCACGCGCCAAGGGCTTGCCCGAGCAGCTGACGCTGCGCCGTCACGCGATGCGTGCCGCGTTGCTTCCCGTCGTCTCCTATCTCGGCCCGGCGATCGCCGGCATCATCACCGGCTCGGTCGTCATCGAGCAGATCTTCCAGGTCCCGGGACTCGGCCGCTATTTCGTGCAAGGCGCGCTCAACCGCGACTACACGCTCGTCATGGGCGTCGTCGTCTTCTATGGCGGACTCATCATTCTTCTCAACCTCCTCGTCGATCTCGCCTACGGTCTGCTTGACCCGCGGGTCGAGTATCGCTAAGCGCCAATGGCCGAGATCATCATCCAGGACCAAGAGCTCGAGGCAGTTCTGGAGGCGCGCGGCCTCTGGCAGGACGCGCTACGCCGCCTCGCGCGCAACAGCGCCGCCATCGGCGGCATCGTCGTGCTGACGATCATTGCTTTCGTGACCCTGCTCGCACCGCTGCTCAGTCCGCATCCGTTCGATGCGATCGACTGGGACCATATCGGCACGCCGCCCGATCTCGCGGCGCGCTATTTCTTCGGCACCGACGCCAATGGCCGCGACCTCTTCGTGCGCACGCTCTACGGCGGTCGCATTTCGCTCCTCGTCGGCATCGTCGCGACCAGCGTCAGCCTCGCCATCGGCGTCACCTGGGGCGCCGTCGCCGGCTATGCCGGCGGCATGGTCGACGGCATCATGATGCGCATCGTCGACATACTCTATGCTCTGCCCTTCCTCTTTCTCGTCATCCTGTTGATGGTGATGTTCGGACGGAACATCGTCCTCATCTTCGTCGCGCTGGGCGCCGTCGAGTGGCTCAACATGGCACGTATCGTGCGCGGCCAGACCTTGAGCCTGAAGCGCCGCGAATTCATCGAGGCGGCGCGCGCCGGCGGCGTCAAGCCACTTACCATCATCCGCCGTCACATCATCCCCAATCTCCTCGGTCCGGTCGCCGTCTATGCCACGCTCACGATCCCGCACGTCATCCTGCTCGAATCCTTCCTCAGCTTCCTCGGGCTCGGCGTGCAGGAACCGAACACCTCCTGGGGCGTGCTGATCAGCGAGGGCGCACGCAACATGGAGGGCGCGCCCTGGGCGCTGCTGTTCCCGGCGAGCTTTCTCGCCGTCACCCTATTCTGCTTCAATTTCGTCGGCGACGGCCTGCGCGATGCTCTCGACCCCCGCGATCGCTAACCCGCCGCTCCTGGCCGTCGACCATCTCGACGTCACCTTTGCGACGCCCGATGGAACCGTGCATGCGGTCCAGGATGTCGGCTTCTCGCTCGATGCCGGCGAGTCGCTCGGCATCGTCGGCGAATCGGGCGCCGGCAAGAGTCAGGTCTTCCTGGCGGCGCTCGGCCTCCTCGCGACCAATGGCAGCGTCGCCGGCAGCGTGCGATTTTGCGGCGACGAGCTCATCGGTCTGTCGCGTCAAGCGCTCGATCGCATCCGCGGCGCGCGCGTCGCCATGATCTTTCAGGACCCGATGACGTCGCTCAACCCCTATCTCAGGATCGGCGTTCAACTCGCCGAGGTGTTGATCGTCCACAAGCGGCTGGGCATGGAGGCCGCGCGCGCGGCGGCGATCGCCATGCTCGACCGCGTCGGTATCCCGGATGCGCGGCGACGTATCGATCTCTACCCGCACGAGCTCTCCGGCGGCATGCGGCAACGCGTCATGATCGCGATGGCCCTGCTGTGCGACCCGGAGCTGCTCATCGCTGACGAGCCGACCACCGCGCTCGATGTCACCATTCAGGCGCAGATCCTCGAGCTCATGGCCGAATTGCGCCTGGCGACGAAGACCGCGACCGTGCTCATCACCCACGATCTCGGCGTCGTCGCCGGACTCTGCGATCGTGTTGCCGTGATGTATGCCGGCCGCATTGTCGAGACCGGGGCCGTGCGCGACATCTTCTACCGGCCGCGCCATCCTTACACACAGGGGCTGCTGCGTTCGATGCCCCGTATCGACGCCGACGCGGCCGAGCTTTCGGCGATCCCCGGCCAGCCGCCCAACCAGCAGCGTCTGCCGTCGGGCTGCGCTTTCCGCCCGCGTTGCGCGCATCGCCTGCCGGTCTGCGCGACCACCGCGCCGCCGCTGCGCCCGACCGGCGGCAGCCACGTCGCCTGTCACTGGGATGCTCCGACGGAAACGGCGGGATGAGTCAGCCCCTCCTTTCGGTGCGCGATCTCGCCGTGCACTTTCCGGTACGTAGCGGTGTTCTCGCGCGAAGCCGCGTCCTGAAGGCCGTCGATGGTGTCAGCTTCGATCTCCACGAGGGCGAGACGCTTGGCATCGTCGGTGAGTCCGGCTGCGGCAAATCGACTCTCGGGCGCGCCGTGCTTCGGCTGCTCGAGCCGGCGGCCGGGCGCGTACTCTGGCTCGGCCGCGATCTCGGCGGGCTCGGCGCCGCCGATCTACGCCGCCAGCGCCGTGACATGCAGATCATCTTCCAGGACCCGCTCGCCGCGCTTGATCCACGGATGACATTGGGCGAGATCATCGGCGAGCCATTGCGGACCCACGAGCCGGCGTTGGGCCGGGCGGCGATCGAGGAGCGCGTCGCCGCGATGATGCGCCGCGTCGGTCTCCTGCCGCAGCAAATCAACCGTTACCCGCATGAATTCTCCGGTGGGCAGTGCCAGCGCATCGGCATCGCTCGCGCGATGATTCTCGGTCCCAGGCTGGTGGTCTGCGACGAGCCAGTCTCGGCGCTCGACGTTTCGATCCAGGCCCAGATCGTTAACCTGCTGAAGGCGCTGCAGGCGGAGAGCGGCCTTGCCCTCCTCTTCATCTCGCACAACCTGAGCGTCGTACGGCATATCAGCCATCGCATCCTGGTGCTCTACCTGGGACGCGTCGTCGAGCTGGGCGATGCCCGCACCGTGTGCGCCGCGCCGCGTCACCCCTACACGCAGGCCCTGGTCTCGGCGGCGCCGATCCCCGACCCCGATCGCCAGCGCGCCAAACGGCGCCTTGTGCTCACCGGCGAGCTGCCCTCACCGCTCGACCCGCCGAGCGGCTGTGCCTTCCGCACGCGCTGCCCCAAGGCGACCGAGCTCTGCGCCATCGAGCGTCCGGCTCTTGAGGTCATTGAAATCGGGCACAGCGTCGCCTGCCATCACTGGGCCTGACGGAAACGCCGAAGTGGGGTCGAGTGGTCTTATGCCACCCGATCGACGAGGTGCATGAACGAGCCGGCGACGGTGTCGACGCGCAGGCCGGCCCGACCGAGCAGCCGTCCGTCGGCGTCGCTCGCCTCGAAGAGCGCCTCGCCGGGTCCCTCGGAGACGATGCTGGCAAAGTGGAACTCGTGGCCGCGGAAGGCCGCGCCCGCGACGCCGAGCGGCATGCTGCCGACGAGACGCAGAGCGCGATAGCCGAGATGGCGGCGCGGCGCGGCAAAACTGGTGACGACCGGCAGCAAGCCCGCCATCCGGTGGCGCGCGCCGCCACCGTCGATCACCGCCTCGCCGAGCACCATGTAGCCGCCGCACTCGCCATAGATCGCCGCCTGTCGCGCCGCTGCGGCACGCAGACCGGCGAGGAACGCCGCCCGGCCGGCGAGATGCCCGGCGTGAAGCTCGGGATAGCCGCCCGGCAGGAAAACGGCGTCGGCATCCGCCGACGGCGCCTCGTCGGCCAGCGGCGAGAAGAACGACAATTCGGCGCCGCCGCGCATCCAGCCCTCCAGCAGCGCCGGATAGAGAAACGCGAAGGCGGCGTCGCGCGCCACCGCGATGCGCCGCCCGAGCGGCGCCAACGGCTGCACGCGCTCGCGCGGCACGGCGAGCGATGAGGCGCGCGTCAGGGCGAGCAGCGACGAGACGTCGATCGTTGCGGCGACACGGTCGGCGGCCTTGTCGAGAAAGGCGTCGAGTGCACTATGCTCGCCGGCCGGCACGAGGCCGAGATGCCGCGCCGGCAGTGCCAGCTGCTCATCGCGCGGCACCGCGCCGAGCACCGGCAGGTCCGGCAATGCGGTCGCCAGCGCGTCTGCCAAAATGGTGCGGTGGCGGTCGCTGCTCACCTGATTGAAGATGATCCCGGCGAGGGCGACATCCGGCCGATGCGCAGCGAAGCCACGGACCAGCGCCGCCGCCGAGGCACCCTGGCCGCGCGCATCGACAACCAGCACGACGGGCCAGCCGGTCAGCGCCGCAAGATCGGCCGTCGACCCCGCAGCGGAAACGCCGGCGCCGTCGAAAAGACCCATGACCCCTTCGCAAATGATGCGTTCGGCGCCCCGCTCGAGCTGCCCGACGAGCCCCGCCAGCGTGACGCGGCGCATCGCCCAGGGGTCGAGATTGAAGCAGGGCGCGCCGCACGCGACGGCGTGGAAAGAAGGATCGATGTAGTCCGGCCCCGCTTTGGCCGAGGCGACGCGGTGTCCGGCGCGGGCAAGATGGCGCAACAAGCCAAGGGTGAGAGTGGTCTTGCCGCTGCCCGAGGCAGGCGCGGCGAGGATCAGGCCGCCGCTCACAGATGCTTGGCGATGGCGGTCGCCATCAGTTCGGCGGTGACGTTGCCGCCAAAATGCGCGAGATAGCGACCGTCACGGTCCATCAGATAGACGATCGAGGAATGGTCCATCAGATAATCGCCCTCCGCCTGCTTGACGGGCTGATAGAACACCTTGTAACCGTGGGCTACTTCCGCGATCTGCGCGGCGCTGCCAGTGAGCGCCAGCAGACGAGGATGGAAGTTTTCGGCATAGGGTTTGAGCTGCTCGGGGGTGTCGCGAGCGGGATCGACGGTAATGAAGATCGGCTGCACGTCATCGCCTCTTGGCCCGAGCCGATCGATCGCCTCGCTCATCGTCTGCAGCTCCGTTGGACAGACGTCGGGGCAATAGGTATAGCCGAAATAGATCAGCATCAGCTTGCCGCGGAAATCCTCGGCGCGACGCGGGGTGCCGTTCTGGTCGACCAGCGTGAAGGAGCCGCCGACCGAGACGCCGGCCGGCGCCGCGAGCTCGCCGACGCCGGAGCCGGGGGCGCTGAGGTAGCGGTACTCGACGACGAGCCCGCCGATGAGAATGGCGAGGCCGACGAGAAAGATGGCGAGGCCGCGTCTGGCTGCGTTGCTCACGAGGCCTGCTGGCGGGAATTGGTCGCGAGCGGATCGGCGACGAGCACCCGGCCGGCGAGCGCGCCGAGCCAGTCGAGGCCGGCACGCAAGCGGACGACCTCGCCGACGACGACAATGGCCGGCGGCTCGATGCCCGCGGCGCGCGCCGCCGCCGCCGCTTCGCCGAGCGTCGTCTCGAGAACGCGCTGGTCTTCGGTGGCCGCCTTGCTGACGATCGCCACCGCCGCGCTGGCCGGTCGGCCACCGGCGATCAGCCGCTGCGCAATGGCGTCGAGGTGCTTCAGCGCCATGTAGAGGACGAGAACGGGCGCGCCGCGCGCCAGCGCCTGCCAGTCGAGCCCATCCGGCACGACGCCCTCGCTGTTGTGGCCGGTCAGGAAGGTGACGGCGGCATTGGTGTCGCGATGCGTCGTCGGGATACCGGCATAGGTCAGCCCGCCGATCCCGGCGGTGATGCCGGGAACGATGCGAAATGGGATTTTCGCGGCGACCAGCGCCAGCGCCTCCTCGGCGCCGCGTCCAAAGACGAAGGGATCGCCGCCCTTGAGACGCAGCACGCGTCGGCCGGCGCGCGCCAGATCGACCAGCCGGGCGGAAATATCGGGCTGTTTCGGCGACGGCTTACCGCCGCGCTTGCCGGCGAATTCGAGGATCGCCCCGGGCCGCGCAAGACGCAGGATGCGCGGGTCGACGAGAGCGTCATGGACCACCGTATCGGCGCGACGCAGCGCATGGAGAGCGAGAAGCGAGAGCAGGCCGGGGTCGCCAGGTCCGGCGCCGACCAGCCACACGGAGCCGGCGACAAAATCCGGCAGCGCGAATTCGGGCCCGGCGAGTTCGAGAGAGGTGGGCGGGGACATGGCAAGGTCGAGAGTACACCGTCGCCGCCCCGCAGGGGTAGTCATCTCCCCGGTACGGTCTCTAGAATGGCCCGATGGCGGGGCGGCTTAGCGAAGACCAGGGCACGCCACTCGAACCAGCACGCGCACTGCGCCGCGGCTGGACGACCGGCGCGTGCGCTGCAGCCGCTGCGCGCGCCGCCTATCAGGCGTGGCTGACCGGGCGCTTCCCGGACCCGGTGACGATCCGCCTGCCGGGGGGCGCGCAACCCAGCTTCCCCCTGGCACTTTCGCAACGCGATGACGCGGAGGCGCGCGCCGGAATCATCAAGGATGCCGGCGATGATCCCGATGTGACGCACGGCGCGCTGGTGATCAGCGCGGTGCGGCCGGCGCCGCGCGGCAGCGGCATCGTTTTCCGCGCCGGGCCGGGCGTCGGAACGGTGACACGACCGGGCCTGCCGCTCGCCGTCGGCGAGCCGGCGATCAATCCGGCTCCACGTCGCATGATCGCCGCGGCGCTCGCCGAGCTTACCGATAACACGACGATGCCCGATCTCATCGTTACGATCTCGATTCCTGGTGGCGAGACGCTGGCGGCGAAGACCTTGAACGGCAGGCTCGGCATTGTCGGCGGCCTTTCCATCCTCGGCACCACGGGGATTGTCGTTCCCTATTCCTGCTCGTCGTGGATTCATTCGATCCATCGCGGCATCGACGTCGCCCGCGCCGCCGGCATCACGCATCTAGCGGCGGCGACCGGTTCGACCTCGGAGGCGGCGGTGACGCGGCTATATTCCCTGCCGGAAATCGCCCTCATCGACATGGGCGACTTCGTCGGCGGCACGCTCAAATACCTGCGCCGTCACCCGGTTTCCCGTCTCACCCTGGCGGGCGGCTTCGGCAAGCTCGCGAAGCTCGCCTGCGGCCATCTCGACCTCCACTCCGCGCGCAGCCGGCTCGATCTCGACTGGCTCGCCGATCGCCTCGGCGAGGCGGGCGCGCCGGCTGCGAGCGTTGTCGCCGCCCGCGGCGCCACTGGTTCCGGGGAGGTGCTGTCGATCGCAGAGAGCATTGCGCCGGATTGCGCGAAGCGCCTTGTCGGCCTCATCGCGAGCCAAGCACGCGAAGTCGCGCTGGCGACGCTCGCCGGCGGCGTCACGGTCGACGTCGTCGTCTTCGATCGCGGCGGCGGATTGATCGGTCATGCCGGACCGTAGCATCTTGTCGGTTCCCACCCGAGTCGCGCCGCCATGTCGCGTTCTGCTGCTCGGCGGAACCGGTGAAGCGGCATTGTTGGCGCGCGCCATCATCCAGCGATACGGCGAGCGCGTTGCGCTCACCACGTCGCTGGCGGGACGAACCGAACAGCCGATGCCGATTCCCGGTGATGTGCGGATCGGTGGTTTCGGCGGCGCCGCCGGGTTGATCGCCTATCTGCGCACGCATGACATCGACATCCTGATCGACGCGACGCATCCCTTCGCCAAGCAGATCTCGGCATATGCACGGCTCGCCTGCGGGGCCGTCGGCGTCGAGCGCCTCATGGTGCTGCGAACGCCATGGCAGCGCCACAGTCTCGACCGCTGGATCGAGGTCGCCGATCTCGCCGGCGCCGCCGCCATCGTCGGCAAGATCGGCCGACGCGCCTGGTTGACGGTCGGCGCCAGCGACCTCGGCGCCTTCTCGGGTGTCACCGACGTACGGTTTTTGGTAAGGTTGATCCGCGCGCCGGTTGCTCCGCTGCCGCTCAGGCTGCACGAAGTGCTCGTCGGGCGGGGCCCGTTCAACCTCGTCGAGGAACAACATGTTCTGCAGCGCCATGCCATCGACGTCCTCGTCTGCAAGGCAAGCGGGGGTGCCGCTACGGAGGCCAAATTGATTGCCGCGCGCGAGGCCAGCCTGCCCGTCATCATGGTGCGCCGGCCGCCTGCCGAGCCGGGCGACAGCGTCACGTCGGTCGAGGCCGCGCTTGCCTATCTCGACGGTTTCATCGTTGGCACAGAATCTGTAACCCAAGACGAGCCTCGGTCATGATTGTTGCGCGCCGCTTTACTTTGCCCCTCGCGCTGTGCCTGCTTGTCCTCGCCGCACCGTCCGGGCATGCCGATTTCAGCCTGCTACCCGACCGCAACAGCAACATCATGATGGCGGCGATGGCGAACGACTTGGAGAAGGTGCAAACCTTGCTGAGCAAAGGCACCAATCCCAATACGCTTGATGCCGATGGTCGCACGGTGCTGATGCACGCGGCGACCTCGGGGAACGTGCCGCTCGCGAAGCTCATGCTCAATTATAGCGCGAAGCCCACCCTCGTCGACAAAACCGGCAATACCGCACTGCACTACGCCGCCGAGCGCGGCAACATCGAGGTCTTGCACATGATGCTCGATGCCAAGGCACCGCCCGACGCGTTGAACAAGCAGGGTGCGACGCCGCTGATGATTGCCGCGGGTCGCGGAAGGGTCGACGTGATCCGGCTCCTGCTCGAGCGCGGCGCCAGCGTCGCCAAGCAGGACTTCACCGGCCGCGATGCGCTGAGCTGGGCGCAGGACAATCGGCAGAACGCGATCATACCGATCCTGCGCCAGGCCGGCGCGAAATGATCCTCTCAGGCCTTGCGTGGGCGCAGCACGTGGTGATGGTCGGCGGCGTAGAGCCGGCTGTCGGCGAAAGCGGCGGCGTCGATCACCCGACCGACAAGGATGAGCGCCGTCCGGGTGATCCCCGCCGCCTTGACCTCGGCGCGGATTGTCGCCAGGGTGCCGCGCAAGATACGCTGATCGGGCCAGCTTACGCGATACGCCACCACGACCGGACAATCGGCCCGGTAATGGGGGATAAGGTCGCGCACCACGCGGGCGAGATTGTTCACCGAAAGATGGATCGCCAGCGTCGCGCCTGAGGCGGCGAGGGTGGCAAGACCCTCGCCGGCCGGCATCGGCGAGGCGCGCATCGCGGTTCGCGTCAGCACGACCGTCTGGCTGATGCCCGGCAACGTCAATTCGATGCCGAGCGCCGCCGCCGTCGCCGCGAAGGCGGGAACGCCCGGCGTCACATCGTAGGGGATCGCCAAAGCATCGAGCCGCCGCATCTGCTCGGCGAGCGCGCCGTAAAGCGAGGTGTCGCCGGAATGGACCCGCGCGACGTCCAGTCCCTCGTGGTGCGCGTGCGTCATCTCGGCAATGATCGCGTCGAGATCGAGCGGCGCCGTATCGACGACACGCGCTCCTGCTGGTGCCGCGGCGACGATCTCCCGCGGCACCAGCGAGCCGGCATAGAGACAGACCTTGCAGCGCTCGATCAGTCGCAGGCCGCGGACGGTAATGAGATCGGCCGCGCCAGGACCCGCGCCAATGAAGTGAACGACCATATTAATCCCCTATATCGCCGACCTTTGCCTTCCCGCCATAGCCGCGCGGCGTGTAGATGCGCGGTTTGCGCCCGGGAATGAAACGCGTCTCGCTGTTGCCGACGAGGATAAGCGTCAGCATGTCGACGGTCTCGGGATCGAGCTCACCGAGGGTGGTGAGCGTCACGCTCTCATCCTCGCGCGCGAGATTGCGGGCGACGGCGACCGGCGTTGCGGCCAGACGATGCGCCAGGAGGATGCCGCGCGCCGCGGCAAGCTGCGTGGCTCGTCGCGCCGAACGCGGATTATAGAGCGCAACGACGAAGTCGCCGGTGGCTGCCGCGACGAGACGTCGCTCGATGGTCGGCCACGGTGTCAGCAGATCGGACAGCGAGATGGCGCAGAAATCGTGCCCCAGCGGCGCGCCAGCGCGTGCGGCTGCTGCTTGCAGGGCCGAGACGCCGGGTATCACATCGAGCGCGACCCGTCGCCAATCGGCGCGATCCTCGCCATCGATCAGCTCGAAGACCAGGCTGGCAAGTCCGTAGATGCCGGCGTCGCCCGAGGAGACGAGCGCGACCGCGCGACCGCCCGCAGCAAGGTCGAGCGCGCGGCGTGCGCGCTCCGTCTCCGAGCCCAGCCCCGTCGCATGGCGCGCCTTGCCGGCGATCGCCGTGCCGAGGAGATCGAGATAGAGCGTGTAGCCGATGATGTCCGTCGCCGCGTCCAGCGCGGCGCTCGCCGCCGGCGTCCGCCAGGCGGGATCTCCCGGACCGATGCCGACGATCGCCAGGGTTCCTTGCGGTCGGCCGACGGACTCGTCGGGAAATGGCGTCGCGGCACGTGCGATGGCGCAGGTGGCCCGCCGCGACTTGCGCTTGGCGACGACGAGCGCACCATCCGGGCCGACCGCGGCGAGTGCCGCGCCCTCGGCGATGCCGTAGCAGCCGGTCTCGCGAAAGACCACCTCGGAAGGCGTCGCCAGTCGTGCGGTCTCGGCTCGGAGCTCCTCGGCAGTAAAGAACCGCGCGCGGGTGCCGAGCCGTGCGGCGAGCGCGTGCACGGCCGGCTCGTCGGACTTGAGCTCCAGGGAAACAACGACCGCGACGGCATCGGCGGCCAGATCATGTTCGGCGAGCGTCGCCTCGGCGAGCGAGACCAACTCCTCCGCGGTGCAACCGCGCTCGCAGCCGACGCCGAGCGCGAGCACCGGTGGGTGCAGGATAAGATCGCTCTCGCCGGTCGGCGAGACGCGGTCGGTGACACGGATACGCAGCACGGCCGCCGCGCTGAAGCGCGCGGCATCTTCCGTCAGCCAGTCGGCGGTGCCGGCTTCGATGTCGAGCGCGACCGGCGTGCCCGCGAGGAGCGCCGCGACAATCGGCTTGACGCGCTCCGGGTTGGCGACGCGCCAGCCCAGCGGCGGCTCATCGAGCGCGAAGCCGAGGCGAAGATCGCCGGCCGTGGTGACCGCCGCCGCACCGCCGGTCGCCGCGGCGATCGCGCGCGCCATCAGGTTGGCGCCGCGGTGGCCGCCGATCAGCGGGACGGCCGTCGAGCCGTCCTCGGCAACCGCGACCACGGCAGGCTCCATGCGCTTGTCGTCGAGCAGGTGGGCGACCGCGCGGATGAGAATGCCTGCAGCGCACAAACCGACAACCGGCGTGCCGGCGCGAAAGAGCGCTGCGATGTGATCCGTCGCCCGGTTGAACAGCCGGTCGGCAGCGATGCCTTTGTCGCCCGGAGCGTGGATCGAAGCACCCGGCAGGATCGCTCGCAGCCGCTCGGCGAGGGCGAGTCCGCTCGGGCCCAGTATGACGATCGCCGCGCCGGACGGCAGCTTGGTCATCGCTCGCCCTCGCTCGCCGAGTGCGCTCCGCGTAGCAGGACCATGGCAAAATAGGGTACGGCGGCGGCATCGACGGCCGACAGCTTCAGGATGCGCTGATTGGGCAGGCTGGCGCGCTCGACATAGTGCGCTTGCTCGGCCAGGCCGAGCCGGACGAGCACATCGCGCACCTTGGCGAAATGCCGGCCGAGCTTGATGATGGCAGCGGCCTCGACGCCGGCGAGGCGGCGCTCTAGCGCGGCCTCGTCGAGGGTTGCCGGTATCACTGCCAGTGTCTCCTCGCGCGCGGCAAGCGGCGATCCCGCGGCGGCGGCGCAGGCGGTGAGCGACGACACGCCCGGCACGATCTCGACGCGAAAACGCACCGCCAGCCGCGCGAAGAGATACATGAAGGAGCCGTAGAAAAATGGATCGCCCTGGCACAGCACCGCGACATCATGGCCGACCGCCACCTCGTCGCCGATCTCGCGGGCCGCGCGATCGAAGACCTCCTGCGCCGGAAACCGTTCCGGCACCATCGGCACGCGGATGACGATCTCGCGCTGCGTCCCGGTAAGGAACTCGGCGACGATCGAGCGCGCGAAGCTCTCACCCAATTGCCCGTCGGCGAGCGGCGCCGGATAGGCGATGATCGGTGCGGCGCGCAGGATGCGCAACGCCTTGAGCGTGACGAGCTCGGGATCGCCAGGTCCAACGCCGATGCCGTAGACGGTGCCGCTGGCCATCACGGTACCGCTGCGCCATAGAGGACGACGGTGATGAGCGCGCTGCTGCGTGAATAGTTGATGCCACTGGTCTCGCCCAAGCGCGTCGCCTGTGCGCCGCGCGCGGCGAGGGCGGCTTGAAACGCGGCATCGTCCCGACCGACGACGAGTGCCAGCGTGCCTCGCCGGGCGGCAATATCGGCCGCCGCCTGGTCGGCCGCTGCCGCACGCGGCACGCCACGCAATAGGAAGACGAGGCTCGGCTCGTTGTATCCGACAGTGTCGATGAGATCACCCGCTGCCGGATGCTGCGCAAGGACCAGAGCGGCGGCGCTTCGGCTCAACCACAACCGATCTAGGCTCGGCAACAAAATTGCGTAACTCGGCGCGAAAACCAGCACGGCCAGCACGGGAAGGATCGCCGCCACGCTCGGCGAGAAGCCGTTCCAGAGTTGCCGCAGCATGACGAGACCGAAGCTGATCGTCGCGACTGCCGGGATCAAACTGAGAGCACTGACGCCATCCCCCCATGCGATCGGCAGACCGATCAGCACGATGACCAGTGCGAGACCGACAATGGTCCACAACGCGAAGACGATGCCGTCGAGCCATTTGCGACGCGCGACGTCGGTACCGCCGGCGAGCGCGCTGCCCGCGAGCAACGCCAAGGCCGGATAGACTGGGAGGAGATAGTGCGGCAGTTTGGTCGGGACGAGCTCGAAGAGGAGCCAAGTCGGCAGCAGCCAGGCAAGCAAGAGCCGGATGGCGGCCTCACCTCGCCCGCTCCAGCCGGCCACCCCGGCGATGCCGAGCAAGGCGGAGAACGGCCACAGCGTCGCCGGCGCGAACAACAGATAGGTACCGGGTGGGGCGCCGTGGGATTCCTGCGCGCCAACGAGCTTGCCGAGGAGATCGTGCCCGATCGCCTCGCTGGCAAAGGCGCCGCCTGTCGCCAGCTCGATGGCAATGAGCCATGGGCCGGCGACCGCGAGAGTGAGCGGGATGCCCCATAGGGGACGCAGCCCGGCAAGCCAGCGCCAGCGCCGGTCGGCGATGCAAAGCGCGGCGATGGTGAAGAGGCTGACGATGGGGGTCACCGGCCCCTTGACAAGAATGCCGACGCCTTGCGAGAGCCAGAATGCGATGGCCGGGCCGCGTCCGACCGCGGCGCCCTCGCGAGAGCCCAGGTAGAGAAGGCCGAGCGCTCCCTGGGCCGTCACCACCGTCGCCAGCAGGACGGCATCGGTCTTGGCAAGATGTGCCTCGGCAACCAGCAGCAAAGAGCTGGCGAGGAGCGCGGCACCGACAAGTGCGGCCGGCCGACCGATGAGCCGTGCGCCGTAGGCGAAAGTCAGCAGCACGGCGACCGTGGCGCCGAAAAGCGAAGGCAGGCGATAGGGCCAAGCAGCGGTCGAATCCGACGTGCTGAGCAGCGAAACCGCGGCAGCCTGCAGCCAATAGATGCCCACTGGCTTCTTGTTGCGCGCCTCGTCCTGGAAGCGGATCTGCAGGAGATCGCCGCTCTCGACCATCTGCCGGGTCGCCTGCATGAAGCGGGCCTCGTCGCGGTCGAGCGGCGGCATCGCCGCGATCCCGGGCAGGAAGAGACAGCCGCACAGCGCGAGCAGCAGCAGCCAGGGTCGCCAGCCGACGGCCAGACGCTCGATCGGCGGGTAGACCAGCGGCACGGCAACGGCACTCATGCGGCGTTGCCCGGCTTGGTTGCGGCGAGCTGGGTTACCGGCATCAGCGGTCGCCAGGCGAGCTGCGGGCCAAGCGGTGCTGCGCGCGCGATCGCCAGCCGCGTCAGCGTGCCGCCGCGGCGCGCCTGCCAGGCGAGAAGCTGCGCCTCGCCCGGGACAGTCACTGCATTGGCGACGAGGCGTCCGCCCGGCACCAGTGCCTCCCATAGGTAGTCGAGTAGACCTTCGGTGCCGACGCCGCCGCCGAGAAACGCCGCGTCCGGTCGCGGCAGATCGGCGAGGACTGCCGGTGCGACGCCGGCCACCAGACGCAAATCGGGAACGCCGAGTGCCGCGGCGTTGCGAGCGATGAAGGCGCAGCGCTCGCTGGCGCGCTCGATGGCGATCGCTCGGCTGTGTCGCGCCGCGCGCAGCCACTCGATGGCGACGGCGCCACAGCCGGCACCGACATCCCAGAGGAGCTGCCCCGGCAGCGGCGCCAACGCGGCGATCGTCGCGGCACGCACCTCGCGTTTGGTCAGCTGGCCGTCATTGAGGAATACCTCGTCGGGCAGGCCCGCCGCGCGCGACAGCGAGCGAGCATCGGGGCCGGGACGGCATAGGATCGCCACGGTGTTGAGATCGGCGCAGCGCCGATCACCCCATTCGGCGGCCGTCGTCGCGATACGGCTCTCGCGTGACCCGCCAATATGTTCGAGGACGGTGATTTCGCTCGGGCCCCAGCCGGTCTCGCGCAGCAGCGCCGCGATCCGCGTCGGCGTTGCGCCATCCTCGGACAACGCCAAAATGCGCTGTCCCGGCGCGAGATGCAGCATGAGATGCTCGAGTTTCCGCCCGTGCAGACTGACCCTCGCACATTCGGCGAGCGGCCATACCAGGCGCGCTGCTGCCAGGCTGAAGGCGCCGGATTGCGGTAGGACGGTCATCTCGGCACGGTCGAAGTGGCGGGCAAGGGTCACGCCGACGCCGTAGCACATGGGATCGCCGCTCGCCAGCACGACGACCTGCCGGCCACGCCATTCGGCGATCCGTGCGATCGTGTCGGTAAGGGGCGTGTCCCAAGATTGACGGATTTCATTGCCTTCCGGCACGAGAGCGAGATGACGCGTGCCCCCGACCACCAACTCGGCGCTGGCGAGCAGGACCCGCGCGGCGGCGGAGAGGCCTTCAACGCCGTCATCGCCGATACCGATGATGGCGAGCCACGGCGTCATCCGAGCGGCTCGCCGCCCGACAGCGCGTTGACGGCGGCGGCGGCCAGCGGGCTGCCGCCGCGCCGTCCGGCGAGGGCGACATAGGCGATGCCGAGCCGGTTCGCCACGAGCGCTTCCTTCGCCTCCGCGGCGCCGACGAAGCCGACGGGAAACCCGAGCACGAGCGCCGGGCACGGCGCCCCCGCCTCGATCAGCTCGAGCAGGCGGAACAATGCGGTGGGTGCGTTGCCAATCGCGACGATGGCGCCGTCGAGCAACGGCGCCCAGAGCTCGAGCGCGGCGGCTGACCGCGTCGTCTTGCGCTGGCGGGACAGCGCCAGTACGGCGGGATCGTCGAGCAGGCAGGTCACGGTATTGCTCGCCGGCAGACGCGCGCGGATGATGCCGTGCGCCACCATCTGCGCATCGACGAGGACCGGCGCACCGCGCCGCAGCGCCGCATGACCGGCCGCCACCGCACCGTCCGACCACACGAGATCGGCGAGGATGCTCGGATCGGCGACCGCGTGAACGAGGCGCAGGGCGATGGGATGGAGTTCCGGGGGGAACCGCGCGAGATCGGATTCGCGACGGATCAACTCGAAGGAGCGCCGATAGATCGCCGCGGGATCGCGCAGGTAATCGTAAGGCATCTAGAGACCCTCACCCCGATTCTCCGCCGCAAGCGGGAGAGCGGGAAAATCCTTCGCGCGAGCGTTACGCGGCGGGAGGGTGGTGACGCCCAGCACCCAACCTTCCTCCTCCACCACGGTATAATACTGCTCTTGCGTCAGCGCGGGATCCCCGGCCAGGATCTCGGCAAGCGCGTGGCCCTCATCGAGCCCTGCGAAGTGCCGAGCGATCGCCCTTACCTGGGCGGAGTCCTTGACCTCTCCGGGACGTGGGTCGTTCGCTACGAGCGATGGGTAGATTTCCGCAAAGACGATGCGGCCGGTGTCGGCGGGCCCTGCAAGGGGGCGCAAACCTGTCTCGAACGGCCAGACTTTCGCATGAGCGGCAAGCGCGGGATCGTCACGCAGCCGCCGAACGACCGGGATACCGGTCAATGCTTGGCTGCCGACCGACCCGATGCCAAGCAGCTTCCAACCCGGCTGCGGACCGCGCATGCGTCCCTCCACCAGCCGCCTTTCGTCGAGCTGTCCCGCCCCATGCCGCCGGTGATGCGTCGCCGCGAGGCAGGGACCGACTTGTTTCGGCGGGCAGTCCCAGAAGGGAAATGCGCCACCGGAGACCCTGCGATTGAGTTCGGCGGCCACCGCGAACCGGTTGTTCCGATTGTCCGCTTCGTCGGATAGCAGCGTCGCGATTTCGTCCCAGATCGCTCGCCAAGCCGAGGCGGCAGGACCCAGCTTCGCTGCGAGCCCGCGGGAAAAGCCAAGCGGGAAATCGAAGCCGACAAGGATCGATCGCTTCTCCTCGACCGCCGCGAGCAGCATATCGCGAAGACGGCGATAGGCGCTGT
>WNFC01003113.1_pt1 | contig 17898 bp, 17 predicted proteins | sample 5400541 | NCBI WGS metagenome assembly WNFC01 (sample SAMN13153342, study PRJNA577476) | soil metagenome | isolation source: 120 cm saprolite under Douglas fir tree site 2 hole 2 replicate 1 | place: USA:California | collected 2015-04-18
TGTACCAAGAAATTCCCTGGAGCTTGCTAGAGCGAGGTCTTAGTTCTCGATCCACTTATTGGAAGCTGTCGCGCCGCAACACCATGCATCGCACTCTTGATACGGATGTAACTGCGCACTCTGTTACAAAAACCGAACGAACTTCCGATTTCTCGTTGTTAGACGGAAGAATGTGATTAACGGTGTCTCAGGACGTGAAAGAAGCGCCGAATGGCACACCAGTACCCTCTTTCGGGCGATTTAAAGAGTATGTGACTAACGATAGACTAATAGAGCCGCGGAACTCCATTTTCTTATTTCCGGAAAAAGACTTGCAGGGAAGTACAGTGCTCCGCATTTCTCGATTTTGTGCTTGACAGCAGAAATAAGTTAACCTAACTTGTCGGCCAATACTACAGGCAGAGACGTGGCACTAACTGTTGCACTCGGCTTTGCCTTTCCCAGGGCGATAGCGCAAGACGTTTATAAGTTCCAGCAAGCGAATAAATACCTTAAATAGTTTAGCAAGCACCGGGAGTAGTGTGTTTGTCGGGGCCGTAGATAATCCGCTATTCAAGCCGGCCAAAATCTGCGGCTAAATTAGGCCCTGATGTCGGTTTTGTTTCAGCGGAAAGTGGTACTCGTCGGATCGGGTAATTGATGGGGAGGTCTTCAGATGACTCGTTGGGCGCGCGTAGCTCTTACGTCAACTGTGCTTTTCTTAGTTACCCTTGGGAATCCGGCTCCCCTTCATGCGGCGAATGGTCCATCCATTACAAGTCTTACTCCGAACTCGGGCGCCGTGGGTGCGTCTGTAACCATTGCCGGAAGCGGCTTCGGTTCGACCCGGGGACATCAGTTTGTACTTCTCAACGCAAACCATTCGGAAAAGCAGCAATGTAGGCACCGTCCAACAAAATCGGCACCATCGCTGTAGACCTGGGCTCGATTACAGTGATCTCCTTGAGACTCTCTTCACGAAGGACCCGTGCTAATGATCACCTTGCCATAGTTGCTTCTGCTCTTCACCGCAACAAGAGCCGCGGGCAGTTCATCGAAGCTCAATACTTTCCCAATCAGCGGTCTAAGTAGCCCTTGTTCGTACAAGCGAGTCAGCTGCTGGTGAACCTCACGGATTTGAGAAGGAGCATGTTTCCAGTATTCGCTCCAATAAATCCCAACCAGCGAGATATTCTTCAAGAGTATCCGGTTTACGAGGATTGAGGGGATTACCCCGCTTGTGAAGCCAACTGCGACGAGGCGTCCCTCCCACGCGATACATCTGAGGTTCTGCTCAAACACGTCGCCCCCAACCGGATCTAAGATGACATCAGCGCCTAGGCCATTAGTGGCATTCCGGATCGATTTCGCAAACTCGACTGTATTGTCGAATACACAATCCGCGCCCAACTTACTGCACACTGCCGCTTTCTCAGCGTTACTGGCTGTTGCTATGACCGTGGCGCCGATTGCTTTACCGAGCTGAATCGCAGCACTTCCAAGTGCTCCGGCGCCTGCGTGCACGACAGCGACTTCGCTTCGTTGAAGCTTGGCGCGACGGAGAAGCGCAAAACTCGCAGTTTGGTAGCTTACGAGAAAAGCTGCAGCTTCAGCATCAGTCATTTGTCCAGGCACTGGGAAAACGCATTCTGGCCGGACGGCGATGAACTCTGCGAATGCCCCGAACTCGCACCAACAAATCACGCGCTCGCCTTCGTGAAGGTTCGCGCAGTTGTCTCCTACGCGAACAATATCGCCAACTGCCTCGAACCCTGGGGTGAACGGCAGTTCCGGCCGCACTTGGTAGGCACCCTCGACAACAAGTGCGTCCGGGAAGTTTACTCCAGCCGCCCTGACACGGACCAGCACGGCATTAGCGTCTGTAGCGGGAACCGGGACCTCTCTTAGCTCCAATCCGCTAAATGATGAACTGATCTCATTAACTTGCCATGCTCTCACGTTGCCTCTGTTTATCGCATTTATACGGATCTAATCGATCGGGAATCGTTGCAGGCTACTCTGACCTCCAGTTGCAGACCACGGTCATCACACAAAGAGGTCAGGCATGTTCAGAGAGAATGGTTATCTTGTATTCTCCATCGATCAATCTCTTGATCGTAAGTAACTGTTCCGGACGTGATATCCCATTCCGCTACCATGAAAGCGGTGCGGCAATGAATGCATTTTACGGTTGCAGCATTGCGAAGGGGCGATTGAATCTGCTCGTGCGGTATTGGGTCCCCACAATTAATGCACGTCGCAAACCGCAGGGCCTCGAGGTAGTTTCTTGTCACGAAGGCACCCCAGCGTCCACATTCTTTGTCTTGCTTTGCCCGTTTCAGCCAGAACCAACGCATGTCGAAATCTCGCGGGCCGGCACAAATAGCCGAATGCTCAGGAGTTAGATCAAGTTCCAGGCATATCAAAAACGAAGTAGGGCGGCAGCCCAGTGCAGCCCGGCTCCGAAAGAAGTGGTAAGCACAAGACTCCCAGGGGCAATCTTGCCCTGTTTTTGGGCGTCCCAAACAGCAAGTGGGACCGAGGCTGATCCCGTGTTTCCGTAATCTTGAACATCGATGAAAAATTTCTGTAAGGGTAGATGTAGGGCATTGGCTACCCCTTCAACAATCCGGAGATTGGCTTGATGGGGAATAACCAGGGCAACATCCTGAAGGGTAGCTTGAGCTTTTGCTAGAACCTGGACTGCCGCTTCAGCCATACGAGCTATGGCATGCCTGAAAAGTTGCTTACCATTCATGGTTACCTGTTGATGTTTGCCTTGGCGCGCTGCCTCCAGGGTGAATGGATGCCTAGTTCCCCCGACTTCGATGGTTAAGAGGCCCGTCTGGCTGCCATCTGTACCAGCTACGATCGCCAGAATCTCCGCACCGACCGTGCCATGTCCAATCACTGCGGCAGCAGCGGCGTCGCCAAACAGTACACAGGTATTTCGATCTTGCCAACTGACGAGACGCGTCAATATCTCTGCGCCCACAACCAGAATGCGGCCAACACCGGAATCAACTCGGGAGGAGGCAATTTCCAGGGCTTGCAAGAAACCGGCGCAACCGCTGCCACTCAGCGTGTAAGAAGGCACTTGCCGTGCGCCCAGCTGATGCTGGACAAAAGGGGCAGTGTCGGGGATGCATACCTCTGGGGTGTCGGTTACCACGATAATCTCGTCAATATCCTCCGGACACATTCCGAGTCGATCGAGAGCATCCCGGGCCGCCGCGACCGCCAACGTAGCAGTGCTCTCCTCTGGGGCTGCAACATGTCGCTGCTTGATTCCGGTCCTGGTTGTGATCCACTCATCGGTCGTGTCGACGTATTGCGACCATTCATCATTTGTCATCACCCTTTCGGGTAGATAGACCCCCAGCCCGAGGAGGCGAATCGCAGAACAATTCGTTGAATCACGCACCCCGCGCCCGTTCAGCTTCGGGCCGGTCTTGCGAACCGTCGACGGAGCCGCGTTGTTCATACGCGCTGAACATCTCCAACCCGAGCGCGTGGGCTGGTCTCGCTCTCTGTCCTCAATTGTGCAGATACTCCTGCGGAGGATGGGCCGAAGTACAGATTAGAACCTTTCTCATAGCCCATGATCCAGGTCGCCAAATAGGTATCCACGTAATCCAGCCATCCCCTGAACTTGCTTTCTGAATCCACATGCTGGTTCAACCTTGCGGAAACGATTGCGCTGCCCGCCGCGTAGTGCCTGCAATCACTGCAGTCTATGTCAGGCACGCAGCAATCCGATGCCGCGTGATGTGTCAGGTCGGTCCTGTAGCTGCGAAAGGACTGGCTGATGCCAACACCCTGCAGCCCCTGAATCAATTGGGCCCGCGGGTAAACACATCCGAACAAATCGTGCAGGCCCAGTGCCTGCGTGTGGACTTCCGCGTTGTAACGGGAGTAGATCACGGTCTCAGGATACTGCTCCACGGCAGCGATCATCTTCTCGCGGGTTCTCTTCAAAGCATCGACCACCTTCAATGGCGAACCATTCTCACCCGGGTTGCTGAACACGTTGAAGGTAAGTTTGTGCCCTTCTTCGTAAATTCGGGCAATCACTTCGTCCAACTCCTCCACGTTGTTGTTATTGAACGTGTAGACAAAGATAACCCGATCGTCATTCTTGTAGTTCCGAAGCTGAGCGGGAAGACAGTTGGGGCCGGGCTTGCCGTTTGCGTACTTCCGATACTGCGGATCACCTTTGCTGTCGCCCCACACGGATAGATGAATTTTGTAGCGGATTGAAGCGTCGATGGGCTTCAATCCATTGGAGGCGATCGTCCCCAGTGGAATGGTTTCGTAACAAGCTTTCAACACCTTTGGAACCAGGGCGGGTTCAGCTCCGGCCAACACCACGTAAGTGATTCCGCGCTGCTTCTCCTGTTCGAAGAATGCCTTCCACGCCTCTGGATCACGATTGTCCCGGGTCTTATACTTGTCGCCCTGGAAATAATAGCAACCGTCACACCTTAGCTGGCATGCACTAGTTACGTCGTAGGCGGATTCCCGGAGAAAGAAATATTTCTTGACCTTGCGATATCGTTCCGCCAATTCGGGTATCTGCAAAAATTCGGTGAAGCTCACGTGCGCCTCCTATGTCACGGTCTCGCCTGTGACCCTCAACGCCCGTTCCTCAGGCAATTTCATGGGCCCGGATGTAGGCCTCCACGGCCTCTATCGAGACCAGCGTTGGGAGGTCTTCCTGGCGGATGGGAATGCGGAAGTGTTCCTGTATGCGCAGGGTGAAATCAACCAAGTCGAGACTGTCGAAGCCGAAATCCTCGAAAGGAGAGTCGACTCGAATTTCCTGCTTCAGTCGCGGCAGATCGTAAGTCCCGCCTTCCAGGGACTGCCACAGGAGGTTGAATACAGTGTCGGTTGTGCTGAGTACGTTAGGCATAAATCAATGAACCTCTCTTTTCCCTGCTCTCCATCACTAGCAGCAGTTCATGCTGCTTCGCGTTGGAGCACCAGGCAGATATTTGTTCCTCCGAACCCAAACGCGTTCAGGAGGGTACGTTCATGTCGTTGTTCCGTTGCTTCCGGGCAGATGCGTGCCTCCGGAAGCGCCGGATCAGGAATATAGTTCAGCGTGGGCAAAATCACGCCCGCTCTCATGCCATGCACCGTCAGGACTACCGCCAGAATCGCCGCCGCACCGAGCGAATGGCCGATCTGAGACTTGTTCGCTACTACGTTGATGCTCTTCAGCCGCTCACCAAAAACCCGGTGAAGGGCCCCCATCTCCGTCGCGTCTCCAAGAGTCGTAGAGGTCGAGTGTGCGTTGATGCAATCGATATCATCCTTTTCGCACTCCGATGCCTTTAATGCGGCTTCCATGCATGCCGCCACGTTGGCGGTGGAGGCGCGCGTCAAGTGATCGGCATCACTGTTCATGTATCCACCTTTGATCGTGCCTTTGATGGGCCAACCCATCTTATTTGCATAGCCAGCGTCACACAGAAACACTGCCCCTGCGCCCTCAGCCAACACAAAGCCTCTCCGGTCCCGCGAGAACGGCCGGCTCGCGGCGCCGGGGTTTGAGTAGGCCCGGTCGGTGGGTTCGTCTCTCCGGTAAAGCGCGCTCACCCAAGTCAATCCTCCAACCGAACAAGGCACAATCGGGAACTCATATCCCACTATCAGGGCAGCATCGATGAGCCCACCCCGAATGAACTGATACGCAAGAAAGATCGCGTGACCACTGGACGCGCACGCGCTGCTAACACTGAAGCAGGGCCCCTGAATCCCATATTGGCTGGCGGTTGCGGCCAGCGGGATGTTCTGGCATTGATTGAGAATAAACTTCGAGTCGGCGTGTCCGGTCTGGGCCAACGCCTCGCGGGAGAGTTGGGAGGTCAGCACGGTCGCACCCAACAGGCCAATCCGCTGCGGATCATGCTGACAGATGTTAAAGTCCAGCCGGTCGAAGATCCGTTTCCCCAAGGTCTTCACCGCGTGATGACCCGGCTCGCGCCACTTCCTGAATATTTCAGGCGAGCCGGCAATTTCGTCGAACGACATGGGAATCTGGCCCCCATAAACGATTGACGATATCCCCGGAAGCGTTTCCTGGCTCGGATCGAAGCGGTCAATCTCTCCGATTCCGCTCCCGTTATTGGCCAGATTGTTCCAAGCTGAGTCGACATCGACACCAGCTGGACACATGCAGTCGTAATCGACAATAGCCACTGCGCCGTTCATTGTTCCCTCACGTTCCAGCGGGATTTACGAACCACCGGTTTCCGTAGTGGCCGGTGAAGCCGCAAATAATGCGGGCTGATGAAATTCGAGATCAGTCCGCCCATCGCGGGCCGCTGTCCACGGGTTTTCGGTTCCGCAGGCGATCAACTCTTTACAGCGGAACCTCTGGATCTTGCCGCTTGTGGTCTTTGGGATCGTCCCCTTGGACACCCAGTGAATGACCGATCCCCCGATGCCGAATTCGTCCGCAAGAGCGTCACGGAGGCGTTCCTCTAAATCAGCGCATGCAGGTACGGGCAGCACACGGCTCTCGATCATGATGTGTAAGGTTTCGGTTCTCGAGGTTGTATCGAATATACCGAACGCAGCAATTCCTTTTGGAATGCGATTGTTCACCAGCTTTTCTGCGAACGCTTCGATTTCAGCCGGTACGAAGTTCCGGCCGTGAATGATGATGATTTCTTTCTTTCTGCCAATGATGTACAGATTGCCGTCATGGATGTACCCGAGGTCGCCAGTGCGCAGGAATCCGTCGGATTCCGGGATCCCCTTAGAATCGTTGATCTTGTCCCAGTAACGTTCGACGATGCTCGGCCCGGCAACTTCAATCTCTCCGATTTGGCGTTCCCGCTTTAGCTCCCGTCCATCATCGACAACCCGAATTTGATGCCCAGCCAAAGGCATACCTACGCCAACTACCTCCCGCGGGACCGACGTGAGCGGCTGCGAGGCTGAAATCTCCCAGCCAGGCTGGTCCACGGCTGCCGGAACGCCCACCTGGGGAATCGTCGCGGCCAAAGTCGCTTCGGCCAGGCCGTACACTGGAAGCGTAGCCTCAGGGCGGTACCCATAGGAAGAGAAGACCTTCTCGAACCTGCGGACGGTTTCCGCGTGCACAGGCTCCGCGCCCCAAAAGGCCAAACGACACACCGACAGATCAAGATTGTCAAAGCGGCGGACACTAGCCAGACGTGCACAGGCTTCATACGCTGAATTGGGTGCCGCCGTGATTGTTGCGCGGTAACTGCTTATCAGTTGCCACCAAAAACGAATCGGATTGCGCGAAAAGTTGGAGGCGTCGGTCAGCGTCATGGGAAGGCCCCAGTTCAGGGCACAGGAAACCGCGATCAATCCCATGTCGTGATACAACGGCAACCAAAACATCAGACCATCGTCGACCCGGAGCTGGATGTACGCGCCGATTCCGCTGGTGTTAGCCACTATGTTGCCATGCGTGATCGCTGCAATCCTTTGAGTTCCTGTGGAACCAGAGGTCGATTGAAGATGAGCGACTTCCTCAGGTTTCGCAGCCAGAACCACTCTGTCGAGCGGCTCATGACTGATTAGTTGCTCACTGGACAGCAACCGAAGATTTTGCGGCGCCCCGCTCTCCGGTATGACGGCTTGAGGAACGACGGCGTAGCCCGCATCTAGCCGCTTTTGGAATGACTCCAGTCTCAAGCTGGAAAATCCGTTGCCCAGAAGATCCTTGGGCGCCGGTTCAATAATCGGGATCACTCCTGAGAAAAGCGCGGCTAGGTAGAGAGTAATCAGCTCCACCGAAGTGGGCAGCGCGAGAATAAGCCGATCTCCAGGACGAATGCCCGAGGATTGAAAACCAGCGATCACGCAGCTCATGGTGCGGAATAGTTCTGCACGAGAGAGTTCACGCGCTCCTCCGGTTCGATCTACGATGCGCAGCGCAAGCCTCCCCGGTTCGGTATCGAGGCTGCCCAGGAAGGCGTGCAGCACAGTAGGATGGGTCGTGTGCATCATACTTGATAAGCCAGCGTCGCCGGCTCGTGCCGGACCGCCTGAGATAGCCGGTCACGCAGCTTGCCGTATTGGTCTTCGAAATCATTCCGCAAAACGTCTTCTCGCAGCGTTCCGGCGGGCGTGTAGTAGGGCTTTTCAATCTCTTCCAGGCGGCGGATGTGCTTTAGCATTCCCTCATTGCCCGGTTGTACGCAGCGGGCATGGTTCTTCAACCGCATGCGCCTTTGGGGACGGGTCTCGATCTCGAATGCACGTTCGAAGAAAATGCCGTACGCCTCGAGAATCTTGCTCTGCAGCACGCTGGGCCGCATATGGCGGGGAAAAATGCCCACATAGGAATAGTGCTGGTAGGTCGGCCCGCCCATGATGATGCGGTGGTCTTCAACGTCTTGATGAGCGCCGAACAGCACCTTCTGAAAAGGATATTCAGCCAGGCACATGAAGACGGGATGGGTAATACGAGCCTCAGCGCACCAGCGGGCGCTATGTTTGATTGCTTCTACATCTTGAAACTCGAGCCCGAACATAATGCCCGACTGGACATAAATGTCCTCGTCGGCGAATTTCAACAGACGTTCCTGCTGGCGTGAGACATCGCAACGTTTGTTAAATGTATTCAGAACATTAGGTTTCTCCGACTCAACGCCGATGTAGTATTCCTCGAAACCAGCACTTTTCAGGTCTCGCATGAGGTCTTGATCATCCGCTAGTTCGATGCGGGTCATGGCGATGTACTTGTAGCCGAGGTCGCGAACGGCATCGGCCACCGAATGGCAAAAGTGCTTGTTCGTGGCGAAGTTAATATCGGAGACATAAAAGCGCCGGGAACCGATTTCCTGCTGAATGCCCTGCAGTTCCTCACGGATCATGCCAGCATCTTTGGGGCGGAACTGGCGGCCAAGAATCCGGATGGAATAGCAGAAGGAACAGCTAAAAGGGCAGCCGCGAGACATCGAGACAGCGGCCCACTGAATGCGTCCACGGCGGCAGGAACGCAGGAGCGCTGGGTTGATCTTGTTAGTGATGGCGCTGTAGTGCGAGGTTTTGTTGATAACCAGACGGTTATCCTCACCCACGTAGCAAAGGTTTTCAACCTCGTCCACGGACCCCTCGGTTTCCAGGGTCTGGATCAACTGAGCAATGGGGTATTCACCCTCTCCTAGAATGGCCCAGTCGCCGTATTGCAAGACTTCCTGGGGCGCAAATGAGGCGTGGGGTCCGCCGAAAACAATATGACAGGTGGGATTCTTCCGTCGCTTGATTTCCTCAAGCACGTCCAAGTTCGACCAATACATCGTCGCCAGACAAGAAATCAAAATGTAGTCATAGGTTTCGAGAGGGAACTCCTGCGGCCGCTCTCCCCAAAACATCTGGCACATGTCGATGAAGACACCGGGGAAAGCGTCCTGAAGGAATGAGGCGATGTAGTAAATTCCATCGTTATAGGTGCTGGCCAGCGCCCCAGCATCACGGTATTCCTCATGAAAGCTGAGCTGGATGCAAAGGATTCTCATTTGTGACCCGTTGCGGATAAAGCACCCCCAGAATTCTTTTCAATCCAAATAACGTGTAACCGGAGCCTGCGACCGATCTTCCTTGTGACGGGAAACCACGAGGCTGGCGTTAACTCCACCGAACCCGTAAGTATTGATAAGGCAATTGCGAACGTTGTGCAGGTCTCCATTGGGCTCCAGATTGAGACCGGCATATTTCGGGCACACCGACGTGAGATTCAGTGTCCGAGAAACTCTTTGTCTGGTTAGCGCGCCGGCAGCTGCGGCCAGATTCAAAGGGGCGCTGGCCGCGAAGGTGTGCCCGATGTGTCCCTTAATGGAAGTAATCAGGGGACATGTTTCATTTGCGCCGAACAAGATCTGGAGTGCTTCTAATTCGCTTTCATCTCCCTGTTTGATTCCGGCGGCTTGCGCATAAACGCAATCGATGTCCTTCAATTCCAAACATGCATCTTTCAGAGTATGCTGGATGCATCGGATTAGATCGCAGGTGGACTGCAGTGCGATCCGCTCCCCGCCGCTGCAAGTTCCATATCCTGTCAGTTCCCCATAAATGCGGGCGCCGCGATCTTCCGCCCGCGAGGATTCCTCCAGCACGAAAACAGCAGCGCCCTCGCCCAGCACGATCCCATTGCTGGCGCTGTCAAATGGACGGGGCGTCGCCGCAGCGTTATCCCCGGGGCTGAGCATATGCATTGCCTGAAAGGACGAGAAAGAAATGGGAGTCAACACACCGTCAGTTCCACCCGCCAGAGCCCAGGTGAATTGCCCATTGCGAATGCCATGGAACGCCTGCCCCAAGGCCTGACACCCGCTCGCACAAGCCCCAGAGATTGTGTACTGCGGGCCCTTGAAGCCGTAGCGGAGGGCAATCAAGCTAGCCGCCATGTTGGGCAGCATTGAGGTAATTTGAAACGGGCTGATCTTGCCTGGCCCCTTAGCTTCTTGCCGCAGTACCGCACTCTCCATCTCGTCCAATCCGCCCGTGCTTACTCCAAGAAACAGTGCCGATGTCTCAGGCTCTTCTGCTGCAACGTCGATTCCGCCATCGCACAAGGCATCCTGGGCCGCAACCACGGCATAGTGAACAAACTTGCCGGCGCGTTTGATTTCTTGTGTATACGGGCCCGGCGAGATTCGGTAGGAATTAGGATTAACCTCGGCTGCGAGACGGCAGGAGAAACGTCGGGAATCAAAACGCGCCAAAGGCGCGACCCCCGATTCCCCTGCTTCCAATCTCCGCCAAAATTCTGGCAGGGAAGTACCTAGTGGAGATACCAGACCTGCACCGGTAATAACGACTTTTCTGCGACCCGGCATGACTGCCATGCTCCATTGCAAGCTGACGCTTCCCGGGGTTCGACCGAAAATAGGCTAGTTTTGTACAACTTTAGCGGCAGCTTGTTCGATACGGTCCAAAACATCATCCATTGTCTTAACGTCGCCCAACGTAGACTGGTCAAAAGTAACGCCGAAGCACTCCTCAAGATAGAGCATCAGTTCAAATACTTTTAGAGAGTCGAGACCGGGGACAGCACTTTCCAGCCTGGAATCCGATTTGAGATGCGAGACATCTTGTTCAAGATACTCACCGATGTGCCGCACCGCTTCTTGAAACAGTTCGGACCGATGTGACACAAACACCTCGAAGCGAAAGCTCTATTTCAACGAGCCACTGAGTTACTAGAAGAAAGTTGCCGGCGAAAAGACTTGACAAACAGTAACAGGTGTTATCACATATCCGGGAAGCTCGCAAGTAAATTTTTCTGGCAATCCACACGGTTCCAGGTGCCATCGGCTTGTGACCAGTTTGTGGGTGGTTGCCCGGTGCAGGTTCGCGACAAAGATAAGCTGGGCACTTCTCTCTGATATAGTGACCGCGATTATTTGTCCTAGGTAGCTGCGTAGGTCCGCAAGGAAGTAGAAGTATATGAAAGCAGTCGAAGCAAATGAGATCGACACATTCAGCGCCACATTTGTTGTTGTGTTCCACTTGGCCGCAATCGCCGGAATCCTTTGGACGGGCGTCAATCTTTTTTTGCTGAGTATTGCGTTGGTGAGCTATGTTGTTCGCATCTGGGCCATGTCCACTGGCTACCATCGATATTTTTCCCACCGTGCTTTTAGAACCAGCAGGTTTTTTCAGTTCCTGCTCGCTGTAGCGGGAACCCTGACTATTGAGAGGGGACCCTTGTGGTGGGCCGCGCATCATCGGCACCATCACCGCTGCGCTGACCAAGAGGATGACATTCATTCTCCCACCGTGCAAGGATACTTCTGGGCTTATGTGGGATGGATGCACTGCAAGAAGTACAGCGCGGCGACGGACTACACAAGAATTAAAGACTTCAGCAGGTACCCCGAGCTTCTGTGGATTGACCAGTATTACGTTGTTCCGCCGCTCGTGGCAAGCGTTTTGATTTGGGTTTTAGCTGGCCCCGCGGTTTTTGTATGGGCGGTCCTGGTGGGAACGATCATCCAGTGGCATGCCTTGTTTGGGAGTAATATTCTGTGCCACTTACTAGGCCGGAGGCGGTTCGACACTCCCGATACCAGCAGGAACAACGCGGTTTCCGCCGTACTCCTTCTGGGCGAGGGCTGGCATAACAACCACCACTACTATCCGGGGTCGGCCCGGCAAGGCTTCTATTGGTGGGAAGTGGACTTGATTTACTACTCCATTAAACTGCTGGAGAAGTGTCACCTCGTTTGGGACGTTCGAGAAGTGCCGGAAGACGTTCTCCTGCGGGGTCGCTATCACGCTGCAGTAGGTAGTGCGGCTCAGTGAAAGCTGCAAAGCACAACTCAGGAGCGCAGACTCCAAAAAGGCCCTTGGAGGCCTGCCTTTGCGAAAGCGTCTGCTAACTTTAAGTCCGCAAACCTACATTCCGAAGTTCTCTCGCCAAGAGAAAGATTCCTCCTTCGTTTACGCCCGGTACGACAGCACCGTTTTGCCTGAATATTCGGAGGGCATGATCAAGGCTGCCCACCAACATGACTGGAGGTACCGCGTGGCCGCGATGCCTTGTGCACACTACACTTCAGGTGAAACGCCTTTCAAATTTTTGCTGGGCTACCACATCTGCGCTTACCTGAAACATAGTTTGTGACGTCTACTGGCGAAGTTCATGAGAGTCCTTTCACGGTCTTCAGAATCTTGAGTGCGGCAGGACTGTGAACCTGAGGACCTGCCGGTTCCCCTTTGGCCCAGTTCCCGACGCGCGGAATACCGGAGATGATCGTACCCGTCGTTCAGGTGCTCATCTTAGTGGCGCTGATTCAATCGAGCTCCGGATCTGCTCCCTTTTGGGGCACTTCGCGGACGGTCTTGGGAAACCGACGCGAAACGGGCCGGCCAAGTTCGACAGAGTGGTTCAGCTACGCCGGAAGAAACGGCTCTGCAAAAGCGACGAGGCGTCCCTTGCGTCAACCGACCGAATCGGACGAGATCCTGAGAACTCATATTGCTGGCCAGTTACCGTGCCACGCACTCGGATGGGTGAGTCTTCGAGGTACCGAACACTAACCGCAGAATAGGCTGACGCGATCGGTGTCGGGCGGTGCATGGTTTGCGCCGGCGGATGGATGAGGCGGCTCTGCGCGGCCATCCCTGCCGGGGGCGTCAAGGCTCGCACCTTAACTTGCGCCGGGACAGGCCAAGTTTGCTGCTGGCTAGGTGCTGCTGGCGCGGTCCGCGCCGTTGGGGGATTCGATCTGCTTCGCAACTCCGCTCGTTTCTGGCCGCAACACATGGTGGGCATCTCCTTCTGAAAATTGTGAACCCGGTTCGATCACGACGGGCTCTCGACCAAGCCGCTCGAGCAGGCAAGCGGCGGCGGAAAGAGCCAGCCACAGCGCCAGCCAATCTGGAAAATGCCGAGTCACGAAAAGCGCCACTGGTGCCGCGATCCAAAGGCTCAAGCAATTGAAGCAGTCCATCAGCTTGCCTGCCAGGCTCTGTCCCAGCAGGGCACGAAATCTCACGATAACATCGGCCGGGCCGTCCTCGCTTGCCAGGAGGTGGGTCAAACGCCAGGTGGCAAGCGCTCCCACCGCCAACCTGATTCCGTAGCTCGCTTCATCCATTCCGCGATCACCCTTGGGTCAAGGTGAACGCGATGGACTGGAAGGTTCGCCAGCCCATCGCATTCTCCCCGGTACTACGCTAGTCAGCTTTCAGGCAGAAGCCGACTGACTGTTCGTTGTAGTTGGAACTCCTGCCGCTGTTGACGTTCGTCCTGTCCGAGACTTGCAAGGTCATGGAATAGCCGCATGCATCCATGCCAGTCGTGTCCAGCGTGTAGATGCCGCTTACGCCAGGGTCCGCGATACCGCCGCCGTACCAGGACGACGCGCCAGACGCGGGCAACGGCAACACACCGTGCGCCGGCCCCGCAGGCCGGATCACGAACGAGAACGAGCCGAAGTCAGAAGCCGTAGCCGTGTAGTCTCCGGTGAACGTGTCTCCGGGACTGAAGTCACCGCATTCGACCCCACCGCCTAGGTTGATATCAACCAGTGCGACTGGCGCCGCGTTGTTGACCAGTACGGTCACAACATTGCTGTGAACGTCATCCGCGGGATTGCCGTCGGTGTTCAGATCGATCCGCAGATCGTACGTGTTTCCGGTATCGGCGACTGTTGTGTACCACACTCCCATGAGATTCGCCTCCACCGCGTTGTACCAGGCATAGTTCTCGTAGGTGTAATACCCGCCACCCAGATCGTGCAGAGTTAGCTGGGTCTGCGTCCAAGACACCCCGTTGAACTGGTCGAGGATCACCGTGAACCCGATCGGTTCATTGATGATGGGAGCATAGGCCGAGTCCGGCGACCCGTGGGGTTTCTTCATTATGCGGTACTTCATCCCTGGTACGGGATTGGAGATGAAGCCTGCAAGTCTGATGAACCCGCCGAACGGCGAATCGACGTAATGAGCGCCGGTTTCCAACGTGTACGCATCCGTGATTCGTCCGCTGCCGTCGATGAACGACTCACCGATATCACCCACGCGGCTCAGGAACGGAATCTGCTGGCCAGGCTGAATCACCGGTCCTGGATTGATGAGGACCAGCGTTTCATCACTATTGCCCCACGTCACCGGCGCATAGGGGTCGGTCGAGGACGGAGGTACATTCCAGGAAAGAACGGCGCGCACTTTTGCGGTCCTGGGGCCATCTTCACAGGGCTGCCGATGAGAGTTTAAGTCGACCGGAAGGAAAACGCTGTATTGCAGCCCTCCGACAGGAATCGAACTGAAATCGTGTACGGTGACAGAAGTTGTGCCTGCATATTCCCACCCACCGCCCCAGTCCACCCAGAAGGCCACATATTCCTGGCTGCCGGCGAAGCAAGGGCCGCCGGAGTATCCGCTGTTCAACTTGACGTTGATGACACCTATTAACTGGTCAAGATTCGGATTCAAGCCGACACAGTCCAGTTCTTCGTAGGTTGTGTCACCGTCCGTGTTGAGGAGCTGTTCGATGAGGCTTGCGACGTCGATTTCCAAACCGGCAAACGACGCTTTCGGCGCCGCCGGCTTTGCGGCCACCCGCTTGACCCCAGTCGGCTGGACACTGGCAAGGCCGGGGGCTGCCACTTGTGCCTTGACCGCGTTGGTCAGCTCAGAAAACAGATAACGATGGCCAGGAACTTTCTTGTCCTTGTAAAGAGCGTACAGATCTGCCGCACCCAGAACTTTCGGCTCGGCGGCGTTGATGGGCTGCTCCAGGTCGACCGCGTTCTTGAATTCGTCTCCCAGCTTGATCTTGGATTCAAGCAGGAATTGGCTCAGCAAGATGATGTCAAATCCCGCAATCTGGATTTGCACATCGACGACGTTCCCCCAGATTGGTGTCCAGTTAGAGCTGTTGGCTGGTGGAGGAGTGCCCCAGGAGAGGATGGCACGCGCCTTCGGCAGATTCTCAAAAAAGCAAAACCCTTCCGGCGGACTAATCTGCAAAGTCGCGTCATACTCGAGCGGCTTGGGTCCGGCAACGTCGTAGACCGTGAAGTTGGTCAGTCCCTGGTCTTGCCAGGTTGCGCCGTTATCATAGGAAAGATAGAAGCGGACAAATTCCTGCGACCCGTTCGAACACACGTCGCCATCGTAACCGTTTTCCTGATTGATGTAGACCACGGCTTCCAGCCGGTTAATCTGCGGATTAAACCCTACGCAGCCGATGTTTTCGTACGTCGTGTCGCCCTGGATGTCGAGGACAGGCTTGAGTCCGCTCTCGTCGATGTTTCCGAAATAGTTTGGATTGGCCAGAAGCAGCGCCTTCATGTTCTTTCTGGCGATTTCGGGAGCCAGCTTGGCCAGCGAAATCTTGTCCGCCGTTTTTTTTGCCGCCGCCCCGGATGGTTTGCTCGGTTTCTTATTCATGATCTTGATTCCCTTCCTTCCACTTGAACAGCGTTCCGCTTCGCTTTCGTCATCCGCAGAATAGTGCGCTCAGGCCAGAGATCGTTTCACGATCCCATTTATTGGAATCGCTCGCTTGCCTGGCGGGCTCCTGTCGGATGCGGCGAATTGTCCCTGAGCGGGCAACGACAGGGCCTAGCGGAGCAATCGGGGGGATCGAACTAAATTTCAGTTGCTCCGTGAAACGATTCCCATGTGCTTTGCACTATTCAGGTAAGTGGAAACATCGCATCAATGATTGCACCACAGTTTAGGATCCCAACCTAGCAACCACTTGGCTGGGATCCCGTTAGAGTGCCGGAGCCGATGGGGGAAGCGGCTCCGGCACTTCCCGACGCTTTCTGCTCAAACGTGTGGTCGTTTTGTTCTAAGTTCAAAGGAGATCCCCGATTTCCCGTGCTTACTTCTCGCTCCATCCCCGCCTCCGCCCACACGCATAGCAGATGCGCTGCTCTGAAACGCACATCCTTGACTGCACTCATTCCGGAAAATGCCCGCAGTTTGCCTCCTCCAGTGCTACACTGTTTGCCACTTCAGGGTCTGCGGGGCAGGTCCTTGCAATTTCAGTCCTTTGACCAGTCGTATCTCGAGCGTCTGCGAGCCGGAGACTACCGTGCTCAAGAGCATTTCGGCGCGTATTTCAGCGCACTGATTCAGATCAAGCTGCGTTCCCGGCTCAAGTCACCGGAAGCAATCGAGGACGTCCGGCAGGAAACTTTCACTCGATTTTTTGTGGCGCTGCGCGATGGAAGAGTGCTGCAACCGGAACGCCTGGGCTCGTTCGTGAACTCCATTTGCAACAACGTACTGCTCGAGCATTACAGGGAGGGATCCCGCCTCGATTCGCTGGATGATGATGAGAAGCCGCGGGAGCTTCCTGCCAAAGGGATCGATCCGTTCGGCGTCCTTGCTGCCCGAGAAACAGAAAAGAAAGTTCGGGAAATCCTGGAACAACTTTCAGAACGCGACAGACGGTTGCTGCGCGAGGTTTTCCTCGAGGAGCGGGACAAGGACGAAGTATGCCATGACTTTGGTGTAGACCGGGATTATCTGCGGGTCCTGCTGTACCGCGCCAAGCAATCGTTTAAGTCGTTGTATTCAAAAGATATGGGAGATAATGGGCCGGAGTTTACTTCGGCCTGAGCTCTGTGAAACGCCGGGGCACTGCGGCTCACTATATACGAGGGGGCATTCAACCAATGAACCACGATGTGGTGGTTCGGCTAAAAATGACGGAAGGGTATCTGCTCGGCGAACTCGATCCCGAGGCGCGCGCCGAATTTGAAGAGCATTTCTTCGACTGCCCGGATTGCGCTCTTGACGTCCGCGCAGCAGCTTTGTTCGTGGAGCAGAGCAAGGTTGTGTTGGCAGAAACATCTGAACCGGTTTCCACGGGCTTGCCTGTGGCTGCCCCCATCTCGGCCAAACCGGGATGGTTTGCGTGGCTGCGTCCGGCATTTGCCGTTCCTTTGATGGCCTTATTGCTGGCAGTGATCGGGTACCAGAATCTGGTTACGTATCCGCAGCTCCAGCAGGCAAGGAACAGCCCGCGAGTCTTGGCGTGGGGGTCGCTGAATGTCGGTACCTGGGGATCTGGCGGCCCGGTGATTTCAACGCGTCCCGGGGAAGGCTTTCTGCTTTTTGTGAGGATTCCGCCGGATGGCAGCTACTCCCGTTACGTGGCGGACTTGTATAACGCCGCCGGAAAACTGGAATGGTCGCTCACCATTCCGGCATCCTCCGCGCAAGATCAGTGGCCGGTCCAGGTGACGGGAGCGAATCGGCCAGCCGGCAGTTACAGTTTGGTTGTGCGCGGCGTTACTGCCGCGGGGGAAAGTAAGGAAGTCGGTCGGGCCTCATTTGAATTGCAAATTCAGAAGTGAGCTCAAACGAGAGGAGCTAACAACATGGCGACAATGTCGGAACCATTTGCGCAGCCAGTCTCTGCCATGAAACGCTATCACGTGTTTCATGCCGGAGCCCACA
>WNFC01021716.1_pt1 | contig 17896 bp, 14 predicted proteins | sample 5400541 | NCBI WGS metagenome assembly WNFC01 (sample SAMN13153342, study PRJNA577476) | soil metagenome | isolation source: 120 cm saprolite under Douglas fir tree site 2 hole 2 replicate 1 | place: USA:California | collected 2015-04-18
TTCGCGGCGTCGCCGCGATAGATCTCGATGTTGATCGAGTTCGGGACGCCGGAGATGTGGCGCTCGCGGATTTGATCGGTGTCGCGCACGTCCTGGTTGATGTGCGGATACGTTCCTGCGCGGAGGTAGCTGATGTTCAGGCCCGTGCCGTCATCGTGGCGCTCGACGAGCAGTTCGTTGGGAAAGATCCCGCGCTCCAGCCGGTTGCCCGAATTGTTCGTGATCGCGGAGACGCGCAAGGGGAAAAAGTGCTCTCCGTCGTCGATGAACGGAATGAAGCCGTTGTCGAACCGCATGACCGGTATGTAGCGATACAGCGACCTGGAGAAATCGGTGGCGGTTGCGGCCTGGCCCTGCTGCGACAAAGCGAAAATGGTGAGTGACAGCGACACGAGAAGCACTCCGGTCCGGCGCATCGAACGCTCCTTTCGACTGAGATTAGCTGCCATAGGGGTGGAAGTATATCGCAGCAGGGGAATCAGAAGCGGCGGCTGAGGTCGGCTGCCTGCGCGTGAGATTTTGAGTGCAGGCGACCTCGAAGGGTCGCCCGCACTTCTATCAGTGATGACTAGGCACTGGCCGCCGCCGCGCGTCGGCGCGTGCTTCGAGCCTGAGCGAGAAGGTCGTAGCGATCGAGGCTCATGACTTTGTTCCACGCAGCGACGAAATCACGCACGAACTTCTCCTTAGCGTCGTCACTCGCGTAAAACTCGGCGAGCGCGCGGAGCTGAGAATGTGCGCCGAACACGAGGTCGGCCGCCGTGGCGGTCCACTTTTGCCTGCCGGTCGCGCGATCGCGACCCTCGTACACATTCTTATCCGACGCGGATGGTCTCCACGCGGTGCTGATGTCGAGCAGATTCACGAAGAAGTCGTTCGTCAGCGTTTCGGGCCGGTCGGTAAAGACGCCGTGTTTCGTTTGTCCAAAGTTCGCATTCAGCGCACGCATGCCACCGACGAGCACCGTCATCTCGGGCGCCGTCAGCTTCAACAAGTTCGCGCGATCTAACAAGCGCGCCTCCGGCGACAGCGTGTCTCCCGATCGCATGTAGTTGCGGAATCCGTCGGCGACCGGTTCGAGAACTTCGAACGTCTTCACGTCCGTCTGCGCCTGCGATGCATCCGTGCGACCCGGTGCAAACAGAACCGTGATCTTGTGACCGGCTTTCGCGGCCGCTTCCTCCACGGCAGCACATCCGCCGAGGACGATCAGGTCGGCCAACGAGACCTTCCTGTTGAAGTCCTTCTGGATTTGCTCGAGCGCCTTCACCACTTTCGTCAGTCGCGCCGGTTCGTTCGATTCCCAATCTTTTTGCGGCGCGAGGCGGATTCGTCCTCCGTTTGCACCGCCACGCTTATCGGTGCCGCGGAAGCATGCCGCGGCGCACCACGCAGTCGAGACCAGTTGCGGTATCGACAACCCCGAGCCGAGGATCTTGCGTTTGAGGGACGCGATGTCCTGCTCACCGATCAGTTCGTGATTCACCTCCGGGACCGGGTCCTGCCACAACTGCGGCTCCGGAACCCATGGGCCGAGGTAGCGTGGACGTGGACCCATGTCGCGGTGAAGCAGTTTGAACCACGCGCGCGCAAAAGCATCGGCGAGCTCTTTTGGATTTTCATAAAAGCGCTTCGCGATCGGCGCGTAGATCGGATCGACCTTCAGCGCCAGGTCGGTCGTCAGCATCATCGGTGCGTGACGCTTCGACTTGTCGTGCGCATCCGGCACCGTGCCTTTCGCTTCCGGGTTTTTCGGTGTCCACTGCTTCGCGCCGGCGGGGCTCGTCGTCAGCTCCCACTCGTACTTGAAGAGATTCTCGAGGAACCCGTTGTCCCATTTGGTCGGGTTGTTGTCCATGCTCCTTCGAGACCGCTCGTGATGGTGTGAGCACCCTTGCCGCTTTCGAATTTGTTCTCCCAACCCAAACCTTGTTCGTGGATGGGAGCAGCCTCTGGTTCGGGACCGATGTGCTTCGTCGCGGGGGCAGCACCATGCGTTTTGCCGAACGAGTGACCGCCCACGATGAGCGCAACCGTTTCTTCGTCGTTCATCGCCATGCGGGCGAACGTTTCGCGAATGTCGCGGGCGGCTGCTTTCGGATCGGGGTTGCCGCCGGGCCCTTCTGGGTTCACGTAGATCAGACCCATCTGCACGGCGCCGAGCGGCTTCGAGAGCTGACGGTCACCGCTGTACCGCTCGTCTCCGAGCCACGTGTCCTCAGGACCCCAGAAGATGTCCTCGGGTTCCCAGACGTCAGGCCGGCCGAAGCCGAAGCCGAATGTCTTGAATCCCATCGACTCCATGGCAAAATTGCCGGCGAGGACGAGGAGATCGGCCCACGAAATCTTCTGGCCGTACTTTTTCTTGAGCGGCCAGAGCAACCGGCGCGCTTTGTCGAGGTTTGCGTTGTCGGGCCAACTGTTGAGAGGTGCGAAACGCTGTTGACCCTGGCCACCGCCGCCGCGTCCATCGGCGATGCGATACGTCCCCGCGGCATGCCACGTCATGCGGATGAAGAGCGGCCCGTAGTGACCGTAGTCGGCCGGCCACCAATCCTGCGACGTCGTCATCAGTGCGATGAGGTCCTTCTTCAGCGCGTCGACATCGACGGACTTGAACTGTTCTGCGTAGTTGAAGTCCTCTTCCATCGGACTGGACAAATGCGAGTGCGTGTGGAGCACTGAGAGGTCGAGCTGATTCGGCCACCAGTCATTGTTGGTCCTCGGTCCGCTCCGTTTGGGCGTTGGGGAAGGGATTGCGGGGTTTTCGCTTTCGCTGACGCTCTGCGTGTGTTTCTTGTCGGGCACGGTCGATGGCTCCTTCTCAGGGTTTTACTTTCTGGCCCGAATATCCGTCTGCGGCTGTGATTCGTCCAAGACAACTTCTTTACCACTGTGATAGGTTTCAGCTATGAGTCACCGTTTCTCGCTGCGGCAGCTCGAATACGCTGCCGCCGTGGCGGAAACGTTGAACTTTCGCAAAGCGGCGGAGCGCTGCAACGTGTCTCAGCCGTCGCTATCGGCGCAGGTCGCGCGGCTCGAAGAGGCGATCGGCGTGCGGCTCTTCGAGCGCGACCGGCGGCGCGTGATCGTGACGCCTCGCGGCGGCGAGGTGATTGCGCGCGCACGTGTGCTTCTTCACTACGCGCAGGACGTCGAGTCGTCGGCGCGGCGTGCAGCAAACCCCTTCGCCGGCACGATGCGTATCGGCATCATTCCGACGGTTTCGCCCTATCTCCTGCCGCGCGTCGCACCGATGCTGCGTCGCGAATATCCGCAGCTGCATGTTCTGTGGAGGGAAGAGAAAACCGCCGTTCTCTCCGATCAGTTGGAATCGGGCGCTCTCGATGCCATGCTCGTCGCCAAAGAATCGCACCTGGGCGACGTCGACGTCGAAGTGATCGCGCGTGACCGCTTCATGCTCGCTGCCGCGCGAACTCACCCGCTCATGCACAACCGGCGGCCGGTGCGCGCGTCCGAACTTCGCGGAGAAAACGTGTTGCTGCTCGAAGACGGCCATTGCTTCCGCGACCAGACGCTGGCGATTTGCGCGCGCGTCAGGGCGCACGAACTCGAGTTCCGTGCGACGAGTTTCGCGACGCTCGTCCAGATGGTCGCCGGCGGCGGCGCTGTCACGCTGCTGCCCGAGCTCGCAGTGAACGTCGAGGCTCGAGGCCTCAAGTTGCGGAACTTCGCCGACCCTGCGCCGCATCGAACGATCGTCCTCGCGTGGCGAAAGAGCTCTCCGCTGCGCGACGCGCTGAGGAAGATCGGCGCGACACTGCGAAGCGCAGCCGGTCTTCAATGATGCCGCGAGAGTTGATTGGTGGAGCTGATCGGGCTCGAACCGTCGACCTCCTGAGTGCGATTCAGGCGCTCTCCCAAGCTGAGCGACTGCCCTCGCTAGTCGTGACGGCCGCCGCCAATCATTGCGTTCGAGTGAACAGGGGCCTTTCCAGAGATGAGATAGTTGCGCAGGATCTCCATCCGATGGGGAAGGAAATCCTCCTGCATCGTTCTGGAAATGACGAAGCGCGGCCCTGCTTCTCCGCGCTCGGTGAATGATTCGCTGATGTGCTGATAGAACTCGACGCCGAGGATGCTGTCCCCCTGGCCTTCGACGTTGCCGCGGAAGAAGTGGCATCCGGCGCAGCTCAGACGCTGCGCGCGCGTCACAATCTCGAGCGGCGAGAGGCGGCTTCCGGCCTTCTGCAGCTCGGCGTTGATTCGCGCACTAAAGACCGCACCTTGCGGCGTGAATTGCGACCGCAGGAATGGAATCTCGAAGACCACGTCGGTTTCGGACTGACCGGGGTTGCTCTCCGCGAGGAGGAACTCGCGCGGAACGTCGGCGAAGAAAAGGTTCTCGTCGCGAATTGCAAGTGTACGGACGTTGGCCACAAAGGCGTCGCGAAATCGATTCGCCTTATCGGTCTCGTACGTTGCATCGAAGAACCGGCCGAACGGAGTGTTCTCCAGAACGTCCGGCTCAGCCACAAGATCGACGCCGCGCGTCGCCAGCCGGAATTGATAGAACCGGTTGCCGAGTAACGCGCCGGTATTGTGCATGGTGCGGATCCCGCCTCCGCTCTCGGCCGAGTAGTGCGCTGGATCGATCACCGGCTCGAATCCTGGGATTCCAGAAAAGAAAAAGCGGTCGAGGCGCGCGCGCCGTTCGCTGATGGAGTCGACCAGGGAGAGATCGGCCCAGAACTGCGCGACGGCTTTGCATCCGGCGATGCCGGCTGCGCGATCGGGATTCGGCAAAACGGCTTCGAAGATGAAGTGCAGACGGTCGAGGCGCGAATCGCTCTTGCGGGCGAAGATGATGCGGTACTGGCCACAGTTCGAACCATCCACGGCCGCGAGGTCGAAGCGATTCACGAGCGCCAGCGGAATGTGATCGCCGCGCGTGAAAGGATCGGAGTTCGCCAGCGCGCCTTCCGGCGTCGGACAGCGGCGGGGCAATCCGTTGAACGCAGGCCGTGCGTCGACGGTGAAATCGTCGCAGTGCGGGGCTTCACGGGTGACCAGTCCCGGTCGAGGATTCTGCGTATCGAATAATTGCTGATAAAGCCGCACGGCGGTCGTTCGTGTGCCGCTTCGCGCGACCAGCGCGTTCATCACGCGCTCGTAGGGGAACGCATCGAGGATCGCCTGATCGGTGACGACGAATGATCGTCGCGCGTCGAGCACAAGCTCACGTCCCGGTGTTACCGCTCGCCGCCGCGCGCCGCCAGCGAGAACGACGATCGCCACTGCTGAAAGCAACAGGACGCCGGGGCGCCGGGACATGGTGTCATTCTATCGTCAGGCCTACGAATATCGATAGGGGCGGAGACGGAAAAGCGGCCGGAGGGCAGAAAGCACTTCTGCGTTCTGCCTTCTTACTTCTGCCTTTAAAGTTGGTGGAGTTGATCGGGATCGAACCGACGACCTCCTGAGTGCGATTTCCGCGTTTGTCTCGAGACATACGCGGACACCTGCAGACTCAATATTTTATCGCCGTCTGGACTTGTCTCGATTCGTCTGACGCTCTTCCCGCGGAGCTTTCTACTTCACACCGGCGCGCAGGTCCTGAATGTGCGCTGCCTTCACGGTGTCGCCGGCCGTCAGCGCAGGATCGGTATATGGAACCACCGTCAGAGAAGCTGTTCGCAGCTCCGTGAAGTGCACGGCTTTGATGATCGTCGAGCCCGCGACAACAGGATCATCGGTAAAGACGATTGTCGTCGCCAGGTCTTTGCTGCTCGGCAATCCAGTGTTCGATCCATCGGTCGCCAGAACGAAATAAACATAGGTCGTGTTGGGAGTCAGCATTGTATCGGGGAAGTTGTTTGTGGTCGGAGATCCAATCATGACGAAGGGTCCGTTGTTCGAGCTCTGAAAGATTTGATAGCCGGTGGCACCGAGGACTGCATCCCAAGCGAGGCTGACCTGCGACGTCGAGGTGGCGGTGGCGCCGAAGTTCGCGGGCCTGACGATGATCGTTGTTGGATCGTTCGCGATGCTGTCCGCGGTAAAGGTTTCTCCACCGCCTGATACGCTCACCATATTGATGATGCTCGCCGGAGCATTGTTGTTTACAGTCACCGTCAGTGTGATTGCCGGATAGCTCGCGCTTGCCGCCAGCGCGTCGTTTCGTGTGCACGTCAGCGTGCCGAGATTGCAGATCCATCCCGTCCCTGCCATCGCCGTGGCAGTCAGTCCGGCGGATGGTCGCCTCCTATAAGACGAATCTTCGGACCGAGACGGAAGGACAGGCAGTGATGTCACCCGATGCAGAGGGAGTCAAAACCGCTACGGGCTACGGTATCGGTTGCACGCTCGACGATCTCGGCATCGTCCTTCGCCACTTTATCGCCGAAGCCCTGGCTGATCGCCCATAGACCTCCGGATTCCGCCGACGGACAATCTGCTCAATTCCAACCTGGGCCTCGGGCTCGGCGCCCAGGGCGGCGGCGCAGTGCCGACGGACAACCTCGACCTGGAGTTCGACCGCGGAAACTCCGACCTCGCGGTGCGCCACACGCTCGTCATGTCGGGAGTCGCCATGTTGCCTGCGGGATTCTCGTTCAGCGGCGTGCTGCGCGCCACCAGCGGGACATACTTCACGGCGTCCAGCACTACCATCGACTACGATGGCGACGGTATCCTTTTCGCGCCGGCCTCGCGGCACGAAACGGAATCAGTTCACAGGACCGGCCACCTTCAACCTCGACCTGCGCGCCGAAAAGAGTTTCCGCGTCGGCTCGGGCATGGACGCTTCGCTTCTGGTCGAGGGCTTCAACGTCACCAACGCGAAGAATCCCAGACTCATCGACGCGAGTTACGTCAGCGGCGCACCGGGTGCGACGTTCGGTGACGTGCTCGTGCCACTGCCCGGGCGAGAGCTGCAACTCGGAGCGCGTTTGAGGTTCTGAGACCCGCCCGGCTGCAGTCGCACTGCTCGTTCAAACGCATGCAGGGCGCAGTACAACTATGACAGGAAAATGTTGGTGGAGCTGATCGGGCTCCGAATTCGGACGAGCGAGGTTGCGATCAATATGTCAGACCGGCGATTAGCCCGACTGACCAGCATAAGAACAACAGCAGTGGAAACCAGGCAACGAGCTTGGTCGTGCTGATGATTTCGATGCGCCACTGGTAGACCGCTTGGGCGACGGGTTCTTTCGTAATGTCGGCGATCGTGACGAACTCGCCCGTCGGATCGAGTTTTTGCAGTTCGCGCGTAAGCCCGAGCGCTGCCTGGACATACTCTCCCACACGCCGGATCTCCTTCCGGTACGCCTCCACGAGATACCGATCCTCTGCGCCGAAGATGTACCAGCAGAGCGTCAGAAGCGTCCCGGCAGTGGAGAACGCAATGAGGTCGGCTAACGGCTTGCCGTCCGCGATGCGACCTGCCGCTGCGATCGCAACTGCAGTATTGGCAACCATGAAGAAATTGGAACGCGTCCACATCCGGCCGTAATGGTCGGTGAGAGATCGCACTTTCATTTCGTAATCTTTCTCGAGGAATGCGATCGCCGCATCGCTGAGGACGACCGGTGTGGTGATAGCAGCCATTGCGGAACCTCCTCGCAGCCCGGAGTTGAAACCGCGTTCAAAGCTCCCGGGCGGATGTTACGCGAGAATGTGACATTTTTCTCGAAGTCGGCAGGTAGGGAGTTGTGGAGGTTCGGACTCTCCTCGAAGGGCCCAATTCGTGAAGTTGCCGCCTGCTCGTCTGAGTAACGACGAAGGCTACCGTTCAATGAAGGGCGGCGAGCGATGTCGTTTCGTGCAGTCATTTTCGGAAGCGGTTCAGCGGAAATCGCGACTGCGTTGGAGTCCGTGTTGCGACGCCATGGCGCGCAGGTCACGGCCGTCCGCCACGAAACCGCTTTGCTGGAAGCGATTGCGCACGCCGATGTCGACCTCGTCATCATCGAACCGAAGGCCCTGTTCAATCATGATGGCATCGCGCTGACTCGCTCGATCCGCAGCCACGATGCGCGTTGTCCCGTCCTTCTCTTCACGCAAAGCTCGTCGGAACGATTCGCCGTGGATGCGCTGCGTGCCGGAGTGAGCGACCTGCTCCCCGGCGACGCCGCTGCTTCCGAAATCTCGGAAGCGGTCGCGCGACTGACGGGTCAAACGGCCGACGCTGGCGAAGGCCGCGACTCGATGATCGATCGAAGCCTCATCGGCGGAAGCCCCGCTGCGCGCAGCGTCCGTGTGGCCATTCGACAAGCCGCGCGCAGCGACAGCAACGTCCTGATCACCGGCGAGACGGGGACCGGAAAGGAGCTGGTCGCCGATCTCATTCATCGCAGCAGCAGCCGGGCGCACCGCCCGATGATTTGCGTCAACTCCGCGGCGATCCCGGACACCCTGCTCGAGAGCGAGCTGTTCGGGTACGAACGCGGGGCGTTCACAGGCGCACACTCGTCGACGGTGGGCAAGCTCGAACAAGCGAACGGGGGAACGGTGTTCTTCGATGAGATCGGAGACATGAGTCCCTATGCGCAGGCCAAGATCCTACGGGCCATCGAGTCGCGCGAGATCCAGCGGCTGGGCGGCCGCCATTCGATCCGGCTGAACATGCGCGTACTCGCCGCGACCCATCGCGATCTCGATCGGTTGTCCAGCGATGACCGCTTCCGCCGCGATCTCTATTTCCGACTGAACGTTGCACGCGTACACATCCCGCCGCTGCGGGAACGCAAGTCGGACATCGTGCCGCTGATCGACCACTACATTCAGGAGTTCAATCGCCGGCTTCGCGGCAACATCCGGGGACTCGACGCCGAGACGCTCGAGCGCCTCATCGATTATGACTGGCCGGGCAATGTCCGCGAGCTCCGCAATGTCATCGAGAGCGTCTTCGTGGCCCGTCCCGCCGGGCCCATCACGTTCATCGACCTTCCCGAATGGCTGCGCAGCCGCCTGGCCAACGTCACATCGAATGAGCAGGAGCGGATCCTCACCGCGCTGTCGTCGACAAACTGGAACAAGAGCAAAGCGGCGGAGAGTCTGCACTGGTCGCGCATGACGCTCTATCGCAAGATGGCGAAGTACCGCATCACATCGCGCGACATGTAACGGATCGCGTTCTGTGACACCGCCTGTTACAGCGGGTGTCACATCCGGCGATACAGCGGCGCCGGCTCCTCACCGCACCTTCTCCGCCTAACACCTTGAACGGTGGCGAGTTCCGCCACTCCGTCCGCAACCCGCCGACGTGGCGCGCAATCTTGCAGTCGTACGACCCATCGACGTCAGCCTTCGGTAGAGGAGCGTCCGAGGGCGCAAGGACTGTGGATGAGCGTGCAGAAGGAAGGGACCCAGCGAACCGATGAACAGGAAGGCAGATACACGAACTATTTCAAGATCGGATTCAACAAACACGAATTCGTCCTGGACTTCGGCCAGGCCTACGAGAAAGGCGGCGGTGAGCTGCATCAGACACGCCTCATCACCGGTCCTGTCTACGCGAAGGTCCTCGCGGAGATGCTTCTCACCGCCATCACGAAGTACGAAAAGAAGTATCGGCGCGGTCGCCGGCCCCAGACGAGGCGCGCAGATCGGCGCATTAAGGATGGTGCACCATGACTGTTGACGTTCGCTCCACGACCTATCCCCTCGACGCCGAGACGGTGTTCACACCCGTCCGAATCTCGCCATCGCAGCTGAAGATCGACAACCGTTTCCCGGTTCTGGGCTTTACCATCGACACAGGGGGGAGAGCCTACTTCGAGGTCCTCCTCACCACCGATCGATCGCTCTTTGACGGCGCAAACGCGGGACGCCGCACCTCCGCGAACTTTTTCGCCAGCCGCGAACACGGTCTGGTCCGCGGAGGCAGTGAGCCGGTCGTCTATCACGTTCCGTCCGCTGTCCTGCAGGCGTTCGCGGGAGCACGCGAGATTTTTTACACCGCGATTGCGTACGACTCCGATCGCCTGATCAACCCCGTCTATGCGCAGCCGCCCGACAGCCTGGTGCGCCAGGCACCCTCGATTCTTCTCTCCTCCGACTTCAACGGCAGGACGATGTCGTCGATCCTCAGCGTTCCGATCGAGAAGCTCCTGCGCGTTCGCGATGATGCCGTCGCGACTGGAACGTCACCTTTGATGTCAAGGTCTGTCGAGACGCAAGGCACGTCGTACTCGATGGAAACGGATGCGGCGGCGGACCGGTGCGACGGAGAAGACGGCTTTGGTCAGACCGCAGCGGTGGCCTATGACGACGGCTTCGGCGCGTTGCCCGGCGCTCAGAGCGCGGGCAACGCGACCGAGGCTTCCGCCACCAACACGAGCGACGACTACGACGACGGCTTTGGCGGCTCTCCGCCGCAGCCTCCGCCAACGGGGGCTCCGCCGGCAGAAGGCTATCGCGATGAAGCGGAATGGGCCGGCGAAAAGTACGCCGCCGCTCAGGAGAGCGTGTTTCCCGCAGGCGCTGCCGCGCCCGCGATGCTGGAAGATGAGGACGAGGAGGAACGGTATCCGGACCAGGACACGGACAAGGTGCCGGAGTACCAGGCACTCGATGGTCCGCCGCAGGAGCTGACGCCGCAGGAACAAATCCGCATCCTGCAGTTGATCGGCAATGAATTCGAGTCGGGAAGCGACCGATACTCCGCGATCAACGCCGATGGCGAGTTCCGCGGCGTTTTTCCGAACCATCCAGCGATCAACCAGTGGCATGTCGGTCTGAGCTGGGGGTTCGTGCAGTTCACGCAAGACTCCGGCGGAATCGGCGAAGTCCTGCGAGCGATGCGACAGCGCGACGCCGCCAGGTTCAACGAGATCTTCGGCGCCGATGCCGATGCGCTGCTGAGCGTCACAACGGCGGCGGGACCGAGCTCCCGCACAAATCCGCCGCGCGGACCGCGCGTCCAGCCCGTCGGCGGACACGATCTGTGGGAAGAGCCGTGGCTTTCGCGGTTCCGCACCGCCGGCGCTCATCCTCCGTTCCAGGCGGCGCAGAACGAGGTCGCCGCGCGCATCTACATTCAGCCGATTCGCGCATTCGCACGGCAGCTCGGGCTCGATTCGCAGCGCGCGCTGACGATGGTCGTCGACCGCTCGATCCAGATGGGGCCGGGCGGCGCGCGTCACTGGATCCTCGACGCCGTTAGCCCGATCGCAACCGACGCGCAGCGCAACAGTGCGTTGCGCACGCTCGGTCATCCCGATCTCCGTTCGTTCCAGCGTGCCGCCGGCGTCAGCGCTGACGGTCAATGGGGACCTGAAACGCATGCGGCCATGATCGCCGCGCTGCGCGCCTTGCCGGCCGGCCGGTCGCCGGTCCCCATCCCAACACGAGAGCAGATGCTCGACGCCATGGTGCGTCAGTCCGCGGCACAGCACCGTCCGTGGGCACATCGGCCGGCATCTCTACGCACATCGAGCGCGGTGTCCGATGACATCACGTACGCGCTCTGAGCGCAACGGAGGATGACGATGCCCACGGAGAATTTGATCGTCCGGCAGGGGGTTGAACGGATCCTTGAGCGCACGCCGTCATTTCGCGCTCTTGATGTTCCTGCGCGCCGGGCGCTGACAGATTCGATGACGAAGGTCGCCGAATATCTGGCAACCGCGCCATCCGGTCCGTACGCAACGCAGTTTGCCCCGCCCGACCTGCAAGCCAGGCTGTCCGCGCCGCGGCAGGACGCGCCGCCGCCGACCGGACCGGCAGAACAACCCCGCAGCGGACAGCAGCCTGCCGCCGCCGCATCTCCCGCGGCCGCGGCAGGCCCAACGGGGCGCGCCGGGGAAGTCGCGCGGGCCACCCTGAATGCGATCGATTTTCCTTCGTTTGTCGCGTCGCTGATTCAGGGAACGTTCCAGGCAATCGTCGACTCGAGCGTGCAGCAGATGCAGGCCTATGCCGAGCTTCTGAAGAACGTCGCCACCACTGTCGACAGGTTCATGGACGACAACATCTCTGACGCCGGCGCACGCGACTACCTCGCCGATCAGCATCCGAACTTCATTACTCGCGACACCTCGAAAGGAGCACCCCAGCTTCGGGTGGCGAACCCAAAGGCCGATTCGCCGGTTCCCTCTTTCTTCAAGGATCTCGGCTTCGATTCCGCCGATCAGATCGACGACAAAGCAATGGAGGAAACAATCGTTCCCGCTGCGCGCCGGTCCCTCGCCGAACGGCGTCAGCAAACGCTCGCCACGATGGTCCTCATGGGGATCAACAGGGTCCTCGTCGATAGCGGAGAGATCAGCGCGAAGCTCATGTTCCACATCGACGCCACCGAGTCGATGGCGATGCGTTTCGACCAGACGAAGACCACTGTCGCCACGATGTCGGGACGCGCGGGAAGCAACCCATTCACGGCGCAGGCGCTGATGGTGAACACAGCCAGCATCAACGCGCAGAACGATATCAACGTCCGCGCCGATCTGACCGGCCAGGTCAAAGTGCTGTTCCGCAGTGAGGCGTTCCCGCTCGAGCGTTTCGCCGACTCCGCGGCCATCCAGCTCATTAACTCGAACGCCAAAGTTCCGGCACCGGCTGTGCCGGCCGCTCCCGCCGGAAACACACCGGCGACAGCAGCGGCGCCAGCGACGCCTTCGCCCGCAGCAGCGCAACCGCCGGCCGCGACTCCGCCGCCGCGACCGGCGGCATCGCAGGGACTCGCCAATGATCCGTGGGCGGTGGAGGCTTGATGCGCTACGAACTCGCGGAGACGCTGACCCAGGTCCTCGAATGCGTAACGGTGCCGACGCCATCGCTTGTCTTCTTCGGTTCGGCCGCGCACAGCCGCTGGAAAGCCGGCTTTCTTCCCGACGTGCACATGGCGCATTTGCGCGTCGAAGCTTTCGAGGCACCGGAGACGTGATGTGGGCGCCGAGACAAGCTTTCTCGTCGAGGACTTCATCGATGCGATTACGTCGCAGCTCGATCGCGTGCAGGACGCGCTGAGGATCAAGGCCGTGAACCGACCCCTCACCTATGCGCTCAAAGATCTGTCACTCGAGCTGAAAGTGTTCGTCGAGCTCGATCCGCAGGGCCGCGTGCGGTTCCGCACGAGCTCTCCAACGGAGGCTGGCGCGAGCATCGTCCATCTCGGCTTCACCACCATCACAAAGCCGATGATCGAAGAGAACACCGTCTCGCTGGCAGTCTCGCGCAGTCCGTCGCTCGAGGAGGCCGGACTCGCAGAAGACGAGCGCCGGCGACTGGAGCGGCTGGGCGTCCGCACGATTTCGCAACTCGAGAACCTCGGCAAATCGGCCGGCGTGTCCGGTGTATCGCGCTTGAGCGATGTCTCGCCCGACCGCCTCCGCCTCGCGCTTGGAGCAGGCAAGCCGCGGATCGACGCTGTCGGTCCGGCGCCCGTAAAACCTCCGCCTGCGGTTACACCACCCGTCAAACCAGCCTGGCCCACACGGATCGATCCGCGCGCGACCGCGCCGCCGATCGCGCCGCCGATCGCGGTGAGTCCTCCGGCGCCGGTCTCGGTGGCGCCGGCGACGCGCCTGCAGATCCGCGGAAGCAATCTGCTCGCCGGGGATGGCGTACCGACGGTCAAACTGAACGACCGGCCTCTGTCAATCGCCGACGCGAACGACGACGAGCTGCTGGTTCATATCCCCAGTGACGCGGCCAGCGGCACGCTGGAAGTCACGCTTCCCGACGGGACGACGCAGGCATTCGCACTCGCCGTCCAAGATGAATGGTCCATCCCGGAGGAGCGCGTATGAACCGCATCCGTTCCGGACATCTCGTGCTCACCGTCCGCGGCGGAGTCGGCGGCCGGAGCGTGCCGGCTTACCTCGATCTTCTTGCCGGCGCCGCGCGGCCGGCAGACCGGTTCGATTTGCCGAGCGTCGATCGCGTTCTCTCGCGTTACGGAGGTGGATCGCGCCTTTCCGCGGTGTATCACGCACGGCGATCGTTAGGCCGATTTGGATCGCACAGCGCGAACTATGACGAAGTCGAGGAACAGCTCGGAATCTCGAGGACGTACAAAGCACAGATCGCCCGTCCCGAACGGACCCACGATGTCGTGGAAGCCCTTCGGGATCTCGACATCGTCGAGAGCGCCGGCGCGCAGCAACTGGCGACGATTCCGTTCGAGGCGCTGCCGGCTACGCGGATCGCGGCAGCGCAACCCGCGCAACACGACATCGCATGGACGCCGCATCGCCGCGTGCATGCGCCCGAGGCGCATGATCTCGAGCCGGGCGACGAGCGCGTCACGACGGCGATCGTCGACACCGGAGTGATCGTCGGCCATCCGGAATTGCAGCGGAAGTGCCTCGCCGGATACGACACCTGCGATCTCGGCATGGGAGCGGTCAACGAAGACCTCCGACTGCTCGGCGACAGTCGCGGATTCGACTACAACCCACACGACGAAGTCGGTCATGGAAGCCACGTCGCCGGGATCATCGGCGCCCAGGGCTGGCGCATTCCTCCCGGTGTCGGCGGGCGATCCCTGCTGCTTCCGATCCGCGTTCTTGCGGCCGCGGTGAAGAAGAACGCCAACAAGCGGATTGGCGTCGGCGCGCTCGACAACATCAATGCCGGCTTGAAAATCTGCATCGACCTCGGCGCCGATGTCATCAACATGAGCTTCGGCACTCCGGCGTCATCGATCGACGACAAGGCGACATTACCGCATGCGCGGATGATGAAGTACGCCACGCATTACGGGTGCATCCTCGTCGCGGCCATCGGCAACAGCGGGATGGAGGAGAAGTTCTATCCGGCGGCGCATCCGGAAGTGATCGCGGTCGGCTCGGTCGACGCGCAGGGGCGGCGGTCCCGCTTCAGCACGTGGGGCGAGCACATCGCACTATGTGCCCCGGGCGAGAACATCGTCAGCAGCGGCTTGCGGCAGTACGTGACGAACAGCGGGACATCGTTCGCCGCTCCGTTTGTCACCGGTGCCATCGCGTTGCTCATCGCCCGCGCACGCCAGACGGGCCTGAAGCTCACTGGCCCGCAGGTGCGGACGCTTCTCACGGAAAGCGCGGAGCCGCTGGGTGGCAGGTTTAACAAAGAAACGGGCCATGGACTGCTCGATGTGGCAGCAGCGATCCGGCTGCTCGACACCCGGCTCGCGCAGCGGCGCGAGGGAGGTTCGACATGAGTGAAAGGATCGCCGACCAGCTTGCGCGCCTGACCGCCCCGAGCCTCTTTCGCAAGGCTGATGCGGGCGTCATCGCGCAGCTCAGCGCGATTCTGCTCGGCGCCTACAACAGGGCTGACACTGACGAGCGAAAGAGAATCCGGCAGGAGCTGAAGCTCAAGCCGCCGCCGCAACAGCTCATCGACTGGGCGCTGCGCCAAGTCGGGCGGTGGGGTCTGATGCAGTGGCTCGGCAAGCTCCCCAGGCCTGACCCGGCAGCCGCCGCACTCGCGTCGGCCACATCGGTCGTCAAGGTGCTCAAAGCGGCAAGCCGCCTCGGGCTCATGAAAGCAAACAAGGGCGACGACAAGATCGTCGACCGCTGGTATCGAAAAGTTCAGAAAAGGAGAAAGACAATGGCTATCAATTACACGTTCGACCCCCGTGGGCTGCCAGAGGACTTCGATCAGGGAGAGTGGTCGAAGGCCGTTGATGCGCAGCTCGTAGGCATCGGTGTGCCCAAGGCAGGTAACGAAGTCGCTTATGCAGGAATCAAGGGCGCTCTTCTGCTCAATGAACAGTTCTACCCCGATGCCGGCTCATTTCGCGACGGCCTGCGCACCGCGTGGGATGAGGTGCTGATACGCAAAGACGCTGTCCCGACGGCCAGAGGGAAACCGGTTCCGAACATCGAAGCGTACAAAAAGGTCGCTGCGAGCCTTCCAACAGTCACCGGCAAGGATGATGTTTTCTTTCAGGTTCTGACGTCGGTCGCGCGCTATGTCATCGGCCGATCATCAGAGGTCCCGATTGATGATGAAAACTTCAACACGCAAGTACGGATCGGTGTCGATCAGTACGTTTCGGGCGGCGCCGCATTCGCTTCACTTACGCTCCCGGAGGTTGGGGACGACGGCCAAATCGTCGCCGACAATATTCGCGCTGTCGGCACACTCGCCGGCTGTTACTACCTCGAGAAGCTGCGCGTCATCGATGTCGTCGACCGTGTGACGGAGGTGTTCTTCAACGGCATGCTCCCGATCGGCTTCGACAGCACGGGCCGTGCACTCCACGATTACTACTGGTCGCGCGAGGATCGGCTGACGCCGCATGAGCGCATGTCGATCTTCAGCCGGGTTCTCGGCGTGGCGGGTGGCGACATCTCGAAAGAAGTCCAGCCTAACAAGGAGTACGACCCGGCCACCAACAGCTTCCTGGCGAGCGTCGCGGAGTACGATCGTCAGCGCCGTGCTACGACGATATTCGCGGCAGGCCCCGGGCAGCGTCCATTGACGTTCCTTGGAGAGTACGTGCGCAAGACGGGCAACGACGTCGCGCGCAACGCTACTCTTTATGGATACGGCGGCACTCAGTTCGCCGCCCGCCTGATCGCGGAGGCCGTCAACAAGGCGTTCGAGATTCTCTCGATGCCGGCGATCCTTCGCGCCTACGGCGTGACCTCGCCCTATCAAGTCATCGAACGCGTCGCGGCGAATGATTGGCACACGCAGGTCAACGTCGTGCGCTACAAGACTAGCGCCGACGTCGTGAAAAACGTGTACGACATCCTTGCCAAGAACGCCAACGTGTGGTCGAAGAGTAACGGGGACCCGTTGTTTTCCGAGCCGGAGCCTGGTGCAGGCGCCAAGATCAAAGGCGACCTCGACGCCGACCAGAACAAGCTCTTCACCTACGCGCAGCAGTGGCTCGCCGTCAATGGCATGCAGGACACGCAGGTCGAGAAACTCTCGCAGCCCGTCGAGTCGAAAGCCGGAGCAAGCCTGCCGCTGCTCAACGGAGGATCATCCGGCAACGGCCTCGACACGATTGCCAAGCTGCAGCAAATGGTCAGCAGCGGCAGCACGCCATCGCTCGATCAACTCCGGCAACTGCTGCCGGCCGGCAACGCTTGAGGAAGTGAGGACACCATGTCACGTCCATCTACTATTGCCACAGTGGCCAAACATCTTCTCCTCCAGGCGTCGCAGCGCCTCGGGACGGCCGATCCGCGGCCGCTCGTCGGCGACTACCTCGACCAATCACTCGGAATACCGGTCGATGAGCCACTGGTCGGGAGACGACGACTGCTGGAAACCAACTTTTCCGAGACCACTCCCGAAAACCTGGCGTTCATGGTCGCGGACGCGCCACGGCTGTCGCCGGCCGACCGCGTGGAAACCGCTTCCAGTGCCATGTCGCGACTCGTCGGAGACAGCTTCGGTTCGGATGCGCGAAGCTGGCTCGATTCCCGGGCGGAGGGAGCGCGCGGCCTGTCGCACCAACGCAGCACGTCGTGGGGTGCGTCGCTGTCGAGCGCGTTCGATCGCAACGGAATGACCGAGGCGGCGGTGCATTACGAGTGGGGCCCGATGCTGATGGACTCCCTCCCCGCGCCGCTCTACCGGATCGCACGGGTCGCGATGGAAACACTCTCCGGCCTTCGTCCGGCGATCAGTTCGATCCGCTGCGGTCGCAGCAGCGGCAGTCAGCAGATCACGTTCGAGATCGAGCGTCCGCTCGCTCTCTCCAGTCTGCAGCCGCTGATGGAACGCCTCGGCATCGGACATCAACACGGCAGCCTGATGAGTACTTGCGCATTCATCCTCGGTGCGCGCTTCACGCTGCCGCCGGAAACGGCGATGCTCACCCTGCGGCCCGCGCGAACGGGCGTCGAGCTCCGCCTCGATGTGAATCTCGATGCGCTGCCCGATCCGCCATCACAACTGATGGCACTCACGCGATTGCAGATGACCGAGCGCCCTCGCAGTCTGCAGGCGCTCGACCGGTGGATGATCGCGATGACTCCGG